>OBZW01000310.1_pt1 | contig 36263 bp, 40 predicted proteins | sample 1477021 | NCBI WGS metagenome assembly OBZW01 (sample SAMEA2580262, study PRJEB22360) | human gut metagenome | biome: human gut; feature: human-associated habitat; material: faeces | place: Denmark | collected 2008/2010
AGACGGTTCTTTCGGCGCAGATAAGGGATGCTTTAAGTAGCAAAACTGACATTTAGCAGAGGTGAGATGATGAGAAGAGATTACGTGATAGTGTGTAATGAGTATAGCGGGTATATACCGGGGGCTATCCTCTTCTGGGGAGAATTTACAGAGGATGATACAGAAAAGAGATCATTCAGTGGTTATACTTCCGACTTGGATAAATGTGAGAAGTACACGTTAGAGGAAGTTAAACACAACGGCTACCATTTTCCGGTGTACGATGGAAGAATGACTCGTGCGAGTTTCGAACGGAATAGAGATGTTGCCATTAAAATCAGCCAGTTGAGCGAATTGGGTTATGTTATAAAACGATTCGCGGTCAAGGCTTAGTTAGCTGATAAAGAAGTGTGCGTTAAGGCAGTGAACTTTCTGATGCTTATCAGGATTGACTGATCTGTCCAATGACGCGGGGACGGGAGGGCATTTAGGAGGGAACATGAATCATAAAAAAGCAAAAAGAAAGGCTGACGATGTCAGAAGGAAGGATATGAAGCATATGGCGGAGGATGCTCCTGACAGTAATGCCGTAAAGTGGTTTAGACGGCCGGTAGCATACCAGGCCGGGAAGATGGTACAGGAGCAGGCAGAGCAGATGGAACATAAAACGGCAGCGGAATACCTGGCAGAAAAGTATGACATAAAAGAAAGGGTGAATGTGGGTGGACAAGAAGACGCTTAAACAGTACAGGGCGCTACTCCGGGAACAGGAGCTAAATAACAAGGCCATAGACAGGCTATATGACCGTCTGGACAATGTTCCTGTGGTAGCCGGTAAAGTAGTAGGGTCAAGCTGTAATTTCCCGTATACGGAGGTAAGGACCACCGTACAGATGGATGAGCCAGTGGAGTCTGATGAGATCAAGCGAAGACTCAAGATACGAGAGGCTCGGCAAGAGAAGATCAGGGAGGCGGTGTTGGAAATAGAGGAGTTTATTGCAGGGCTCCCGGACAGCGAGATTAGGCAGGTCTTCGAGATGTGTTTCTTGGACGGAAAGAAGCAATGGGAGGTAGCAGACGCAATAGGAGTGGAGCGTAGCACGGTATCAAAAAGAGTGGACGGTATTCTTAAACTTTCACACAATTCACAAAAATAGTATGATATAATTATTCTAGAACGATTGGATCAATTGTTCGGTGGTGTTTTCTCAAGACACAGCCGTTTACCGGCAGCAATGAAGACATAGCCCTTGGGGCATTAATAAGGCAGTACTGTATAGGCGGCTGGGTTCCTGAATAGGAGTAGGTCGAAAGGCTAAGAATTCCTTTGCCGCCGCGATAAAGATTTTTTCGGAAGCATGATCCTCCTTCATACACCTATTGAAAAACGTCCTGCATCAAAGTGTGGGGCGTTTTTAGTTGTAATCATCATTGAAAAGCTGTATGATATTAAAAAACAAACAGATTTAATTATTAGGAGGTTAAAAAAGATGGCTAATTATGATTATTGCTCATGCGAAAATGCAAAAGGTGTAACTACAGGATTTGAAGATGACTTTGGTTATTGGGATGTATGCTCAGAGTGCGGAAAGCGTATAGAAGATGGGCATCATTACTACAATCATTATGACGGAGAGGATCATGAAGATATTGATATGTAGTAAAATCTGTAAAAGCAGAATTTGCTAGAAGCATCTGGAAAAGTCCAGGTGCTTTTTCTATGCATAAAACTGGGAAGCAAGCTAATCTGGTGAAAGCGTCTGCCTGAAAAGCAGAAGAGCCAGGATCGAAACCTGGGTTTCCCATTACCGGTGTTTTTGTTGCGGTTGTTCGCCGGGCAACTAAAAAACAATAATTTCATAAAGTCATTGTTCGATTTGGTATTACATTGGGCATCAATGTGTCGTACAAGAACCGCAACAGTGCGGGCCGTCACTACCCGGCGGCCTGTATCTCAGAAGGGAGCAAATTATGAAAATAAATATACTGGGCACAACATACAGGATTATCAAGGCAACAGAAAATGAAAAGCCGAAGTTAAAAGAGTGTGACGGCTATATGGATCCGACCATAAAAGAGATAGTAGTAGGGAGATTTGAGTCTGATACAGACCTTATGAACGTGAAAGATCTTGGATATTATACCAAGAAAGTTATGCGGCATGAGATAACTCATGCATTTCTTTATGAGAGTGGATTATGGGAAAATAGTGAGGATGTAACAGCGTGGGCTAAGAGTGAGGAGATAACGGACTGGATAGCAATACAGGCACCTAAACTCTTTAAGGCATTCAAAGAAGCGGGAGCATTATAAGAGAAAGTGAGGTGAGCCGGTATGGCAAAAGGCAAGTATCAGGAATGGCTAACGCCAGAAGGCTTGCTTAAGATAGAGGGATGGGCCAGAGATGGCCTCACGGATGAGCAGATAGCCACTAACATTGGTATTAGCCGTGACACTTTATATCGTTGGAAAAATGAGTATTCTGACATTTCCGACACCCTAAAAAGGGGCAAGGAGGTTGTTGATCGGCAAGTAGAGAATGCGCTGCTTAAAAGGGCGTTAGGATTCGACTATAACGAAACAACAAAAGAGTTATGCAAGAATCCGGAGACAGGAGAAATTAACTTGAAAGTGACGAAGGTCGTAACCAAACATGTTGCACCGGATGTCACAGCGCAGATATTCTGGCTCAAGAATCGAATGAGGGAGAAATGGAGTGATAGGCAGAATATTGAAATCTCTAAACCGATAGACGAATCTATCAAGGAGATGGAGGAATACTTTGAACAGCAGAAAAAAGCAGACTCTTGACCTTATATACTATGAACCGTACAAGATAGGACATTGGGTAGGTTTTCATGATTTGACCGAGCTACATAACGAGTGGCTGCGGTCTTTTTTGTATGCCGAAGAAGATCAGACATTGTTAGCTCACAGAGGGTCATATAAGACAACTGTTTTGTCTTTATTTCTGGCGATCCATACGGTCATTGATCCGAATGAAAATGTGATGTTCTTTCGCAAGACGGATGATGATGTGACAGAGGTTATGACGCAGGCACAGAAAATACTGCAATCCGGTGTCATGCAACGTATTGTGCTTGATCTGTATGATACGGAACTACGATTTTTGAAATCCAATAACTCCGAGATACATACGAACCTCTGTACATCTACCAAGGGCGTTAGTCAGGTGATTGGTCTTGGTATAGGGACATCCATCACCGGTAAGCACGCCGATATAGTGGTCACAGACGATATTGTTAACCTGAAAGACCGTATCAGCCGGGCAGAGAGAGAACGCACGAAGATACAGTACATGGAGCTGCAGAACATCTGTAACCGCGGTGGACGATTCATTAATACCGGAACTCCCTGGCACAAGGAAGATGCAATTTCCATCATGCCGAATGTGAAGCGGTATGATTGCTATTCAACCGGACTAATTACAAGGGAGAAACTGGAGCAACTCAGGCAGAGTATGAGCGACAGTCTCTTTGCTGCCAACTATGAATTGAAACATATTGCCGACAAAGATGCAATGTTCAAGAATCCGAAGTTCACAGATGAGAAGGAACTGATCTACGGTGGTCTTTCTCATATTGATGCAGCATATGACGGGGCAGATGGCACTGCATTTACGATCCTGAACCGTTTGAAAGATGGCAAGATCATTGGATTCGGGAAACGATGGGACAAACACGTGGATGACTGCCTGAATGAAATTGGTGCATACCATAAGCTGCTACGTGCCGGATCCATCTCATGTGAGAAGAATGCTGATAAGGGATATCTGGCCAAGGAGCTCCGGGGGCTTGGGTATCATGTCAATCCATACAGTGAGTCCATGAATAAATTTTTGAAGATATCAACTTATCTCCGGAGTAATTGGGGAAACATCACTTGGTTGGAGGACACTGATCCGGAGTATATCAATGAAATTTTGGATTACAACGAATTTGCCGAGCATGATGATTCACCGGATAGCGCGGCAAGCCTAATCCGGAAGATGGAAACAAGAGCAAGATACAATCCAGTGAAGGGAGGAATATAAAATGTACAGATTAGCAGCAGAAAAAGAGCTGACCGATGAAAAGCTGGGACAGTTCCTACAACAGCACGCTGAGGAGTCAACGCTTCGTTATAAGCGGCTTCTGGACGCATACATGACGGACTATCCGATATTCTACGAGCCGCCTAAACCCAATTGGAAGCCTGACAATAGGATTGCGGTGAACTTTGCTAAATATATTGTGGATACCATGAACGGCTTCTTTATTGGTCATCCAGTTAAACTTATCGTGGATAAAGGAAATGAAGAAATTGAGAAGTATGTGGAGTTCCTGGATCAGTACAATGACCAGGACGATAATAATGCTGAGTTATCAAAGATATGCAGCATTTACGGAAAAGGATATGAGATGTACTACGTGGATGAGATAGGAAACATTGGTATTACATATCTAACTCCGATGGATGCCTTTATGATCTACGATGATTCCGTGCTCTGCCGGGAACGGTATTTTGTCAGATTATACAGAGACGCTGATGATGTACTACACGGAAGCGTATCGGATGATACGAAAGTCAGGTGGTTTGTCCAGAAAGGAGAGATTATCTGGGAAAAAGATGATAAGATTCATGGTTTCGATGGAGTCCCGGCAACAGAATATGTGGAGAATGAAGAGAAGATGGGAATCTTTGAGCCGGTTCTGACAATGATCGATGCTTACAATAAGGCAATTTCCGAGAAGGCAAATGATGTAGACTACTTTGCAGACGCTTATCTTAAGATTCTCGGGCCGAAGCTAGAAGATGATGAGGTTAAACACATCAGGGATGACCGTATCATGAACTTTGAGGGCGCGATTGATGGAGCGATTCCCGAAGTCGATTTCTTGCAGAAGCCAAACGGAGATACCACGCAAGAGAATTTGATCAACCGTCTGGAAAGACTCATATTCCAGATCAGTATGGTGGCGAATATCTCGGATGAAAACTTCGGAACGTCTTCCGGAATTGCTTTAAAGTATAAGTTACATGCTATGAGCAATCTGGAAAAGACCAAAGAACGTAAATTTGCCAGTGGAATGAATAGGAGATACCGGCTGATATTCAGCAACCCAGTATCACATACAAAAGGAATTAAGGCAGATGATTTCGTAAAGGTGCATCCGCATTTTACGCCGAATTTCCCTGCAAATGTACTGGAGGAAAGTCAGATAGCTGGGAATCTGGAAGGGATTGTATCAAAAGAAACTCAGCTCGGTATTCTTAGCATTGTGAATAATGTGAAAGATGAGATTGACAAGTTGGAGGCAGAATCGTCAAAAAGAGAAACAGATGCGGTTATGAGAAGTATGTTTGGAAAGCAAGAGCTGAACTCGGATCAGATGGGGGGGCATAACCGATGACGCAACGGTGCAATTAAAACAGCTTAACGGCGCGCAGACTCAGAGCCTTATAGCAATCATGGCGCAGTTTACAGCAGGTAGTCTTACCGAAGGCCAGGCGGTGAATTTGATATCAACAGCGATTGGAGTGAGCAAGGAAGAGGCGCGACAGATATTGAATGGAGAGTTGTAATGGACAATAAAGAATACTGGAGAAAGCGAGAAGAGGAGAACCTCAAGCATAATCTAAAGACAGAAGCGGAATACCTGAAAACCATAAATAGCTATTACGATTACATGATGGACCAGATACAGAAGGAAATAAATGGATTCTATGCAAAGTATGCTAAGAAAGAAGGAATTACTCTGGCAGAAGCGAAGAAACGTGTGTCTGAAGCTGATATCAAAGCCTACGAACGTAAGGCTGCCAAATATGTTAAGGAGAAGAACTTTTCAGCAGAAGCAAATGCGGAGATGCGACTGTACAATGCGACGATGAAGATTAACCGGTTGGAGATGCTGAAAGCAAATATCGGCTTGGAACTGGTAGATGGATTTGACGGATTGCAGAAGTATTTCGATAAGATTCTGACAAAACGGACTCTGGATGAATTAGAACGGCAAGCGGGAATCCTTGGAAAGACAATCCATAATAATGCAAAGGCTGCGCATTCGATTGTGAATGCATCATTTCACAATGCAAAGTTTTCTGACCGTATTTGGATGTACCAGGATATGCTGAAAGCGGAATTGTCAAATCTATTGCAGATTGGAATGATACAAGGGAGAAATCCGAGAGTACTTGCAAGGCATCTGGAGAAGAGGTTCGGTGTAAGTAAGGCTGATGCAGAGCGTTTGATGAGGACAGAACTTGCCCGTGTGCAGACAGAAGCGCAGAAACAGTCTTTTGAGTGGAATGGGTTTACAAAGTATGAGTTCATTGCTCTTGGGAGCGCCTGTGGTATTTGTAGGGAGATGGACGGCAAACATTTTGATGTGGAGAAGATGATGCCTGGAACAAATGCTCCGCCTATGCATCCGAACTGCGTTTTGCCGGATACAAAAATCATCGCCCCAGATATGGAAGCGATGATGAAAAGTGAATATTTAGGTGATGTAATTGAGATTGGAACTTCCAACGGAACAAGGCTTACCGTCACCCCCAATCACATAGTGCTTACAGCGCGCGGATGGTGTAGAGCGAAGAATCTTATCAAGGGAGACAAGGTAGTCTACTATAGCGGTAGGACTGAACCGATGATTAAAACCAATCCAGCAGATGACAATAGTGTAATTACTGCTGAACAGCTCTTTACTGCGCTCATCAAATCGAGCTCTGTGTCTGCCTTTAGCGTGCCAGTTTCCGCCAAAGACCTCAAAAGCGATGTTGTTCCCGATAGCAAAGTCGATGTTGTATTTATCGACAGCAAGTTGCGGGGTGAACTCGATTCCTCTACGAAGAAGTTCATCAGCGATATCTTGCTCGTAAGGGCTTCCGTAGGAAATAAAAGATCGTTGCCTGCTAACCGCACGTTGGCAGAGCTCCTCGTGGGAATAAGTCTTGCCTCTGACGGCATTATGAGCGGCAATCGTGTTGCGGAGATTCTCTTCGGGAGTACGCTGACTCATAGAGAGCTGATTAGCCTCCGTTTGCCCTCTGATTATGACACCCGCCTCAATAAGACGGCGGCGTATGACGCTTCTGCTGACGCCAAACTGCTTGGATATAGCGTTTTCGCTGATTCCGGAGTTGTACAGGGCAACGATTTCAGTGATATCAATGTCAAGTTTGATTCCATGAAGAGAAATGCCGCATCGTTTAAGACAACGCTCAACAGCGGATTTTGTGACATCATAGGACTTTGCAATTTGATTAGTGCTTTCGCCGGAGTTATAACGTTTGATGATGTCGTTTTCGTTTCCAACAAGTTTTATTCTGGGCATGTATATGACGCCTCCTCTCTATCAACATTATACATTAGCAATGGAATAATTACAAGTAATTGCAGATGCTCCGTGGCTGCATGGGAAGACGATGAAGAATATGAAGCATGGCTTGATTTTCTGAATAAAGGCGGAACCACGGAAGAGTGGGAACGGTTGAAGAAGAATAGAAAAACTGTTGAAAAATCTTCTGAAAATGGTACAATAAAATCAAAGAACGCAACGTCTTACGAAGGTATTCCGAAGAAGTGGAAGACGATAGCCTTTGTTGATAATGTGTTGAAAAATACGAATCCGGGATACTATAGCGGAGATGAGAAGTATAAAACAAATTGTACTAATTGCGTTTCTGCATACGAGATGAGACAGCGTGGTTATGATGTAGTTGCAAAAGCATCTACAGGAAATCATTATTTGGAACGGAATCCAGAAGAAGCATGGGTTCATCCGGAAGTAGAGAAACCGGAAGGAAGCGGACTTGAGGATATTCTAAACGCAATGAAACAGTTGCCGGATGGTTCGAGGGTTGAAATTGCTGTGAAGTGGAAAAACAATGCGAGTGGTCATGTTTTTGTTGCGGAAAAGAAGAATGAAAAGGTGTATTTTTTCGATGTTCAGTCGGGTGAAAAACTATCGCCAAAGATATTTGACCGTGTTCAAAATGGAGAAACGCGATTCTGGAGAATTGATAATCTTGAACCATCAGATAGAGGAATAACAGCATGTGAGGTAGGTGAGTAGAATGAAGTTTGAATCAGCTTGTGAAAAAGCAATGGAGTATTTTAGAAAAAATTATGGGGATTCTGGATTTTGCTCGATACGGGATTTAGGAGAATGTTGGCTGTTTGACGGAAAAAATAAAGACGGTCTTGTTGTATATGGAAAACCAGGTATCACAATCAATAAAAAAAGCGAGGAACTGAAGTTGTTTTGCCTGCCGGATGAAAAAAACTTTGAATTAATTGATGGAGCTATCGAGATTGTAGTTCCAGAAAAATATAGAGTAAATGAATAGTAACCACTAGTCAGTATTTTTGGCCGGTGGTATTTTTATGCATATTTTAAGGAGGTTGATATAATTTGATTGCGATAAGCGTCCGTAAGGACGGAATAACCGTTAGCGGTCATGCAGGTTATGCACCGGCAGGCCAAGATATTGTGTGTGCCGGGGTATCTGCTCTGACACAGACATTAATCAAATCCATTGAAGATCTGACATCAGACAAAATCAAATATAAAATATCGCCCGGCGGGGTTGATATAGAATATAGGAATCTATCGGAGAAAACAAAGACTCTGGTGGATTCCTTTTTCATTGGCATCATCATGATTGCTGATGAGTTTCCGGATTATGTCCGGGTAATGTGACCAGGCGTGAAGGTCTTAAAACTTTACGGATTGCAGCCAGGCGTGGATGCTATAAGCTACGGAAAACAAAGCGTAAGTTTCAAAAATCGGAGGTAGAAGAAATGAAGTTAAGAGAGTTTATGCAGTTGCAGTTGTTTGCGGATGAGCCAGTACCGGCAGGTCCAGCTTCGGAGGATCCGAAACCGGGTGACCCGGAAAACTCGAAGCCAGCAGATCAAAAACCGGATGACCCATCACATCAACCAAAGTATACGGATGATGATGTGGATAAAATCCTGAGCCAGAAGTTCGCAGAGTGGCAGAAAAAGAAAGAGAAGGAGCTGACGGAGGCGCAGAAGCTTGCTCAAATGGATGCAACACAGAAAGCGGAGTATAAGGCACAGCAAATCGAAAAAGAACTGAATGCGTTGAAAGAGAAGAATACCCTGTCGGAAATGTCAAAAACGGCCAGGAAGATGCTGGCAGAAGAGGAGATTAATCTTCCAGATGAACTCCTTGAACGGCTGGTGTCCACGGATGCAGAGCAGACCAAAACAGCTGTCGAGTCTTTTGCAAAGCTCTTCAAAGACGCTGTGAATGAATCGGTTAAAAATTCATTGAAAGGGCCAGCTCCAAAAACAGGAACGAGCGGAACTACAGTAACAAAAGAACAGATTATGGCAATTAAAAATCCGTCTGAACGTCAGCGGATGATTGCCGAGAATATCACATTATTTCAGTAAAGGAGAAAGAAACTATGCATAACATTGAAAAATTAGGGTTGCAGGTATTTGCTGTACCGGACAACATGACAGGTCAGGCACAGATCCAGGTAAGGGCGAGGGAGATCGACTTTGTAACGAGTTTTGGTAAGAACATGCAGGCATTGCTGGATATCTTGGGCATTGTGCGCATGATTAAAAAAGAGAACAACTCTGTATTAAAAACAAAGACGGTAAGTGGAACGCTGCAGTCAGGAGAAGTCGCAGAAGGTGATGAGATTCCCTTATCTCAATACGCCGTAGAAGAAAAAGTCTTTGACACAATTAAGATTGAAAAATATAGAAAAGGCGTATCCTTGGAGGCAATCGCAGAAAGAGGCTACGAGGCTGCAGTACAGATGACGGACGATGAATTTAAGTCTGACCTGCAGAACAAGGTGACTGACCGATTCTATGCACAGCTTAAGAAGGGATCACTGGTTGGCCACGAATCCACATGGCAGATGGCAGTAGCGATGGCGATCGGAAAAGTGAAAAACAAATTCGAAACCATGAAAAGAACTGCTACTGGAACTGCTGTATGGGTTAATACGCTGGATGTGTACAAGTATATCGGCGCGGCAGATATTACCCTCCAGACTGCTTTCGGTATGAGTTATATCAAGAATTTTCTAGGAGCGGATATCGTGTTCGTATCGTCACAGATTCCGGAAAATACGGTTATTGCTACACCGCTTAACAATATTATTGCTTACTATGTGGATCCGGGCGATTCTGAATTTGTAAAAGCGGGTCTGTCTTATACAACAGATTCAACTACTGGATTTATTGGATTCCACGCACAGGGAACGTATGAGAGAGCGATTTCTGATATGTTTGCAATTATGGGCCTGCGTCTTTTCTGTGAGTATCTGGACGCTATCGCATACATTGCAGTTGGTTCTTCTGACACACAGACACTCGGAACCTTGACGTTAACATCTGCGAAGGGAAGTGAATCCGGAAAGACGGCTATTTCTGTATCCCCACAGCTCGCGTCTATGAACAACACATACAAGTACAAGACGGCAGCATCTGCAGCTACGAATGTTACCTACGGTATGGATGTGAAGACATGGACAAAGTGGGATGGAATCTCTGAGATTGCCGCGACCGCTGGTCATCATGTCACCGTTGTAGAGTGCGACCAGAACTACAAGGCAGTTTGCTCCGGCGATGTGGTAGCAGACGTAAAGGCTTAAGCGAGGAGGTTGTGATGTATGGCAGTACTGGATGACGTAAAGATTCTTCTGGATATCCCGGAAGAGGAGACGGGTCTGAACAATAAGCTGAATCTGATTATTGAAAATGCTGAGAAGCAGGTGCTGTCATACCTGCCTTCCGGCACAGAGTCCGTTCCTGCGGTGCTTGAATATATTGTCTGCGAGATGGCAGTGTCCAGGTTTAACCGAATTGGAAATGAAGGGATGTCCAGTTACAGCCAGGAGGGGGAGAGCATTACATATGGGGATGACATATCTCCTTATCTTCCAGCGATTAAGGCATGGAACGATATGCAGAAGGACAACACAAAAGGAAGGATGCGGTTTCTATGAGGTACGGGACACCGGTCGTTTTTGTGAAAGAGAATGAAAAGCATTACGACCCGGACTCCGGTGAATGGTCAAAAAGCGAGACTATCCGGGTAAAGAAGTACGCTAATGTAACTCACATGAGCGCAGAACGGCAACAGACAGTATTTGGCGATGTGCGTCCAAACCGTTTCATAGTGCGTTTACAGCGCTCTTATAAGGCATCCTATGATTATGTTGAGCTTAATGGAAAACGATGTACTGTGGACACAGAGCGGTGTCCTAGTGATAAACAGAGCTTGGTGGTGGTGCAAAATGGCGGGAATTAAGATTGTAGGTGTTGAAACGTTACAGAAGCAGTTGAAGAAAAACATGTCAAAAGATGAAGTGAAAAAACTAATAAGACATGACGGTCAGGCGTTACAGCGTAAAGCTCAGAGAGAAGCCGATTTCAAGGGGCATTATGAATGGGAAGCAGGAAAAGGTATGGTATTTAAGCCGGCAACTGGAAATCTGAAAAAACATATTGAATTAGATATTGTGGATGGCGGTATGACGGCAGAGGTATATTCAACAGCAGAATATGCTGGGTATGTTGAGGTAGGTACCCGATATATGGATGCACAGCCGTATCTCAAGCCAGCATTAGAAAAACAAAGTTCCGTTTTTCAAAAGGAAATCAGGAAGTTGGTGGAGGAGTAATGTCGGATATTGTGAAAACAGCAGAACAGGCAGTGCATGACGAATTGTGGAAACGGGCGTCTCCTATGGTCGATGGGAAAATCTATGAGAGTCGCCCAATGGTTGAGGTAGGATATCCATTCATAGATTTTGAAGATTCTGATACAAATTTTAGAGGCACAAAAAATGGGCTAACAGCCCGCGTGGAAACAAGAATCAATATCTGGGATACGGAGGACAACCGTAGAAATGTATCTGAGATTGGTAACATTCTGTTCCAGCAGGCAATTTCCATTCGGGATGCTTATGGGTATCCGGTAACATTAAGGGTTAACGAGTCAGGTATTCGGATGATGCATGACAGGACGGTAACACCGGCATTGTGGCGGTGTATAGTGGACTTAGTATTCGAAATTTAGGAGGAAGATATGAGAAAAATGAATTTACAATTATTTGCGGAGGCTATACAGGGGAAGAAAATTGTGTACTTATACCGAATTAAGAAAGACGCAGCAACAACTGATGGTACGCTCATTGCTTTTACAACGGAAAATGGACGTACAAAGAGTAAAGATGCAGATTCTACGGCTACAAAAGACGGTTCTATCCGCACGCCGGGGACTGCAGAAGTAGAAATTACGGCAACCAGCATCCTATCAAAAGGGGATGGGATGATTGATAAATTAGAAGATGCTATGGATGCGGACGAGATTATCGAGATCTGGGAAGCAAATCTTGCAGAGAAGGCGGAAACGGGGGATAACAAATTCAAAGGTATGTACTTCCAGGGATTTCTTACGGAATTTGAAAAGACATCATCTGCTGAGGAGTTCGTAGAGTGTTCACTCACATTTGGTATCAACGGAAGTGGAAAACGCGGAGATGTAACTGTTACAGTAGAACAGCAGGAAGCGGCTGATTATGTATTTACTGATACACCAAAAACAGGATCAGGAGTTTAAAAGAGAGTGGAGAAATCCCTCTCTTTTTTCATTAAGGAGGAAGAAAGATGTTATTGAATATAAAAAATAAAGAAGTGGAAGTACGCTTTGGTATCAAATTTATCCGTGAGTTGGATAAATCGAACTATTTCGTAAAAGACGGCACAAAGTTTGGAGCGGGTCTGGAGCTGAAGGTTCCCATGCTTTTTACGTATGATACAGTCGCTTTATCTGAGATCATTTATGCCGGCACATGTATGGAAAAAAGCCGTCCATCAATAAATGACGTGGACGAGTATATAGAGAACTGCGAAGATCTGGAAAGCTTATTTGACGAGGTGCTCAGTGAACTAAAAAAGGGAAATGCTACCAAGCTAAAGATTGCTCAGATGGAGGAAGCGCTAAAGAAACAGGGACAGGCCGATTAACATCGGAAGAAGTCTATGAAGACATTATAGTAAACTGCCTGCGTTTTCTTAGCATGAATGAAATCGAAGCAATTGAGCGCATGACATTGTATGAATATGAATTACGGATGAGAGCATACCGGCTGAAAATGGTGGATGAAGAATACTGGATATATCTGCAGGCTTGGGTTAACAGGGAAGTAAAAGCAGAGAAAAAGAAAGGGAAAGGCAGATCAGAACCGGTGTATAAGAGATTTGACCGATTCTTCGACTATGAAAAAAGGTTAGAACAGGCCAGTGGAAAGTCTGCCGTAGAGAAACCTGTTTTAAGCCAGGCAGGAAGGTATATGGAGTATCTGGAGAGGAGGAAGAATGGAGAGTTTTAGTGTGAAGGCGGTATTAAGCGCCTTAGACAAAGGATTTACAAGCACTATTAAGAGTTCCGTGAGTAGCCTTAACGGTATTAAAAATGCTGCATCATCTGCCACATCCTCAATTATGAAAATCGCCTCTGGGATTGGTGTGTTTAAAGCTGTTTCTGCGATTGGCAATGGAATAACAGGACTCATCGGTGACATGGGGGAAGCAAGCGCTGCGTGGAAAACATTTGAAGGTAATATGACAATGAATGGCACAGCAGCATCTGAGATACAGGATATAAAAAAGGAATTGCAGGATTTTGCCACACAAACAGTATATAGTGCCTCAGATATGGCAAGCACATACGCCCAGCTTGCTGCTGTTGGAACCCAAAATACTAAGAAACTCGTAAAAGGTTTCGGAGGGCTTGCAGCAGCGGCAGAAAATCCTCAACAGGCAATGAAAACGCTTAGCCAGCAGGCTACACAGATGGCGGCCAAACCTACGGTTGCCTGGGAAGATTTCAAGTTAATGCTGGAACAAACGCCAGCCGGAGTCGCAGCAGTAGCCAAGACGATGGGAATGTCCACTACAGACATGATTAAGAACATTCAAGCCGGAACGTTGGCTACTGAGGACTTCTTTAATGCCGTTGCAGAAACTGGAACAAACGCAAATTTTACCAAACTCGCAACGGAATATAAAACAGTTGGTCAGGCAATGGATGGGCTTACGGAGACTATGGGTACAAAGCTGCAACCAGCTTTTGATACATTATCCAGCTATGGTATTAAAGCTGTGAGTAAACTGGCTGACTCGTTCGACCAAATAGATGGTAATGCAATAGCCGAAAAACTATCTTCTGGCATAGATACAATAATGAAATATGTAGACGCTTTTAAAACCAATATGTCAGGAGTTGGTTCTGCATTTAAGGATGCGTTTAGCGCTATAGGGGCAGAATTCAGTGATCTTACAGGAAAATTTGGATCTGACACAAGCATTCAGTCCTTTGGGGATGCAGTTCATGTTGCTGCTGAGTATCTGAAAGCATTTGCAGGATTTTTAAAGGATAACGCTGACAAAATAGCGGCAGTTTTGAAAAATTTACCAAAGCTTCTAATTGCATATCAAGGATTTAAAATACTAAGGGCAATTGCTCCATTAGTAGGGGCGTTCACAGGGGCAATAGGCGGCTTGGCTAAACTCGGGCTGAGCAAAATTGCACCAAAACTTTTTGGCGTTGCAAAAGGGCAAGATGCTGTTGGTAAATCAAGCTCTGGGAGTTCAAAGAAAATGCTTGCTTCTGCAAAATCATTTATGATGGTAGGTGCAGGAGTAGCAATAATAGCGGGTGGATTTTACCTGTTAGCAAGCGCAGCGGTCAAACTGTCTGACTCTGGCGGTCTGGCAATTGGAATAATGGCAGTTATGACTGGGGCAGTTTTGGCTTTATCGTTTGGTATGATGTCACTTCTCAAAAACGTGAAAACGACACCGGCCCGGCTTAATGCAGTATCCAATGCATTCCTTAAAATGAGTGCTGGTATCGCACTTGTTGTGGGATCATTGGCTGTACTTGCACTTGCGCTTGTGCCCTTGGCATCGTTGGGTACCACTGCAGTTCCGCCATTACTGGCATTTGGCGTAGTAGTTGGTGGACTGGCGGCTATTTTAGGAGCTGTAGGGAAGAAGCTGCAGGCAAGTGCGGTAGGTGTAGCCGTGTTTGCGGCTACCGTATCTGTTATGGCCTTGGCAATGACGCCAATCGCACAAACTGGTCTTGAAGGAGCCGCGGCAATGGGGGCATTTGGACTTGTAGTAGCGGGCCTGGTAGCCGTATTTGGCCTGCTTGGAAGCGCGCTCAATGTGGCGATACCTGGCATGATTGCATTCGGTTTAACGATAGTTGCTGTTGGTGCAGGGATGGCGCTTGCAGAGGGATTTATAAGATCCTTGCCACCAGTTATACAACAATTAGGAGAAACTTTTACGCAAGTGGCAGCATCAATAGCAGATGCGGTAAGCCAGATTGTGTCTGTTATTGGAGATACGTTGTGTAATGTAATGACTACAGCTGGAGACGCAATTTCACAGGTGGTAGATTCCATAAATGAGGGATTTGAGACAATCGCGGATGGAATAACCAGTGTGATAGATGCAATCAGTGGCGGTTTTTCAAGCGTGCTGGACTCTATTGCGGGAGTTATAGAAAGCGTGGGAACATCGGCCCGTAACGCAGGAGAAGGATTTAAAGCGGTTGCGGTTGGAATCGGCATGATTGCAGATTTATCTTTATTTGACATTGCAAAATCACTCGGCGCTGTGGCGGTTGGGATCGGTGAAATATCTACAGCAGGATCAGGCTTGCCAGAAGTGGCAGACGGGATGCTATTGATAGTTACCAGCCTTACAGCAGCCACAACCGGTATGATGGCTTTTTATAATAGCGCAATAATGGTTTCGACCGTGGCTACTACTCTCAAAACGGCTGTGGATAACATTAAGGCTGCTTTCGAAGGATTTGTAATAAACCCGCCGGATATGTCCTCAGTAACGGCAGCATTTATGCAGGTGACTTCGGCTGCAAGAGAGACAGTACCGGCATTAGTACAGGCAGGCACACAGGGCGGTACAGGATTTAGCAGTGGACTGTTAAATGGATGCAACATGGCCCAGAACGCTATGAATGGGACAGTAAAATCAATAATAGCTACGGCGCAAACGATTGTGCCAAGACTTACAAGCACAGCCCAGAACGCAATGAATAGCTTTAACGGAGGGCTCTCTGCGGGATTTAAGAACGCCGAATCTATAGTACAAAGTGGAGCAATGTCAATTGTGAGTGCAATGGATGGCGTACCAGATCGAATGTATAGTTGCGGTTATTATATTGGTATGGGCCTTGCAAACGGTATGAGATCAACTTTGGGAGAGGTTCGTTCTGTTGCCTCACAACTTGCGGCTGCAGCGGAAGAGGCGGTTATTGCAAAATCAAAAATCGGGAGCCCATCAAAAGTATTTATAAAACTCGGTGAATACATAGGCGAAGGATTTGCCATTGGTATAGAATCAATGGGTAATTTGGTAGAGCGCGTAAGCGAGAATATGGTTAGTATTCCAAGTACTCCTTCTTTTGCAGGCGTTCCATCCGGTAATATATCTCGAAACGATTTAAGTAGTGAATACAGTTATAATCCGGTCGTATATGTATCAACAGAAGTGAAAAGTATAATGGACGGAAAAGAAGTCGGGCGAGGAAGCGCGCCTTATGTAAAAGCTGAAAATGACAGAATAACAAAAGTGAAACAAAAAATAAACGGAATTCGGTAGGAGGGGCTTATGTATAATTTTGTAGACACCGTGGAACATAGCAGCAGTGCAGGCACCCTCCCTGCTGAGGCTGTAAGTGTAAACGGAAAGTATATAGAGAATGTAATACAAGGATATCGGACTATGTATGTTACTGGTCGGGAACTGCTTGAGTCTGAAATAAAAGAGCAACAGATTGGGTATACAGACGGTACAGAATATAAGGGAAAAAGAAATGTATCACGGGTAATTACCGTGACGTATAGGCTTATGGCTAATACCCCAGAAGCATTTAGGGAAAGATTTAATGCGCTGAATCTTGTGCTTAATCAAGAGCAGATGAAATTTGTATTTAATGATGAGCCTGATAAATACTTCGTTGGAACCAAAAGTACTATCGATGAGGTTCCAGGCGGTAGGCTGAACGTAATAAGTAGCTTTGACATTTATTGCGCGGATCCGTACAAGTACTCAGTGGTAGAGAAGACCTTCAATGCTGCCAAAAACAGCAGCGGTATACTTGAGGCTACAATTGTCAACAATGGCACAGAGTCCGTACCCATAGACTACACCATAACCCACAGCAGCGAAAACGGGTACATAGGGATCGTGACCAAGGACGGAGTGATCCAGCTGGGGGATGCCGGCGAACAGGACGGAGTAACCCGCCAGAGGACAGAGCAGCTTATTAATTACCGTACTCCAGAGGCTTACAGTGCCATGACAGACGGTCAGGGGATACTTGGATTTAATTACATCAAAAACGGCACATTTAAAATTGTCGGACCTTACGAGGGGCATAAGTGGCTGGCCCTGGATAATATCGGGAGCGGAGCCGGTACATGGCATGGAGCGAGTAAGATGGTAACTATCCCGGCAGACTCCGGTGGCGTTGTGGGCGCGCAGAATTTTTACGTCCAGGCCAAAGTCTGGTTTGAGACGGGCACAATCGCTCAAACAGGGATGCTTATGCTGTCCATCGGGGACACTGATGGCAACCACCTGGCAAGCATCAGGGTGGCGAAATACGAACTGGGTAAAAATCTTGCCTATGCTATGTTTGATGTCGAGGGAGTAGAGAAGAAGAGAATAAGTTTTGAGCCGAACTACAAGGGATGTACGACTCACGACAAGGGGCATATATACATCAAAAAGTCAGGCCAGAAGTTCCAATTTTACTTTGGCGGCGGCGTATACACATTATACGGCAGTGCTGCATCTAAGACAAAACAGGCCAAGTACATAAGCATTTTTTCCGGTCAACATGGGACAATGAGCAAAAATGCTCTGGTGACAAGGATGTACTGGGATTATTTGTTTTTCCGCAAGGACAATGTAAATTATTGGTACGACATTCCAAACCGGTATCAATCTGGTGACGTGGTATACATTAACGGCAAGGACACCAAAGTCTATACCAACGGAGTAATAAGCCAGGAAGACGAGATCGTAGGTAGCAATTACCCAAAAGCTCCGCCGGGGGAAACTAAGGTGCAGTTCTTTTATTCGGACTTTGCCGATCCTGCACCAACTATTACAGCCAAGATAAGGGAGGCATATCTATAATGGATAATATAAGAATAGCAGTATTGAGCGCGTATGATGAGGTACGCGCTTTTTTAGACAATGAAGCTCCCGAGGCAATGCATTATTATGACGATGAGCTGCATGAGTATCTCAAGGGGGCAGCAAGCACATATACATTCAAGGCGGATGCGCAGCACCCGGAATCAGTGAATCTGGTGGAAGGCAATAAGCTGGCCTTCAAGTGGCGCAGGAAGGATTATTACTTTAACATCGTCCGTGTCATCAGGGATGAATACGAAGTAGAAGTTGAGGCGTACAGCCTTAATTTGGAGCTGCTTAACGAACGTGTGGACGCTTATAAGGCTTCAAAGGCCATGAAATTTTCAGAGTATCTGAATGTATTCGACTTCGAAAAAGTTCTGACGCTCAATATCAATGAAGTGGCAGACAAGACTATAACACATGAGTGGACTGGATCAGATACAGTGCTGGCCCGGATCTATTCGCTGGCAACTGTATTTGATGCAGAGGCAGAGTTTGTTCCGCAGCTTAATAATGACTATTCCCTGAAAAGAATAGTCTTGAATGTGTATAAAAAGAATTCCAGTACTGACCAGGGTATGGGACGATACCGACAAGACATAATCCTGCGGTACGGGAAAGAAGTGTCTGGGATCACCAAGACCAGTGATATTACAGAGCTATATACAGCAATCCGGCCTACTGGCAAGGGTGGTCTTATGGTGACCAACCTGGACAAAACAGAGCGTGACGCAAAAGGCAATATAGAGTATCAGTCCCCGAAAGGTGATGGATGCATCCGGGCGGTACAGGCCAGAGATCGGTTTCCGAGCAACACCGCCAGCACTGACCGTTACAGCACCGTGGACTGGAGCTATGACACGGATAATGTCAACACGCTCTACGGCCAGGCCCTTGCAGAGTTGAAAAAGAACTGCGTGCCTCAGGTACAGTATGAGGTAGAGGGGTATTTTGACACGGATATCGGGGATACAGTGACCATCGTTGATGATGTATACAACCCTCCTCTGTACCTACAGGCAAGAGTCACGGAGCAGTCAAGGAGTTTCACGGATCCCGCGCAGAATAAGACTATATTCGATAATTTTAAGGAGCTGCAGAGCCAGATTGACTCAGCGCTTATGAAAGCCATGCAAAAACTTATCGCGGAGAATAAGGTGTATACATGCTCAATCCTTACAGATAATGGGATCGTATTCAAAAACAGAGAAGGATCCACTGCGCTTACCGCCTCCGTGATGGATGGGGGGACTGACAAAACAGACTTGATGACGATCCAGTGGTACAAGGACGGAGTGGCTGCGGGATCTGGTGCTACGCTTCTGGTTCAGGCGGGGGATATTACTGGAAAAGCCGTGTACAGGTTCGATGCAACGGATAGTACAGGTGTGATTAGAGGTACATATGAGGTGACTGTCACTAATGTTAATGATGGGATAGACGGTCAACCAGGCCCACAAGGCGAACCAGGCCCACAAGGTGAAACGGGCCCACAGGGTGAAACAGGCCCACAGGGCCCCATTGGCCCGCAGGGAAATCCTACAGGAATTACGGTATCCGCCACGGAACCGTCCAGTAAGTATACTGGGATGCTCTGGAAGCATACCGGATCTGTCAGTGGACTTACGAAAGATGTCACATACCGGTGGACTGGGACAAAATGGGAAACATATCTCTTAGCTGCCACAAACATTAAGACTGAGTCATTATCTGCATTAAGTGCTGACCTCGGGACGGTTACGGCCGGAAATATAAGAATCCCTTGGACTGTACCAATAGGAGGAAACAGGAGATATGAAGGGAATACGATATTATCAAAAAGCCAAGGCGGACAAAATCCACTGATGTTTTTGTGGGACGTGATAGAGACGAGTACGACATCCCCTACAGAGACCGTAATATCTAAAGGCAATTATGCTAGGTTTGACTATAGAGGAATGACATTATATGATGGATCAAAAGTTTACAATGTCGATAAAGATTTTGTGGATACTTTAGAACAGCTAAATCGCAATTTAAATGCGTCAAATTTTACCCTGACAAATTCAACCTATTACCCTACGACCAGTGTGTTTGTAAGTGGACGCGTGGTACAGTTACAATGCGCTGGATTGATTTTAAAGGATGTTCCGGCAAATTCAGAATTTGTCATCGGCACGCTTCCGTCCGCATATCGACCATCGTATAAAATCATAAAATATGTTTTAGGCGGCAGCACAACGAGCCGCTTATTTAGGGTATCAATTGACATTGATGGTAAGGTAACATACACGCCTACGGCAGATATCGCAACAGGTGTAGGAGTTAATATCAATGAGACATTTGTATCAAAGCCATCCTAATACAGCTATAATAGGTTGGTATGTATGCCGGCGGTTGCGGTTGTGCTCCAGACAGCATATACTCTGTTGCTTGATGTCTTTGCAAGTTTAGGGTATAACGACTCTGATCCACCGTCTATTTTGATAAGTACTGGAGCGGCATCGGCGGCGCCCATTATTATCAGATATACACTCTGCTTGCCTGTTGATGCTGCGGAATTTAGCAAGGCCAAGAACGCACAGTTTTGGAAGCTGCCGGGATACAACTGGGAGCCGGAAAACGACAGTACATTGTCGGCGGAGTATGCGTCTGTAACCGAGGCGATGAGCTGATGCTCAAACCGTAGCCCGCCTAAATTGCTATTTAGCAAAAAAAGGAAGATGAATATGAGAACAAGAGACAGACCGGCGCCGGTCTTTTTTTAATGAAGAAAATAATGGAGAGGTAGACAAGATATGCCAGATACAGTATTTGTGGCTGTTCTGTCCTTGGTCGGAACGCTGGCCGGGAGCTTCGGGGGAACTCAGCTTATTAAATACAGGATAGAACAACTTGAAAAGAAGGTAGAGAAACATAATTCTGTCATGGAGCGGACTTTTAGACTAGAGGAGCAAATGAAGGTCGCAAATCACAGAATACAGGATTTGGAAGACGAAGAGAAGGAGAAATAGAATGGATATAACATTTTTAACAAATTACATAAGCCCGTTAATTTTAGGGATTTGCCTTGCCGTAGGTTATGCAATTAAGACGGCAGTACCGAAACTGCCTAATCGCTTCATACCGCTATCGGCACTTGTGCTTGGAACAATTATTGCCGTAGCAATGAAATACCCTGGAATCAACGCTGAGGTGATCCTGGGAGGTATGATAAGCGGACTGGCATCGACAGGCTTGTACGAGATGATGAGGAACCTGTTAAATAAAGACGGCAAGAAGGATTCAGAGGGCGAGTAATCGTCCTCTTTTTCATGCAGAAATTCAACAGAAAGGATTGAAATTATGTTAGTAGAAATTAAAAGGGTAAATAAATCAGAGACAACAGTAGTAAGCAGCTTGGATGTAGCTGAAACATTTGAAAAGAATCATCGTGACGTAATGGAGTCTATAAGGAATATCGAATCTACCATAAGTACAGCGGAATTTTCCGCTCTATTCATTTTGGGCTCTTATAAAGCGTCTAATGGAAAGCCAAACCCTATGTACGTTATGACAAGAGACGGATTCACTCTTTTAGCAATGGGGTATACGGGCGAAAAGGCTATGCAGTTTAAATTGGCATATATTAAACAATTCAATGCAATGGAAGAACTTCTCAAAGGAAAGTTAATTGAACGGGAGAAAGGAATCGCAGTCAGACAGTCCCTCACAAAGGCACTGCAGCAGTCTACAGAAAATGAACGAATGCACGGACACGCTTATTCCACATATACAAACTGCATTTATAAAGTCCTGTTTGGAAAGAATGCGAAGCAGTTAAGAGAAGAATTGGGGATTGGAACCAATGAAAATTTAAGAGACCATTTGACACTGGAAGAACTGCGCGCAATACAGTCAATGGAATGTTTGGTGAGCGGCCTGGTAGATTGTGGCTGGGGATATGAGCAAGTGAAAGATTTTATCCAGCAGAACAATACAATGCGAATTGCAGCGTAAAAACTAACATGGAAAGGAGTATCGATATGTCAGAAGAAAAAGAAGTATTAACAGAGGAAGTATTTACCCCGCAGACAGTTGAAGATTTCGGAATGGTCGGAATCGAAAAATTAATGGGTGTCATGGAAGAACAGGAGGAGTAATCATGGGATATAACTATGCGATTGATCATACCAGAGTCAATTACACCATAGGCAATTCCGGCAGACTGTATATTGTCCTCCACTACACCGGTAACAATACAGATACCGCAAAGGCGAACGCTAACTATTTCAGAGACGCGAATCGCGGTGCATCAGCACACTTATTTGTAGATGAGTCCGATGTTTACGAGGTTGTATCACTTAATGACACGGCTTGGGCTGTGGGCGCAGACTATGGCGGGAATTTATTTGGGATCTGTACTAACTCCAACTCTATCAGCATCGAGATGTGTTCCTCCGGCGGGAAGATTGCAGATAGGACAATTAATAACGCAGTAAGCCTGACCAAAAGCCTGATGAAGCGGTATGGTATACCTGCGGAGCGTGTAGTACGTCACTGGGATGTGTGCGGTAAGAGTTGCCCCGGATGGTATGGCTGGTTGCCTGGGAATGAGAGTATCTGGGATGATTTTAAGAGCAGATTGGAAGATGGAGAAAGTGTATCAACTGACAAAAAAGAAACCAAAAATGAAGGGAGAGAAACAACTATGCAATGTTTTTATACAGTAGATGGTAAGGGGCCGGTAATCTATTTTGACGGGAGGGAGTTCCATCCGTTGTCACATCCGGATGAAATGACCGTACTGAACAGTATTTACAAGGCCAATAATGGGAAGGACATGCCTTGCTTTAGTTGGCAGAGTAAGGCTCCGTGGCATGCAAGACTGCAGGCGGCGGTTAAGAGAACGCAGAAGTAAAATTATAGCCCGGAGCCATTGATATGATCCCTGCCTACTTGACAGGGGCACCATATCACTTATGGATTCCGGGCTTGATTTATCTGTGTCTGATTGTTATAATTTTTTTGATGGGGAGCGGTGGCAAGCCCGCCCTCCCTGTTAGCCTTTAATCTTCCAGATACTGCTGAATATGTTCCAGCACTCTTTCGATTTTCATGTTCTTGATTTCTTCCTTATCGCTTTCCTTCGCTTCTGTCAAATCATCTTTGATAAAATTCATTAGTAGTTTCAGTTCCTTTTCACTGATTGCCATATCTAAGACCTCCATATTGATTCCTCCTTATTCGTTAAAGCCTTGCCTTCTTTAACTATCTTTATTATACTATATTCGTACGAATATGTCAACGGGTTATTTAATGTTTTCTTTAATTATTCTCCTTATAAAACCGTTTATACTTTCTCCGTTTTTCTCTGTAAATTCTTTCAATGCTTCATATTCTTCGATACGAACATCAAGAGGAATTCTTTTATAGGCCCTGGCTTTATACTTCATTGTAGCTTTAACCTGTGCTTCACTTGTTCCCATTTTACCACCTTCTTTCTTAATTATAATGGTATCACATATGTAATATTCGTACAAGTATACAATATATACAAAATATATTCGTACGATTTGTGGAACTTACCTATTGATATATGCGTACGAATATATTATAATATAGTTACAAGGTAAGGAAAACAAAAAAGCAGGAGGAAATGAAGATGAAAAATAAATGGGAAGTTATTAATGAATGCGATGACGAAGAAGGGAACCACACATGTTGGTCGATGAAGATTGATCATGAAAAATACGGTCGGTTTGTTTGGTGTACATTGAACAGCAATGGCAAATATAATATAGAAGCAAACAGCGATGGATTTTATAAAACTTTATGCCAATGCAAGACCCTGACAAGTGCAAAACGCTGGGTGACAAGTAATATACTATAATTTTAAATCCCGCCCCGGCCGGAAATGACACGGACTCACTAAAATAATTATTTTAGTTTAAAAAGTCTCCACTATTTGTAATGGAGACTCTGGCTATATTGTAATCAAACTTTAGGGGGCAAGAAAGGGGCAAGCTATATCTGCTATTGTCTTGCTATGTGCAAACCGACATCCTGGAATCCACTGAAAATACGCACGTGTCGCAGCATTTCCGTGCAGGTCATTCTATGTATAGGGACCCTTGGAGTCATTAGTGAAAATCCATAGAATATTCTATGGATTTTTTTGTTATACACTCATAAATCAAGAAGATATTTTTAAACTAAAGGGGGAGAGCTGCGAACAGCTCTCCCCCTTAGTTAGTCCCCTGTTTTTGGTAATAGCTGAGAATCATATCCAGTGCGTGGTTTGTCCGTTCAGACAAGGCGTATCCTCCCTCGTGGAGACACCAGTCATAGATCATTCCCCTGGTAATTCCCAGGATGTCTTCTGTGATTGCGGCCGGATCTCCCAGAAGGGTGCCGGCGGAAGTCTCTTCCAGCACGGCGTGATAGATCGTCTGATAAAAAAACCGGTCCTTGTTGAGGATATATTTTTCCTTGCTGGACAGCTGATGTTTAAAATACTGGAGCGCGGCCATGGCACCCATATCTTCCATCGAGCGGGCCTGCCCTGAGATAAGAAAATGGATGGCCTCCAGCGGAGAATCGGGGTGTCCGTTCTTCCAGGCTTCTTCGGACTGCTGGTCAAACAGACGGTACCCCTCGTCCAATATATTCTCCTTGCTTTTAAAATGATGATAAAAGGCGCCTACGGATACCTCTGCCTTATCACAGATATCCTGGACCGTTACGTTTTCATAAGACTTCTCTGCGAATAGAGATACTGCACAAGAGAAAATCTTATGTTTTGTTGCAATTGCCTGTTTCTGGCGATTAGTCTGTGGCTTCATAAATCCCCCTAATTCGGTATGATACATGCCGTGTCTATGTTGTGTAACCCTTTTGTTAGGATAACACGAGTATTCCCTTTTTGACAAGGCGGTAGTACGATTATAGTCAAAATTAACAAAATATCATTCGGCGAATTGTATTCTGTGTCAATAGATTTGTATTAAATAAAGTGTTATAATTTTAATAGAACTTGTTGAAAAGCTGAAAGGAGTTGTCTATGTCTACAAAGTACAAACATTTATTTTCGCCGATTAAAGTAGGAAACACAGAGGTGCCAAACCGTATTGCCATGATGCCTATGGGTGTATTTTCACCACGTCTGATGAATCAGAAGACCGGAGCGTATACAAAGGACGGCGCGGATTATTATATTGAACGTGCCAAAGGCGGCACGGGACTGATCGTGACGGGTTTAGTTCCGATTATACCGATTCCGGTAAGAAACCCGGTTAATTTTCCGGATGAATATGTACCTGCGATGAAATATCTGGCGGACGGAGTCCATAAGTATGGTTCCAAGGTATTTGTCCAGCTGACGGCCATGACGGGGAGAGCAGGGCATATTGAGAGCGAGACGGACTGGAAGATGCTTCCGGCGCCGGCGCCGATTCAGAATGTATGGGATCCAACCATAAAGAACAGGGGAATCTCCAAAGAGGAGATTCACAAATACGTAGAAAATTTTGCGCAGGCAGCGTATCTGGTGAAACAGGCAGGCTGCGATGGTGTTGAAATCCACGCTGTCCATGAAGGCTATCTGCTGGATCAATTTGCAATCGGATTCTACAACAAGCGTACGGATGAGTATGGCGGATGCCTGGAAAACCGTTTAAGATTCCCAAAAGAGATCGTGGAGGCCATCAAAGAAAAGTGCGGAAAAGATTTTCCTGTATCCGTGCGCTACAGCGTGCGCAGCTATGTGAAGGACTACAACCGGGGAGCACTTCCGGGGGAAGAATTCGAAGAAATGGGCCGGGATCTGGAGGAAGGCGTTACAGTTGCAAAAATGCTGGAGGAATATGGTTACGATATGCTCAACTGCGACAACGGAAGCTATGATTCCTGGTTTTGGCCGCATCCGCCGGTGTATATGCCAAAAGCCTGTAACCTAAAGGATGTGGCGGCAGTTAAAAAAGCAGTCCATATACCAGTCGTATGCGCAGGACGTTTTGATGATCCTGAACTTGCCGAAAAAGCAATATCTGAGGGCCGGATCGACATCATGGGTATGGGCCGCCCGCTTCTGGCAGACCCGGAGCTGGGCCGCAAGTTCTATGAAGAGCGCCTGGATGACGTACGTCCATGTATATCCTGCCATCAGGGGTGTCTGGGAAGAATCTTCCAGGGTAAAGACATCAGCTGTGCTGTCAACCCTGCCTGCGGAAGAGAAAAGAGCTACGAATTAAAACCGGCAGAGACAAAGAAGAAAGTCATGGTAATCGGAGGCGGTCTGGGCGGCATGGAGGCAGCGCGAGTCTGCGCACTGCGCGGCCATGAAGTAGATCTGTTTGAAAAAACAGGAGAACTCGGAGGCGTCTTTGTAGCCGCAGCAACTCCCGATTTTAAAGACGATGACAAAAATCTCCTGAAATGGTACAAAAAACAAATGAGCGACCTTCCGGTCAATGTACATATGAATACAGAAGCAACAGCAGAAATGACCGCAGGATACGACGAGATATTCGTAGCAACAGGAGCCAATGAAAGGAAACTGGACACACCGGGATTCGATGCCGGAAACGTCACATATGCCATAGAAACTCTCAGAAGCTCAGACATAAAAGGTGACAACGTCCTAATCGTAGGAGGCGGTCTGACAGGATGCGAGATAGCCTACATGTTAGGCAGGGAAGGCAAAAAAGTAACCATAGTAGAAATGGCCGACACCATCCTGAACGCCTTCGGCCTTGCCGCGGCAAACTACAACATGTTAATGGAACTGCTTGACTACTACAAAGTCAAAGTAATCAAAAACGCAGTAGTCGAGAGCTACAAAGAAGGTATTGCAGTTGTATGTGAAACAGAAAAGAACTATCCGAACTCTGCAAATCGTGCAAAGCGCATGTTCGCCCTCGGCCCGCAGGGAATGAAAGTAAAACACGAAATCCCAGCCGACCACATAGTAGTTTCCGTCGGTTATACCCCGGATCAGAACCTATATGAAAAAATCAAAGCAGACAATGTCCACCTAATAGGAGACGCCAAGCAGCCCACCAACGTAATGGACGCAATATGGGTAGCCTACGAGTCCGCAATGACAATATAAACCTGTCAATAAAGATATAAAACCGTCTAAATACCACAGCCCAGCCGTCTCCATCCGCCCCACCCGGCCAAAGCTACCGTCGAAGACGGTCATAATTCCTTCTGACAGGATGAGCCAGCCAGGGGCCAAACGGGACGGGGACAGACGGAAGCATCTATGTGTCTGGTATGCATAAAACGAGCTTAGCAGCAGTTAGAGGGAACGCACAAAATCTGCCGGAGAAAAGTTGCTACCGAAGCAACTTTTCCGTACACCTGAGCCGTCTACTCATCAGAGTAGGCGGTGAATGTGTACAGTGCCGGCAGATTTTGTGCGTTCCCTCTTACTGCTGCTTAGCGCAGCGTCAGCATACCAGACACATAGATGCTTCCGTCTGTCCCCGTCCTGTTTGGCCCCTGGCGTCCCCCTGCCAGCTATTAATTATGATTTTTAGATTGTCTTTTCCCCATCAATAAGCTATAATGTATAAAGATTTGATAACAAACATGCTTACCGGTTTACCCCGGCAAGTCATAGTAGTGAAGGAGGATTATATGTTAGTATCAGCAAAAGAAATGCTTCAAAAGGCAAAGGCTGGCCATTACGCAGTCGGACAGTTTAACATCAACAACCTGGAATGGACAAAAGCAATTTTGACAGCAGCCCAGGAGTGCAGCTCTCCGGTAATTTTAGGTGTATCGGAAGGCGCCGGAAAATATATGACAGGTTATAAGACAGTGGTAGGTATGGTAAATGGGATGATGGAAGAACTCAACATCACTGTACCTGTTGCACTTCATCTGGATCACGGCAGTTACGAGGGATGCCTGAAGTGTGTGGAAGCAGGATTTTCTTCTATCATGTTTGACGGTTCCCACTATCCAATCGAGGAGAACGTTGCAAAGACAAAAGAGCTTGTGCAGATCGTAAAAGAACACGGTATGTCTCTGGAAGCAGAAGTCGGCTCCATCGGCGGCGAGGAAGACGGTGTCATCGGTAAGGGCGAGTGTGCCGATCCTCAGGAATGCAAGATGGTTGCAGACCTTGGAATTGATTTCCTGGCAGCGGGAATCGGTAATATCCATGGAAAATACCCGGATAACTGGGAAGGGCTGAGCTTTGAGACTCTGGATGCAATCCAGCAGCTGACAGGGGACATGCCCCTGGTACTTCACGGCGGTACAGGAATTCCGGAAGATATGATCAAAAAGGCAATTGATCTGGGCGTAGCAAAGATCAATGTAAATACAGAATGCCAGTTATCATTCGCAGCTGCTACACGTAAATATATAGAGGCCGGAAAAGACCTGGAAGGCAAAGGCTTTGACCCGCGTAAGTTACTGAAACCAGGTACAGATGCAATTATGGAGACCGTTAAGGAAAAAATGGAATTGTTTGGATCAGTTGGTAAAGCTGAATAAAAATTTTAATTTTTACTTGAATTTCCTGGACGATTGAGGTATACTGACAAACGTAGATACGAACAAGGGCGTTCCAAGATAACTTGGAGTGCCCTTTTACTTTATGGGGACATTATACATTGTTCCGCACCAAGCTGCGGGTCTGCCCGCAGGGCATGAGTTACGGGGTGCCTTTTGGGAGTACATAAGACTTATGCAGAACCCATAGAATAAAGTAATTGAAAACGGGAATTCGCAAGGCTGCCCGGTTCTACAAATTTGAAAAGCGAAGAGAAAGGAAGGATTTATGAGCGCAGAACTAGTCAATGTTGCAGAGATTTTTGGGGAAAATGTTTTTAACGATACTGTGATGCAGGAACGTTTGCCGAAAAAAATCTATAAAAACCTGAAGAGAACGATAGAGGAAGGAAAGGAACTGGATCTTGAGACAGCCGATGTCATTGCACATGAAATGAAGGAATGGGCGATCGAGAAGGGGGCAACTCACTACACGCACTGGTTCCAGCCTCTGACAGGTGTGACAGCCGAGAAGCATGACTCCTTCATCTCAGCCCCTCTGCCGAGCGGCAAAGTGCTGATGAGCTTCTCTGGAAAAGAACTGATCAAAGGAGAACCGGATGCATCCTCCTTCCCGTCGGGTGGGCTGCGCGCCACATTTGAGGCGAGAGGATATACGGCCTGGGACTGTACTTCACCGGCATTTGTGAGACAGGATGCTGCAGGAGCCACACTTTGTATACCGACGGCATTCTGCTCCTATAAGGGAGAAGCGCTGGATCAGAAGACGCCTCTGCTCCGTTCCATGGAGGCCGTCAGCAAACAGTCTCTCAGGCTGCTTCGCCTTTTTGGAAATACGACTTCTAAAAAAGTGACCCCATCTGTTGGGCCGGAACAGGAGTATTTTCTGGTAGATGCGCAGAAATTTAAACAGAGGAAGGATCTGATTTATACAGGCCGTACGCTGTTTGGGGCAATGCCTCCGAAGGGACAGGAGCTGGATGACCACTATTTCGGAACCATACGCCAGAGAGTTGCATCATTCATGAAGGATGTCAACGAAGAACTCTGGAAGGTAGGCGTATCGGCAAAGACACAGCACAATGAAGTAGCCCCGGCACAGCATGAGCTGGCTCCCATCTATGCGGAAGCGAATATTGCGGTAGACCACAATCACCTGGTAATGCAGACTCTAAAGAGGGTAGCATGCCAGCATGGTATGAAGTGCCTGCTCCATGAAAAGCCTTTTGCAGGTGTGAATGGTTCCGGCAAGCACGATAACTGGTCCCTGACCACGGACGATGGAATCAACATGCTCGAGCCGGGAAAGACCCCGCATGAAAACACACAGTTTCTGATGGTGCTGACCTGTATTCTGAAGGCGGTTAACAGGCATGCAGATTTGCTGCGTGAATCGGCTGCAGACCCGGGAAATGACCACAGATTAGGTGCAAATGAGGCTCCGCCGGCTATCATTTCTGTGTTCCTCGGCGAACAGCTGGAGGATGTACTGGAGCAGCTGGTCAGCACAGGCGAGGCAACACACAGTCTTAAGGGCGGAAAACTGGAGACCGGAGTGAAGACTCTGCCGGATCTTGCGAAGGACGCAACGGACCGAAACAGAACCTCCCCGTTTGCATTTACCGGAAATAAATTTGAATTCCGCATGGTTGGTTCACGCGACTCTGTAGCTGCCCCGAATATTGTGTTAAACACAATCGTGGCGGAGGCATTTTCAGAGGCATGCGATGTGCTTGAGAAAGCTGACGACTTTGATATGGCCGTTCACGATCTGATCAAAGAATATGCGATAGAAAACCAGAAGATCGTATTCAATGGGGATGGCTATTCAGACGCATGGGTAGCGGAGGCCGAAAGACGGGGCCTTCCGAACATCAAATCCATGGTCGAAGCAATTCCGGCAATGACGACTGAAAAGGCGGTAACCTTGTTTGAGAAGTTCAATGTCTTTACAAGGGCTGAACTGGAATCACGTGCGGAAATCCAGTACGAAAGCTATGCCAAGGCCATCAACATTGAGGCCCGCACCATGATCGATATGGCGAGCAAGCAGATCATCCCTGCAATTATGAACTATACAAAGACACTTGCAGATACGATTCTTGCAGTAAAGGCTGCCGGGGCAGATACCAGTGTGCAGAGTGAACTGCTCAATGAAGTATCAGCGCTTCTTGTCGAAACGAAAACCAATCTGAAAACACTGATTAAAGTGACAGAAGAAGCTGCAGAGAAGGAAGAGGGCGCTGTACAGGCGAACTTCTATCATTCCGATGTATTTCCGGCTATGGAAAATCTGCGGAAACCGGTAGATGCGCTGGAGATGATCGTGGATAAAGATGTATGGCCGATGCCATCCTATGGCGATTTGATATTCGAAGTGTAAGAAATTCTATAGAAGGATGTAAGCAGGGGGCTGCTGCACCGGCTGATTCATATCAGCTGTGCGCAGCCTCCTTTTTGTGATCTTTTTCTTGATCCGCCGTCTGACCTGTCGTCTTACGGCCGGAGCCCTAACGGGATTATCTTGCAGTAATCCTCTGCAGAACCTCTGTTTTTAAAGCATTCCAGAATCTCTTTTCCTACCGGATGAAGTTCCTCAGTATCGTAAACAGAAAGTTCTTTTTCAAAGAAACCGTAAAGAATCCCCGCGCCTTTATCATAGCCTGCTTCTCCAAGGGTTTCCTGGTTTTCCGGACGAAGGAATTTGGAAGAAATCGACTGGCCGTCTACTTTCATCTGTTTCAGTGAATATCCAAGCAGGGAACAGCGGGCTGGGGTCAGACGGTCCATTTTCATATTTACGCCACCGCGGCGGGCCAGGTATTCCCGGGAAATCCATTCGGCAGCAAACCCAACTTTGTAAATTCCGATGTGCTGGTTAGGGATCAATACATATCTTGTTTTCGGGCAGCTTAGGATCTGCTCTAAAAGATAATTCGCCTGTTTTATCCGCCGCCCGGTCGCAAACGGCCAGTAGGAGCCAACTCCCTCGGCGGCAAGCGGAGAACTTCCGTTAATACTTGGATTATTGTATCCGCGCGGCGCGACCAGACGCCACAGCCACGCTATTGCCGGCGGTATGACCTGCATCAGTCCGAGAATGCCGTAATCCGGATGTTTTGCGGTGGATGGAGGAGTCCGTACACCAAAGCTCCGCACATTGACTTCCACCGGGCTGGCCACGATGTTCGGAATCAAGCGGCGCGGTATGATGACTCGTGGGTTCGGGCATGGACTTCCATCTGACTCGATGGTGTGGTCCCACAGAAGACAGGTCGAACGCGGAACCGCCTGAAGGTTAAAAAATACCAGCGGCTCTTTAGAGTGAACAGCAATTTTTTCATAAAGCGGGTCGCACCCGTATTCTGTAATACCGTCGACCCGGACAAACCAGCCATCCTCGCCATCCGTAAGCGCTAATTTCCCACTGCCCGTCTGGATGCGGGGATTGCAGTTCGCCATGTCATCCGTAACCGGCTCGATTGTACAGGTATCGCTCATGGTGATATAGCGTTTATCTCCCGTAAGTGTATTGACGCCAAGAAGGACGCGGCCGTCTGACTCACGGTGCACATCCTGCAGCAGTTCGCTCTTACCGCCTCCGGATGCACCTTCATGCATCATAACCATTTCATTTTCATAAGGCGTAATAATGCGGGCTGCCGAAGCATGGGCCGTTACCCAGCCTTCCTGCTCACCGATGTCAAGAAGCACACTGTAAATCCCTTTTTTGGCAGAAGGCCCGGGATAAAGATTGTAGGAAAATACTTCATGCAATTCGCTGGTGCGGCAGTGTACACAGACCTGCCTGCCGTTAAAATGAGTATGCCGGAACGGCGGTGCCACATAGACAATTGCCCGCGGCCTGAACGGTTCTTCTATCGTTCTTGCATTCACAAACGCCTGAAGCTGAGAAACGGCAAATGCAAAAAATGCAGCGTTGCGCGGACAGACTAGCAGTGAATTGTAGCCATACTCAACCCCACCGGCTTTAAACGGTATGATGATTACCTCCTGACCTGAAAGCCACTGAAAAGTCTGCTCTTTAACGGAAGAAAATTCATAACCATAAGCATCTTGAAACCGGAGCTTATCAGTTGGCAGATCATCCCCAATCCGCATAGAATCCGCATCACGGCGGCGCATATAATCTTCGGCAAAATTGACGGCAGCGCCATTGCGGCAGCGGGCGACCGTGGCTTCCAGCACCATTCTGCCTTCTACATTATAGAGGACTTCAATTTCGTCGGTGTGCTCATTTCCAAAGATTAGTTCAAAAAGCATTTCTTTGCTTTCTGGAATGATCACACTTGGGCTGTTGGAGACAATGTTTTCAAGTTCTTTGGGAAGAATAAACTTTTGAATTAAGGAATGCATAATTTCTCCTCCTGACTTTCATTTAATATTTTTGCGTATTTGAAATTAGGGTATTTCAGAGTACTCTACCACCTCGCACATAATGCTGTCAATATAAAATTGCAAGTTCTTAGCACAAAACTTGCAAAAATGAGATTTATAAATTATCGAGAAAACAGATGGATGCCCTGAATATAATCAAATAGTTATATCTGATATACAAATATATGTCTTGGATTATAGAAAATTCTGGATTTATAATATGGCTAGAAATTGGAAGTTATGGTTAGGAGGTCTTGTGTTATGGTTATGACAAAAAATGTAGATGGAATGGAGTGCCGGACTGAGAAGGACTCGATTGGAACGAAGGATATTCCGGAAGGGGTCTACTATGGGGTTCAGTCGCTGCGGGCTGCAGAAAACTTCAGGATAACGGGGCTGTCAATGCACCCGGAGGTTATCAACAGTCTGGCGCAGATTAAGAAGGCAGCGGCGATCACCAATTGTGAGGCCGGACTGCTGGATAAGCATATTGCTGAGGCGGTTGTAAAAGCTTGTGATGAAATACTGGAGGGCAAGCTTCATAATGCTTTTATTGTAGACCCGATTCAGGGGGGCGCAGGAACCTCCATTAATATGAATGCCAACGAGGTGATTGCCAACCGTGCAATTGAGATATTGGGCGGGCACAAGGGGGACTATTCCATTGTGCATCCGAATGATCATGTCAACTGCGGACAGTCAACCAACGATGTAATACCTACGGCAGGTAAGATGACTTCTCTGAAGCTGCTCAAGAATGCCAGGAAGGAATTGGAGCGTTTACATAAGGCTCTGAGCGGAAAAGCGGAGGAATTTGACTCCATCGTAAAAATGGGCAGGACGCAGATGCAGGATGCAGTTCCGATCAGGCTAGGTCAGGAGTTCAGGGCTTATTCCGCGGCAATACAAAGAGATATTAACCGTATGGAAAAAGCGCAGGAGGAGATGCGGACTCTGAATTTAGGCGGGACGGCGATCGGAACCGGTATCAATGCGGATGAGGCATACCTGCGGCGGATCGTTCCGAATCTGGCACAGATCAGCGGAATGGATTTTGTGCAGGCTTATGATCTGATCGATGCCACCCAGAATCTGGATCCCTTTGTGGCCGTAGCGGGTGCAGTTAAGGCCTGTGCCGTAACACTTTCCAAAATTGCAAATGACTTCCGGCTGATGTCTTCGGGGCCAAGATGCGGCTTTGGGGAGATCAATCTGCCCGCAAAACAGAACGGCTCCTCCATAATGCCGGGGAAGGTGAATCCGGTCATCCCCGAAGTCGTGAACCAGGTTGCCTTTCTTATTATTGGAAATGATGTAACAATTACAATGGCTGCCGAAGCAGGGCAGCTGGAATTAAATGCTTTTGAACCGATCGTGTTTTACTGCCTGTTTCAGTCAATTGATACCTTGGCATATGCGGTGGAGACTTTTGTGGATAATTGTGTAAATGGGATTACTGCAAACAAGGAACGCTGCAGGGAATTAGTGGATAACAGCGTGGGGATTGTGACGGCCCTCTGTCCTTATGTAGGATATGCGAAATCTGCTGCTCTGGCGAAAGAGGCTTTGAAAAGCAAAGTCCCTGTCAGAAAGCTGATTCTGGATGAGGGACTGCTCAATGAGGCCGAACTGGATGAAATACTGGATGTGAAGAGTATGACAGAACCTGGGATATCGGGGAAAGAGCTGCTGCTCAAAAAGCAAATAAAAGCTTAAGGATATAAAAAGTAGAATCGTACAACAGGATAGACAAGTAACAGGTTAAGGAAAAAGAAAGTGAGGTCAGTTATGGATTACGAAAAGAAAGCTCTGTATATGCATGAAAAATTCCATGGGAAAATCGAGGTTTGCAGTAAAGTTCCCCTGGAAACAAGAGAAGACCTAAGTACCGCCTATACGCCCGGCGTTGCCCGGCCCTGCATGGAAATACACAGGGATGAGAAAAAAGCATACAACTATACCGCAAAAGGCAATTTAGTAGCTGTTGTAACGGATGGAACGGCAGTATTGGGACTGGGTGACATCGGTCCGAAAGCAGCCATGCCGGTCATGGAAGGAAAAGCTATCCTATTCAAAGAGTTTGGAGGTGTAGATGCATTTCCCATATGTCTGGACACGAAAGACACGGAAGAAATTATTGAGACCGTGAAACGCATTGCCCCAGGTTTCGGCGGTATTAACCTGGAGGATATTTGTTCGCCCAAATGTTTCGAGATTGAGCAGAGACTTGAAAAGGAATTGGACATACCGGTTTTTCATGACGACCAGCACGGAACGGCAATTGTAACGACGGCTGCTCTGATGAATGCGCTTAAGGTAGTGGGCAAGAAAATAGACGGCATAAAAGTTGTACTTAACGGTCCGGGCAGCGCAGGTAGCGCAATTGCCAAAATGCTGCTTCATGCAGGCGTAAAGCAGATGACGATCTGTGACCTGGAAGGGATACTGGCGGAAGGCTGTTCCTTTGCCGTCGGGCATAAACTGGAGCTGGCAAGACTCACAAATCCGGAGAAAATTACCGGAGCCCTCCAGGATGCAGTCAGGGGGGCAGATGTCTTCATAGGAGTTTCCGCGGGTAACATTTTGACAAAAGAAATGGTACGCACGATGGCGCCGGAACCAATCGTATTCGCAATGGCAAACCCCACGCCGGAAATCACTTACGAAGATGCCAAAGAAGCAGGAGTAAAAATAATCGGGACCGGACGTTCCGACTACCCGAACCAAATCAACAACGTCCTTGCCTTCCCCGGCCTCTTCAGGGGAGCACTGGACGCAGGAGCAAGAGACATCACCTACGACATGAAGCTGGCCGCCGCCCGCGCAATAGCATCATTGGTAAACGAAAAAGAATTGAACCCAGACTATATCATCCCATCCCCATTCGACAAACGGGTAGCCGCCAAAGTAGCTCAGGAAGTCGCAAAATGCGTTCACAGATAAGCTGTTTGTGATGAAGCAAAAATCCAGAAAAATTTACTTCCAAACCCAAAAGACAACAACTGTGTATCCAATCCCATCCACTTCACCCGCAAGAACCTCCCCCAAAAAAGCATATCCATCCCATTGGAAGCGCACAGCCTATGGGGAGCCGGACTTCTGCGGGGGGCAGGAAACTTCTGGATACCTTTTCGGAAGTTTCCTGCCCCCC
>OBZW01000315.1_pt1 | contig 35791 bp, 51 predicted proteins | sample 1477021 | NCBI WGS metagenome assembly OBZW01 (sample SAMEA2580262, study PRJEB22360) | human gut metagenome | biome: human gut; feature: human-associated habitat; material: faeces | place: Denmark | collected 2008/2010
GCGATTTTTCATAACAGGTATGTTCTTCCGGGGGCCTTCGGCTATCCCTTCATGGAGCGTCCTCCACCCCGAAAAAAACTACGTCCCTAATTCCGTCCCTAATTCCCGAAAAATATCTTTGCAATGAGAAATTTTGATGCTATAATAGCATACATATGCAGCGAAAAGGAGAAAATGTATCAGGGATACATTACTTGTGCGGACTATGTTTGGTTATGTAACGATATGTGAGCCTGAGCTCAAGGTAAAAGATTTAAGGAAATACAGAGCATATTACTGTGGACTGTGCCGGACGCTGAAGGAGCGCTTCGGGGGCCTGGGACAGCTGACCCTGACCTATGACATGACGTTCGCGGTTATTTTGCTGACTTCATTATATGAGAGTGAAACCAGATTCTCCAGCCATCGCTGCAAGGTTCATCCAGTGAAAAAGCAGAATATGCTGCAGAATGAAATGACAGAATATGCGGCGGATATGAACGTGCTCCTGGCCTATTACCATCAGAAGGACGATTGGGAGGATGAGAAGAAGATAAGCGGTTTTGCGGGGTATCATGCCCTTAAGGGCAGGGCGCAGAAGGTGGTAAAGAAGTATCCGAGACAGAGCCGTGTGATAGAGGAAGAACTGAAAAATCTTGCAGACTTTGAAAAAGAGGCGACGCAGGATATCGACAAGACTGCCGGGTGTTTCGGCAGGCTGATGGCAGAGATGTTTGTGTTCCGGGAAGACCTGTGGGAGGGAAGGCTCCGCAAGATGGCCTTTTACCTTGGAAAATTTATCTATATCATGGACGCATACGAAGACTTGGAGAAGGATAAGAAGGCCGGATGCTACAACCCCCTGAAGGAACTGAGCCGGAGGGAGGACTATGAGGAGCGGTGCAAGGAACTTCTCTGTATGATGATCGCAGAATGCAGCGCGCAGTTTGAACTGCTTCCCTGTTTATTAGATGTAGACATTTTGCGGAATATATTATATGATGGTGTGTGGACCCGTTATCGTAAGATGCAGGAACAAAAGAAGAAAAGTGAGGATAATCAGAATGACAAAGAATCCATATGATGTGCTGGGAGTTTCTCAGAATGCATCGGATGATGACATAAAAAAAGCATACAGGGATCTGACCAGAAAATATCATCCGGATGCCAACGTGAATAATCCGCTGGCTGACCTGGCGGAGGAGAAGTTCAAGGAAGTGCAGGAAGCCTATGATGTGATCATGAAAGAGCGGGAGCAGGGCGGCGGCTATACAGGCTATGGTTCCGGCAGCAGCTCCGGCGGTTATGGCTACGGCTATGGCGGTTCGGCAGGCGGTTACCAGCAGAGCAGCGGGCCCCAGAATGCAGAGATGCAGGCTGCCGTCAATTATATCAATTCGAGGCGCTACCAGGAAGCTGTCAATCTTCTGAACCGTATGCCGCAGCGGGATGCACAATGGTATTATCTGAGTGCGGCGGCTAACATGGGTATGGGCAATAACGTGCTGGCAAAGGATCATGCGGGCCAGGCCGTGAACCTGGACCCAGGTAATCCGCAGTACCGCCAGTTGTTAAACCAGCTTGAGTGGAACAGCCAGAGGTATCAGAACAATCCTTACGGAGGCGGATACGGGGGCGGCAGCCAGTCCTGCGGTACGGGAAACCTGTGCTGTGACCTGTGGTGTGCGGATAGCTTATGTGAATGTATGGGAGGAGATCTTTGTTCATGCATGTAAAGGCTAAGAAAATGGCTTTTGGAGGACTGCTGCTGGCTTTGACAATTGTATGTATGGTGCTGGGCAGCGTGATAGAATCTAATACCTTATTTCTTCTGGCGGCGGCATCCTATTTCGTGGGTATAATTATCCGTGAGACGGGAATGCGGACAGGGGCGGCCTTCTATATCGCGGCGGTGCTGCTCGGATTTATCGTGGCGCCGAATAAGATTTATGTCGTATCCTTTGCGGCCATGGGCTTTTATATACTTGCGGTGGAACAGGCGTTTGTGATGCTGGGCCGGACTAAGGCCAGGGTAAACAGAAAGGCGTTGTTCTGGGCGATTAAGTATATCATTTTTAATATTTTATATATTCCTGCGCTGATCGTGTTCCAGCAGCTTTTGTTCGGCAGGAATCTTTCCCCGGCATGGATGGCAGGGCTGATTGCCGCAGGGCAGGCAGGGCTTTGGATTTATGACAGGGCATATGATTATGTGCAGAGGCATATATGGAGTAAGCTGCGAAAACGGCTTTTTTAGGTAACCTATAATAAAAAAAGATGAGTATTCATTCCCGGTATGGCAGAAAAGTACATATCGGGGATTTTTTTGCTTATTTTAAATCCTTTTGGTTATAAACAGGATTATATAGAGAGTAAGACGTTTTACAAAAAGAGAAAGGGGGAAGCGTTTTGTGGAGGACAGGGAACTGATCAGGCGGATTCAGAATGGGCAGAAGGAATATCTGAATGAAATTGCTAAAAAATATTATGATGACATTTACTATTTCTGCTGTTATCAGACCGGCAGCCGGGAAGACGCCTATGATCTGGCGCAGGAGACGTTTCTCCGCTTTATACGGTACGCAGAGCAGTACAGGTACAGAAATCTGAAAGGCTATCTGCTGACGATTGCCATGAATCTGTGCAGGAGATATTTTCACGAGACAGGGCGGACGCGCCTGGTTACGGAAACTGTGGGAAATATTGAGGGGAATGTGACGGGATCCGGCAGGGCAGCAGCCGGGGATAAACCTGCATTGGAGGGGCCGGAAACGGATACTACCGTACAGGCCATGGAGGCGCTTGAGCAGAGCCGGCTGCTGGCGGAAGCGCTTCTGAAGATTCCGGATATACAGCGTGAGGCAGTCCTTCTGCATCACTTTTATGGCTATAAAAACCGTGAGATTGCCCGCATGACCGGGGCATCCTGTGCAGCGGTAAAGTCCAGGGTTAATCAGGGACTCGGCAAGCTGCAGGAGCTTTTGGCGAAGGAGGATTTTTATGGATAGACGAACGGAATGGGAATCCTGGAGATTTCCGCTGGATGTAAAAAGAAAGAAGGAAAGTCTGGGGAAGATTGGCCAGGCTGTGGAAAAAAAGCAGATCCGCAAGTATCCGTCTCTGGCGGCAAATATCCGAAGCCAGTTTAAGTTTCAGTCGTGGAAGTACTGGGCTTTGCAGGGCGGGATACTTGTGGCAGCCATGGCGCTGGTTCTATATCTCAGCAGAGTAGAAGCAGACGGAGAGGGAGCCATCTCTGTCTGCGCTGTATTTCTGGTGTTTGCCGGCAATATTGGGTTGAGCGGCCTGGGCCGGCTTTTCTCACGGAATATGGCTGAACTGGAACAGACGCTGTATCTGAACCTGAAACAGATGGTATGTATCCAGATGCTGTTTGGCGGGGCCGCAGATCTTCTTGTATTAGGAATGATTGTGGGTATTGCAGGCGGACAAAATGAAGCCGGTGCCGGAGCCTGTCTTTTGTATATGCTGGTTCCTTTTCTGTGGTCAGACTTACTGTATCTGTATATGTTGACCGCATTCCGGAGTATTTGGCCTGGTTTTTGGCAGGTTTCGGCGGGATTGATCGGCGGACTGCTTGCGCTTATCCCGGTGTTCCTGAAAGATGCCTATAAGGCGGTATATTTGCCGGTATGGGGAGTTCTGGCGGCTGCAGGCTGTCTGCTGCTGGCGGCGGAAATTCTCTATATGTTGGAAAAGATAGAAAGAGGGGAAGGATTATGCCTGAATTAATATTAGACAGGGTGACAAAACAGTTTAAAAATAAGATTGCAGTGGATAAAGTATCGCTTCGGTTAAAGTCAGGAGTATACGGATTTCTGGGGGCTAATGGTGCGGGGAAGACCACGCTGCTTCGAATGCTCTGCGGCGTCCTCAGGCCCACTTCGGGTGATATACTATGCAATGGTGTACCGATACGGGTTCTGGACGGCGAGTACCGTTGCATGCTGGGGTACCTGCCCCAGGATTTTGGCTATTATCCGGATTTTACGGCAAAGCGGTATCTGGAATATCTGGCCGCATGCAAAGCGGTTCCAAAAGAGATCGCCGGAGAGAAGGTACAGGAAGTATTGGAACTGGTTGGACTGAAAAAAGAGCAAAAGCAGAAAATCCGAACGTTTTCAGGAGGAATGATCCGAAGGCTGGGGATTGCCCAGGCTCTTTTAAATGAGCCGGAAATTCTGATTTTAGATGAGCCTACATCCGGCCTGGACCCCAAAGAAAGAATCCGGTTCCGCAACATTATCAGCGCGTTGTCCAAAAGCCGGATTGTAGTTCTGTCCACCCATATTGTCTCCGACGTAGAGTTCATAGCGGATGAAATTCTTCTTATGAAGGCAGGATGTATTGTAGAACAGGGATCACCGGGGGCGGTGACGGAGAGCGTGAAAGGCCAGGTATGGGAATATCGGGCGGATGAAGCAGAGGCGCTGCGGATGAATGCGGCGTTTTCGGTCAGCAACCTAAGAAATGAAGGGGACAGGATCTATCTCCGGCTTGTCTCAGAAACTTGTCCCTGCGAGGGAGCAGTGCCGGTACAACCCGGGCTGGAGGATGTGTATATGTATTACTTTGAGGAGGCGTCGGATCATGTGGGAAATCTGGAAAAAAGAGATATATAAAATTGCATCCCGGAAAGTAATCTGGTGCGGTGTGCTTTTACTCCTTGCCTTTGTAACCTTCCGTCTTTACGCTGAACAGAAAGACTATTCTGTAACCATTGACGGACAAAGTTATTATGGAAAAGAGGCCATTGAAAAGGACCGGGAGCTGACAGCAGAGTATGCAGGAATCCTGACACTGGAAAAGGTGCAGGAAATCTATGATAAATACGGATTCTATTATTATGATGATAAAACAGAAAGCAATGCAGGAAACTTCTGCAGCAAATTTGTAACAGAGCAGATGACGAATTATAACCAGACCAGCGGGAATGATCCGTCCCAAATCCAGTTTTACGAGGGCGAAGAGTGGGAACAAAACGCAGAGCCGCTCCTGAAAGAAAATCTTCAGTTTGACTATTTCTATGGCTGGCAGGATTTCCAGGAAATTTACGGTATGATGGGCATCCTGTTATTATATGTAATCCTTATCATCGGGCTTTCTCCAGTATTTGCGGAGGAATATACACTGCGGACTGCGGACATCCTTCTGTCCACACAGCGGGGAAAAAAGAGCTGTATCTGTCTGAAGATTGCAGCAGCGCTTTCTTTTACCGCCATGGTATACCTCATGGTAACGGCATATATCTGGTTCATTTATCTGCTCGTATACGGCACACAGGGTTTGGATGCCTCAGCCGTCCTGGCGGGAGCCAGCTTTTTCGGTTATGGCCCCGGCAGCATCGGGGGATTCCTTCTGTCCATGTCGGCCCTGGGCCTGGCCGGAGGGCTCCTGCTGACCGGATGTGTCCTGGCAGCCTCTTCTCTGTGCAGAAATTCCTTCCTAACCGTAGTCGTTTCACTATCCCTCTATCTGACACCCGTAGTCTGGCTCAAAGTCTTTGCCCCTATGTGGATACTAGGATACAGCCTGACCCGTGCGGTAAACCACTTCATGGCATCTATGCCCTTCTACCTCCCCATGAACTGGAGCTTTGGATTCACCGCCGCCCAGATCCGATGGCATCTGCTAACCGCACTGGCCGTCGCCGTCTCCTGCCTGATCCTGGCCTACCAAAAATACCGAACCTACCAGGGCAGAAAATAACAGAGCCCGCAAATTAGGAAGATACCTTACAACAGTCAATTTTCAATCACACGCTTCCCTCATTTGTGTAAGTGACAACCCCAGATTCCCATTCCAAATCCCCCTCTTTATTTCCAGAGTTTTTTCGTGTACAATAAGACGGTATGGAGGTGAGAAGAGATGGACAGGCACAAGATTTTAATTGTGGAAGATGACACCGACATCAACCGCTTACTGCAGCGGATTCTGGTGCAGGACGGTTATGATACGATCCAGGCATTTTCAGGTACAGAAGCGAAACTGCTGCTTGGACTGGAGACACCTGACTTAATATTGCTCGATCTGATGCTGCCGGGTATGAGCGGAGAGGAGCTTATTACATCCGTAAGAGGGGAGATGAATCTGGACCTGCCAATTCTGGTGCTCTCGGCCCGGGCAGGCCTGGAGACAAAAGTAGAGGCCCTCAAAGGCGGCGCGGACGATTATCTGACCAAGCCTTTCGAACCGGAGGAGGTCCTGGCAAGAGTGTATGCTGCCCTCAGGCGTTATAAGATAGAAGCCGGGAAGACAGAGAAGGATACGGAGGTATACAGGTATAAGAAGCTGAGCCTCCACCCAGACTCCCGTAAAGCGGAGATTGAGGGACAGGAGCTGTCCCTGACTATGCATGAATATGATATTCTGTATCTTCTGATTAAGGACCCCGAAAAAGTGTACTCAAGGGAGAACCTTTATGAGCAGGTATGGAAGGGCGGTTATTACGGGGAGGATAACACGGTAAACGTCCATATCAGTAATCTGCGCAGAAAGATTGCGGCAGCCGATCCGGAGGATGAGTACATTCGGACAGTCTGGGGAATAGGTTTTAAAATGGCATAAACTTTACGATTTCTTTAAACTTTCTTGAGGACTTATTAAAGACCACCGAGCTACAATAACTTACGTCAAGAGGCAATCACATTAAGGAAGGAACAGAGAAGTATGAAAGAGCATGTCATAGAAGCCAGAAGCGTTACAAAAAAATACAAAGATGTTACGGCTCTCAGAGACGTTGATATTACAGTCAAACGCGGAGATATTTATGGCCTGATCGGCGACAACGGGGCGGGCAAGACTACATTTTTAAAACTGCTGACCGGACAGATCTATACATCAGGCGGCGAACTGAAACTATTCGGGGCTTATTCCGAAAAGGAACTGGAACAGAACAGGAAACGTACCGGAGCGATCGTAGAATCGCCGGGATTTTATCCAAAACTTACGGTAGAAAAGAATCTGGAGTATTACCGGATTCAGAAGGGGATACCGGGAAAGAACCAGACTGAGGAAGCCCTGAAGGCAGTGGGGCTCTGGGACAAGAGAAAAAAAAAGTGCGCGGCGTTGTCCATGGGGATGAAACAGAGACTGGGGCTTGCCATCGCACTGCTCGGTGAGCCGGAGTTATTGATCCTGGATGAGCCGATCAACGGACTGGATCCCAGCGGCATCATAGAGATGAGAAACCTTCTGTTAAGGCTGAATCAGGAAAAGAATATTACAATCATCATATCCAGCCATATACTTTCGGAGCTGGAACAAATTGCAACTGTTTACGGCTTTTTAAGCCAGGGCTGGCTGCTTCGTGAACTGACAGCGGAGCAGCTGCACGAACACTGTGCCAGTTATTTGGAGATCAAAGTAAGTGATCCAGAACGCTACGCAGCGCTATTGGAGAAAGAGATGGACGGCGTGCAGTACAAAGTAATGCCGGACTTACAGATACGGATACAGAACCCGCAGCTTCCGGTGGAAGCATACAGCGGTCTGGCATCCGGACATGGGGTCAGTATCATGAGGCTGGAGCAGAAGCAGAAGTCGCTGGAAGAGTATTATATGGAATTAAAGGAGAGGGGGAGACTGTCATGTTAAATTATTTGAAGAGTGAATTTTACAGGATTCTGCATGGAAGAGAGATCTATTCGGCAACGGCCGCGCTGGCCGGCCTGACTGTGCTGATGAATCTGGTTCTCTTTGCCTTTGACAGGCTGACTCCGGATTTTCCATATGCAACGGTGACATTTTCTTTGAACATGATGACGGGCAGTATGCCGATGCTGCTTATGGCCGGCCTGATCATCGTTCTCTTTTTGTTTTCGGACGAATATAAGAATGGTACTCTGAAAAATACAATTTCATACGGTATTTCCCGCAATGCATTTTTTACCGGAAAATGTATTGCATGTGCAGTGGCAGCTTTTTTGAGTATGCTTGTGGTCCTCGCCGTTTATATCGGCAGTGCATATCTGCTTTTGAATGCAGAAGGCAGTATGCCAGTCAGACAGCTGCTGACAGGTACAGCCGTGAATCTGCCGGCTGCATTTGCTTCGGTTATTCTGGCATCGGCTCTATGCTGCCGTTTTAAGAAAGAAACAGCGGTTGTTCTCTGGTGGCTGGGAATCATATGGTGGCTGCCCATGGTCTGTTTTTTTCTGGGCCTGAAGATAGAATCTATTGAAAGAATTTCTGAATGGATGCCCTGGAATTACCTGAAATATGAGGTATCCGTTAATATGTCAGGCTACAGCTGCCTTTGGGATACGCCGGAAGGAGTAGCCAAATGCCTGATAGCAGGCTCCATCGGGATACTGGTATTCTATGTGGCAGGTATCTTGGTCTTTCACAAAAGAGAGATCAATTAGATCTGGGAGGTGCATGTAGAAATGGTATATATGTTATTAGCAGGCGCATGTCTTGCGGCGGTATATTTCTGCATGCGTTTACTGCTTCTGAAACGCGCAGTCCGGCTGGCAGCAGGGGAACTGCGTGAGATTACCGGAGATCTGGAAGAGAACAGGGTGGTAAAGCTGGCAGTGCCCCAGAGGGAACTGGAGGAACTTCTGGAGGAGATTAACCGGAACCTGGCAGAGATCCGGAAAGTAAAAATCCGCTATAGGAATAAGGAACGGGAATTGTTGAATCAAATTGAGAATATCAGCCATGACCTCCGTACGCCGCTTACGGCTATCATCGGGTTTTTGGAGCTGATCGACAGGGACTCTCTGGACGTTGAGGACAGAGAGTCCCTGGATGTGGTTAAGAAGAAAGCCCTGGCGCTGAAAAAGCTGACCGCACAGTTTTATGATCTGTCCAGGCTGGCTGCGGAGGACTACCAGCTGAAATTGAAGAAAACGGATTTAGGCAGGATATTGCGGGAGGCGGTTCTGGATTCCTATCAGGAACTGAAGTTAAGGAATCTGAATGTCAATGTGGACATTCCAGATACTCCGGTTTTTGTAAGGGGAAATGAGGAAGCGCTGGAGCGGATCTTCCAGAATCTGCTGCAAAATGCGGGACGTTACGCTGTAAGCGTCTTTTCCGTAAGTCTGACTATTGAGTCCGGCAACATATTTGTCCGGATGGTAAACGATACGGATATGGCGGATCAACAGGACGCAGATTCTCTGTTTGAAAGATTTTATACAGGGGACAGCGCGAGAAAGCAGGGAAGTACGGGCCTGGGCCTTCCCATAGCAAAGCACCTGGCGGAGGCGATGGGCGGAAGGCTGCATGCCGGCTTGAAAGAAGCAGAAGAAAAAAACTGGCTGTCACTATCCCTGGAAATTCCTGGATTGAAGATATAATACAAGCAAAATTACGGAAAGTATAGTATAACTAACAATAGGATATCCAAAAAAGATCGTGAGGTAGGACATTATGGAAAAGAAAATGCAATGGCGCCATGGGTGCGGAAAGCAGGAAGGAGGGGATGCATGATGCAAAAGATAAATGGAGCCGGACATATAGCAGCGTTATTTACAATTATTGTGTGGGGGACAACGTTTATTTCTACAAAGGTGCTGCTCAGGGATTTTCAGCCTGTAGAAATCCTGGTGATACGGTTTGTAATCGGCTATCTCCTTCTGCTGGCTGCTAAACCGGGCTGGGTGAGGCTGAAAGAAAAGAAACAGGAGTGGCTGTTTGCCGGAGCTGGTTTATGTGGCATCTGCCTGTACTTTCTGATGGAAAATATAGCATTGACTTATACACTTGCATCGAATGTAGGAGTCATCATCTCGGCGGCTCCTTTTTTTACGGCCATTTTGACGCATATTTTTATGAAAGAAGAGGGCAGGCTGCGGCTGTCGTTCTTTTTGGGGTTCGGAGTTGCGATTGGCGGAATCTGTATGATCAGCTTTAGCGGTCAGGATTTTGCGGTGAATCCGACGGGGGATCTGCTGGCCCTGGCGGCCGCCTTTGTGTGGGCCTGCTACTCCGTGCTGACGAAGAAGATCAGCAGCTATGGGTATCCGATGATCCAGACAACCAGGCACATCTTCGGGTATGGGATTCTCTTTATGATCCCGGCCGCTTTTGCGTTTGACTTTCACTTGGGAATCACAAGGTTTCTGGAGCCTGTCAACCTGCTGAATATTCTCTTTTTGGGAGCAGGGGCATCGGCAGTCTGCTTTGTGACATGGAATTTTGCCGTCCAGGTACTGGGAGCTGTGCGGACTAGTGTTTACATCTATGTGGTACCAGTGGTGACGATTGTCACATCTGTGCTGATCCTTCATGAGCAGCTGACCGGGATGGCGGCAGCCGGAGCAGTGCTTACACTTCTGGGACTGATTATTTCGGAAGGGAAAATAGAGCTGAAAGTCTTATTTACCACTAGAAAACAGGATGCTATACTAAAAAGAGAAAAGGAAAATTAGGAACATGAAATTTTATTTGGCGCCTTTGGAAGGGATTACCGGGTATGTGTACCGTAATGCCTATCATAAATATTTCGGAGAGATGGATAAGTATTTTATTCCTTTTATCAGCCCCAATCAATTCGGGCATTTAAGTTCAAAAGAGAAGAATGATATCCTTCCGGAACACAATGAGGGAATGGAAGCGGTTCCCCAGATCCTGACGAACTCGGCGGAAGATTTTATCAGAACAGCCGGGAAGCTGAAAAAGTATGGATACAAAGAGGTGAATTTGAACCTGGGGTGCCCTTCGAAGACGGTTGTATCAAAGGGGCGGGGCTCCGGTTTCCTGGCATTTCCGGATAGGCTGGATCGGTTTTTAGGGGAGATATTTGCATACACGGATATGGGAATATCGATTAAGACAAGGATTGGTAAGGATAGTTCCTGTGACTTTAAGGAACTTCTGGATATTTATAATCAGTATCCGATAAAGGAACTGATCATCCATCCAAGACTGCAGTCGGATATGTATAAGAACACACCCAACTGGCAGGTTTTTGGGGAGGCACTGGACAGATGTGAGTGTCCTGTGTGTTATAATGGAGATATTTTTACCGTTCAGGACTTCAAGCGGTTTGCAGAAGCATTTCCGGAAGCAGGATGTGTCATGCTGGGACGCGGCATTCTTTCCAATCCTGGGCTGGTCAATTCCATTCGGGGAAGAGGAGCGATGGATAAGGAGACGCTGCGTGCTTTCCATGACCAGATATACCGGGATTATCAGGAGATTCTGTATGGGGAGAAGACAATTTTATTTAAGATGAAAGAACTTTGGTTTTATATGGCCTCTGTATTTACCAATTACGCGAAGTACGCGAAGAAGATTAAAAAATCAGAAAGGCTGGCAGTGTATGAAAGTGCAGTGGCAGCTCTGTTTGATGAGCAGGATATTTTTACAGGATAAGGAGATGCGGATATGGAAAGATATGTCAGACTTGAAGAAATCTCGGACGGAAGGCTTTACGGGCCGAATGATATGGTGCGTGCCGACTGCGGGGGATGCGAGGGATGCCCTGCGTCGTGCTGCCGGGGGATGGGGAATACCATTGTCCTGGATCCGCTGGATGTATTCCGTATGACGACTGCTCTGGGTGCGAAGTTTGAGGAGCTGCTGATAGACAAAATAGAGCTAAATGTGGCAGACGGACTGATTCTGCCGAACTTGAAGATGGACGGGGAGGGAGAAAGCTGTGTTTTTCTGAACAGCCAGGGAAGATGCAGTATCCACGATGCAAGACCAGGGATATGCAGGATTTTTCCTCTGGGAAGATATTATGAAGACAGAGACTTTCGGTATTTTTTGCAGACTCATGAGTGTTTGAAGGAAAACCGTGCAAAAATAAAGGTTAAAAAATGGATTGATACTCCGGAACTGGAGAAAAACCAGAAATTCATTGCGGATTGGCACTATTTTCTGAAGGATACGCAGTATATGCTTCAGAAGCCGGAGAATGAGGCGAGGAGAAAAGAAATCAGTATGTATATATTGACGAGCTTCTATATGATAGAGTATCGGGAAAATGAAGACTTCTATGCACAGGTGGAGAGAAGAATGAAACAGGGGAGGGAGAGTGTTGGTACGGGGGCGTTTTAGAAAGGGCCTCTGGCAGAATGCGGGATTCTGCATGAGCCGGGGACTGAGGTAATTAAGGATAGAGTGTAAAAGGAAACCCAAAGCAAGTAAGATTTTGGTGCTGTGGGCTTCCTTTTCTCTATTACTTCCGGCTTTTGGCATGTAAAAGCGATTCAGGCAAGGAGTTCGTATATTCCCAGGGCGGCCAGAATCAGCCCGGAGATGAAGTCGGCGGACTGGTCGGATATGTGTGGGACTTTTGTTTTACCAATCAGGTTGCCTGCATATAGGAAGATGACGGACACGACCAGGGACATGACAGCGGTAGGGAGTAATTTCAGTCCCGTTATGCTGGCTCCGATGCCCATGCCGAAGTTATTGATGGATAAGGCAAGGCCAAGGAAAAGCCCCTCCTTCATGGTAAGCAGGGAGGCTTTCGCAGGTACATTGTTTTGGGTTCCGGAACCGCATTCGTTCGACTTTACTTCAGCCTTTTTGATTTTTTCCCGGATATAGCTGAAAAAAGATTTTATGATATAGTAAAGGCCGAGTCCGATCAGAAGAGCACATCCTATGGCCTGTGTGGAAGAGGCCGGCAGAAACTGTGAGATTTGTGTGCCCATCAGTATGGCAATCACGGTGCCTGTCAGTGTCACGAGGCTGATGACAGTGCTCTTTAAAAGGTCGATATTGGATTTCTTGATTCCATAGGACATACCGACAATGAAGCTGTCTATATTTGCAGAAATTGCGAATAGAAGTGATGAGATTAGATGCATAATCTGCTCCTGACATCATAATTGTTGTTTGTATTCAGTATATTCAGAAGTATTTGTTGCGTTCATGGCGCATAAACTATTAAGAGTTTATCCTGGAAGGCGTCCAAATTTATGCGTAAACGATTGATTTCCCCGTTTGGGATTACTGTTGAAATTCTGCTGCTGTTTCTGGTTCTTTCTATCTGGCAGGCCGGGGATGCAGACGGAGAGAACGGGTGGAAGATAAGCAGAGGAGGTATTTCAGACAGCATTTCTGTCAATGCACAAAGCGGAACAGGAACCGGCTATTGGGAGAATGAAGTACAGAGAGAGGAGACGGAGCAAGGGGAGACACAGGAAGAAGATACACAGGCAGATGATTCACAGGGAAAGAACGGACAGGATCGAAATACGAAGGAAGAGGAGAAAAAAGACTTTATTAAATGGGTGGAATTTAATGTAACTTACGAAGCATTGAACAGGGCCTATACATATGATGTGGAAACCTATGAGGAGGACGTCCATCTGAGCTGGGTGGAGCTTCTGGCCTACCTGGGCGCGAAATACGGTGGGGATTTTACACGTTATTCGGAGCGTGATATGACAGAAGCTGCCGAAAAACTGTTGTCGGGCGATGTGACCATGGAAGAACTGACTGCAGGCATGCAGTATTACGGGTATTACCGGGAAGCTTACGGAGCTGTCCTGGATGGAATGGTAGGCGAATATGAGATTGAACGGCCGGCCGGGGAAGGGGCAGATAAAAAGGTCTGGAAAAAGTATTACGGACTGAAAGCTTACTGTCCAATTGCGAAGACATTTCCCTATTCGGATTACGACGACTTCGGGGTGTCCAGAAGCTATGGTTATCGGAGAAACCATCTGGGGCACGATATGATGGGGCAGGTGGGTACACCAAGAAGAAAGATATGCAGAACCTAGAAAGAGATTTCTAGGTTCTTGTCATTTAACACGCATCTCTTTACAGTGCGACGAATAAGCTCGTTTTTTTCTTTATATTCCATGTCGTCGAAATTGTCAAGTAAGTAACAGATATTTTTATATATTTCTTCTCGTTCTTCTGTTTCTGATCGCTCTTTATTGTCCCGTAATTCCTCAAGTTGTAACTGGTTTTTGAGAGTATTAAGTTTTTTATCAAGATTCTCTATTTGCTGGACAATATACTTTGCAGCCGTTGAGGTCACATTTTCTTGGAGCTGGCGGGTCAGGTTCTCAAGTGCGGATTCGGTAGAGCGGATATCCTTTTTAAGGGCATTGATATCGGTAACACTGTGCTGATTATGCTGCGGATGCACAAATTCCTCATCAATTCGAATTGCTTTCAGCTTATCTATAAAAAGATTGTCGATGGTATCAATTTTCACAAAATCAGCGTCACAATAATTTATTCCTTCTCTGTCCCTGGCAGGACAAAAATAGTAAGCAAACATTCTCTGATTTTTTATATACACACGGTTCTGCATAGTCCTTCCACATCTACATTTTAAGATTCCCCTCAGGATCCCGACCTCATGTTTTAGTGTACGGACTTGCTTATTTTGTCCGAGGCGTTCTTGTACAGCTATCCAATCATTTGCAGGAATAACATAATCATGGATGCCCAGGGCTATGATCCATCTATCCATATCTAATTTCTTCTTGTTTTCCGTTCCCTGCGTGCGTCCGTAGCCGATAAGCCCCTTTGTCCCGTCAAAAAGTCTCTTATCAGGGAGAGTGCAGCCCTTGCCATGTAAGTAATAAAATGCCTGCAAATCAGCTTGGCAGTATACCGGGTTCGTCAAAATCCCGTATATCTGTGAGGTATTTAAAAACTTTCCTGTCTCACTGGTAATACTATGATCTCGGCAGTATCTCTCTACCCGGGTGATAGGGTACCCTTCCAGGATCAGTTGGTAGAGCAGCTTTACACGGCCTATGGTTTCCTGATTGACTATAAGGTAAGAGTGTTCTTTACCATCCACCTTCTTTCGAATGGAGGTCATTCCGGAAGGAAGGTGCCCGCCAGTCCATTTCCCAGAGGCTCCTAACTGCTTCATATTATCGCCTACGCGCTCTGACGTGTTCTCACGCTCAAGCTGAGCGAAGGCAGCCAGAATATACATTACTGTGCGCCCGATCGGCGTGGAAGTGTCAAAAGACTCTTTCACAGAGACGAAAGAAACGTCATGATCCTGCATGGTATCGTACATAGCGGAGAACTCTTTTACATTACGGCTGATTCGGTCAAGTTTATATACCATTACGACATCCAACTTATTCGCCTTCACGTCCTGCATCAACTGCTGGAAAGATGGGCGATTCGTATTCTTTCCAGAAAAGCCCTCATCCTGATCATATATGAAAAACTCTAATTCTTCACCGCGGAAGATGATCCCAGCATAATCTTTACACATTTTTATCTGCACAGCAACTGAGTCGCTGTTATCCCGGTACACTGATTTTCTTGGATAGATCCCTATTTTCATATCACATTCCTCCTGTCTAATCATATTATAAAAGGGTATAAAAAATACACCCTATACAGGTGCAGAGAGTTTGTGATATAATCTATCTGCGGGATAGTTATATCGGCTGTTCTGCAGCCTGTATAGCATCTATATAAGCCGTTCGGTGTTGGTAGCACCGGGCGGTTTTATTATTTCTACGATTTTGTTGAGGTCAACAAAACGTTCTTTCGGAGCTGTTTCTAACCGTATGTGATTCCATACGTTTTTTATCTTGTATCTATTTTATCATTATTCAAGTACAGGCAATATATATAAACGTAAAAGACCCCGTATTTCTACGAGGTCCTCACATAATGAATACTGCCCGTCAGTTGTCTGAGGGCTGTGTCTTCTATACTGCCGGTTAACGGCTTTGTTTTCGTATTCATTATATACCTCAGTATATGCAATTGTCAATAAGAATATTACAGCTTATGGCCTGTGAAATGCTGAATCACCTCTTTGTCAATTAGGTCAAGTTTTTCGTTCGACAACTTAATATTGCTTAGAATATCATAGTTTGTCTTTGGGTCATATATACGAATTTTGCTAATCGTACGTACTTGTGATACGATTGCGATACTTCCGATTTTCATTTTTAGAACTTCGCTTCTCATTCGACGTAGTAACTTTTCTTCTTTGCTGGCATCCATTGTCCTTCGAACAATTTCTGACATCATTTCAGTTGCGTCATCAATGCTATTTGGAAATTCAGCTCCTAGCTTTTCTAGATCATTTATTTCATCAACAATTGCCTTTTGTAGTGTTGAAATCTTCGAGTTAAGGCTTCTGAAAAGTTCATTCCCCAAATAAATACTTCCTTTATGTAGATGATTCAAATCTGTTTTTTCTTTTACAGATGTAAGAGGTACAATAGTTACGACGGGCGAATTTTTAGAGTTGTTTTTGTCTAGGACAACGCAATAATGGAGTCCTCCTTCCTCGCTTCCGACATTATATCCAAGATGTGCTTTGATTATTTCACCTCTTTTATACCTTCTTAAACTATTTGGAGAAAAATTTGATTCGAATTCCAAAAATGTACTCCAGTCTTCCAGCCAATAGCTCAGCTTGTCTGATTTCCCCCGAGTCTTTTGATCTGTATCATTTATAAGTGATGTTATATAAGCATCCAGTTTCTTGATGGCTTTATCCTTATGCTGGATTAATTCATCTTTTGATAAATTACGCCCCATATCTTTTTTCACCTCCTTTTCTTTAGTTTCCAAGAAAACTCCACATATATGTTAAGCCATCTGGCGTAACATCAACTTATCTGTTCCTGTTGGCGCAGGGGCGGTTTTATTTATTTCGTAATTTGGTGCAGGGCCAGTTTTAATTTATTATATCATTTGGTCTTGCAGAAAAATGAAATTCAAATTGTGAACTGTCATATTCTAATCCGATAAAGCCATTAATAAAATCAGCAGTTGCTTGTCCAACCGCCTCGGAGGTGCTGTCTTTCTCCTGCATTGTTGTGTAATGGGTAAAAATGTTGTTCCACTCTTCCTCGGTTCCCCCATAATATAATTGGATTTTTTCACCTTCATCAGGATGAAAATAGGAAAGAGTATAATCATACATAACAGTCATAGTTTTGGGGAAATACACACTTCTTACATCGCTACAGTTAAATGCGCCTGTATTAAGATCAGTAATTCCTTCAGCCAATATTACTGTTTCAACTTTACTGCTTGAAAACAATGAAAAGTCAAGTAGTGAAGTAGTATATTCGATACCATCTATCGTATATACATTATTGATGACTAGGAGCTCATCATCTCCTTGATATGAATTTAGTGATATCTTATTATCTTTAATTTCATATTCAAAATCATCAATGCTGTTATATGCTGGTTCTGCATTCACAGCAGTTTTGTTTAATGATTGTGAACTTTCATTGCTATTTGTATCTGCAACAGCCATGTATAGACCCAGAATAAAAAGCAATATGAGAACAATAATTACGACCACAATGACTATAGCTTTTTGCGGAGATTTTCCGTTTTGAATTTCTTCATTCCAGACAAACCCGCAGTCATTACATTGAAATTTAACATTAGAATTATTTCGAATTTTTATATTATGGCTGCTACACTTTGGACATATATTAGTATTATAAGAATTTTTGGTGTATTTTTTGCCACAATATATGCATTCGTCAATACCTACGGGTAAGGGACGTCCGCATTGATAACAATTAAACATTTGGGGGCGCTGGTCTTCCGGCATTTCTTCCACTTCATCAGGGTCTCTGAATTCGGAAGCAGGACAACCGCAATTAGGACATTTATACGCTTTGGTACTTATTTCTTTGCCACATTCTGGACATTTAATTAATGCCATATGATCCCTCCCTCTATCTGTACCTAAACACCACAAATCATTCTTTATGTAAATGGATAAAATCATAAAAATTACTTTTAAGGATTTTATCCAGGTAAGTTTTTTTATCAATCCAAGACTTTTTCAAATCTCGGCTTTTTTTGTGAGCTTTATTAAAAGGTATCTGGCAGCTTTTCATAATTGATTCTGGAGAGCAGATATTAGCAGCCTTAAGTATAACATCTGGTGCGGCAAAATAATAGGCAAATGTATCACAATCGTCACCGTCTTTGCAGGAAATCATATAAAGGGATATGCTATCTACGGAGCCTAATTCTATTGATGCCAGAAGGCAGACAAGAGTCCATCTCACAAATGCATCTGAATTAGTATTGTTATAATACAAAAAATATTTACCAAGCCTTCGATTATATGTGGCAGCACCATAAGGGCCAAATGCACTCATAAAGTCTTCTATAGAATAGTCCAATAAATTTTGAAAAAAAGAAAATGCATAAAGGACAATATCATCCCTCGAATTTAATAGTTCAATCGGATCAACTGGTAAAGCACATACATTAAATTTCATAAGTGCATCATAAGCAGACAACTTTATAAGTTTTTTGGCCATTAATTCATCAATAAAAAACACTATACTTACACTCCATGTTACAAAGTTATAAGAATATTTTAACATTGTAGCAATGGATGTCTTACTGGTAAATTATTCCAAATTTAACCGCGTTTCTTTTCTAAATTGGATTTACTCTCTATTAATTCTTTGGTAAATCTAATGGCCTCCATATCTTCCCTGGATAAAACCGTAGTAGCGGAAGAATTATTGAGAACCTGTTCTTCTGTCACTTTTCCAAGCACTTTACCGATACATTCGATATTTTCATTGCCTGAAATAATATCATATTTAGGATTATGTGATATAAGCCCATCTTCGCCAACCTCTTTTATAAAGCATTCGTTGTTAATCATAAAGATTCCGATATCACCGATCTCTAAAACCTGCATCTTTTCCACGTAAACTTTTTCGCCATCGTAATAAGTTGGCTCCATGCTATCTCCATTTACGCCGATAATAAAATCGGCTCTTTCAGACAGTTCATTTGCAGGAACTTCTATTGTATCTGTAGGAAGGTCCTCAAAAATATATTCGCCGTTTCCAGCAGATGCAAGGTTATGGTAATACGTCATGAAGTATGTCGGGTACTCTATTATGGAACGTCCGTCTTTGTATGCGTTGCTTATCTGCTGTACTCGGCTGACTTCCCTGTCAAGTATATAGGATACCGTATCCTGCCCGTAGGCATCTAGGGAGCGGTATTTTACTATCATATCTTGTTCCAAGGTGCGGAGCCTAAAATTTTTCAGAACTTCTGGTTCATCTGTTAATCCCATTAAATAATCAATTGATACATTGAATATATTAGAAATTTGTTTCAAAAATGAACTTCCTGGATCGTTTACGGATAACTCATAGTTTCTCAATGTGTATTTAGAGATCCCCAAAAATTCTGCAAAGGACTCTCTTGTGTAACCTTTAGCTTTTCTTAATTCGATTAGTCGTTCTCCAAAAGTCATATATCCACCTCCTGTAAGCTCATTATATGAAAGATATTGCAATATGTCAACAAAAAGGTACTTAAAAAAGATACATTATTTCAAAAAAAGTATTGACAAGTATTGAATTAAGATATATCATACAACCATAAGGTATCGAAATAAGATACGAAGAAAGGAGGGAAGGTATTGAGACTCAATATTGAAGCGGAAAGGGTCCGCAATGGAATGACAAAAGAACGTTTGGCAGAAGCGTTAGGTATATCGTTAAAAACTTATTATAACTGGGTAAACGGAGAAACAGATATCCCTGGTTCAGCATTATTGAAAATGGCTAAATTATTTAAAGTGTCAATCGAATACCTACTTGAAGAAATGATTAAATCAGATAATCCGGATAAGGGGAAGGCATGAGTGGAAACAAAAAACTGCTAGGAGCGCTATTCCTAACAGTCTTTGCCTAAATTTGTTTACTCTATGTATCTTGCAGAAGTCGCTTAAGCCACCCACCCATTCACATCGCTGTGTCCAGATGGTTTACATACACGATGATTCACACAAGATAGCGCCTCATGCTTCTATGGGACACTCCTGCCACTTTCGCAGTTCTAGGTTCTGCGTAAATTGTGCCAATCGCAGGCAGGTTGCAGATTTCATTCCCTTGTGAATTCCAGAAAATTCCAGTGCTCCGTGGGATAGAAATACTTAACGTACTTTTTTACGTAGGCTACTCTACACGGCGACCTGCAATAAGAGAACTGGCAAATTCAAAAGTTTGGTCAAAGGACCAACTCCTTTCCTTACCTATTTGGCATGGGAAAATTTTACCATAATATGAAAAATATTTCAATTATAAGAATAAAGATTACATTAGAAAGCAATCTACCGCGCTACAAGCAGATGACTATTAACAGTCCATTGTATACCATGAGATTGAAACAACATCCGGCGCTCAAAGGCACTCACACATATTCGCGACTATGTGGAAACGGACTTATGTAACCAAGATAGTGCGTTACGTTACTGAATTGCGGTTCTTATGTAGTAGGCACCTACAAACCCAGAGCAAACGCTTATCATAATAATTGGCGGTTACACCTTTTATTATTCATCATGGTGCTTGGATTCGACATTAAGAAAGCTATGAGCTTTTCCAAAATGTCCACCCCCTTTCGGAACGGGCTAATTAAATTACATCGAATATCTAAATAAATTTCAATATATTAACCAGAGGAAGTTATTTAGAAAGGACGGTGAAAGATGTATCCAATTTTGGAGAGATGTTTTCGAGCAGAAACGAGGATTACATATGAGCGCAGGAATGTTAGAGGAAGGAGAGTAGTGAAGAATGGCAAGACCAAGAGGAACAGATTCAGCAAGGGTTATTCAGGTAATAGAAACTATTTCTATTCGGGGAGAAGGAACGAAAGATGATTTGTGCCGGCCAATTAAACAGTATTGGGACTTTAATGGGAATCTGATTGCAGAGAACGATGATTGTATAAAAGAAAAAGAGTAGTCGCCTACTCACTTTTCTTTCTCTCAATTTGTTTAGACTGATCAATTCCGATGATATCAGCGTAGAGTTGTTGTTGATTATGACGTTCGATATACCATTGTTGTAATAACAGTTCGATAAGTTTAATAAGCTTTTCGGCTTCAGATGGATCTATGTTTACAATAAGGTTTATGTCTTTTTCCATGTGGGCGCCGATGTTGCCAATACGACGAACACCATCTAATACAGCCCATTGATCCGTAGGAATTTTATCTTTTATAGCATCGATTTCTTCAAAAAGACTCTTTCTCGATACTTGGAAGAAATCGCGAATCATTCCTTGGAGACAACGGCGGGAAAGCGTTGCGGAGGCCTTGGGGCTAAGATTCACAATTGCACAAGCTTCTTCGTAATCATTTCGAATAGCTTTAGGAATATAGTCAGGGAATTGGATTGCTAAAGACAATGGGAAGATGGGAATTGTCTTTTCTGACATTTCGTTTCCGGTATAGTCAGCATAACTCGTGATTTTATCGCAATTTGGACATTTGTACATTCTTATTTTTAAACTATAGTCACTATCTAGTGTGTGACCAATATTACCTGCAGGTGTACGGAATTTTACATCGCTAGAAGTAAATGTTCCGGTTATTACAGGAATTGTATGATTACAAAATGGACATGTGAAGATTTCGGACATAATATTCATCCCTTTCATCATTTGTTAGGAAGATTATACCAAAAATTTACATCTGTAACAACCAAAACGTACAAGCATAAACAGCAACATAGACAAACAGTATCTCATATACATTAACAGGAGGTGGTGTGTATATGGCAAAAAATGAAAAGGAGTATACCTGTACAGTCGAATACACCGAAGGCTGTGAACAGCGGCTAACCGAGGCGCTGGTAGGCATATATTACCAGCGGAAAAGAGACAAGGAACTTGAAAATGTGACTGATGATAAAACCGCTTAGGCGGTAGAACGGAGGACAAGCTTAGATGGCAAGAGATAACCTGAAAGAAGCCCGCAAGAAGGCGGGCATGACGCAGCAGCAGATGGCTGAATATCTAGGTATCAGTGAGACTGCTTATCAAAATATAGAATATGGCATTTGTATAGGAAAAATAAAGCATTGGGATAAACTTGAAGACCTATTCGGAGTACATCAAAGAGTATTAAGAGAAATTAATTCTCATGCCGACAAGTAAGATCATCCAATGTAACATCAAATAGGTTTGCAAGAATGATTAGTTTTTCAATATTAGGTTCGTTTTTGCCTTGTTCGTAGTATTGATAAGCACTTACGGAAATATTAAGCCTGTCGGCAATATCTTTCTGAGTCAAAGGTGATTGTTTTCGAAGTTCTTTAAGGCGTTCATTAAATTTCATAATTCCTCCATCTGATATTGACACCAAGGTAAAGTTGGTATAATATACAGATATACCAAGTAAAAGTTGGTGTTTTAATATTTTTAATGTCTAATACTTTATTTTAACATGTAATGAGTTTTTAGGCAAAGGAGGAAGCCATATGAAAATTGAAGTCACAGGATCAAGATGTATTAGCTGTTATAAGTACAGCCAATATTACCATCGGAATTATTTAGGGGAATTTGAAGCGATTGACTGTGGGTATTGCGGAATCAGGCAGTGTACAACAAGGCCCGGAAATCGATGCAAGGCCTATAAAGAGAGAAGCAACGTGGGGATTTTAAGGTAGGGGGACAAGCCTATGTCAAAAAGAATTTCAGATAAGGATTTTGAACGTAAATCAAAGCAGACCGTCGATCTCGTAAAAGAGTACTCTTGTGAATGGTACGGTTTTGGAGAAATCCTCGAAAATGTAATAAGGGGCATGTCCGCAAACGCCGGAACAGAGTACGAGGTTGAATACACAGAGACACAGATCAAACAGATGTTGGAGTTAGCAAGGAGGATATATAAAGATGAGACGGAAGCAACATGAACGCCCGATGACGGATCGGAAGCTGGTGAGAGTTCTGGTGGGGCTGGTAGTTGTATGGGGAGCCATGGTTGGGATCTACATAGCCATGGCATAAAAAAGTGCATATCAATGGGCGGGAACCCGATATGCACTCCAATAATTAAACATCATTTATATTATAGCAAATTCAGGAGGAATTGCAAGAATGAAACAGCCAAAAAAGTTGAGCCGTATTCAGAAAATGAAATTGAGCCGGAAGGGTTTGGATCCAGATGAATGGCGGTTGATACATGAATCTAAAACAGATCTGCAGTTGATCCACAAACTGACAGATGAAATAAAAACAATTCAAAAGTAGGAGGGCATAAGGTTGGCGACTGTAAGAATTAAGAGGTTAACCCTGACAGATTTTAAGGGGGTAAGGAACGGTGAGTACGTTTTTTCCAATAATACTAAAATTTCTGCGGCAAATGGTCTGGGGAAGACTACTATTGCAACCGCATGGTATTGGCTGACCATGGATAAAGACTATGATTTAAAAAGTAATCCGAATGTTCGGCCAAATGGGATGGAAGAGTGTATTCCTCGGGTAGATGCAGCTCTTGACATTGACGGGAAGGAAATCACAATAACCAAACAACAGAAAACACTTAAGAGCAAACCAGACAGTAAGGGGATCGTAAAAATAACTTCTTCCAATATCTATGAAATTAACAGTGTCCCAAAAACAGAAGGGGATTTCCGTAAATATTTGGAAGACGAAGGAATTAATTGGGAGTTGTTTCTGGCGTTAAGCCATCCGAATGTATTTACTGGTCAGAAAGCAACGGATATGAGAAAGATTCTCTTCAAAATGGCAAGTGAAAAATCAGATCTGGATATTGCTAATATGAAATCTGATACTATTGATATTGCTGCCTTGCTTTCACAGGGATATAAGCTAGAAGAAATTGAAGCAATGCATAAAGCATCCAAAAAGAAAGCAGAGGCTCAGGTTCGCGATATACCAAACCAGATTATCGGAATGGAAAAGAGTAAGGTTGATTATGGTACAGCGGAGTTGGAATTACAAAAATCTGTCATTGAAGAGCAGATTGCAGAGAAAGAAAATATGTTATCGGATGCTGAGAGTACATTAAGTAAGCATCAGGAACTGACGGACAAAATTATGGAATTGAAGTTTCAGATGAATTCCATCCAGCAACAGGCCCAGGACAAGCTAAATAATGAAAGGCGTTCAATTCAAAATAAAATTGATATTGCAGAAAAGGATTTTCATACAGCAGTACAACGGCATAATATGATCGAATTGGCTATAAAGCGGTTGGGAGATTACATAAAACGAAGGGATCAAGAGCGGGCGGAACTTGGAAAAGAGTATAACAGAAATGTTAATAAGAAATTTGATGACTCAGAATGGACTTTCCCAAAGGATTCTACGCTCTGTCCGACTTGTGGCAGGGCCTATGATTCCCCAAAAATTCAGGAACTGAGATCTGATTTCGAGATACGGAAGAAGCAAGCCGCGGAAGATTTTGACAAACGAAGACAAGATACTTTAGATGATTTAATTTCTCGCGGCAATGATTTGAAACGCGAGTCTGCTGAAAAAGCAAAGGAGCTCGATGCCAAAAAAGCTGAATTGGAACAGATCAAAGCAGATAAAATCAGGTTCAACAAGGAACAGACTGAGGAAACAAAAAAACTCTCAGAACTTCCAGAACGCATTGATTTGTCAGGCAATCAGGAGTATGAAATGCTTGAAAATCAGGCTGCCAGACTAGAAGAGATATTGTCATCAATGAATGACGGCGCTACATACCGCAGTTCTTTAAAAAATGAACTGGATTCTTTGAGACACGATTTATCTGAAGTAGAAAAACAGATTGCCGTTGCCGGCAGGAATCTTGAGATTGATGAACAGATAGCAGATTTGCAGAAGAAGCAGCGGGAGTACGAACAGGCGAAAGCTGATTCTGAAAAGATACTCGATCAACTTGATACGCTTTCTAAGCGTAAGAATGAACTCCTTGTGGATGAAATCAACCAGCATTTTGAAGTAGTAAAATGGATTCTGTTTGACTATCAGAAGAATGGAAATTACAAAGAAACCTGTATCCCAGCTGTGCTTTCTGACGCTGGAGAGCTTACCAAGTGGGAGGATATGAATGGTGGACTGAAAGTAAAAGTACGACTTGACATCTGCTATTCATTGCAGAAGTTCTTTGGAATGTATTATCCGGTTTTCCTTGATGAAGCTGCCGAAGTGAACGATTGGAACATTCCTAGAAACGATAATACGCAATTGATAGCTTTGAATGTGACCACGGATAAAGAATTGAAAGTGGAGGGAATGTAGATGAAAGTTTATATAACAAAATATGCACTTACCTCTGGAATTATTGAAGCAGATGCAGAAATTCTTAAAGGGGATATGATTCTCATAAATGGAGATTGGAATAGATGTTTTCACGGAGAAGGAAAAGACTGGCATAGAACATTTGAAGAAGCTTATAAAAAGGCAGAACAAATGAGGATAAAGAAAATAGCTTCATTAAAGAAGCAACTTTCTAAATATGAAAAGATGCGTTTCTAAAAGAAAAGCGAGGTATCACAGTGAACTATATAAAAGCGAAATTTTTAATAGGCGATGAACCATCCGGAAGGGCGTATACATACCGCTGCGCAGAGGAATTGAAAGCCGGCGAAATGGTTATAGATGCCAAAGGAAGTAAGTTGATGGTTGTTGATGAGCTGGCGGATATGGCATGGGTGGGAACCTACGGCGCGGACAAGGTGGCAGTTGTGAGGAAATATGTCGAGCCAGTAGCTGTTGGTGAAAGAGAGGTATAGGAATGGCAAGAACGGAAGTATATACTTGCGATATTTGCAAGCAGAGCAAAAGCAAAGATGACTTAGCTAAAATCACAGTAAGGTCGGAGGGTATCAGAATAAAAGGTGTTGGCTATAACGGCATTACGATTGATATTTGCCCCGACTGTTTGAAGAAGAAAGGCTTTGTGGTTGAAGAAAAGCCGACGAAAGAAGAACAGGAGCTTGATGAAAAGCATAACAAGGCAACGTTGGAAGATAAGATTTATGAGATTCTGGAAGATATGGGCGTAGTTTTTGAAGAATAGGGAGGGATTAGATTATGGCAACAGCATCAGAAAAGAAACAGGAGTTGGCAAAGCAGGGACAGCAGCAGGCAGGGCTATTAGTAAACAATAACTTTATAGATGGGCTTGCGGCGCAGTTAAAGCAGAAACAGGAGTACGGGTTGACATTTCCGGCAGATTATAATCCCACAAATGCTTTGATGGGCGCATATCTAATATTAAAAGAAACGAACGATAAAAACGGGAAATGCGTTCTGGAAACCTGTTCACAGACCAGCATAGCCAATTCACTTATGGATATGGTAACAATGGGGCTTTCCATGCAGAAGAAACAATGCTATCCGATTGCCTACGGTGGGAAATTGCAATGTCAGGTATCTTATCACGGCAATAAAGCGATGGCACACAGATATGGGGCAAAGGACATAAATGCGGAGGTCATCTACGAGGGTGATACATTTAAGTACCATATCGAAAATGGGCGTAAGATTTTGGACGAGCATACCCAGGACTTCCAGAATATAGATCTTGATAAGATTATCGGAGCATATTGTGTAATTTCTCTTTCAGATGGAAGTACATATATGGAAGTTATGAACATCAAGCAGATTAGGACTGCATGGAAGAAGGGGTTTGGTTATAAGGAGAATGCCGGAACTCATAAAGATTTTACAGATATGATGGCAAAGAAAACGGTTACTTCCAGAGCGTGTAAGCAGATCGTGCAGCAGTATGGAGATGTTTTTGCAATTGAGTCTTATGAAAAAGCTGAGGAACTTGAATCGGTGGATACTGTTGCAGCGGATGTGGAGTACGAAATAAAAACGAAAGCAAATTCAGTAGATTTTCATGCAGAAGGGCTAGAATGCGTAGCGGATGCAGAATATACAGAGCCAGATAAAAAGGAAGAGAATAATTATCCTAGTGAGGAGACTATAGAGAAAGAAGACACTCCTGATTGTTTTAAAATATAAGAAAGGTGGATGTTGGTGGAACTTAAAGTTCTCGGCTCCGGTTCTTCTGGTAACTGCTATATCAACACTAATAATTAAATCTGGAATGATCTTTAAAGATTGGAAGTGATTTATTGCAGGAAGAATGGAAATGGGTTAGCGAGTATGAAGGGATATATGAAATATCAAACAAAGGGCGATTGCGTAGTTATAGAAGAGACAAAGTTAATGGTTATTTGCTATCTAATAGAAATTCAAAAGGGTGGTATCTAACAGTTAATCTTTTCAAAAATGGAACGAAGAGAACAAAACGAATTCATGTTTTAGTGGCAGAATCATTTATCGGTAAAATACCACCTGGGTATCATGTGCATCATATTGATGATAATAAGCAAAATAATGTGGTTACAAATCTTGAGATAATTCATCCAAGAAAACATAGAAAAGAAACCGAAAAAATCCATCCACAAATCATAACTGGGATGAGCAATTATAACAAATTTAAAAGGCCAAAACATATTTTACAATATGATACAGAAGGCCATTTTATTGCCGAGTACGCTAACGGTGAAATTGCCAGTAGGTTAACTGGGGTATGTCAAAGAAATATATTGCAGGTTGCAAATGGTGAAGAATATAAGCCGGGAAAGATACGGAAACAAGCTGGTGGATTTGTTTGGAAATTAAAAGAGGGAAGCGAGGTGGTTTAATGCTCTTGAAAACGATAGCAACCGGATCTAGGGGAAATTCATATGCTTTAATTGGAAGAAATGAAATTTTGTTGATTGAAGCTGGAGTAAGACTTTTGGAAGTTAAAAAAAATATTGATTTTCAAATCTCCAAAGTAGTTGGCTGTTTAATTTCTCATGAGCATGGTTAGGCGATCACTCAAAGTATATGTCAGAATATGAAAGAGCTGGGGTTCCAGTGTTTAAGCCTTATAAATCGGAAATGGAACTGCAGGTGCGTACATATGGAGGCTTTGTAGTTAAGCCTTTTCCTCTGGTACATGATATAGCATGCTATGGATTTTATGTTGCAGAACCGTCAATGGGGAGTCTTATATATGCCAGTGACACGGAATACGTTAAATGGCGGTTCAAAAATGCAAATCATATTTTGGTAGAAGCAAATTATGCGAAAGAGTTCTTCTGTGATGTGGACGCTGGATCAGCAAAACGCGACCATGTACTCACTGGACATATGGAAATCGAAACAACTTGCGAATTTTTAAAAGCAAACAACAATCCGACCTTGAGGAACGTCGTGTTGTGCCATTTGAGCAGAAGTAATGCTGATGCTGAACAATTTAAAGCTAAGGCGCAAAAGGTCGTTAATTGCCCGGTTTATGTGGCGGATGAAGGCCTTGAGGTAGACTTGGATTTTCCGTTTTAAAAGATGACGGAATTGAAATCATAGGTAAAAAACAACTTGACCGGTCAGTTTTTATATATGTTATTTAATCAATTTATTTTGAGAAAGGATTTTATTATGACAAAAGTAAATTTAGAAGAATTTGCAGGCGGTGCTTTGCAGGAAAAGTTCGACAGAGCGTTCGAACAGGTGACGGAGAATATGCTTGATGTGAATACTCCATACAAGAATAAGCGTGTGATCACAATTAAAGTAGCACTCACTCAAAATGAGTTAAGAGATGATTCGGTAGCAGAGGTTTCCGTTGAGACAAAGCTCGCTCCGGCATCTCCGATTAAGACACAATTTGCATTGCAGCGCGATTTGGAAACCGGAAAAGTATTTGCGTCCGAATATGGTCCGGGAATTAAAGGACAGATGACCATTGAAGATTTGGCGAAAAAAGAGGAAATGATTGATGGCAAAGTGGTTGACACAGAAACTGGTGAAATTAAAGAGAACAAAGTAGTCGATTTAAGAACTGCAAAACAGGCATAAGGAGGATTCTATAATGATGGAAAGCGGATTAAAAGAACTGGTACAGTATGGAAATGAATTGGCGGAGCCAAATTTGGTTGAACGTATGGCAGTCACTTATTCAGATAAGAAATTATATCCGGTGGATGAAATGCGCCGGGCAGAAGCATTAGAGATGAGTACGTTAACAAGCCTTGTAGAGTATATCAAATCCAATACGGATAAATCTACGGATAAGATGATTGTGCAGGTTATATCACCATGTGAGGTGCGGTTGGTATCCGCCCTGGACGATGATCGAAAACGTGAGATTTTAGTTGATGTTAATGCTCAAATCCCTAATTTTGATTTTGGGAAGTATATGGGGCATGAGAGTTTTATTATTGCTCTTCAGTCGAAATTTATTCCAAACGGTGATAGTGAACTGCTTCTTAAATTCGCTGGAACTGTTGAAAATGGAACTGTAGCACAGTATGGGGATGATGGAGTAACACAGAAAGCTACAATTAAAACCGGCATAGCATCTAAGGGCGAGGCGGTTGTACCTAATCCAGTGAAATTAAGGCCATTCCGAACATTTATCGAAGTGGAGCAGCCTGAAAGTGCATTTGTGTTCCGGATGCGTCAGGACGAGATAAGCGGTGTAGGATGCGCAATTTTCGAAGCCGATGGAGGCGCATGGAAGAATGTAGCTATGATAGCAATTAAAGAATATTTGCAGCAAGGACTTTCTGAATACCCGGCGTTTACGGTTATATCATAATAAATATTCCGGCAGTCAAGGACTGACTGCCGGAGATTGGAGAGAAGAAATGAATAAAACAATTTTAGTGGGTAGGCTGACAAGAGATCCAGAAGTTAGGTATTCACAGGGAGATAATGCAACAGCTATTGTGAGATATACAATCGCAGTTGATCGTAAGTTTAAGAGGGATAATGAACCGACAGCAGATTTTATTCCATGTGTGGCGTTCGGCCGAACAGCAGAGTTTGCCGAAAAGTATTTCCGCCAGGGAATGCGCGTAGCTATTTCCGGGCGTATCCAAACTGGAAGCTATACGAATAAAGATGGTGTGAAAGTATATACAACAGAGGTTCTGATTGAGGAACATGAATTTGCGCAAAGCAAATCTGAAAACCAACAAAATCAGAGCCAGAATACGGGATCAGCGCCGGAAGGTTCAGGAGACGGATTTATGAATATCCCTGACGGAATCAATGAACAGCTTCCGTTTAACTAAGGGCGGTGGTTAATCTTGGGAAACAGAAAACCGTCTGAAATCATTCAGGACTTCATTGATTTATTGAATTATGCTAATGATATTTATAATGAATCCAAAAGCGAATGTGAACGACTTGACTCAATCGAGCGAGTCCGGAGTTGGCAGCACAAGTTCGAATTTGCAAAGGACAAGCAAGAAAGAAATAGGCTCGCAACTGCTCTTCACAAGGAAAGGCTTCAGAGGAGAAAGTTCAAAGATACCGTGGACTTATACATACATGTGCACAATTTCTCGAATTCTGAAAACAACAAAGCAGTTCTCAAACGGCTTGGAGGTATGCTGAATTTGCAAAAGCGGACAGAAGAGTATCTGGAAAGCGACAGAGAATATAAGGCAGGTGATGGCGATGATAGTAATAGAGGATAAAGGGCAACAAACCAATAAACATGAGCTTAAACATATCTATTTTGAATCCCATGGCATTTACTGGGAACGATATCCTCTCCCCTGTGGTGATTATATTCTCTGTACCGATAAGGTAATAGATGTAATTAAAAGAAAACAAAAACGGGGAATGGAACCAAAGAAAATGGATTTTCTGGGAACATATTCCATTTGCGTAGATACCAAAAAAGATATCCAGGAAATTATCGGTAATATTTGCGGAAAGGAGCATGCAAGATTCCGTGATGAATGCATTTTGGCTAAGAATAATGACATCCGTCTGTTAGTCCTTATTGAGAACGAAGATGGCATCAAATCCATAGATGATCTGCAAACTTGGGATAATCCTCGGCTACATATGAAAAAGTGGATTACAACACCATCTGGTGAGCGAAAAAGGGCATTGAAATATCAGACTGCAACAAAAGGCGCTTCATTGGCTAAGGCAATGAGAACGATGCAAAAAAAATATGGAGTGGAGTTTCTTTTCTGCCGACCGGAAGAATCCGGGAAACTAATCATCGACTTATTAAATATGAATACGGAGGAATAACATGGCAGGGAGACCTAAGAAGCGGATTGATTACGCCGGATGGTCTGTTGACATTTTCTCCAATGACACAAAGATAGATAAGCTTTTAGATGCTCAAGGATGGGTTGGATTTGGAATTTACTTTTACCTATGCCAGATGGCGTTTGGAAGCGAAGGATACTACTACGAATGGTGCTACGACTTATGTGCAACGACTGCAAGGAAGATGGGCGGGGGCGTTGGTGCCGGTACAGTAAAAGAAACTGTGGACTACTGCTTACAGATTGGTCTTTTTGATAAGAGGCTGTTTGATGGGTGGGGAGTGCTTACCAGTAAAGGTATCCAAAAAAGTTTTCTGTTGGTCCTTAAGAGCAAAAATCGTAAGGGAACGGAAATATATAGTGAACTGTGGTTGCTTGATAAAAATGGAAAAGATTATCAAGATGTAGTTTTTGTACGAAAAAATAAGCAGAAACTTGAAGTAAATGACGATTCACTAGGAGAGAATGACAATACGCTTGAAGTAAATGACGATTCACTAGGACAAAAGGATAGTAAAGTAAAGGATAGTAAAGTAAATACAGTATCTAAAGATACTGTTCGTCAGACTGACGTCCGACGGTGTGTAGACGCTTGGAATAATTTAAAATCTTTCGGAATCAAACCAGTATCAAAATTGACATCCGGTACAAAGAGATATGACAGCTTAATCGCAAGAATAAAACAGTATGGTATCGATGATGTATTAAAAGCAATTGATAAAATCAAATATAGCAGTTTCCTTCAGGGACGGAGTAGTAACCGGCGTCAATGGACTATTACTTTTGATTGGTTTGTGCTTCCGAATAATTTTCCCAAAGTGCTGGATGGTAATTATGACGATGCGAATATCGTGGATCCAATACTTAAAAATACCAATACTGGAGGAGGTAGGCAAGGATGCTAAACGAAAAAGAGGTGCGAAAAGCAATTGCACTTATGAAGCCTGACAATCAGTTATTCGAGGTCAGGGTAATATATGGCAATAAACAGTTGTATAGCGGATATTTTCAGAATGCAGAGGCATTGGTACGTGGTTTTGACAAACTTAGAAATTTTGGAGACTGCAATATCTACATCACGCTTAACACGCTGAATGATGCGTGTTATGACAGAACTCAACGAGATAGATTTGAGAAAAACCCAAAAGCAACGACCAGTGACAATGATGTAACCGGATACGACTGGATGATGCTTGACCTTGACCCAATCAGGCCAACAGGAACATCTTCTACAGATGAACAGATCAAAAAGGCAAAGGCGAAAGGAAATCAGATCTATAAGTTCTTGAAAAACCTTGGTTTTAATGATCCTTTGTTTGGATTTAGTGGAAACGGTGTGCATTTACTGTACAGGGTATATCTTGACAAGTCTGAAGAAGTTACAGCGTTGATGAAGAAGTCTTTGAAAACATTAGATATGCTGTTCACGGACGCTGAGATAGGCGTAGACATGAAAAACTTCAATCCGGCGAGAGTTTGTAAGCTGTATGGCACATTAGCACAGAAAGGGGCAAATACGGACGCGAGACCGCATCGTATGAGTTATATCATCGGTAGCCCAGAGAACATTGAGGTAAATGACATCAAATATTTGCAGAAATTGTGCAATCTGTACCCAAAGGAAGAGAAGCCGCAGCGGTATAACAACTACCAGCCGCGAGAGTTTGATCTCGAAGAGTGGTTGAGTAAATACGGACTTCGATATCGGAAGAGCAGCTATTCAGACGGAACGAAGTATATCTTGGATTGCTGTCCATTCGACAGTAACCACAAGGGGAAAGATGCCTGCATCTTCCAATCACGTTCCGGTGCGATCGGCTTTCACTGCTTCCACAATTCATGCTCAGACAAGACATGGCGTGACGTGAGGCTGCTCTATGAGCCTGATGCATACGAGAAGCGGCAGCTGGAATATGAGCATAGAATATACCAGAAACCAAACCGGTTTCAGGATATAAAGAAAATTGAGATTGTGGAAGGCAGACCGATATTTTACACGGCAAAGGACATTCTTGATCTGCCGGTGACGGATGAAGCATTTATAAAAACTGGTATCATGGATATTGACAAGAAGATGCGTGGATTGAAAAAAGGTTATGTATCTGTAATCTCAGGATTGCGCGCATCAGGGAAAAGTTCTGTTATTTCTGAAATATGTTTGGATTGTGTTGAAACAGGAAATAATGCGGGCGTATTCTCGGGAGAACTATCACCGAAGAACTTTATGCGCTGGATGAATCTGCAGGCGGCAGGAAAAGGATATACGGAGCCAACTCAGTTCGAAGGATACTATAATGTGCAGAAGAAATACCAGAAGTATATTGCTGATTGGCTTGGAGAGCATTTCTTCCTTTACAACAATGAATATGGCAATGATTATCTGGCTGTTATTGAGCAGTTCGAGAAACAGGTGGAAGAAAAGAAACTGGATTTGCTAATACTTGATAATCTTATGGCTTTTAATATTTCCACTTTATCAGATAACAAATATGACGCTCAAACATTATTCGTACTTGGACTGGAGCAATTAGCAAAGAGAAAAGATATACATATTGCCTTTGTAGCACATCCAAGGAAGGCAATGGGGTTTTTAAGGCTGGATGATATAAGCGGAACTGGGGATTTAGGGAATGCTGTTGATAATGCTTTTATTGTTCATAGAGTCAACGAGGACTTCAGAAGGCTGACAAAGCAGATGTTTGGATGGAAAGACGATAATGAACTGTACAGAGCAACCAATGTAATTGAAATTGCCAAAGACCGTGATGGTGGGATTCAGGATTATTTTATCCCTCTGTTTTACGAGAAGGAGTCAAAGCGGCTTAAGAACTATGTGGCTGAAAATAAGTTGTACGGATGGAATAAACACGATGATGGATTTGTTCCCGTGGCAGAAGATATGGAATTAGTATTCGAATAGGAGATAAGCAATGGAAGGAAAAGTGGATATTCAGAAGCTACACAACTTAATAAAGGATATACAGAATAAAAACTGGAAAGCGTACACGAATTTCGTAAAATCAGGAAACATGGCGAAATATAATCAGGAAATGGATGAGATAGTGTCTGAGATATGTAATTTCACAGACAAGGATGTTGCTATAGTTGCTAAAGAGGCAAATGATTTTTTTATTTGCGGATGGTCAATTGTTGTAAGAAAGATGCTTATATCAATGCGAAAAGAAGGTGGTCAGAATTAGCTGGGCAGATAAAGAAATCAAGAAACATAAGATCACAATTTAGTTGAACAAGCCTTGAAGGACCCTCGTTTTAAAGAAGCACAAAAGAAGCAAGCGGATGAAGACATCAAAAGGGCTTTTGATAGCTTCCTTTTAATAAGTGTGGATTATCTATATAGGGAGTGTGATTATAACAAAGATCAGATCTTAGCCTATATGGAGTTTATAATAAGGCAACTTAAATTCGTGGAGACAGATGCAGATTATTTTTTATTACTTAACGAAGCACTGCTGGATGATATCGGGATTGATATTCTGAATAGTTCATTTAAGAAAGAGAGTGTAGATAAGAGTGTGTAAAAAGCAAAGTGTGTATACTCCATATTACGCAAAGATTCAGGACTTACTTTTTCAGGGGATGCCCATAAAAGAAGTTTGGCAATATATGCGAATATATTTTGGCGTGTACACAGACATAAATACATTTCGGCATTACATAAAAGTAAGTGGATTAGATTGGTTTATACCTATGTAGATTGTAAATTTAGGCGAAAGGAGAAAAGAGGTGCGCGCATAATACCCGGGTTCTCCTGGAAGAAAATGACGGAAGAAAGAAGTAAATTAATTGAAGATAATTTAATGTTTGCTTATTCTATGGCGAATAAGTTTTGTGGTGTCCCTATTGAGTATGATGATCTAATTGGTATTGCGAATTATGGATTAGTAAAAGCTGCACAAAAATTCGATTATGGAGCCGGTTACAGTTTTACAACTTATGCAGGAAAAGTGATCAGCAATGAGATCCTACAATTTTTACGCAAACAGAAAAAGCATCTGTATGTTCTTTCCCTGGAAGAACCCATACAAGATACGGAAAATATTACTTTAGAGGACACGATTGCGGATAAAGAGGATGGGTTTGGTGAAGTAGAGGCTATTATGGTCATTCAAAGTAGCATTGATTATCTAAATGATAGAGAGTTTTCTGCTGTTGCGCTTAGCATAGATTTGCCAGGGGTTAGTCAAGCACAGAGAGCAAAAAAGTTAGGGGTTAGCCAATCAATATATTCTAGGTATTTGAGTAGTGCTAAACGTAAAATACGAGCTTGTTTTTTTAAAATTTAAGAAAGGAAATTAGATTAGACATGAAACAAGAAATTCTGACAGTTCAAACAGATGACAGGGAACACTTCCAGGAGTGTATGGATGCTTACTTGGCGGAAGGGTATCGGGTGTCATCCACAAGCTGTACATTTGGATGGTATGCAGTTTTGATTAAAGATACTGATAATTAGAATTTAGGAGGAAATGAAAATGGTAATGCAAGCATATATGAAAATGCAAATAGAAGCTATTAAAAATCAAGAGAGATTGTATGTTTTGGATTTTGGAGATACCGTACTACTGGTTGACGGGTGGAAAGGTCCATACATAAAAAAGGACGAGGTATTGATAAATCTGGATAAAATAAAGCATCCGAAAAAAAAGGAAGAATTTAATCCTAAAACAATGAAACTTACAAAAATAAAGCGAACCAATCACCTGCTTATTGCCAGCGGAAACCGAATAGTAAACAGGTTTGATACAGAAGATGGGGAAAAGATTTGGGTTAGAAATGACTGGATGAAAGAGTATGAAAATGCTTTTAGCTATGCAACAGAAGAAACAAAGACGGCTGTTATACCGATCGGGATGAATGGTGAACCAATGGGGATTGTGTTGTGTATGAAGATAAACAACGAGGAGAATTAACATTTAGGAGGAAAAGTATGAAAATAAAAAATCTCATGGAGTATATAC
>OBZW01000317.1_pt1 | contig 35332 bp, 24 predicted proteins | sample 1477021 | NCBI WGS metagenome assembly OBZW01 (sample SAMEA2580262, study PRJEB22360) | human gut metagenome | biome: human gut; feature: human-associated habitat; material: faeces | place: Denmark | collected 2008/2010
ATCGCTCGTGGCGAGCTCGCTCGTTGGGAGGGAGTCGTGATTCAGCTCTAATCGACTCAAGCTGACTTCATGTTCGCGCTCGACCTTACCCTGGTTGAGTGTGGACATGAAGTCAATGTCCGTCAAATGTGAACTGGAAAACACTGGCTGGTGCAGGGCCATCTAATTTACTTAGCTACTAACCTGCCGCGATGCAAGCGGATGCTTCGTTGTGTATTTATTGTCAATAAGCATTACTGAAAACTGTTGTGTGATGCAAATATAAGCATTTCTGTCTTTTGTGAATACTCTATGTTTGGCTAAATTGCAATGCTTTGGCATTGTTTGTAGCTTGCTTTTGATTTAAATGTAAGGAAACTTGACAAAAAGGAATTGCATATATATGCTGTGATTATCCGGCGCGATGAGGTGCCGGAATAATCTCACGAAGGAGAGAGATATGCGATCCCACACTCAGCGTTTGATGGTCTGCGCAGCTTCTTTCGCGGCCCTGTGCATGGGTCTTGCAGGATGCGGTTCCGACACTGCCAGCTCCGGCGGGGATTCCGGAGAGGTTGTCAACCTTACGTACATGCATCGTCTTCCGGATTCCGAAGGCATGACTTTGGTCAAAGACAAAAGACATTGTTGCCAAGTGGAACAAGGATCATCCGAACATTCAGGTCAAGGCCACCAAGTTCGACGGTGCCGCGCAAGACATGATCAAGAAGCTTGAAACCGACGTCAAGGCCGGCAATGCTCCGGATCTTGCACAGGTCGGCTACGCCGAAGTGCCTGAGGTGTTCACCAAAGGTCTGCTCGAAGACGTTACCGAAGAGGCTGCGAAGTACAAGAGCAACTTCGCCGAAGGCCCATACTCCATGATGCAGATTGATGGCAAGACCTACGGCCTGCCGCAGGATACCGGCCCGCTCGTGTACTTCTACAACCAGAAGGCCTTCGACGAGCTGGGCATCAAGGTTCCCAAAACCAAAGACGAGCTGATTGCAGCGGCAAAGACCGCGGCTGCGTCCGGCAAGTACATCATGGATTACGAAGCCGATGAGGCCGGTAACATTTTTGCCGGTCTGTCCAACGCCTCCGACCCGTGGTACACCGTCAAGAACGACGCTTGGGTGGTCAACACCAACGGCAGCGGTTCGCAGGCTTTTGCTGAAACCTTCCAGGAACTGATCGACAACAAGGCCACGCTGACTAACCCACGTTGGGTGCCGTCGTTCGACGCATCCCTGCAGGATGGCACGCTGATCGGCAACATCGGCGCCGCTTGGGAGGCTCCGCTATTCAAGGACTCCGCAGGAGACACCGGCAAGGGTGACTGGCGTGTCACCCAGATCGGTGACTGGTTCGGCAATGGCACCAGCACCGGCCCTGACGGTGGTTCCGGCGTCGCAGTGCTCAAGGGTTGTGAGCACAAGGCCGAAGCCATGGAATTCCTCGACTGGTTCAACACTCAGGTTGAGGATCTGACATCCCAGGGTCTGATTGTGGCTGCCAACACCGAAACCGCGAAGACCCCTGAATCCTGGAGCGAATTCTACGGTGGCCAAGACGTGATGAAGGAATTCGCTACTGCCAACGACAACATGGTCGCATTCAACTACATGCCGGGCTACTCCGCGGTCGCATCAGCCATGAAGGAAGCCGCCGACAAGGCAACCGACGGTTCCGGCAAGGTGGCGGACGTGTTCCCTGTGGCACAGCAGACCTCCATCGACACCCTCAAGAACTACGGTCTGTCTGTAGCGAAGTGATCGACGTATGGGATCAGAGATCACCCGCTCTGATTCCATAACCACTCCAACAACGGTGTGGGGCCAACGTGGCACATGGCTTCGCACCGTTGTTCATAACATTCCTCACAAATATTCCTCCCCGTGAATATTCCCTATGAATCGATTTAGCTGATTCGACGGAGCGGCTGAAACCGGCACTCCTCTCCCGTGACGAAGATTCGGATACGGCGATTCGAACTGTGAAAGATGCCCCCAACGATGAGTGGCATCCGATGCGAAAGATAGGTACATCATGACTGCAACAACGCAAGCGGCGAAACCAAAGCGCACTGAAGCGCAACGCCGCGAGAATCGAACAGGATGGGCGTTCATGGCGCCATTCGGCATACTGTTCGCCATCGTATTCATCATCCCGATTTTCTATGCCATCTACTCCAGTTTCTTCCGTCAGGTCACCGAAGGCGGTGGCGCTTACGGCGGCGGCGAATTGGTGAATAAATTCGTAGGGTTCCAGAATTTCGAATATGTGCTTACGTCCGGCGATTTCTGGTCCGGTGTGGGCAGGGTGCTGATCTACACCCTCATTCAGGTTCCGTTGATGATTGTCATCGCGCTGGCTTTGGCGATGGTCATCGATTCGTTCGTGGTCAAGCACATCACGGGCTTCCGTCTCGGCTACTTCCTGCCGTACGCCATTCCAGGTGTGGTTGCATCCATCATTTGGGTGTACCTGTATAACGGTCAGATTTCGCCGATTGTCAAAGGTCTTGCAGCCATCGGAATAAACGTTGATTTCTTCAGCAAGAACATTGTGCTCGCTTCCATGGCAAACATCACCACATGGACGTTCACCGGCTACAACATGCTAATCTTCTTGGCCGCACTGCAGGCCATTCCGCATGAACTGTACGAAGCCGCACGCATCGACGGCGCAAGCGGATGGCAGATCGCCATGCGCATCAAACTGCCGAACGTGCGTTCCGCGGCACTGCTGTCCATGTTGCTGTCCATCGTCGGCACAATCCAGCTATTCAACGAACCGCAGATCATGCAGACCGCCGATCCAGGCATCTCCAAAACCTATACGCCAATGATGATGGCCATGAACACATCCCAAGGCACGCTGACCCCAGGCGGCGACGGACCTGCATCGGCGGTCGCCATCGTTATGGCACTGATCGCAGGCATTCTCGCCATGGTCTACGCACTGGTCGAGAGGAAGGCGAACGAGCAATGAGTACCGCAGTCGAAACAAGAAAAGACGAACGCGCCCGCAGAAAGGCGGAACGCATGATGGAGAAGCAGCGTGAAGCAGCCGAGCATGATCTGCCACGCTCCATGCGCCCATCGCCGGTTGCCAAAACCATTACCGTGATCGTGCTCGTCGTAGCACTCATCTACTTCCTGTTCCCGATCTACTGGGCTATCATCGCATCCACCAAAACCCCATCGCAGCTGACTAGCAGCAACGGATTGTGGTTTGCCGTCGGACTTGACCAGATTCCCGACGCCATCGCCACCAACTATTCGAAGCTCATGGGATGGACCCGTGGTCAATTCTGGCGTTGGGTGCTGAATTCCCTGATTTACTCCGGAGTTTCCGCACTGATCGGCACAATCATTTCGGTGATGGCCGGCTACGCCACCGCAAAATTCAACTTCCGAGGTAAGGTCATCGCCATCGGCGTGGTCATGGGATGCATGCTGATGCCGGTCGCACTACTCACCATTCCGCAGTACTCCATTTTCCACGCACTGCACCTGACCAACACCATGCTGGCGATCATCATCCCGTGTTGCGTTTCGCCATTCGGCTTCTTCCTAGGTCGCGTATACGCGCAAACCTCCGTGCCGAACGAACTCTTGGAAGCGGCACGCATCGACGGTGCCGGTGAAGCAAGAATCTTCTTCACCATCGTGCTCCGCCTGCTCGCCCCAGCCATGGTGACCATCTTCCTGTTCCTCTTCGTAGGAACGTGGAACAACTTCCTGCTGCCATTGATGATGGTTTCCTCCGATACCCTCAAGCCGGTCACACTCGGCCTATACGGCATGGTATCGCTCGCCACCTTCAACGATCGCGGATCGCTGATGATGGGTGCACTGCTCGGCGTGCTGCCGGTGATCGTGCTCTTCCTCGGTCTGCAGCGTTACTGGCAGGCAGGTCTTGCGGCAGGCGCGGTCAAGGGCTGATCAGGTATCCATCTACTCCGGGCACCCGGCGTAAACGCTGCGCCGGGTGCCCGGAGCGGCGGAACAACCGCAATCCGGGCACCTATCCTATTCCAGGCAGGTATATGCAATGAACGCAAAACTGCATCGCAATAATCGTGAGCAAGGATGCATCGGTATCGACATCGGCGGCACAAAAATCGAAGGCGTGCTGCTCGACGCAACAGACTGCGTCGTCGACGTTTGTCGTATGCCATCGCATCCCGGCGAAAACAACGTTGTAACCGACATCGTACGCGTCGCACGTATACTCTCCAACGAACCGTTGCCCATCGGCATTGGCATTCCAGGGCAGGTGAACTGCGCAACCGGGCGGGTGCGCAACGTTGTCAATCTCGGCATCGAAACCTTGGAACTCGGCGAACGCATTAGTGAGATTATGCGCGTTCCGGTTCACGTGGAAAACGATGTGAACGCGGCTGCGGTCGGAGCCACGGAATTCGTGGAGCACGTAGACGGCAACGCAACCGTGGTGTTCCTCAACTTCGGCACCGGCCTGGCCGCAGGGCTCGTACGCGACGGGCAAGCTGAACACGGATACAGCGGATGCATCGGCGAAATCGGTCATCTTCCCGTCGACCCGAACGGATTCGCATGCCCCTGCGGGCAGCGAGGATGCTTGGAAACTGTGGCGTCCGGCGGAGCCGTGGCAAAACTCTGGCCCTCCGCAAACCCACCCATGCCTGACCTCATCCGCAAAGCACGGCAAGGAGACGAGCATGCCAACGACGTGCTCGGCAAAGTGGCGCACGGCATGGGGGACGTCATCCAAATCGTCGCCCAAGCCTATGATCCGCAACGCATCATCATCGGCGGAGGCATGGCGAAAACCGGCAATGATCTGATCGAAATCATTCAAGCCGAATTGAGCCGCAGAGCAGAAGGTTGCCGATTTCTGAACACACTCGACATCGCATCGAAAATCAGAATCGCAGCGGTCGATAAACCAATCGGCGCAATCGGTGCTGCGCTCGCAGCAAAACGAGCACAGCTGGGAAACCAAACAATGTAAGCGACGTGCAACAAGTCGCAGGTAATCGCACAATAATCCGCGTAAAAAGGCGAATTCAGCAAGCTGAAAGGCAAATCGATGACAAACGAGAATACCCGCGAATGGGCGATCATTCCCGAACCGAACAGCATGACGGTCGGCGAAGGCGTGGTATCGCTGCCTTACGCGGGTCGTGTGAACGAATCCATTGCAATTGGTGATGGCGATTATCTGCTTGCACGTCAGCTTGTTGCCGACATACGTTCCACAACAGGGCTTGATTGGGATTACGCGACGGGTGGTATGTGGCCTGGATTCATCAGCTTGCATATTGCGGATTCGGACGCGTCGGAAGAAGCTGGCACTCCCGGTGCATACACGCTGACTATCGATACTGACGGTATTGCGATTACCGGTTACGATTTCGAGGGTGTGCGCAACGGTGTGCAGACCCTGCGTCAACTCATACGGCAAAACGGTGCCGTGCTGCCAGTACTGCAGATCGAAGATGCTCCCGCATATCAGATCAGGGGATATTACTTGGATGCGACGCGCGGTCGCGTGCCAACGCTCGCATGGCTCAAACAGTGGGCCGACAAACTCTGCCTTTACAAATACAACCAATTGCAGCTTTACATCGAGCATACGTTCGCATTCGACGGCATGAGTGAAACGTGGCGTGGTTCAAGCCCGCTCACGCCGGCAGACATACTTGAATTCGACCAATACTGTGCGAACCTTGGCATCGAACTCGTGCCGTCAGTCTCCACGTTCGGTCACCAATACGTGGCGATGCGCACGCAGGAACTGCGCGAACTTGGCGAATTCCCCGAAGACGCCGACCGGCCGTTCAGCTTCATCGAACGCATGAGGCACCACACACTTAACGTCGCCGACGATCGAGCGTTCGCGTTCTCCACGCAACTGGTCGACTCGTACCTGCAACTCTTCCGCACGAAACGATTTAATATCTGCGCAGACGAAACCTTCGACCTCGGCAAAGGCCAATCGAAGCAGGAAGCACAACGCGTGGGCGTCGCAACGCTGTACGCAACATACGTGGGCAAACTCTGCGAACATCTGTCTCAGCAAGGCCACGAGCCCATGTTCTGGGGAGACATCGCCATCGAAATGCCGGAAATCCTCGAAATCCTGCCAAACAACGTCACATTGCTGAACTGGCAGTACGACCCGGAAGCAACTGACGAGAAAATCCAACTTGTGGCGAAAGCCGGAGCCAAACAAATCGTATGCCCGGCCGTATGGGGGTGGAATGCGCTGCTCCCGCGTATCGACGATGCGTGGAACAACATTGCACGCATCGCACGCTACGGCCTAGACTGCGGTGCGGAGGGCATGCTCGTCACCGATTGGGGCGATTTTGGGCATGTCAACGATCCGCGCATGGCCGTGCCTGGCATGATATTCGGTGCACAATATGCGTGGAATCCAGTAGGAAATATCGCTGAAAATACTGCCGAAAATGATTTGCTCGCGCGTATTTCGCGCGTTGAATATGGCGATTGCAGCGCACGATTCGTTGCATTGCTTCGTAACGCTTCCGTGCAAGCCGTATTCACTTGGCGGGAGCTTGTGGAATATCTCGAATTGGATGATGGTGCGGGAAACTGCAATACCGATGTTGCGCAAACCATCCCATGCTTGACCGAGCGTCTTGCCAATCAGGAAAACGCATTGACCTTGTGCGAAGCGCGTGATCGCATGATGCGCAATATGGCAACGATAATCGAACGAGTTCCGCAAGCCAATCGTAAGTTGCAGCAATGCATGGTTGAAATCGCGCCGATTATGGCACATACAGGAAAGTCAAGCATTGCAGCTGCCGTGCGTATCGCCATAGAAGGTCAGCTGTTGTTCAATCGAGTGGGGTTCGCGCTCGCCGACGCACATGGCGTCCGTGAAGCGCATGACGTTGACGATCGGCGGCCTTCCGATTATCGTGCGCTGGCACGCGAGCTCGAATGCTGGTGTGAGGCCTATGCGAAGGAATGGACCGTGACGAGCCAACCATCGGAACTGCATCGCATTCAGGAAGCCGTGTGGAAAGCAGCCGACGAGCTGCGGCACATCAGCAAATAAATCATCAAACAAAATCCTCAAGTAATCAGCAAACGAGAACATCAATCCAAGTTCAATGAAAGGAATATTATGACCGAAGTCATCATCGTGAAAAACGAGCGCGAAGCAGGCGATATTTACGGCCGTTCAGTCGCCGATCTCATCAAAACCAAGCCGAACGCGGTGTTGGGACTGGCAACTGGATCCAGTCCGCTCGCCGCATACCAGTCGCTCGCGCGCATTGTGCACAGTGAGCATATTGACGTATCGCAGGTGCGTGGTTTCGCATTGGATGAATACTTGGGATTGCCGCTTGATCACCCGCAGTCGTACCATTCCACCATTCACCGCACGGTTGTGGAACCGCTTGGACTGAACTCTGATTTGGTGCACGTGCCTGGTGACGTGCTTGACGGGGCTCCGCTGAGCGACGGCGAACGCATTGCGGCTGCCGGCCCTGCCTACGACAGGGCGATCGAAGAAGCCGGTGGCATCGACGTGCAGATTCTGGGCATCGGCACCGACGGGCATGTCGGTTTCAACGAGCCGGGATCGTCGCTCGCTTCCGGCACGCGTGTCAAAACGCTAGTTGAGCAGACGCGCATCGACAACGCCCGATTCTTTGACGACGACATCAACAAGGTGCCTACGCATTGCATCACGCAGGGCATTGGCACGATTCTCAAAGCTCGTCACTTAGTGCTGCTGGCCTTCGGATCAGGTAAGGCCGAAGCTGTGGCCGAAACGGTGGAGGGTGGTGTGAGCGCGTTCTGCCCGGCGTCTGCGCTGCAAATGCATCCGCACGCTACCATTATTGTGGACGAAGAGGCTGCGAGCCGCCTACGCCACAAGGACTACTACCGTTACGCCTACGCCCACAAGCCCGCCTGGCAGCGCATCTGATTGCTGCTCCGCAGTCGGTGTCCGCTAGCGTTCGGATTCTTCCACTTGCTGGAACATTCTGGACGTTTTTGGCCTGTCAGCGGGAGGATTCCTCCACTGACTGGCGGAATTGGGACTCTGAGGCGGCTGTCAGCGGGAGAATTTCTCCACTGACTGGAAGAATTGGATGCTAATTGAGGAATATGGCTGTGAGTGAGTCGGAAGGTTTGAATATGGAACAGTCTCGGGAGCGGTTTGCGAATGAGGTGGACGTTGCGTTAGCGCAGTCGGCCCGTCCGTTTGCGATTCACAATGCGCGCAAAGTCGATGCGCGAGGTGTTGCGGAACATTATTGGCTGGTTTCCGATGGTAGCGCGATTATTGCGACTGGGAATCGGGACGATGATTTTGCTGCGGCATGCGCAAGCGTCGGTTTGGATGCCGATGCTGATTCCGATTCGGTCAGTTCGGTTGGTTCCGGCGATTCCATGACCGATTCGGCCGGTTTCGTGACCAACGCTGCAGGCCGCATGGTGACTCCCGGTTACGTCGACATTCATGCGCACGGTTCGTGGGGGAGTTCCTTCGATGATGGTGTGCAAGGCATACGCATGGCCCGCGCAGGTCATATGATGCACGGCACCACCCGTCAGGTGCTCAGTTTGATTACCAACCCGCTCGACGTGATGTGCGCCAATCTTCAAACCGTGCGTGGCATGATGGGTGCTCGCCCTGACATTCTTGGAGCGCATTTGGAAGGTCCGTTCCTTGCGTTGTCTCGCAAAGGTGCGCATGATCCGGAATGCTTGAAAGATCCGGTTCCCGAATATGTTGATCGGCTTTTGCATGCTGCGAACGGCTGTTTGCGACAGATCACCATCGCCCCCGAACTACCGCATGGCATTGATGCGATTTGTCGTTTTGCTGCGGCTGGAGTGGTTCCTGCGGTGGGACATTGCGATGCCGATTATGCAACCGCCTGCAGAGGTTTTGATGCGGGTGCTGGCATTATGACGCACATGTTCAATGCGATGAATGGTTTGCATCATCGTGAGCCTGGTCCGATTCCGGCTGCTGTTGAGGATCCGCGCGTCACTGTTGAGTTGATTAATGATGGTTTTCATGTGCAGGATCCGATGGTGCGTTTGGGATTCGGCTTCGCCCCGCATCGCATTGCGTTTGTGACCGATGCTATGGCTGCCACCGATTGCCCGGATGGTCATTATTTGCTGGGTGCGTTGGATGTGAATGTGATTGACGGTCATGCTCGTCTTGCATCGAATGGTGCGATAGCCGGTTCCACGTTGACGTTGGAAAAGGCTGTTCAGCGTGCGGTGCTCGAATTAGGATTCACGCCTACCGACGCGGTGGAAGCCGCCACGTTGATTCCGGCTAAAGCATTCGGTTTCGATCGTGCGAACCCGGTCACCAAGCAGCCGCTCGGTCTGCTTGCCTCCGGCTATGCTGCCGACGTGCTTCTGCTCAACCCCGCCACCTGGGCCGTCGAACACGTCTGGTGCGACGCCCACTTTCTTCGTTAAGGCGCGATTGCTGAAACGTAATTGCAGGACCGGCTTCGTAACAGGATGCCGGTCCTTGCTGTATCTCGAGTTTTTGTTTTCAGTCTTGCGGGGTGAAGCTGTCGCGGGCGACGAGACTGGTGGAGATTCGCATATGCTGGCTGATTTTGCGGTTGGAGGTCAGTGCTTCGGCAAGCATGAGTACTGTGGCTTTCGCAAGTTCGTCCTGGCTGATGTCGTACGACGATAATGCGGGAGACGTGTATTTCGCGATCTCCTGATTGTTGATGCTGATTACTTTGATATCTCGCGGTACCATCACATTTTCGGTGGCAAACGCCTGTAGCACGCCGACCGCCAACGGATCGGCGGCAACGATCACTGCATCGGGCAAATCATCAGCATGATCCTGCACTAACTGACGCCCCTGCAAACGGCCGTTTTCCACGGTGAACGGGCCATCCGCATACACCAATCCCTTCACATCCAAACCCAAACGCAGCGCCCAATTGCGAAATGCGAACGTACGAACGTCTTCCGGATATTCATACTCGCCCATAATGTTGCCCAAGCCGCCAATAAAGCCGATTCGTGAGTAGCCGGACGCCATAAGCGCGTCAATCGCATCCAAGATCGTCTGTTCCAAATCGGGTTGCACCGAATCGAACAATGCCGGCGCAGGATTGATGTCGATGAAGACGCCGTGGGGAAGTTTCTTATGCAGACGGTGCAACGTCTTACGATCCAACGGCGACGGGCCAATCGAAATGAAGCCCGCGTATTTGTCGGCGTTGGCGATCAGCGAATCCGCGTCCTTCTGCATGGTCACGTTCATGAGCTGCTCTTCGGCATGCTTGACGAGCACTTCGCGCAACTCGTCGAAATACGCGTCCTGCAAACCCTCGTCGGGAACGGCATTGTCGAGAATCGCAACATCTTGCGGAATGGTGATGCGTTGGTATTGCGGTACGTTCTTGTACCCCATTTCCAGACTGGCGTTTAGGATTTTCTCGCGGGTGGAATCCTTCACCGAAAAGGTGGGATCGTCCTTCAAAACCCTCGAAACAGTGGCTTGGGAGAAACCTACCCGTTTTGCTATCTCTCTGATAGTGGTCATTCGAATCCTCCTCAAAGCCGTCATTGGCTAAACAGGTTTACTAATTAATTTAGCACATATGATCCCATCCTGCCGTATTTTCTCCAAGCATTTCACGAGATAAAGCAGTCGTGCGAAATCCAACGGCAGATGCGCGAACGCAGCAACCTCCGAATACGTGGTGCCAGCATTGGTCAAACCCAACTTGACGTTCGGCAAAGCGGCAAGATCGGCAACCTCATCATCAACTTCATCATGCGCCACATGAATGGCATGCGATCCCAACTGCAAACCGAAACGCAGCTGTGGCTGCTCATGAGTCAACTGCTCCAAGCGTTCGTGGAAGATGGACGCGCCTAATTCCGAACCATTCATGCAAATGTCCACAATATCCAATTCGGGCGCCACCTGGCGGAATGCGGTCGTGACGTTCTGGGCGTTAACCGCGTATATCGGCATCTGGCATTCCGTGCAAGACATGGTGGTCGGTTTGATTCGCTGGTTCTTCGTGCCGATCAAGGAGCCGCAGCAGGAGGTGGCCCGCAAGAAGTCCTCCTGGCGTGACGTCCTCTACTTCGGCGACTGCCAAATGATCTACGAGTCCCGCCCGTTATAGAGTGCTTCCCGTGTCTGTCTGCACTTTCTTGGGGTTTAAAAAGCCGTGTAGCAGAAAATCTTGTCACGTGTTTGGATCGAATCTCTGTGAGGCACTGTTGTGGGTGCCGTAAAATAGCAGGAAAAGGGGCGCTGATGACTCAACATAACGATTGGAGCGCTATGCAGCAAAGTTCGTATCATGATATGCAGGTCGATTCATTGGGTGCGTTCTCCGCGCGCAATCCGCTGGACTCGCTTGCGGTTACAGCGCCGGGACGCACGCGTTGTGTGAACGCCGAGAATCCCACAGGCGGCAAGGGCACTGCGGCCACTGCGGCCAGTGCACTTGGCCCGTCGCGCAAAGGCAGCCCCTGCATCCAAACCGTGAAAGCGGGGGAGAGTGTCACTTTGATGAATGTGGACGGTCCGGGCGTGATCCGCCATATTTGGATGACCGTCACCGATCGCACGTCGCCTACCGGCCCGAACGTGCTTCGTAACCTGATCCTAGAATTCTATTGGGATGGCGAGGAAACCCCGTCCGTGCAATGCCCGATCGGCGATTTCTTTTGCTGCGGCCACGCGCAGGCCTGCCGAGTCAATTCGATGCCGGTGGTGGTCGTACCCAATCGTGGTTTCAACTGCTATTTCTCCATGCCGTTCGAACATGCGCGCATCGTGCTCCGCAACGATCACAATGAAGACGTTCCCGCGTTCTTCTACCAGATTGACTACACCGAATATGACTCGCTTCCGGCCGGCACCATGCGTTTCCATGCACAGTGGCGTCGCGAACGTGTCACCGAACTGGCTCGCGATTATGTGGTGCTTGACGGCGTGCAGGGGCGTGGCGCGTATATCGGCACGTATCTGGCGCTCACCGCGTTGGAAAGCCGCTGGTGGGGCGAGGGCGAAGTCAAAATGTACATCGATGGAGACGACCAGTACCCTACATGGTGCAGTACTGGTGCTGAGGATTATTTCGGTGGTGCGTGGAGTTTCGCTGATTTTGACGAGCATGGGCGCATGCATGAGCAGACGTTCTGCGCGCCGTACGTCGGATTCCCGTTCTACTCACAGCGTCTCGCCTCGCATCGCGAAAGCGCGTATTGGGATGTGAATACGCCTGTGACCCGTGGACTGTATCGCTGGCACATTCCCGATCCGATTTATTTCGAGCACGATCTGCGTGTGGAATGGCAGCAGATCGGCACTGAAGAGGGTGGCAATTTCGAGCGTCAGGACGACGTTGCTTCCGTCGCGTACTGGTATCAGCTCGAGCCGCACACACCGTTCACGCCGATTGGCGATCGCCACTTCCGTCAGCCCCGCTGATTATCGCCCCCGAACCTGCGATTTCCGGTCTATCCGGTCGGTTCGGGGGGTGTTGTGCTGTCTGTGCAACTTGCGTTCTGTGCCTGCACAACTTGGGGGAGTCCTCCATATGTGAGATACCGGTCGAACAGCGCATTGTCATTTGCTGTTGATTGCAATGCATTTCGGTATTCCGAGAAAGACAGTGGCAGCATCTTAAGTTCGACATATCGTCCAGTGAAATGGATGATTTTGCGATTATTGCAGAATTGTCCATTTCACTGGATGATTTTGCAGAGTGGGTGAGTGATATGGACGTGCGATTGGACAAATCGGAAGTAATGTTGCAATCATTCGACGGAATTCACGAATGTGTATGTTCCGCTTACATGTTCGATACATTTTTCCCAGCGAATTGACAGGAACACGCATCATTCTTCCAAGACTTGGGCGGTTATATAGAACATGTCAGCGGTTACGGCAGCTGGCGAGGTTCCTGAAGAACCCCATAACTGAACCCTTCTTCTCTCTTCTCTCTCTCAGCCGGCGGCCTTTCTCTCCGCCGGCTTTTTCTTTTCTGAATAGGATGCATGCGGTTGCGATTGGTGTTTTCGGTTGCGTAAAAGGCGCATGAAAAGAAACGGTCGGCCACGCGCCTGTTTGCGTATGGCCGACCGTTGGCGGTCTGCGATTATGTGTGGTTGCGCGTTAGCGCTTGTGATTCAGCAGCGGTCGTATGAGAAATCACGGATGCGTTCGAGGCAATCCACGCTGGCCGTCAGCCATGGCATGCCGATCACGAATACGTGCCCTAATGCTTCGTGACGGCCCGTTTTCGGGTCGAAAAGTTCGAAATCGGCACTCTTGCGCGATAGGGCCGTGGCAAGCGCCAGATTATCTGCCTCCAAAAAATCGTCGCTGCAGGTGGTAATGAACAGCGGCGGCAGATCAACGTTGTTGACGAGTCCTTCTGCGGTGAGGAATCGCGGATCAGCCGCTTCGAGGCCGGCGAAGAATTCCGTGCCAAGAGCTTCGTCGAGCGCGATTCGCGTGTCTGGGGAGAATGCGGTAGAGCCCAAGCCGGCTTCGTCGGCGGTCTGCTTGGAAGCCAGGCTGTACACGCCACAAACTGGAGCTGCGCCGGCGAAACCGATGCCCGAAGGCTCGTCAATGCCGAACGCGGCCGCAGCTTCGGCGCTGTTTTCAATGGCCAATGTCAGCATGGTCAATGCGCCGCCGGCCGAATCGCCGGTGAGGAATACGGCGTTTGGATTGACTGGATAATCGGCCAGATGCGCCTTGATCCAACGTAATGCCGCTTGCACATCCGCCAGCTGACCCCTCAAGTCGGTCTGCGGGGCCGGGCGATAATTCAGTGAGAACACGGCGAATCCCATATCGGCCAGATGCACGTTGAAATTACGGTTCAGTTCCTTATATCCGTAGGTGAAACCGCCGCCATGTATATCGATGTACACCGGTGTCGTGTGCCCGGCGCGCAGTACAGCATCATGTGGCAGATACAGATCAAGCAAGTGTCCGCGGCACTGCCCGGCTTCCGTATCGTAACCGCCGTCAGGCAGGTATGGAAGGTCTTCGATCACATCGATCGTGTTCGGAGTATGCCACAGTTCGGAACGTGGAGTGTCAACTGCGATCGCGCTGAAACGCAGGTCAAGAATTCCGCGGACTCGCTTTTCGGAAAGTCCCGCAAGATCGCCGTCGGTTTCCGTCCAACGTTCCGCATGCTTGATCATCTCGTCGGTAAGACCATATTTTTCCGCATATTGTGCGATGAGTGCCTGTTCGTCCGACATCATTGCCGTCCTTTCGTGTTTTTCATACGATTGCGGTCGTTGCCGTCATCGGAATGCCGCGCCTCGATATATCGTATCGGTTCGATACGGAAAGCGCTACCGCAATCATCCATATTTTCGTTGCGCTCACAGCGAGTTTATGTAACGGTGCCTGCGTTGCTTTTATTGCGATTGCGACACGCCGGAATCACCTACGTTGCATCGAAAAACGATTCGCATAGAATAAGTCGCGTTTACGAGTCCGAACAGGGGTTTCGACCGAGAGAGACGGCAACGGGACGCTCGACAAACGACGGACGTGAATCGTAACGGCAACGAATAGCCGAAAAGCAACGAATCAACGTAACAACAGCCCACGAAACCCCAAATACCCAAGCAAACAATCTGAAGGAACGCTACGTATGTACGTCGATCCGAATCGTAACAAAGAAGCAGGCAACCTCAAATGGATCCTGCCATACTGCAAACCCGACCTGCCACGGGTGGTCGGCGCGATAGTGCTGTTCTGCGTCAACAACACCATGGCTCTCATCATTCCGCTATTGTCGGGTCTCATCGTGGACCGTGTGATCGTGCAAGGACACGTCAGCGAACTGACGCGACTGTGCATCATGATGATCGTGTTCACCATCGTGCGCGTCACCTCACGCTACGGCTACCAAATGTGGATGGAACGTTTCGGGCAGAACTCCGTATTTCGTCTCGTCAGCGACGAATACGAGAAACTGCACGAACTTGACTTCACGTATTTCAACCACACACGCACCGGCGACATTATGAGCCGCATGACCTCCGACACCGACGCCATCCGCCACGCGTTGAGCTGGGTGAGCTACCAGGCGCTCGACTGTGTGGTCATGTTCGTCGGCGCGCTCGCCATGATGTTCACCATCGACTGGCGTCTCGCGCTCGCGCTCGCGTGCATTACGCCGTTCATTTTCATTCTTACACGCGGACTTTCTACGCACGCGAGGCCGCTGTTCTTCGCCATCCGCAATTCGCTCGCCGAAATGAATTCGATGGTTGAAGAAAATATCGAAGGCAACCGTGTGGTCAAAGCGTTCGTACGCGAACCGTATGAAACCGAAAAATTCGATGAACGCAACGACGACTACATGCAACGCAACATGGCTCAGGCCTACAACAGCCGCAAATACATGCCGTGGCTTGACGGCCTCGGCTTCTCGCTGCAGCTGATCACGCTCGGCCTCGGCGGATTCCTGGTGATCACCGGGCACATGACGCTCGGCAATCTCGTGGCGTTCAACTCCTACCTGTGGATGATCGACGGACCGGTGCGCCAATCCGGATGGCTGATCAACGACTGGCAGCGTTTCAACGCATCCTGCATCAAAATCCGCAAACTGCTCACCTCTCAGTCGCATATCACGGAAAAGCCGGGAGTCGTCGCAAACGCAAATACCGCAACTCCGAATGCGAACAATGCCAACGGTGTAAACGATGCAACTGGCAACGCCTCGCAATCGCAGGCGACGTTTATAACATCGGCAACACAAGCTGCGCAGGCAACACAGGTAACGACTAACACGACCCGCATCGCCGGCAGCATCGACTTCCAGCATGTCAGCTTCGCTTTCCCCGACGAACCGAACACCCCCGTGCTTGAAGATGTGGATTTCCATGTTCCGGCAGGCGCCAAACTCGGCATTCTCGGCGAAACGGGCGCAGGCAAATCCACCCTCGTCAACCTCATCTCCCGCTTCTACGACCCCACCGAAGGCAGCGTGCTCATCGACGGCGTCGACGCGCGGGACTGGCCGCTCGCCACACTTCGCTCGCAAGTCTGCGTCGTCGCGCAAGACACGTTCCTGTTTTCCGACACCATCGGCGGCAACATCAGCTTCGGCGTGGGCGAACAGCGCGAATACGATGAACAGTACATTCGCCGCATGGCCACCATCGCCGGTGCGGACGGCTTCATCCGCAGCATGCCGGAAGGCTACGATACCGTGGTTGGAGAGCGTGGCGTCGGCCTTTCCGGCGGCCAAAAACAGCGCCTGAGCCTCGCCCGCGCGCTTGCCGACAATCCATCGATCCTCATCATGGACGACACGACCAGCGCCGTCGATATGGAAACGGAAGCGGAAATCCAACGTCACCTGCGCGAGCTGGACGAGCAGAAAACCATCGTCACCATCGCACACCGTATTTCATCAGTGAAAGATTCCGATCTGATTCTCGTGCTCGAACACGGCCGCATTGTGGAGCGCGGCACGCATGACGAACTCGTGGCCGCACATGGCCGCTACTGGGAGATCTACTACAAGCAGCTCGGCCTGCAGGCTGGTCGTTCCCATGGTTTCGAAGCGTAACGCAACCAAGGCAAGAAAGGAGGAAACCCCATGGCAAAACGTAATACATTCCGTGAAGACGAGGAACTGGAAGAGCAGATTAATCTGCGCGATATTCTGCGTATCGGCGTCTATTTAAAACCATATATGTCACGTATCGCACGCATTCTTGCCGTCGTCGTAATGATGAGCTGCATCGCGGTAGTCGTGCCATATTTGACGAAAATCATGATCGATAGTGCGATTCCGTCGAAAAATCTCACCTTACTTGGTGAATTAACGGGATTGATGGCAGTGCTTATCGTGATGTACGAGTTCGGATTGCGCTATCGTACCGTTGAAATTACTCGAGTTGGTCAGCTCATGTTGAAAGATATGCGTCGCGATATTTTCACGCATATTCAAACGCTGCCGTTCAGCTATTTCGATTCGCGTCCGCACGGCAAAATCCTGATTCGCGTGGTCAATTATGTGAACACCCTTTCCGACACGTTGAGTTCCGGCTTGATCAATGTGATTTCCGACGCGTTCACGTTCCTGATCACTCTGGTGGTCATGTTTGTGGTCGATTGGCGGCTCGCGCTGTTCAGCCTTGCGCTTTTCCCGTTCCTGATCGCATGGGTGCTGATATTGCAACATTTCCAGCGCCGCGCGTACCAGGTGCTGTCGAACAAGCAGAGCAATCTCAACGCATTCATCCACGAGTCGATCGCCGGCGTGAAAACCACGCAGACCTTCGCTCAGGAGACTGCGCAGTTCAAAACCTTCCAGGAGCAGCAGAACGACGTGCGCACCTCGTGGATGAAGGCTGTGCACATTCAGTTCCTCATGTGGCCGGGCATCCAGACCATTTCCGTCATGACGATCGCGTTCATCTACTATGTGGGCGTTACGGGCTTCGGCGCGGTAAACGTTTCCACCGGCGTGCTGATCGCGTTCGTCGGGTATGCGAATAATTTCTGGAATCCGGTGATCAGCATCGGCAATTTCTACAATCAGCTGATTACCTGTTCCGCGTATCTTGAGCGTATTTTCGAAACGCTTGATGTGCAGCCGGAGATCCGCAATGCGTCTGACGCGACCGAACTGCCGCCAATCGAAGGTCGCGTCGATTTCAACGATGTCATCTTCCGTTACGAGCCTGACGGTCGCAATATTCTCAATCTGGTTGATCTGCATGTTAAGCCAGGCAGTACTGTCGCGTTGGTCGGTCCGACTGGCGCCGGCAAAACCACGATCATCAACCTGCTGTCGCGTTTTTACGACGTTGCAGAAGGGTCGGTGACGATTGACGGGCATGACGTGCGTTCGGTCACATTGGAATCGTTACGTCGGCAGATGGGCGTCATGCTGCAAGATACGTTCATTTTCTCTGGCAATGTGCGCGAGAATATTCGTTACGGCAAGTTGGATGCGACCGATGCCGAGATCGAAGCGGCTGCGAAGGCGGTGCATGCGCACGAGTTCATCATGGATTTGCCGAACGGATACGACACGGTGGTGGAGGAGCGTGGTTCCACGCTTTCCGCAGGTCAGCGCCAGTTGATTGCGTTCGCGCGAGTGCTGCTAGCCGATCCTCGCATTCTGATTCTCGACGAAGCCACGTCGAATATCGATACTCGTACCGAAGAGGCGCTTCAGGCCGGATTGAACCACCTGCTGAAGGGACGTACGAGCTTCATCATCGCGCACCGATTGTCCACCATCGAGAACGCGGACATGATCTGCTACATCGACCATGGGCAGATCGTAGAGCAAGGCAACCACGCCGAGCTGCTTGCCAAGCGTGGCGCCTACTATCGCCTCTACGATTCCCAATACGCCATGATCAAGGTCTGAGCGGGGTAAATCCGCCAAGGATTGGAGGAATCACCCCGCTGAAGGCCTCTCTGGCGGGGTGATTCCTCCGGCTACTGGGTGAATTCGACCGCTCAGGTTGTACCAGCCGTAGTAGCGGTTGATGCACACCACATCCATGGTTCGTTCGGCGATGTCGGTCGTGTAGTCGTTTTGGCAGCATACCAGTGTGACCGGCCTGTTCTGCGGGTCGCTGGCGTGCGCCAGCTCATACAGCGGACGAAAGTAGTCATACGCCTGCTGTGGACGTTCCCCGTCACCATCCAATCCTGGCTCATTGGCGATCGACCACATTACTACGCACGGGTGGTTCTTGTCGCGCGCAATCATGCCTCGAATCGCCTCGCATGGAGTCTACTACTGGTTCGGCTCGCAACTGACCGGCTGGGACTGCAACGACAACATGGTCGTCACAGCCACCAACCTGCACGGCCCCTGGAGCGATTTCAGGCCATTCACGCCGGAGGGATCGCATACCTATCAGTCCCAGTGCCGGAATGAATTCTCCATCTTTACGCACGTCGTGCAGTTGGGATGGCATATGATTATGACGATAGAAATATTGGGATTTCAACGAAACTGCGATACAACGAGGTAGTGCCATGAAACGATTCGCCGTTGGCTACGAATCCCTCTGCCGCATCATCATGATGATCGTCGTCGTCAACGTCGCCTTCGTGGCGCATACGCTGCCCGGCCTGATGATGGTATTCGGTGTGGCCGTGCTCATCTTCGCCACCATGATGGCCGTCTACTCGTGGGGCCGACTGCCCGGCATGGACGTACATGTGCTCGAACCCATCGGACAAGACCAGAACGCCGGCCCTGCCGGTACGACAACCCCCGCATGGAAGGACAATCTCTCGTGACCGACATCCATAACCGCCACAGCCATCCAATAGAGCTGCGCGACGCCACCGTCACCGACCCGTTCTGGGCCGCCGAGCAGGAGCTCGTACGCACCGCGGTGATTCCATATCAGTGGAATGCGTTGAACGACAACGTTCCCGGTGCCGCCCCCAGCTACTGCATGCACAACTTCAAGGCCGCGGCCGCGCAGAATGCCGAGCGTCACGAGCAGGGCAAGGCCTTCGTGCCGCCGAAATACACCTTCCGCGGCTTCGAGGCGCTGCCGGAAGACCCGGCCAATCCCGACCCGGACAAATTCTATGGATTTGTGTTCCAAGACACCGACTTCTCCAAGTGGATCGAAGCGGTCGGCTACTCGCTGACCCATCATCCCGACGCCGAACTCGAGGCCACAGCCGACGCGGCCATCGACATCGTGTGCGCGGCGCAGCTGGACAACGGCTACCTTGACACCTACTACATTCTCAACGGCATGGACCGCCACTTCACCAATCTGAAGGACCATCACGAACTGTACTGTTTCGGGCATCTGGCCGAAGGTGCGGTCGCCTACTACGAGGCCACGGGCAAACGCAAGCTACTTGATGCGGCCTGCCGTTTCGCCGATTACATCGATTCCCGATTTGGTACGGAAGAAGGCAGGCTGCACGGCTATCCGGGCCATGAGATCGCTGAGATGGCGCTGGTGAAGCTGGCTGCGGTAACCGGCGAGACCCGTTACGCCGACCTGGCCGAATACTTCGTATGGCAGCGTGGACAGCAACCACTGTACTTTGCACTCGAAGATCGCCGCCGTGCCGAAGAGGACGGTCGCAACTACGAGCCACGTGAACAGAACTACACCTACTATCAAGCCGACAAGCCGGTCACGGAACAAACGGAGGCGCTCGGTCATGCCGTGCGCGCCGCCTACTTCTACTCAGGCGTGGCCGACGTGGCGAGAATCACCGGGGAAGCAGCACTGCTGGAATCCTGCGAGACGCTCTGGCGCAACATCGTCGACAGGAAACTGTATATCACCGGCGGCATCGGTGCCACGCATATGGGCGAGGCGTTCTCCTTCGACTACGATCTGCCGAACGACACCGCCTACTCGGAAAGCTGCGCGGCCATCGCACTCGCGTTCTTTGCGCGCCGTATGCTTGAGATTCAGCCAAAATCCGAATATGCGGACGTCATGGAATCGGCCTTGTACAACACCACGCTGGCCGGCATGGCGCTCGATGGCAAAAGCTTCTTCTATGTGAATCCGTTGGAGGTCGTGCCCGAAGCCTGCCATCGCGACGAACGCAAGTTCCACGTCAAGCCGGTCCGTCAGAAGTGGTTCGGCTGCGCGTGCTGCCCGCCGAACATCGCCCGCATAGTCGAAAGCGTGCAACAGTACGCCTACACGGTGGCCGACGATGCCTCCACGCTGTATGTGCACCTGTATATGGGTGGCGTGGTGTCCGCGAAACTCGGCGGTTCCGATGTCTCCCTCGAAGTGCGGGCCGGTATGCCGTGGAATGGCGCCGGCGCCATCACCGTGACCCTTCCTTCCTCCGATGAGGGGCAGGTTCCGGAGTCCTTTGCCTTGGCCCTTCGCCTGCCTGCCTGGGCCGGTGGCGAGTCGGCTGCCGACTCCATCCATGCCACGGGTGAGAAGGATTCTCGCATCACACGCACCACCCGTGACGGCTACCTCTACCTCACCGGTACTTGGCGTGACGGTGATGTCATCGATTTCGACTTCCCCATGCCGGTCAGGATGATTGCGGCCAATCCTCTCGTACGCGAAGACGCAGGCAAGGTCGCCTTCATCCGCGGCCCGCTGGCCTACTGCGCGGAAGGCACCGACAATGGCGACAATCTGCATCTGCTACATGCTGATGCCGAGACGATCGCCGCCGATCCGGACTCCGTCAAAGTCAACGAAATCACCTTCCATGCGCAGGCCTCCGCACAGGACGAACGAGGCTTGGGCGAAGTGGAACCGGTCGATCTGCCAATGGTCACGCTGACCATTCCCGCTTGGCGGGAGTCCTCGCAGGGCGCCGCCGACAAGTCGCTGTACGCACTGTGGCAGCCGGCACAACGTCAACCGACGGAAGCCACACTGATTCCGTATTTCGCATGGGCCAATCGTGGCGAAACCGAGATGACGGTGTTCCTGCGCAGCTGACGTTTGACGGCCAACATCCCGTTGGACGGCATGAGATGACTATGCACTTTCCGACGAGCAGAAGGCGGCCGTAGCCGAGCTTTCCTGATCCAACGTGTACGCGAAGCAGTCGAAATGGAAGACGCTACATGAGTTGCCGATGGCTGCGTTTTTGCTTTGCCGAAAAATGCATTTGCTGAAATCCTGTTGCTGGACATTTCCTGAATGCTTATAGACACGCATGCACGGCATGCCTCGTTTTCCCGTTTAAGCTAGTGAAGGTACGTCAAACGATACACGTCAATAAACAGGCGGTATTCGAAGCACGAAGGAGATGGCAATGGCAGCCGGCATGTTGAACCCTCTACTTCCTCGTCAGGATGGACGTCTCGAATGGGGCAATGGTGTGGTGTCCATGCTGTTCGACATCGCGGGGGATTCTCCCGTCCGCCTATGCAACGTTGTAGGGCGAGGCATGATCCCCATTGACGGTCGCCTGTCCGATGATGGAACGCCTGTAGTGGAAAAGGATCCCCGCCCGATCGTGGAGGTGCTCGCCGCGAACACCGGTTCGCAAGACAACCGCCTCGCGCTGATTGCCACGGTCGCCGGTAGCAAACTACGCTTCGTTTCCGCGCTCGCGTCCGAACCGGGGCAGGGTTCCGCCGATCCGTTCCGTTTGGAGATCACGCAGTTCGCGTCGTATGCCGATCTTGAGCCGAAAGGCCGCGAATTCGAGTCGACCGCCAGTGAGCGCGATGCGGCTGCCTCTGCTGCGAATCCCGCGCCTGTAACGGTTTGTGCCGACCCGCATGAGGGTCTGGTGGTCACCTCCGTGTTCGAAGCGTTCCCTAATCTTTCCGCAGTGCGCACGCACACGCGCCTGCAGTCCGCCAAACAACTGCCGATTGAAGCGGTGTCGTCGCTGAACCTGACCGTTCCCATGTGCGTCAACTGCGGCAAAGTCCATCGTTCGAATATTTTCTGGGGCGACGCTGCCTGGGCCGTGGAAAACGATTGGCGCGTCCGCCCGCTGCGAGACACCCAGGTGCGCAACCGCAACCAGAAAATCAATCCAGGCCAGTCCAGCTCGCGATTCGCCATGAGCTCCACCTCCACATGGAGCACAGGGGTGCATGAGCCGGCCGGTATCGTACAGGTCGAAGGTTCCATGCGCCGCGCCCGTGACTTCTCCGTAATGTGGCAGATTGAGCATAATGGCCCGTGGGAGTGGGAGGTCGGTGAGGATGATCCCGGTCTGCACATCAGTGCATTCGGCCCGGAATATCAGAATCACGGCTGGTTCACCAACCTTGGTGAAGGCAATGATTTCGAGTCGGTTCCCGTGTCGTTCGCCATCGCGGCCGGCGATTGGCAGCAGGCCGTCGCCGAAATGACGTTGCAGCGTCGCGCATTGCGTGTTGCCAAAGCCCGCGAACTGGGTCGTGCCGAGCAGTTCAAGCGTACGCAAGGTCTCGTTGTCTATAACGATTACATGAACACGCTGTTCGGTGACCCACGTATTGAGAAGGAACTGACGCTGATCGAAGGCGCGGCAAGCGTTGGCGCGGATATTTTCTGCATCGACGCCGGCTGGTACGACAGCACGGACGGCGGCTGGTGGGATATGGTCGGCGAATGGCAGGCTTCCACCAACCGTTTCGGCGACGCCGGTTTGCGCGGTCTTGCCGAAAACATCCGTGCGCACGGCATGGGCTTGGGCCTGTGGCTCGAACCTGAAGTGATCGGTGCGAAATCGCCGTTGGCAAGCACGCTGCCGGATTCTGCGTTCTTCCAACGCCATGGCGTGCGTGTGTGTGATTCGGGTCGATATTTGCTTGATTTCCGTTCCCCCGAAGCGCGTGAGCATGTTACGCGTACCGTTGATCGTCTGATCGACGATTTCGGCGCGGTGTTCTTCAAGTTCGACTACAACACCATTCCCGGCGTCGGCACTGATTTGAATACCGAATCCGTTGGCGATGGCTTGCTTGAGCATTGCCGCGCATATTTGGATTGGCTCGACGATTTGCGTCGTCGTCACCCGGATGTGATGATCGAAAATTGCGGCTCCGGCGCCATGCGTGCCGATTATGCGCAGTTGTCCCGCTTGGATCTGCAATCCACTTCTGACCAGTGCGATCCGCTGATTTACGCGGCTATCGCGGCCGGAGCGGGCATGACGATTCTGCCGGAACAGCAGGGGAATTGGGGCTACGCCCAGCAGGAGATGGACGATGAGACGGCTGTTTTCACGCTCGCCACGGGCGTGCTCGGCAGACTGTATCTGTCTGGTTTCATCGACCGCATGACCGAGCCGCGTCTTTCGCTCGTTCGCGACGCCATCGCCTTACATCGTTGTGTACTTGCCGACCAGCAGCATATGGTGCCGTTCTGGCCGTCTGGACTTCCTGATTTTGACGGCGATTGGCTTACCGTCGGTTTGCGCCACGTCGAAACGGATATGTGCGACGAGCATGTGCTCGGTTGTGACGCCTCGAACGGGCAGAACGCCGATCCGTCCAATCGGCAGAACGACCAGCAGATTCAGCAGGAAGACAAGCCTGATTACATCATCGTATGGCGTCGCGGAGGCACCCCCTCGGTGAACATACCGCTGGAAGCCGGCAGGACCATCGAGCAGGTCTTCCCGAATCCGGATGAACCCGATCATGCTCCGGACGCCGAACCGTGGACCATCGAACGCATGGATCCGGAAACGGTGCGTCTGAACGCAACCACTTCCAAGCGTCCATCCGCCCGAATTTTCGCGATTCGCCGCCGCGGTTGATTGGCCGTCCGTTTGATTGGCTGGCCGTTCAAGTCGCTCGACAATCATGTCGACTGCAACCGCAAGACTGCCATCGAGCGTAGGCTGGAGGTATGAGCAAACACCATCGTGACCGCAGCTGGGCGCCAGCACCGCAACCACTTCCCGAGAACGCGCACGTCATCGACAACCACACGCATGTGGCGTCCGTCGTGCCGTTCTCGCAGGCCATGAGCCATGAAGCGCAAGAAAAAGGACAGCCGGAAGTCCCCGTATACAGCGTTGACGAACTGCTGAACCAAGCGCAACAAGTTGGCATCGAAGGCGTCATTGACTGCGGATGCGAACTGCCGAACCTCATGACAGCCATCGACATGGCACGCGAACACCCCCAAACCGTTCACGCGGCCATCGCCATACACCCTAACGAATCCGTGCTCCACGGCCATCGTGGAGTGCCCGGACCAGACGGACTTCCGCTCAAATACAAACCCTGGCATGACACCAGCTTCGAAGACGCCATGGCCGAGGTGCACCGTCTCGCTATCACCTACCCCAATCAGGTTGTGGCCATAGGCGAAACCGGCATGGATCTCTTCCGGACCGGCGAAGCTGCCAAAGAACTTCAGCGGGAAGCTTTCCGCGCGCACATCGCGCTCGCCAAGGAATTGAACCTGCCCATGCAGATCCATGATCGCGATTCACACAAGGAAGTTATCGAAACGTTGCTGGCGGACGGCGCTCCCGAACGGACCGTGTTCCACAGCTATTCCGGTGATGCCGAAATGGGTGAGATCGCGCGTGAAAACGGTTGGTATCTCAGTCTTTCGGGCACATCCAGCTATAAGGGCAACGATGGTATACGCGAGTCGGCGCGCATTGTCGGATTGAGCCATGTCATGGTCGAAACCGATGCCCCCTACCTAAGTCCGATGCCGTATCGTGGCCGCACCAACGCGCCATACATGATTCCCTACACCCTGCAGTCGTTGGCGAATTATCTCGATAAACCGCTGACGGAAGTCGCGCAGGCAACGCGAAAGACTACGCGCGAAGTGTACGGAATCTGAACAAATTCCGAAAATCGACAGGATGGAAACGATTTATCCGAAAATAAGAGAAAAACAAGAGGAAAAATAAGAAAAGAAACCCACAGGAAGTCTACTTCGTGCGAGATCAGGAATCGCAAGAAACAATGTGAAGATTTGACAAGACTTCGTAAGGCTCCTAACGTGCCTTTTTGCGTTTATTTTGGGGAGTGGGTTGGAAGGCCCGCCACTTGGAGGTAGCGTTATGGCTAACGAGCCGAACGAGGATGAGCCGCTGTTTCACGCAGCCACATACACGCAGGCGCCGAAGGTCTCGCACAAGGTGCTGACCAAGGAAGAGCGACAAGTGCTGATCAAGCAGCACGAGGAGAAGCAGCAGGAGGCTGCTCACCTTGACCAGGTGGCTAGCAAGGGTCCCATCGGCCGCTGGTGGAGCCGTCTGCAATCCGGGCCAAACAGAATCACGCCCGCCATGGCGATTGTGGCGTTGGGCGTTGTGTATGGCGATATCGGCACCTCGCCGCTGTACACCATGCAGACGTTCCTCAACGGGCAGGGCGGACTTGCGCATGCCAACCGCGAAGCCGTGCTCGGCGTGCTTTCGTTGGTGTTCTGGTCAATCACGCTTATCACCACCGTCAAATACGTGCTGATCGCCATGCGCATCGACAACAAGGGCGAAGGTGGCATTTTCGCGCTGTACTCGTTGGTTCGGAAGTACGGTGCATGGCTTGCGATTCCTGCCATGCTCGGCGGAGCCGCGTTCCTTGCCGATTCCGTGCTTACCCCGGCCGTGTCCATCAGCTCGGCAGTGGAAGGCTTGGAAACGCTACCGGCTTTTGAAAAACTTTTTACTGAAAACAAACAGCTGACTCTGATGATCACCGCGGCCATCATTCTGATGCTGTTCTCTGTGCAGTCGCGTGGCACTGAGCGTATCGGCAAGGCGTTCGGTTCGGTCGTGCTTGTCTGGTTCTCGTTCCTGGCGGTTGTCGGCTTGGCGAACCTCAGTCAGTATTGGAGCGTATTCGCGGCGCTCAACCCCGTGTACGGTGTTAGATTCCTGTTCAGCAGTCATAATGCCGCTGGCCTTGCCATCATGGGTACGGTGTTCCTGTCAACCACCGGTGCCGAAGCGCTTTATTCCGATATGGGTCACGTTGGCCGTGGCAACATCTATTTCACGTGGCCGTTCATCAAAATTGCGCTTGTGCTCTGTTATTTCGGCCAAGGCGCATGGATGCTCAATCATTGGGATGATTCGGCTTATATCCGCACGCACGGTTTGAATCCGTTCTTCGAAATGATGACGCCCAGCGTGCGTTACGTGGCTGTCGTGCTTTCTGTGGTCGCAGGCGTTATCGCCTCGCAGGCGTTGATCACCGGCGCATTCACGATGGTGTCTGAAGCCACTCATCTGAACTGGATGCCGCATCTTCAGGTCCGTTATCCGGCCCGTACCCGCGGTCAGCTGTACATTCCTGTGGTCAATGTGGTGCTTTGCGTTTCCACGCTGTTGGTTTTGGCGCTATTCCGCGATTCCGAGCATATTTCCGCGGCGTATGGCCTGGCGTTGACCATCACCATGATCACCACCACCATTCTGCTTGCCGTCTACATCTGGCATTCGGGGCGTCGTCTCGGAGCGGTCGTATTCACCGTGTTGTTCCTTGCGATCCAATTTATGTTCTTCTTCGCTTCCATGGCGAAGTTCCTGCATGGTGGTTGGTTCACGATGTTGCTTACCTTCGCGATTCTGCTGGTTATGTACACGTGGAACGAAGGCACGAAGCTGGAACGTGCGCAGCGTCGTCATATGCAGCCCGCCGAATGTCTACCGGTGCTGAAGCGGCTGCATGATGACGATACGATTCCATATTTTGCAGACAATATCGTCTACCTCACGTCGGATCCGGAAACGAAGCGTATCGATACTGATATCTTCTTCTCGATTTTCGCCGACCATCCAAAACGTGCCCGCGCTTGGTGGGCGGTTTCCGTCGAGACCGCCGATGAGCCGTTCACTCGCGAGTATTCGGTTGAGAATTTCGGCACGGATTACATGTTCCGTGTTCGCATTCGGCTTGGTTTCAAGGTTTCTCAGTCGATTCCAGCTTACATTCATCAGATCATGAACGATTTGTCGAAGTCTGGGGATCTGCCGAGGCAGGAAAGCCGCTATCCGAAGCTTGATGCTGATCCGAATATCGGTCCGATTCGATATGTGCTGATTCACAAGGCGCTTATGCCTGAGTCGAAGGTGTCGCAGCGTGGCGCGATTTCTTTGGAAGTCAAGTATGCGATTCGTCGTCTTGCGGGATCTCCGGTCAAATGGTTCGGCCTTGCGCCTTACAATCCGCTGATTGAGATACAGCCGCTGTTCCTCGCGACTCAGCGTCCTCCGCGGCTAAAGCGCGTGTGAAACAAGCCGTGAAACGGGCTGCACGATGATGGTGATCGTATCCGCCATCATCGCGCAGCCCGTTTTCGTAGGGCATTTTGTAGGTGTTGCATGGTCTTATCGCGAAGAATCGTTGGAATCCCGCTGTTTTCCGCACGCTATAAGCAATGTCGATAGCCATATGCGCGCGTTGCATCACAAGCCCTGTAGAGTAATCAACCATGTGCAGATTACTTGGATTCGCGGCAGCAGGAAGCAACACCAGTCTCAATGGCGTGCTCGGCATGCAGGCCGTACGCGATTTCCGCGATCTGAGCGAAATCCACAACGATGGCTGGGGCTCCGCGCTGGTCACCGTGCCGAGCGAGTCGCCGTATCTGCGTGACGGTGGCGCTCCCACTCCGGAAACCGGCACCGCCATCTACAAGAACACGATCGCAGCCCGACATGATCCGATTTTCGACGAGCTTGCGAACACTCCGGCTCGTGGAGGCCTGTGGCACTTGCGTTTGGCCAGCTCAAACCTGCCGCTGATTCTCGAGAACCAGCAGCCGTTCTACGCCAACGGATTGAGCTTCATCCACAATGGCGATATCTCCGACGATCAGGGCCGCAACATCATCACCAACCGTGCGTTCCCGGTCGATCCGAGCATCGTGCAGTCTACCGGCGGCCGTTCCGATTCCGCCATTTTCTTTGCAGTGATTCTGCAGTACATCGGTTTTGGTTTCGCACTCGACGAGGCGGTCGCGCAGGCTGTGCGCGAACTGCGCAAAAGCTATCCGAAGTCCAGCTACAACTGCATGATCCAGAGCCAAGACCAGTTCATCGCTCTTCGCGCGGCCGGTCGTGAGGTCACGTCCAAGCGCATCGTGGAAATTTACGACCAGTACGGCCGTGGCAACCAGGCGCATGATTATCGTGTGATGCGCTATCGTACGCTCGGTGAATCCGAAGCGGATCAGGCTGCAGGCCAGCTGAAGGGCGTGGTTGTGGCCAGCTCCGGTTTCGATCAGTGTGCCGAAGATGGCTGGACTCGTTTGGAAAACGATCAGATGATTATCGCTTCCAACCGTACCGGCGCATTTCGTGTGCGTTCCATCTGAAATCCGTAATCTGAAATCCGTATTTCGGAATTTCCGACTGGAATTTTCATCTGGGATTTCCAGACATTTTTTTTTCGACCGGATTCAGCATGTGGCAATCGTCATACAGCGCCTAATATAGGCGGTATGACAACCGGATATATTCCTACACTCGCCCAAGTTGACGAACTGCATCGAAAAATCGCGCAATCGCAAGCCGCATACGATTTGATTCACGGACATTGCGTAGTCGTTGCCGACATCGCACGTCGCATGGCACGCAGACAGAACGCACTGTTCACCCGCCGCTGCACGCTACCGGACGATGCCCCTGAAAAAGCGGGCGATTTCGGCCTTAGGCTTACGCAAGACGGTAATGGCAGCGAATCGTTCGGCATACTTCGCATTCCTTCCGTTCCATCATCGGACGGGCTTACGGGCGGAACCGTTCCGCCGAGGCTGATCGACGAGCATTTGGTGGTGATCGGCGGTCTGCTGCATGATATCGGCACGTATTTTCTGCTCAAACAAGACGGTTCCGACGGTGGGCCGCTGAAATTCGACGGTCCGAATTACGTACGGCATGGGCTTAAAGGCTACGAATATTTGTTGAACGAGGGTGTTGACGAGTCGATCGCGCAGTTCGCGCGCAACCACACCGGTGTGGGACTCACCAAAGAAGCGGTGGAATCGCAAGGGTTGCCGCTGCCTCCGGCCGACTATGTGCCCATGAATCTTGAGCAGGAAGTGGTGATGGTGGCCGACAAGTACAACAGCAAGTCGATTCCGCCGAAGTTCCTGACGGCCGAAGCCTATACGCGCAAGGCGGCCCGTTTCGGCGAAAGCAACAGGCGCGAATGGCTGCGGCTGCTCGAACGATACGGCGTGCTTGACGTTACGCCGCTCGCCGAGCAGTACCACATGCGTATCGCGGAGTAAGGCAGACCGTTTTCAGAACACGTAAGCCCTTTGGAATTTGGCTAAAACCAGAATTCCAAAGGGCTTACCTATGGGCGCGCGAAAAGTCTATGTTCGTGCGCCCGTTGCACTAGGCGGCTAGTCGAGTTCCACGCTGTGATCCATCGCATCGGCGACTTCCGGATTGGTGGTCACCACGATGATGGCGCGTTTGCGATCGGCATCGCGCTTGAACTTCTTCAACAGATCCAACACCACGGCCGCATCGTCGGCATCCAATCCAGCGGTCGGCTCGTCGGCGATGATCACTTCAGCCTCGCAGCTCAGCGCACGAGCGATGGCCACGCGACGCTGGTTCAGTTCGCTTACTTCGCCGACTGTCAGTCCGGACGTCACTTCATCGAAGCCCACGCGCTTGAGCAGTTCGCGGGCGATCACAGGCTTCGGCTTGAGGAAGTTGCGGTTCGACGCATCCATGGCGTACAGCACATTGCTTTCCGCGTCGAGATCGGGGCGGAAAGCAAAACGTTGCGGAATGAATCCGATGCGGTGCCCCAACATTTCGACCGGTTCGACGTCGCTCAGGTTGGCGCTTTTGTGCATCACATTGCCGCGGTCCGGGCGCACCATGCCGACCATGGTGGCCAGCAATGCCTGATGCTGTTCGCGATCCTCCGCGTCCACGAGCACCGCATGCGTGGCGCCCGCATGGAACGACAACGACAGGTCGTCAAGAATATTGCGGCCGGTCTTGCGATTGGTCACGGTCACATGGTCGAGTGCGAACGTCGGATTCGCCTTGAAGAAGAACGCATCCTTTTTGCGATTGCGCTTGATTTCGTTGTCAAGCTGTGACGAAACGCTGGTTGCGGAATCGGTTTTCACCGCTTCATGCGTTTCCAGTGCGGTCGGTGCGTCGGAAGAACGCAAAGCGAGCGTTTCCTTCACTTGATTCGCGTTATTCGTAGCCACGTCCGAATCGTCATTCGTGGCATCCGCAGCGTTATTTGCAGCATCGGCGGTTTCGGCGGCATCTGCAGTATCGTTGCCTGCAACCGCTGCGTTGTCATCGTCGTACACCACCGTAAAATCGATGGATTCAATGGAATCTGCGGAAGATTCATCAGCTGCAATATCTCCGATCGCAGCATCATCGACGGTTTCGCTTGCCTCGGCTTCAGCGGTCTTGTCAACCACAGTTTCGTCAACCATGGTCTCGTCGATGTTCTCGTTCTTATCGTTCATATTGTCGCTCATGCCGTCACCTCCGAGCGTTCCTCAAACAGTTGGTTCAGGTTGAAGCAGGCCACGCGCGCGAACGCCACGATGCCAAGCACCAGGCATGCGCCCAAGCCGTACCAGATCACATTCCACACCGAAGCGGACGTGATCGTCACAGCCTGCCCGCCAGCCCACGCGGTACCGATCGGTTTCGCCAACAGCGCGCCGGCACCCAAGCCGATGATCCAACCCGGAACCGTCATCATGAACGTTTCCAGCATGAACTGCCATCCCAAACGGCCCTTGGTTACGCCGGTGATCATCGCCATGCCGATCTCATCGCGACGGCCACCGACCGCCGCCCACACAATCAATGCCAGCAACGCGATTCCGCCGACGATCGTCATGGCCAACAGTACGATGCGCGCGGACGAAGCGGCGGAATCAAGCGGCTCGATCGACTTCTTATAAGCGGTAAGCGACGGCGAGGTGATTTCGTACGTCTTCGTGTCTAACTTGGCCTTCTTCACCAAGCGCACGAACTTGTTATACGTGGAAGGATTCGCCAGAGAGAACACAATATTGAGATTCGGAACGCCCCATCCCGTGGCCTCCGTCATGTCAAGCCCGTTCTTGGCGAAGTTGATATACGTCGTGTAGATCACGTTCTCACGATTGTCCTTCGCGTATTTCGCGTCGGAATCGTTACCCTCAGGCACGTCGCTGTCGTATTCGTAAATGCCGCGCACGGTGAACGTGTACGTTTCGGAAGCCTTCGACGGATTGCCGACCGTCACCTTGTCGCCGACCTTGAGATTGTTCTTATCGGCCAGCGCCTGCGAAATGAGTACGCCGTCGCTCTGCGTCTTATAGCTCAAATGCTTGCCCTTGACCACTTTGTAGTAGCCGTAATCGTTGATTTTCGCGGCGTCCAACGTGTAGAACGCCTGCAGGGTCAGATTGCCGCCGGTCTTGTCTTCGCTAGTATCGCTTTTCGCGGCGATCGCCTGTAATGACTTGCTTTCACGCACCGGCACTGACGTTGCCAACGTGTAATCGAAGGTCACGCTGTTGCTCTGCGCGGCCGTTGCGTACGTGCTGTACTTTTCCCACGTCAAGTACTTGTCGGTATAGCTGGAATCGGCGCCGTCGCGCTTGGCTTTGGTCTGCGCGGTCGGCCGAATCACCGCAGTGGCTTTCTGCGACTGGTATGTCTCATTATTGGCGGTGTCGTCTGCTCGTATGACTGCCAGATCCACGGCAGCCGAAAAAGACACCAGTAATGCGAGTAGGGCGATTAGCGCGGTGCGCCATTTGACGCGGCCGAGCGCCGCCCATGCGTTCTTGAGAACGAACATGCGGTACTTCTCCAGTTCTCTGTTATTGCGCGCCGGCGCATGCCGACGTCAGCGTTGGCCGGGACGCGCGCTCCGCAGCAAGGCAGGCCCGTAGCGCATGGTGCGTCCCGTGAAATCATCTTGGGCTTCCAACGTGATTGTTTTCTTGCGCAACACTGTTATACCCCTGCATGAAGTCTGAATGATTCCTGAAAATCGACCGTTGAGCATGGTTGCGGCACTCGCTACGATGGAATCGATGACTTCCGAACAGATTACGAATACCGGTTCCGTAATGGCTAATCATGGCTCGATTCAGACGCCTGCGCAGACTCAGCTTCGGCAGAACGGCTCGTCCAATGGCGGCCCGTCCGAACGGAAATGTGACCTGCGATGGCGTCCCGCGATGCTGCATCCGGCGTCGCTCCGCGTGTTATTGCCGTGGCTTACGTCGATTATCGGCATCGCATCCGCACTATGCCTGGTGATTGCGTGGTTCCCCTCCACGGTGTGGAATACGCCGATTGTCAGCAGCGATGCCCCTGCGCATTACTATTTCATTCGCCGCTTGCTTGACGAAGGTTTGGGGGCGGCACTGCATTTGTGGCCACATAATTCGTTCTATCCGCCGTTATTCCATGTTTGCGCTTATTTCGTAATCAAAATCGCGGCGCTGTTCGGCGTGCAATGCTCTATTTACGCGGCATTCAATATCACGTGGATCATCGCTTCGGGCGTGATTTTCCCTTCTGGAATGCTGGTATTGTGCAGGTATTTCCTACAACGTTGGAATCGCGGCAATCCAATTCCACGTATTTCGCAAGCATCGTCTACGCCTGAATCGTCGTCCGTATCTGAATCGTCGAATGTTTCAAATCAGCAGGTATCGTCAGCTGTGAATCGGCAATATAACGCCACTTTCGACGCTACTTTCGTTCTGCAGAATCTGATTGGACTGTTCGTGCCCGTGCTTGCCGTCAGCTCGGTGTGCCACCCGTACGGACTGCTGAATGCCGGTCCGCTGATCGCATTCGGTTTCGCCACGTCGCTGCTGCCGTTTCTTATTGCTGCCACGTTGCGCTTGTTCGATGCGATCGCCGCACGCGAGCATATAGTGAAATGGCTTGTGATCACTGCTGTCGCAGGTGTGGTTTGCCTCGTTGCACACCCGCGTATCGCATTCACGTATGCTCTGATTCTGGTGCCGTTCATTGTGTTGCGTTTGCCGTGGAAGCTGATTCTGGGTGCGTTTATCGCCATGTGTGTCGGCGCGGTTGCGTTTGTGGCCCTGATGCTTACGTCGTTCAAATCGGATCGTTGGGCGAATCCCGCTTCCTGGTTCCATAGCCATCAGCCGTCCAAGAATTTGTGGGAGTCGATTTCGTTCTGCTTCACGGATGGCCTTGACGGTTTTCCTGCGATTTTGTTCGCATTATTGCTGATTGCGGGAACCGTTGCCGCTTTCGTTTGCGCCTTCCGCCGCGCTGCTGTGCGCTCTTCGGATTCGCTTTCGGCTGCTGTTTCCACTGTGGCTCCCGCTTTTTCCGCTGATGCTGATGCTTTGGTTTCCGATGCTGCGGTCTCCTTGGTTTCCGCTTCCGACCTGCCGACTGCTTCGTGTTCCGATGCTGCTGATGTCTCCTTATCCGCACCGTCCGAACCATCTCGACCTCGCCGCAACGATCGTCTGCGTGACGTGATCGCGTTGACGGCCGCGTTTCTGCTGGTCACGCTGGTATATGTGTGCACGGTCACGTTGGTTGGCGCGCTGCCGAATATCATCAGCTCTCCTTGGTATCGCGATGAAAACCGCATTATGACCATGCTTCCGCTGGTTGCGTTGCCGTTGCTTGTCATTGGCGTCAACGCGCTTTCCGAATGCGTTTCCGTGTGTGCCGCATCCGCTTCTTTCGTTCCTTCTGCATCTTCCTTCTCCGCGAAGAATAGTGCTTCTTCCGTTCCCTCCCTTTCTTCTGCGTCTGCTGTTTCTTCCGTGAAGAACGTTTCTTTCGCTTCCAATTGGATCGGCCCAATCGCCGCATTCCTTGTGATTGCGATACTTGCGGTTTCCGCTCAGATTGTATGCCCGTCTCGTACTGCGGCTCGCGACGCGATCATCGCGCATTCCAGCCTGAACCAAAGCAACCCCAACGAGCAGCTCACCGAGCAGAAGATTACTGTGCTGCGCAAGGTCATGGAACGTACTGGCACTCAGGCCACCATCATTTCCGACCCGTTGAACGGTTCGATGTATGCGGAGACGCTGTTCAATGCGAGCATGCTGTATCCGATCATCAATGCGCGCACCGATGTGCCATCCGTTCCGTTCGGCAAAGTGGAGACTGCGTTTGCTTCCGGCGATGGGCAGCAGGTGCTTGGCACGGTATGTCCGCTGACTGACGCTCCGGAGTACTTCCTTACGATGGGCGACCAAGCGCAAAGCTTGCAGTCGTTCCCGTATCGCGCCCAATACGATTCCTTCCATAATGAGGAATTGATTGATGCGTATGTGGATGGCGGCACGTTGGTGAAGGTTGCCGATTATTCGCAATACGGCCAGGGTTGGGCCCTCTACCGTTTCGGTTGCGCCGATTAATCGATTTTTGGCTGCGCTGCCTTGTTCTGTCGTCGCTTGCGCGCGCATATGCAAAACCGCACTTTCGATCAGTTGAGATCTGGATTTGTTCAGGACAACGATCGGCGGTGCGGTTTCGTTTATCTGCTTTCTTCTGCTTTCTCCAATTTCTGTTTTCAGTTGGGAGGTTTTCTCGGATGGGTTGGCTTAGGTGATTGGCCGTAAATGAGATAGTTCGGTGTGTGACACGCCCGGGTGTTGGTTTGTGGTGGGGTTTTTCCGGCGGTCCTGTGCCGTGCGGTGGCGTTCGCCGCCCGTTTTCCCGTATTTGCGACACGCCGGTGGATGCGTTGTTTTCCAATGGTTCGCGGGTCGTCCGTGAGGGGCCGGGTTGCGTGGATCGGCAAGTTCGTGTAAGTTTACTTCTCGCTGCTCAGCACGGCGGCCTCGCTCCTGGAGATTGGGGCGGCTTGCTGGTGTGGTGGTGGTTTGAGAACTCAAGAGCGTATTTGTACTACTTCTTTATAGTCAAT
>OBZW01000319.1_pt1 | contig 35122 bp, 24 predicted proteins | sample 1477021 | NCBI WGS metagenome assembly OBZW01 (sample SAMEA2580262, study PRJEB22360) | human gut metagenome | biome: human gut; feature: human-associated habitat; material: faeces | place: Denmark | collected 2008/2010
TGGTTCCCTGCCGGGGAACCAGACTCGCCTTTCACTCAGCGTCCCCCTTCACCTCATCCCGCACCTCCTTAAAGCACTTCACGATATAATCAATATCATCTTTCGTATGTCCCGCACTAACCTGTGTTCTGATCCGCGCCTTCCCCTTAGGCACCACCGGATAAGAAAAAGCCACGACATAAATCCCTTTCTCCATCATCTTAGCCGCCATTTCCCCCGCCAGCTTCTCATCATAAAGCATTACCGGCACAATCGGATGTGTACTCTCAATAATATCGAATCCTGCCTCTGTCATCTCTTTTCTGTAATAAGCCGTGATCTCTTCCAGGTGATCCCTCAGAGAAGTATCGCTCTCCAGTATCCGAAATACTTCCAGGCTGGCTTTGGCAATAGCCGGTGCAAGTGTATTTGAAAAAAGGTAAGGGCGGCTGCGCTGGCGCAGCAGATCTATGATCTCTTTTCTGCCGGTGGTATACCCGCCGGATGCTCCGCCCAGAGCCTTTCCCAGGGTACCTGTGATCACATCCACTCTGCCTTCTGTTCCACAGTGTTCCGCTGTTCCGCGCCCTGTCCTGCCCACAAAACCGGCCGAATGGCTGTCATCCACCATTACGAGCGCCTGATATTCGTCCGCCAGATCGCAGATCCCCTTCAGATCCGCAATGATACCGTCCATGGAAAAAACGCCGTCCGTAGCAATCAGTTTGATTCTTGCACCCGCTTCATCCGCTACTTTCAGCTGTTCCCGCAGGTCTTCCATATCGTTGTTCTTATACCGGAATCGTTTTGCCTTGCACAGACGCACGCCGTCGATGATACTGGCGTGGTTCAGCTCATCACTGATCACTGCGTCATCCGATGTCAGAATGGTCTCAAACAGCCCGCCGTTAGCATCAAAACAAGATGAATACAAAATTGTATCCTCCGTACCGAAAAAGCGGCTGATGGCAGCCTCCAGCTCTTTATGCACATCCTGCGTCCCGCAGATAAATCTTACAGAAGAAAGCCCATATCCCCTTTCCTCATAGGATTTTGCAGCAGCTGCCATGACCCTGGAGTCATTGGCAAGTCCAAGGTAATTATTGGCACACATATTCAGCAGCTCCCGGCCGTCCTCCAGTTTTACTTTAGCCCCCTGCGGTGATGTGATCAGCTTTTCACCCTTGAACAGGCCGGCTTCTTTTATATCATCCACTTCTTTTTTATAGTATGCAAGAGCGTCCTCTTTTTTCATTTCAGTCTTCCTCCCAAAATCAATATATTCTATACCGCTAAAACGTGTATAATCGTAACAGTTCATGCAAGAATAAACTGTTATTATATGAGCATTCCCGCTTAACCGGACAACCGGCAGGGCAAATGAATTTTCAATCATGTCCAAAGGACAGCCCGTAATTTTTGCCCTTTGAAAGGATTTGCAGCAAGCTGCAATAAAGTGTGCACTAATACAAAGATGTCCAGTCCAATACTACTTTGCCGGAATTTCCGCTGTTCATAACGGCAAATCCCTCTTCGTAGTCCTTAATATCGAACCTATGAGTAATAATTCGTTCAATGTCCAGCCCGCTCTGAAGCATAGTATCCATCTTGTACCATGTCTCCCACATTTCTCTTCCGTAAATCCCCTTGATGGTCAGACCGTTAAAGATCACCTTGCTCCAGTCGATCCGGGCATTGGATTTCTGAAGTCCAAGCAGCGCAATTTTTCCGCCATTTTTCATATTATTGACCATATCATTAAAGCCGGCTTCATTTCCGGACATTTCCAGCCCCACATCGAATCCTTCCTTCATCCCCAGCTCATACATCACGTCTTTCAGATTCTCTTTTGCGATATTGACGGCGCGGCTGGCCCCCATTTCCCTGGCAAGCGCAAGACGGTATTCATTCACATCCGTAATCACTACATACCTGGCCCCCACATGCTTACTGATCGCAGCCGCCATAATTCCGATGGGGCCCGCCCCTGTTATCAGGACATCTTCGCCGATTTCGTTAAAGGACAGCGCCGTATGCACCGCATTTCCCAGCGGATCAAAGCAGGAATACAATTCTTCTTTGATCTGAGGAGAACACTTCCACACATTCGTAGCAGGGATTACAAGATACTCCGCAAACGCCCCATTCCGGTTTACTCCAACTCCCTGCGTGTTCCTGCAGAGATGGGGAAGGCCTGCCAGACAGTTCCTGCATTTGCCACAGACAATGTGGCCCTCTCCGGATACCTTTTCTCCGACATAGAACCCCTCTACATTTTCACCGGTTTCAACGATCTCTCCGACATACTCATGGCCTGCCGTCAGGCCGATCGGGATTGTCTCCTGCGCCCATTTGTTCCAGTTGTATATATGTACATCCGTTCCGCAGATGGAAGTTTTCAGGATCTTGATCTTTACCTCGTTCTTACCGACCTGCGGAATCTCCACGCGTCTCATCCAAAGCCCCGGTTCCGGTTTTTCCTTCACCAGCGCCCACATTGTATTCTGCTCTGCCATACCAACCACTCCTTTTCACATCTGCCCCGGAAAGTGTTTAAAACCTCCATGCAGCAACATCCTGCATCTTGCGCTTTTCACAGCTCCCCTGCAGTGTATTCTATACATTGTTCCGCAGTTTTCTGCGGATCCGCCCGCAGGGCATGAATTACGGGGTGCCCTTTGGGTATACCTTATTCTGCAGCTTTGCTGCAGACCCGCCCGCAGGGCATGTATTACGGGGTGCCCTGCGGGTATACTTTATGCTTCTGTCTCAGGCCCAAGATCTGAATCTTCCCCCAAAGCCCGGATGGAAGCGGTTCCGTGATCATGTCTCTCTCCCGCCAGTTAAAAAGCCTTTCTTTTCTGCACTGATCCAGCCCGCCGGTCGCATATGGCCACTGGGGGATCATCTTTTCCAGCTCTTTTTCCGGATATCCCGGATCTATCATTCTGTTAATTAACAGGTTTACAGCGACAATTTCAATTTTGTTCTCTCCCACCTGCAACAATCCGGTAATATCCGCCTGATAAGGACGTTTAATCAGGGTATCTGCCAGTCGGCCATTCACATAGATTTCCGCTGTTTCCCCAACATGTTCAAGCTGCAGCAGAATCCTGTCCTGGACGGAAAATTTCTTCCACTGTCCTTCCGTAATCCGGAACACTTTCTCATATTTGCCGCTTCCAGAATAGTACTTAAGCTCCGGCTCCTGTTCCCAGCTTTCCAGCTGGTCATAGCTTCTCTGTACAGATCTTTCCGGTACTTCCAACGTCCATCCGCAGGAAATATCCAGCAGTCCGCTCTCCTCAGGCTCTGCCTCAGTCAACGGCTGTTCCATCCCGCTGCCAAATACAAAGATCAGGGATTGAAATGCTTCCAGATATAATTTAACTTCTATTCCGTCTATATCTTCCAATACAGACCGTACCGCTTTTTCCTGACCGCTCATGGGATCAAACACACAGAACCCATTTCTTGTATTTGTAAATTTTATAATTTCTTCATATCCTTTTTGATTGATATTAGATATAAAATAAATATCTTCCGTCTCTGTTCTGCGATGCACATATCCCACCATATCAGGGTGCATGCCGATCCTGACATCCGGTACTTTCCCCCTGCGCAGTTCCGCGATGAGGCTGCCATATTTATCTGCCGTAACTGCCACTCTGCCGCAGCTTTGCAGTTCATTTCCAATCTTCAGGACCTCTTCTGTATTTTCCTCGTACCCAATGCGTCCGCAGGATTTCTTCGGAAGCCGGTCTGCTGCAATCACCTTACCGCCATGCTCCGCGAATTCCCGGATTCTTCTCATTGTACCGGCCGGAATACTGTCACATTCTATAAGGATCAGGGTGTCGTACGGATATGCATCCCAATGTTCCAGTACATCGTCATTTACATAGTCAAACCAGTATCCCGCTTTATGGACCGCATCTACACAGGCCGCATCCAGTCTCTCATCCAGCTTCATGCACATATGCGTATCCGCAAGGGGCGTCTCCGCCCAGATATCATGCTGGGGAAGATAGACCGCCGTCGTAACAACTGCCTCGCCGCGCTGCAAGAAGTCACATACCCGGTTGATATAAACGCTGATATATTTATAGTATTTCCACCATGTATTTGTATGGTTGATGTTGGTAGATGCATAAAAAGCCAGCATCTCATCCCCATCCGCCCTGCTGTAGCCATAGCCGTGATTGACAATCTGGTTGATTCCATCCAGGAATATGCTGTCTGCGGCCGCCTTGATATTCTCAAGTGATACCACAAAGCGCGGAAAACGGAGCCATGTAAAAGATTCATTAGAAATAACCGGCCTGTGATATACATGGCCTGCGGAAACAGCCAGCCTTCTGTGCACCGTATTTACTTCATATCTGTCAAAGGCCGAGAAGGTCTCTCCCTCCGGTATATCTGCCGCGCCATATGCCTGCAGGATATCCCCCCAGGTTCCATGCGCCTGGATTCTGGAGAGCGCGCCTTTCTCATGGCACCATTCTGTCAGTTCTTGGAAGAAATTCTCCACCGTCAGCTCTGCCATGGTCTTCTGAAAATCATATCTTACCTGCTCTGTCATCCCGCGGATTTCTCCCCAGAGAGCATAGATATACGGCCTGAGTTCATATCCGCGCCTCTTTTTGAATTCTTCATAGAGAATATCCGTCCAGTTATGCCCGAATACTTCGATGGAATCGCAGAAAAAGTTCCGAATCTTCCCCTCTCCCACGGCTTCCACAATGGGGTCTCCGCCGTATTCCAAAAATGCCCGCAGAGACTCCTTTCTGTTGTGGTCAATAATCAGCCCGTCACCTCCGCGCAGAGGTTTAAGCACCCGCTGTTTCTTATCGCTTGAAACAAACAGTACGATCTTGTGCAGCCCTTCCGGCACCTGGATCTCGCCAATCTCGGTACCCCAGGGCCAGTTAAACAGATACTTATCCACCACCCGCTCCGTAATATCCACAATGGTCTCCGGAAGCATGCTGGCTCCTTCCATCTTACCAAGCACCGCCCCGACTACTTTTCCATAGATAACCGTAGTCAGGTCTTTATAAAAAGTGCAAGGCCCTTCTACATCAATTGTAAACGGCAGAACGCTCTGTCCGCTTAACTCTTCCTTAAGGAAAGGGCCTCCAAAAGGCCAGGACGAACCGAGGGTCAGATCAAACTGCATGTCTCTCTTTGCTGCCTCATCCGCCGCAAACCGTATCATATCCATAAATCCCGGCGACAGATATTCGTAATTATGTATGCCTTTTGCCTCATCATCCGCCTGCAGGGGATAAAGTATCTGAAGCTCCACTCCACCAATCCGGGCCTCCTGCATCAGATCCAGTTCCCGTACAATTTCTTCTTTATCTACCGCACAGCCGTACCACCACCATCGCGTCCTGCCCCTTGTCTCCCTGCGGGGATGGCACAGCTGGTCTCTAATCTCCTTTTTATTCAATGATTCACCCTCCCTGCCTGTTTCATTGCTTCCTGCAGCCTGCTGATATAGTATCTGTAATTATCCAGAGAAGTAGACGGCGCCACCTGATGGTCTGCCCCAGGTATGTACCCGCCCTGCCTGATCACCGGCAGAATCCGTTCAAATTCCCTGTCTATTGCCTCCGGCCCTTCTGCAATGCAGAGCTTATTAAGACCGCCCACGAACTTCAGGTTTGGAAATCTGCCGCGCACAGCTGCAATATCCATGCCCGCATTCACATCCATGGGAAGAAATCCGTCTACACCTGAGTCAATGAATTCAGGAATCAGCTTCATAAAATCCCCGTCCGTATCCACAAAAACATTGCCGCAGCCGTGTTTTTTCAACAGCGGAATTAATTTTCTGTAATAATTACCCACAAATTCCCTGAAACAGTCCGGCGATATCATCGGGCCGTTCTTTCCGCTCAGGTCTTCCTGAATATAGATCAGATCGGGCTGTATCACGGACAGCACTTTTGGAAGATATGTTTCATATATCTCCAGGGTAAAACTGTTGATTTCATGAATGAGTTCCGGTTCGTCATAAAAAGCATACAGATGCTCTTCCACGCCCAGCAGTTCCCGGGGTACCCAGAAAAAGCCCTCTATATTCATGCGCACAGAATAATCCCCGTTTTTATGCCCTTTTGCAAGGCTTCCATATACCTTTTCTATGCTTTCATCGGTAAACCAGCTCGCGACTTCTTTTTCAGAGGCCTCCCGAACCGCCTCCCAATTGCTGGAAGACGAAATCCGCAGTCCGGATTCGCCGCCATGGGGAATCAGAAACTTCGCCCTCCTGACCGGATCAAACCCGAGATAAGATTCGTACGCCATCACCGGCTCTCCAAAACTCACTTTAAAATACTTTTCACAGGCTTCCTCTTCTTGCTGTATAAGCCCTTTCCAGACTGCTTCGGGAAGGCCCTCCCCGTGAAATCTGCCGACAGTCAGATCCCATGGATAGAATGTCTCCTCCACAGATCCGCGCCCCTGCGGCCGGCCGAAATTCAAGGTTGCCTGTTCTCGCTCTCGATTTGTCATAGATTCCCTCTCTAAATACCGTTACCTCTCCTGCAGCGCCTGCTCCAAATCCTCGATCAGCACATCTGCGCCTTCCAGACCACAATGAATGCGGATCAGACCGCTGTCATGTGCATGCAGATTTAAAAACTCCAATTCTTCCTGGCTGTAGTGTATCAGAGGACACAGCGCCAGACTCTCAAATCCGCCCCAGGAACATCCGATCTCAAATACCTTCAGTCGATTGACTGTCTCTGCCGCCTTTTCGGGCGCCTCCTTCAGCACAAAACTCATAAGGCCTGTGTGTCCTGTCTGCTGCCTTTGAATCAGTTCAGCCTGCGGATGCGATGCCAGTCCCGTATAATATACTTTTTCGACCTTCGGATGCTTTTCCAGATACTGAGCCACAGCCATAGCAGTCCTCTGGTGTTCTTCCACCCTCACCTGCAGAGTGCGCAGCCCGCGAATCCCCAGCCACGCCTCCATCGGCCCAAGGATGCCCCCGAAAAGCGCTCTGACGGTTTCCTTCAGATATTTCCCCAAATTCTCATCTTTTACAACGAGGATACCTCCGATAATATCACTGTGCCCGCCAATATATTTTGACATCGTATGCATCACGATATCAATGCCCATTGTCAGAGGTTTCTGAAACAGCGGCGTACAGAATGTATTATCAATATAAGTTCTGATTCCATGTGCCCTGGCGATTTTTGCCGTCTTCGCTATATCTGTTACCGTAAATACAAAGGTTGCGGGACTCTCCAGCAGAATCATATCCGTATTGTCCTGAATCATCCCCTCCAGCACATCCATATCGGTTCCGTCCCAGTACGAAACCGACATGCCCATACGCGGGATAAAATAGTTGTTCAGTATATTTTTCACAGGCTGGTAGACATCCCGCATACATATAATGTGGCTGCCTGCACGGCACACGGCCAGGATTGCCGCCGATGCCGCCGCCATACCGCTGGAAAATGCAATTCCTCTGCAGCCCTGCTCCAGGGCAGCCACCTTTTCTTCTAGGATGTTCACCGTTGGATTTGCCGCCCTGCCGTAAACATATGCCTCGTTCTCCCCATGAGCCGCATAGGATTCCAGGCTGTCAAATATATGCAGAGAATTCATAAAGACCGGAGGAACCACCGCATTTAAATACTGGCTTTGGTCTTCCCCAAGATGTGTCACTGCCAATCTGTCTTCTCTCATAGATTCCACCTATTCTTTCACGGCTCCGGCCGTCATACCTTCCACGATAAATTTCTGCATGGCCGCAAACATGACCGCAGTAGGCAGCAGCGCCATAACACCGCCGGCCATTAGCAGGCCCCATTCTACATTGTATTTTCCGATCAATGTCTTCAATCCCACCGGAATCGTCCACATCTCCGGGGTGCTGATAAAAATAGAACCGGCAATCAGCTCGTTCCATGCCCCGATGAATCCGAATACAAATACGGACACAATTCCCGGGAACATGATCGGAAATACAATCTTAAACAGCGACTGCATCTTCGTACACCCGTCTACTCTGGCGGCTTCTTCCAGGGTTACCGGTATCCGTTCAAAGAAGCTCCGCATGGTAATGACACAGAACGGAAGGTTCGCCGTCACGTAAAAGATAAACAATCCAATATGGGTATTGATCAGCCCCATCTTCGAGAAAATGATATACAGCGGGATGATAACCAAAATCCCGGGGATCATCTGTGTTACCAGGAAAAAGAGGATAATCGTCTGTTTTCCCTTAAATTTATAACGAGCAAGTGAATATCCGCCCAACATGGAAAATACAGTTACGACCAATGCAGAAGCCACAGATACCAGGAGGCTGTTTTTCAGCAGAACACCGTAGTTAAACTGCTCAAACAGATCCGTATAGTTCTTCCACGTAAATGCCTCTGGAAAATAGGTGATGTTATTCAGATCCAGTATTTCGCCGCTGGATTTAAAGGAGGTAACCACGATCCAGTAAATGGGCAGCACAACCAGTAAAAAGAAGAAAATTAAAATCAATACACGTATGGTTCCGCCAATTGCATTCTTTGTTTTTCTGCTCATTTAAAAATCACCTGCCTTATCATATTTGGTAACCTTGAGGAATACCATCGCATAGATTCCCAGTATCAGCATCAGAATCACACCCAGAGCCGCTGCAAATCCAAAGTCATAGGACCCAAACGCCTTGGAATACATGTACGCCGGAAGCGTCTGCGAGGTGTTTGCAGGTCCGCCGTCCGTGATAATTACCACCAGGTCCAGGGAGTTGAAGATCCAGATCGTCCGCAACAGAACCGTCGTAATCAGTGTCGGCTTTATGTACGGGAGCGTGATCTGGAAAAACTGCCGTACCGTACCGCAGCCGTCTACATCCGCCGCCTCATATACGTCGGAAGGGATCGACTGCAGCGCCGCCAGTATCATAATGGCAAAGAAAGGAATTCCCATCCAGATCATGGCCATAATGACAACCGCCAATGAGAATCCGGGCGTGCCCAGCCATGCAATGTTATGATCGGTCAGGCCGAATTTCATGAGAAGGTTATTCACAATACCATATTCCCCATTAAATGACCAGCGGAAGATCAGGCCGACTACAAATCCGGAAAAAGCCCAGGGAAGAAATACGATGGACTGGTAAATCCCTCTGCCGCGGAACTGTTTTTTCAGCGCCAGCGCCAGCATCATCCCCAGCAGAAACTGCCCGAGAACGGATACAATCACATATATAAAGGAATTTTTCAGGATCATCATGCTGTCCGGATCACCAAACAATTTGGCAAAATTCTCAAGCCCGTTAAACTGGATATCATTCGGCGCAGTCAGCTTATAATTTTGAAACGCCATAATAATACTGTTAATCAGCGGATAGCCAAACAGCAGAAGCAAAATAACTAGTACTGGAAGTAAAAATAACCACGGTTCCATTTTCTTTTTCATGCAGGTATCACTCTCCTTTGTCGGTTCGTTTTCATGTATGCCCCGGTACTTCTGCCGCGAGGCGCAGCCCAAATGTTTTTAACTATGAAGCTAAAACAGGGGGATTAATGTTTTAAAGTTTCCACATTAAATCCCCCTTTTAAATCTTATCTTAATATACGATTAACTGTTTCCTTCCCCACGCCTACTGCATCGTCTTCGGTGATTCAATCGTAGATCCTTCATTATCTGCCAGGTATTGTTTCATCCTGGTTGTAAGTTCATCTCCGATGTGGTTCAGCACATCTTCCGCTGACTGCTGCCCAAGCAGATACTTCTGCAGTTCAGTATGGAACATATCCTGGTGCAGGTCTGTATAGTTGAATGGGCCATACATCGGCGGAACTGTAAAGTTCGGGTCATTCAGCTCGTCTAAGAATACTGCATAAGGTCCGTCTTCACCATATGTATCATCGTCTCCGACATCATTTTTGATCGGAATCAGGCCGCCCATCTTGCAGTACTCAATGTTATTGTCAGGTCTAACCAGGAAATCAATCAGTTCCAGTGCCTCATCCGGATATTCAGAGGTCTTCGCAATCGTGTAGGAATATGGGCTTCCTGCTGTGTTCATCATCTTTCCGTCTACAGTTGATACCGGCATCGGAAGTACGCCCCACTGTTCCGGATCCATCTTCTCTTCACAGGCCATTGCCACTTCTGAATCATTGGATATTGTACCTGTCAGGCCGCCGGTAAAGTTATCGACCATCTCAACAAATCCCCAGTTAACAGAGTCTTCCGGCACATAGCCGTCTGTATAGATCTCACACCATTTTTCTAAGGCTTCTACGCATTCCGGTGTGTTCAGGATGAAGTTTCCTTCCTCATCGTATACATAACCGCCCGTAAATGACTGTAAGTAAGCCAGCAGCGGGTCAAATGCACCCCTGGCGCCTCTGAAAGAGTTACCGTAACGCTTCTGGTCTTTGTCTGTCAAAGCCTTGATCAGATCAAAATATGCATCGTATGTCCACTTATCCCCTGTTGGAATCTCATAGCCGATCTCTTTAACCCAGTCTTTTCTGTAGAAGATACCCTTCACCATAAACCCGTCCGGTACAGAGTATACATGTCCGTATCTCTCTTTTTCCTGTGCCCAGTTGATCTTCTGTACTGCCTCTACGAACTGGTCGCCATTCTCCTCCACATAATCATCAATCGGAATTACCCAGTCAGCCTCTGTGAACTGTCCCAGCCAGAGCGGGTGTGTTGTAATAACATCCGGCAGCTGTCCTGATGTTCCAAGCACGGTCAGTTTATCTGCCGCATCATCCCACGGAACACTCTCATACTTAACTGTAATGCCTTTCTCCTCTTTGAACTTCTCAAATACGCCTTCGTAATACTTCTGACGCTGAGGGCTGGGGCTGACATCGATGAAGCGCAGTGTCACTTCCGATTCTGTTTTTGCGGTATCTGCGTCGGTCTTTTCCTTCTTATCGGATGAACCGCATCCTGCAAGCAGTCCGCCTACCATTACCGCTGCCATGAGTGCCGCCAATAATCTCTTTTTCATATTTTCCTCTCCTTTTTCTGTTTTTTCAGACCACAATACCAAATGATCCGAACCCTTTTACTTTTTTGTAACACTTCTCCCTTACCTGGTCCTGCCGGTCACTGGCGTGAGGTATTTCCGGTCTGACCACTTATGCAATTATACTAACATCTAACCAATTAATTGTCAATAAATTTGTAATTTTTATACTTTTTATCTAATTTATCCATAACATTTTTGGTTATTTTTTATTACTTATCTTCTAAAATGCGCTTGACAACCCTGTTTAATTTTTATATTCTTAGCTTAATATACTTCCCCTTATCTGCTCTCACTTCTAAGTTATTTTTAGCACTGCTATTTTCCAAATTTCAGAAAGGAGCAGGCAATACACAGTTTGTACTGTCTATTGCTTAATAAAAGATGAGTAAAAAATACACTGCCACAAGGCGATGCTACCTGATTGACCATCATTCTCCGCAGCCCCCCGATGTTTTACTTAACCATCTGGATATCAAAGAGTACGAGGACTTTTTTGAAACCGCACATATAGACTCTCTTATGGTATACTGCAAAGACCACTGGGGGGTAACTTATTATCCGAGTCATATTGAAGGGGCCCAGAAACATCAGGGAATCGAAGGTGACTGGATCCGCAGGGTCAGTACTCTTTTGAAAGAAAAAGACATTGAATTTGTTGCCTACTATTGTATTGAATATGATGAGGGTGCTGCCAGAAGATTTCCAGAATGGCGTGTAAGGCGGCCGGACGGCGCTCCGCTGATCCGTGACGATGAATTCGCCAAATGGAGCCTCTGCTGCTATCAGACCGGGTACAGAGAATACTGCCTTGCGCAGCTGGAAGAAATCGTAAAAAATTACACCCCGGACTCCCTGTTTCTCGATATTTTCGGCGCTTCACTCTGTTATTGTGATGCCTGCCGCAGTAAATTTGCTTCTGTCTACCACTATCCGCTTCCTGAAACCGACGGGGATATTCTGGCACACAAGGCCGATATCGTACAGTTTTTAAATCAAAACGCAAAAGATTTTCTGGAGGAACTAAAGCAACGGGTGAAAGCCATTGATCCTGATCTTGCTGTTACAATCAATTTTTCCTGCCACTATCCGCAGGAAATCCGTGACATGCTGGACTATCAGTTTTCTGAGCCTCTGCTCAAAGATAATTGGTTCTCGTCCGCCTATGCGAGGGACACTGCCATCGGACAGTACCCGATCTTGGTACCCGGAGAGGCATCCCAGGTCTACAATTACAGTTCCGTCAATGAATATATCTGCGATCTTTCTTCAATCGCAGCCCAGGGCTGCCGCGTCGGAATGTACAGCGGATCCCAGCATATCGACGGCACCCTGGATTTTGAGGAGGCCCGACGTCTGGGAACAGCATTTACCGAGATTGAAAAAATGGAGCCCTATCTGACAGGACGCAGTCCTGTTAAGTGTGCCGGCATCCTGCAGAGCGATCTGTCCATGACCGTTAACCTGCCCGCTCTTCATCCGGATGCCATTATCCGCATGAAGCGTCACAACCCGCACCAGAATGCCGTACTGGGTGCAATGCAGCTGTGCGAGCATGCCAAGGTTCCTTACATGGTTCTGCCGGAGCGGACATTAACCCCGTCACTCCTGGCGCAGTACGATGTGCTTCTCTTGCCGGAGGTTTACGTCATAGAGGAAGACACCGCCGTACTGTTAAAAGAATATGTGGCAAACGGCGGCCTTCTCATCAGTTCGGGCCAGAGCGGCCTCTGGAACGCCGATTCCACAAAGCGTCCCGCATCCTCCATCAGTGAGCTGTTTGGAACGGGAGGTGCTGCTATTAATACCGAATATACCGCGAACCGCTGGTCCGCTTACCTGAAAAACACAGAAGCCAAAAGTTTTTCGGGCCTTTTGTCCTGCACCACTCCACCGGTGAGCGAACACTTTATAGAAACAGAATCGGCTGCAGCAGCAGAGACACTTTTAACTTTTGTGCTCCCCTGTGTTGCCTGTGATGCAGAGCACTGGGTAAACTGGTGGAGCCCGCCGCCGGGAAAAGATGCAGAACTCCCGGCCCTGCTCTGCAACAGCATAGAAAAAGGCCGAACCTACTACATGGCCTTTGACTTTTTCACCATGGCATCCCTGGAGAGCTTTCAATATCCACATGAACTATTCCGGGATCTCCTGGAAATGGAAGAAATCACCCCCGCAGTCCGAAACAACACAGACCTGCCCGAGGCCATAAGGACCGCTTATTTCGAGACCAAAGACAGCTGGATCATCCACCAGATATCCATGGTTCCCAAACGTTTCCACGGAGATGCCTATCCCTTAAGCGGAGGTACTCTTGAGATCACGCAGCCTGTTGGACAGATCGAAATGGTTTATCCAGAATCCCGGATTCTGGAAACAGAAAAACAGGCTGGAAAAACAATCGTCAAACTTCCAGAATTCACCCTTCAGCAGATCATCGTATGTGGGAAGGGGGGGACAAAGGAGTAGGTGCGTAGGGGGACGCGAAATGAAGGGATGGCCGCAATCCTCCCAAGTGCACACATGCCGTTTTGATGCGCGGACACGGACCTAAGAAATTCTAGGAAGCCGCCAGCCGCAAAAGAGGGGCACGGGCTGACACATCGCAAGAAATCTAATGATTTCTCGCGCTGAGTCAGCCGATTTTGTGATTCGATGATCACAAAATCTCCCCTCTTTTGCAGCTGGCGGCTTCCAAAAATTTCTAAGGTCCGCTTTAGGGCTTCAAAACGGCATGTGTGCACTTGGGAGGATTGCGGCCATCCCTTCATATCGCTGGTGCATCCAGCCGGCAGGGATAACTCGTTTGCCCGGGGGCTTCTTTACGGGGGCAGTGGATGGATTCGTTTTTTGGGGCTGCGTAGCCCCGGTTGAAAATAAGATTTCTCCCAACACGATTCATTGGGCCCATCCCCCTACCGGCTCGTTCCACCAAGGAGGCATCCAGCCTGTCGGGAGCGGGGCTTCTGCCGCGGCCCGGGAAACTTCTGTGTCCCTTTCCGGATGCATAGAGTGCGCCGTAGGCTCTCTTAATAAAAACTACATCCGATTGGGAGGCTAAATGCTGCTTCCAAAGCAGCATTTAAGGCGGCCTGAGCCGCGCAATTCATCAGAATTGCGGGGTGAATGCCGCCGGTGCCTTTCCATCCGGCATGGTTTTTATTTAGGGGTTGCAGGCAAACGGACAGCTTTCAGAAAGCACATGCAAAGTCCCCCGCCTCCCGGCTGAAATCCCTCCTCAGACAGGCGTCCCCCCAGCCAAAAATCCCGCATACAAAAATCTAAACATTGAAACAGCCCCCTCCGATGAATTCTCTAAGCAAGGAGTTTGTGGGCACGGATTCGCTCCCAATCCCCACAAAGTAATCAAAGAATTTCAGGAGTCTTTTTGCCTCTACGTATTCAGGGCAGTCTTTTCCCATTCCGAACAGCAGGGGCTCAACGTACTGTTTTAGGACGGCCAGTTCATATAAAAGGGAAGAATTGAACATGACGTCTGCTTCTTCCTGATACGGGAAGATGTTCTCCTCCTCTCCTTTCCTTACCGACGGCCATCTGGCGATGGTGTTTTTGGCGGAGTTGCCTCTTGTTCTGGCATCTCTTACGATACGGCGTATGAGACGCCCGTCGGTGGACGGAATTCGGTTGTGTTCGTCAATGTTCAGCTGGGTCAGGGCGCTGATGTATATCTTGAATTTGTTGTCGTTGTTTAGTGATTCTGTCAGCTTAGGGTTCAGACAGTGTATTCCTTCAATGACCAGGATATCCTGTGTGTTCAGTTTCTTGGGAATGCTGCCGTATTCTTTCTTTCCTGTCTTAAAATTAAAGGTGGGCAGGTATACCTCCCTGCCGGAGAGAAGGGCCTGCATGTCTTCGTTGAACTGGTCTACATCGATGGCTTCCAGACATTCGAAGTTGTATTCGCCGTTCTCATCTCTTGGTGTGCGCTCACGGTCAACAAAATAGTTATCAACGGCAATTGGGTGCGGCTGCAGCCCATTGACGCGGAGCTGGATGGAAAGCCGGTGTGAGAATGTTGTCTTTCCGGAGGAGGAAGGCCCTGCTATCAGGACAAACTTGGCCTCCGGCCTGTCGGCTATCTGCTTGGCGATCTCCCCGATCTGGCGCTCCTGGTACGCCTCCTGTACCAGCACGACCTCGCTCATATCATGCTGCGTCACCATATCATTCAGGGCTCCGACCGTATCGATGCCCTGCATATCTCCCCAGAGAACCGATCTTTTTAATACCTGAAACAGCTTTGGCCTGGGTGAGAATGGCTCTACAGTCTCAGGCGATTCCAGCGTAGGCATCTGTATAATAAACCCTTCATCATACAGGTAGAGTGCATAATACTTCAGATACCCTGCATCCGGCACCATATATCCGTAATAGTAGTCTTCAAACTCGTTCATACTGTAAATGTTGACTTTGGATACTCTCCTGTATTCGAACAGCCTCTCTTTATCAAACATTCCGTGTTTCCGGAAAAGCTCGACGGCTTTTGTGGTATGGACGGAGCGCTTCTCGATCCGGATTTTCTCCGCAACGAGTTCCTTCATGCGCTCATCCACTTGATCCAGGAATTCCTGGTTGAGCTCCACATCCCCTTCTACCGTACAGTAATATCCCTTGCTCATGGAAAAATGAATCCTGACCCGCTCCACTTTGTCATGGCCTCCGACGTCGTGTACCGCTTTGACAAGCATAAAGCACAGGCTTCTCTTGTAAGTCTCATATCCGATAGGATCTCCCGTTGTGATAAATTCAATCTCCCGGCAGTCCTGCTCCAGTTTTTTATCCAGTTCCTGGAGATGGAACTGATTGATAAAGACGAGCACAATCTGATGTCCGTATCTGGCCTGATATTCCTGTGCAATCTCCTGATAAGTCGTTCCCACCGCGTATTCTTTCGTCTCTTCTCCGATGCGTACTGTACAAGTTGTTGATTCCATAGCATTCCTTTCCGCAGTTTTCCTGCCTCTTGTTCCATTGCCTCTGATTATGATATGCCGGCGTATCCGGTCGTTAACGATGATGAAATGTTCCTTTACAGCACCTGGAACGGATGGATAATGGGTGCTGTTACCACTTTCAGACAGGGCAGCCTGGTCTGAAGAAATTGTTTCATATCTTCTATAAAAATATATTCTGTCCCGTAATGGCCCGCATCGATAACTGCAAGCCCCTGTCCCACTGCATCCAGGCCCTCGTGATGGCCGATGTCGCCGGTAACCAGCACATCTGCCCCCGCCTGTATGGCGGGTACAACCGCGGTTTTTCCCGATCCCGGAGAGACCGCCAGCCTGCCGACTTTTTTATCCAGATCTCCAAATACCTTCACCGAGCCTAATTCCAGTTTATTCTTTACAAAAGCGCAGCATTCCTCAAGTCTCATGGTATTTTTCAAAGTGCCGACCCTGCCGATGCCTTCCGGCACACCGTTCGTCTCTGAAGTGATATCCAGTACCTGTGCGTCTTCCAGTTCCAGAACCTTTCCGGACAGATCTGCCATCCCCAGGACGTCATAATTTGTATGCATTGCATAGTAAGAAATGTCAGACTGTATGAGACTTACGAGCCTTTTACCGATGAAATCTCCGTCCGTAATACGTTTTAAAGGCGAAAAAATCAGCGGGTGATGGGTAATCAGCATATCAGCGCCTGTTTCCTTCGCCTGCTCAATGACCTGGTCGGTAGCATCCAGTGCAAGATAAATGCAGTTTACATCCTTGTCAGAGCGTCCGGCCAACAGGCCCACATTGTCAAAATCCAGTGCTGCCGACTTTGGGTAAGCCGCCTCTATTATCGTCATGATTTCTTTACATTGCATAGTAATCCAGCCCCTTTCTCACATATTCCAGTTCTTCTTTTAATTCACCGAATCGCCGCAGAGCCTTTTCACTGCTCTGCCCCTCCAGTCCTTTGAGTATCTCTGACTTCAGAGACATCTCACGTTCGAGAAATGCCTTCAGCACGGGATGGCGTCTCTCCAGCAGGTATTTTCCGTATCGGATCTCCACATCACTCCAGCATTCAGAGTGAGAGTTTCGCTCCCCGAATGTTCTCACCTTCATCATAGGATAAAACTTTCCATCCTCAAGTACCATATCTTCCCGGATAAACAAAAAACCTTCCTCTAAAAGAAAGGCTCTGACTCTTGCTATTTCCGACTGCGGCTGCAGGATAAACTCCTTCATGCCTGCGGTGACATCCGGACTATTCTTCAGAATCCGGATCATCAGGCCGCCGCCCATCCCCGCAAGTACTGCTGTCTCGGCCTCTCCAGGCCGGAGGGCACACAGGCCGTCTGACAGCCTCAGCTCTATCCGGTCTGACAGACCATTCTCTTCCACGTGTTCTCTTGCACGGACAAGCGGCCCTTCGTTGATATCCATCGCAAAGGCCGAGGGGATCACTCCGTGTTTCACCAAATAGATCGGAATATAGGCGTGATCCGTTCCTATATCCGCTGTAATATATCCGGCAGTCGCCAGAGCGGCGACTGCCTGCAATCTCTTTGATAATTCCATACGCCCGTACCTAGTCCAGATAATCCCTAAGCTTACGGCTCCTGCTTGGATGGCGGAGCTTGCGGAGGGCTTTCGCTTCGATTTGGCGGATACGCTCACGGGTAACGTCGAATTCTTTTCCCACTTCTTCGAGAGTTCTTGCCCTGCCGTCATTCATACCGAAACGCAGACGCAGTACTTTCTGCTCTCTCTCCGTCAGTGTGTCCAGCACCTCGTCCAACTGCTCTTTCAGCAGGGTCTGTGCCGCCGCCTCTGCCGGAACCGGCACATTGTCATCCTGGATAAAGTCTCCCAAGTGACTGTCTTCTTCTTCACCGATCGGAGTCTCTAGTGACACAGGTTCCTGGGAAATCTTCAAAATCTCACGCACACGCTCTACGGGCATGTCCAGTTCCTTCGCGATCTCCTCCGGCGTGGGTTCACGCCCTAATTCCTGCAAAAGCTGTCTGGATACACGGATCAGTTTGTTGATTGTCTCAACCATATGCACAGGAATACGGATCGTTCTGGCCTGGTCTGCGATTGCCCTGGTGATCGCCTGGCGGATCCACCATGTTGCATAGGTACTGAACTTATACCCTTTATGGTAATCAAACTTTTCCACCGCCTTGATCAGACCTAAGTTTCCTTCCTGAATCAGGTCAAGGAAGAGCATTCCACGGCCAACATATCTTTTTGCTATACTTACCACAAGTCGGAGGTTAGCCTCGGCAAGCTCTTTCTTTGCATCCTCGTCTCCCTCCTCCATACGCTGTGCCAGCTCAATCTCTCTCTCCGCACTCAAAAGCGGAACCTTCCCGATCTCTTTCAGATACATACGCACAGGATCTTCTATACTGACGCCGTCCGGTACAGAAAGGTCGATATTCTCCATATCCACCTCTTCCTCATCAGTAATGATGACTTCAACGTCTACGTCATCATCATCTCCGCTGATTCGAAGCACATCAATATTATTTGACTCAAGATGGTCAAATACCTTTTCCATCTGCTCTGCGTCCAACTCCATATCATTGAAAAAGTCATTGATTTCCTGAAGTTCCAGGATGCTTTTCTTTTTCTTGCCCAACGCAACAAGTTCTTTCAGCCTCTCGTCAAATTTCTGTGTGTTTTCTTCCATGTGTCCATCCTTCCTTTGCCTACGGCCGGTATACCCCGGTATAGGGCTATCTTGTTTTATTTTATCCTTATTCAATAGAAATATGCAGTTTCTTTATATCATCAAGTCTGCGCTTCTCTTCCATGAGCCTCTGCAGCCCTGCCATATCCGTCGGATCCAGGTGCATTGTCCGGTCGTCGATACTGTGTCTCTTTACACGCAGTATCGTTTCCTTCAAAGCCTGCTCCTGCTCCTCTTTTGTTGACAGTTCTCTGATCTTTGTATGGAATAAAGAAGCGGCTTCCCTGTGCTCTTCTTCCGCTGTAAAGTGATTCAATATCTTTGCCGGGTTCAGTTCCCCTGAGCCGTACTGCTCATAAAGCAGCTCTGCCACCGTCCTGTACAGCTCCTCCGTAAAGTCCTCCGGGCTTATGTAGCGCTTGATGGTACCAAATAGCTTCTCGTCCTCGATCATCCATGTCAGAAGGATCTTCTGGGATACGAGAATACCGTTCTCCTTCGGCTTTCCCCCTCCGGATGCCTGTCTTGGCCTTGCTGCGGGCTTTGCCATACCTTCACTAATGGCGGTCTTGGTCACAAGCTTTTGCAGGCTGTCCTCACTGACCTTGTAGGCTTTTGCCACGGCTTCAATATAGTTGTTTCTTTCCAGTTCATCCTCAAATCCGGTCAGCCGCTTAGCTGTTTCCTTAAAAAATGCGGTCTTTCCCTCAGGGGATTCCATGTCATAGTCCTTTGCCAGAATCTCGAGGCTGAACAAAAAACCGTTCCTTGCACTGCCTATCCGCTTTTCAAACTCTTCTGCCCCCAGGTTCTTAATAAATTCATCGGGGTCTTTATAGGGATCCATCCGGATTACTTTTGCGGAAATTCCTGCCTCCTTCAAAATCGGTACCGCACGGAGCGCTGCCTTTGTCCCCGCCTCATCGCTGTCGTAAGTCAGATAGACCTCTTGTACATACCGCTTAATCAAAGAGGCATGTCCGGTTGTCAGCGCCGTACCGAGGGAGGCCACCGCATTTGTGAATCCCGCCTGATGCAGGGAGATCACATCCATATATCCTTCGCATATGAGAAAATAAGGCTTTCTTGAAGTGCGTGCCCGGTTCAGGCCGTACAGATTGCGGCTTTTATCAAAAATCGCCGTCTCGGGTGAATTCAGATACTTAGGCTTCCCATCTCCCATAACACGGCCGCCGAATCCGATTACACGGTTGTTCACATCCATGATCGGAAACATGACCCGGTTCCAGAACTTATCGTATACACCGTTTTTCTCATCTGTATTGATCAGCCCGGCCTGGCGGATCAGATCCTCACTGTAACCTTTCTTTCTGAGATACTGGAACAGGTCATTGCTGTACTTGTTGGAGTAACCCAGTCCAAAAGCCTTGACCGTGTCATCCGAGAGTTCCCTGTTCCTCAAATATGTATATGCTGCTTTGCCCTGCTCAGATTTTAGCTGCACATAAAAATACTGCGCCGCAGCTTTATTGATCTCCAAAAGCATTGCGCGTAAGTCGGCTTTCTCTTTGGCTTCTTTCGAATATTCCATTTCCGGAAGCTCCACGCCAGCCCTGTCGGCCAGAAACTTTACAGCCTCTATAAACGAAAAATTCTCGTATTCCATCAGAAATGTAAATACATTGCCGCCAGCGCCGCAGCCAAAACAATAATACATCTGTTTTCCTCTGCTCACAGAAAAAGACGGCGATTTTTCATTGTGAAACGGACAAAGCCCAAAATAAGAACTCCCTTTTTTCTGCAGCCGCACATAACCGGAGATTACATCCACGATGTCATTTTTCATTCTTACTTCTTCTATCAATTCTTCTGGATAATACATTTATTCCTCCATAAAAAAAGCCCTATATATTATATTCGACAAAACATTCTGATTTCCTTTAATTTTTCCATGCTTCCGGAACAAAAAATTCTTCATACTTTTTTACCGCATAATTATCGGTCATCCCCGCTATGTAATCGCATACAATCTGCTCCCTGCAGCTGTCCGTCCTGTCAATCGCCTGCAGGTATTGCAAGGGGAGCTGTTCGATATGATGGATATAATAATCATACAGCTGTTCAATCAGGCGCACTGCCTTGTCTTCCTCCCCCTTTGCCTTTGGATTCAGGTAAACATTTTCAAACATGTATTTTCTGAGGCCGATCATTGCAGTTTCCACCTCTTCGGACATGATGATCGCCGGTTTATCCATACTGTGGATGATCACGTCATGTACCATGGTGTTCAGACGTTCTTTGCTGGTATTACCAAGAACCCTGCGATATTCGTAAGGGATATCTTCCTCCACGAGAATGCCTCCCCGGATTGCATCGTCGATATCGTGATTGATATAGGCTATCTTATCCGAAAGACGGAGCACCTGGCCCTCCAGGGTGCGGGGAGTGCCTGCTGTGGGATGGTTCAGGATGCCGTCCAGTACTTCCCATGTCAGGTTCAGGCCGGCTCCCTGCTTCTCCACACATTCCACGACTCTCACACTCTGTTCGTTATGGGAAAAATGGTATACGCGGTTCAGGGCGCGCTCCCCTGCGTGGCCAAAAGGCGTATGCCCCAGGTCGTGGCCCAGTGCAATCGCCTCCACCAGATCCTCATTCAGCCTGAGGGCTTTTGCAATCGTCCTCGCATTTTGAGAGACCTCCAGCGTATGCGTCAGCCTTGTCCTATAGTGATCCCCTTTGGGCAGCAGAAAAACCTGGGTCTTCTGCTTCAGGCGCCGGAAGGATTTGCAGTGCAGAATCCGATCCCTGTCGCGTTGAAATACGGGCCGGATATCGCATTCCGGCTCCTGCCGCTTTCTTCCCTTTGAATTTCTGCTAAACGTTGCATAAGGGCTTAAATATTCTAGTTCCCGTTCTTCCAGCTGCTCTCTGATTGTCATAGGCTTATTCCTCACACTGAATCCTGACTGCAGGGGACAAAACATAATCTTCCATAACAAAATACTTCTATATATAATATATTCTGTGTTTACGATTTATTTCCTTTTTATTGGTATCTGTACAGAAACATGAGCAACAGTTCAGACCTGTCTGAACTGTTACCATGAGCCGTTACTCTTCTTGTTCTTTTATACGTTTTTCGATTGCCTGCACAACCGTCTCCAGTACTTTTATACGGGCATAATATTTGTCGTTTGCCTCAACTACAACCCATGGGGCATATTCTGTGGATGTGCGTATCAGCATCTCGTTGACCGCTTCCTCATACTGATCCCACTTCTCCCGGTTCCGCCAGTCCTCATCCGTAATCTTCCACTGTTTCTGCGGATTTTCCTGACGGGCCCTAAAACGGCGTTCCTGCTCGTCCTTGTCAATCTGCATCCAGAATTTAAGAACAATAGTCCCGGAATCCGCCAGGTCACGCTCCATATCGTTCATTTCCTTGTACGCCCTCTGCCATTCCTGCTTTGTACAGAACCCCTCGATCCGCTCAACCATAACGCGTCCATACCATGTACGGTCAAAGATTGCGATGTGCCCTGCCTTGGGCATTGCCGTCCAGAACCTCCAGAGATAGTGATGTGCTTTCTCAATATCATTGGGGGACGCCGTCGGATTTACCACAAATCCTCTTGGATCCATTTTTGCAGTTAGTCGTTTGATTGCACCGCCTTTTCCACCTGCATCCCACCCCTCGAAACCGAGCACGACCGGAATCCTCCTCCGGTATAATTCGCTGTGAAGAAGACTCATGCGTTTCTGCAGTTTTTTCAGCTTCTCTTTATATTCTTCTTTGGTCAGGCTCAAACTCAAATCAGATTTGGCAAGAACAGACTCCTGCAGTTCTTTTCCGTTGATCTCCTGTTTGGGAATTTCTGTGCCACTGCAAGCCTCCACGTCCATCTCGGCAATCGCCTCGGCTGCTTTCTCCTTTGCCCTTGCCTTTTTTACTTTTTCCAGCTGTTCCTCCAGGGCCTTGATGACAACCGTATAGATCTTCACCGCAGCAAACTCTTTATCCATTGCTTCGATAATGGTCCACGGCGCATAGTCCGTATCTGTGATCTGAAGCATCTCCTCGATCATCTGCGTATACTCACGGTATTTTACATTCCGCTCCAGGTCGCCCTGGCTCACACGCCATGCAGTCTCTTTTGAGCTTCTGAGCTTTTGGAAGCGTTTTTTCTGTTCCTTCTGGTCAATTGCAAGGAGTAATTTGATGATTGCGGTACCGTCGTCCGTTAACTGCTTTTCAAACGAACAGATGGACTGGTAGGCATCGGGAACCTCTTTTTTCCGTGTTCTTTTATCAAAACGGTCGATCAGCACCTTTCTGTACCAGCTGCCGTCGAATATGGCGATCCTGCCCTTTTCGGGAGTTTTTGTCCAAAATCTCCATAGGAAAGGATGCATCCGCTCTTCTTCTGACTCATCCTTAATGGCAAATACCTTAAAGCCCCTGGGGTCCAGGCTCTGGATCAATTCTCCGATCTGCAGCCCTTTCCCAGCTGCCCCATATCCTTCAAACACGATCATCACAGGGATATTCAGAGCCTTGCACTGGCGCTGAAGTTCTCCCATCCGGCTCTCAAGCATCGGCATTTTCGCTTTGTATTCTTCTTTCCTCATTGATTTGGTAAGGTCCACTTTCTCTAACATAATTTTCTCCTCCCGTCCATTACTGATTTTAGTATTCACGAGCCAGTTCATTTATAAACGCCGGCATCTTGTACAATGTCAGATGCACTCCTTTTATGTCACTAATTATACCACGGTTTCCGCCTTCCGGAAAAGAATTTCGCCGGTCACCAAAGGCTGCCTTTTATGGAATCCGCCTGTTTTCCTGCCATGGAATTATTTATATGCACGGAGTTCCATCATATTCTTGTCAACTACGATTAAAAATGATATACTTTTCCAAACATTTTAATTCGCAGCAGTCAGGCAAGCCTGAACTGTCTTCATTCTTCAAAGGGGGCATAATCATGACTGAAGTACAGTATTCCACTGCCAGTTTTCTGCATTCGGCACTGAAGCCTTCTGAGCAGTTAGTCTATATGACATCCGCTGCTTTTGGAAAAAACTGGGCATACACGCTTCATTCTCACAGTTTTGCAGAAGTATTCTTTGTTACATCCGGGGAAGGTGTATTCTATTCCAACGATGCGGAGGTTCCAATCCGGAAGAATTCGCTGGTGCTGATCAATCCAGGCACGCCTCACACGGAGCGCTCCAGCGGACCGGAGCCGCTGACTTACATGATTATGGGAATCGATAATCTCTTCTTTCAGTTTCTGGATAACAGAAAATTTCAGTTTCATATATATGAGCTTGAGGAATTTGGACATACGATCATGCCGGTTATGAATTTGATGTTGGAGGAGACAAAGAGCAGACAGCAGTCCTCCCTTCAGATATGCCAACACTATATGTCCGTTTTTTTTCTGAAGATCCAGCGTCTCATAGGCGACCGGCTCGCCCTGTATACAGCGGACAGCTTTCCGCCTGAGTGCGCCGCCGTTAAAGATTATATTAAGCTCCATTTTGCCGAAGATATCACGCTCGATACCCTGGCGGAGTTTTCCGGTTTTAATAAGTATTACCTTTCCCGCATATTCTCCAAAACTTATGGGATTGCTCCGATCAATTATCTTTTAGAAAGAAGAATTCTGAACAGCGAAGAGCTGCTCAAGACAACTGATTTCAGCATCAGTCAGATATCCCGTCTTGTCGGGTTCTCCTCTGCCAATTACTTTTCCCAATCTTTCAAAAGATATACCGGAATGACACCTCTCTCCTACCGGGAAACACATTTTATATAACAAGAGTAACCCAACAGACAGCCTGCCGGGGCAGCTTCAGGAAAATACAAGCACAAAAGCCATGCCGTTCTGCTGCTTTTCTGCAAATATTTCGCCGCCCATCTTTCGCATAATCTCGCGGCAGATATAGAGTCCCAGCCCGCTGCCCTGTCTGCCTTCACTGTTTTGGGCACGGTAAAAGCTCTCAAAGATATGGTTAAAATCATTATCTGTCACGGGAATTCCCGTATTGAATATGCGGATCAGCTGGCAGTAATCCTCCTCATAAAAGGAAATCTCAATTTTCTTCCCGTCCCCGTATTTGAATGCGTTTTCAAATACATTTTCGAACACCTCCAAAGCCCGTTCCAAATCGCCCTTCAACAGGCGGTTTTCATAGTTGCCAACGTACAGTTCCAGCATGCGGATGCTGCACTTTTCACGGTAAGTCACGAGGACCCTTGTGAGAAGCTCCTCCAGATAGAATTCTCCGTTATTTACGGAAATATCCAGAATATCCTCCCGGGCATTTTTCATAATTTCCTCTACATAGCGCTCAATTTCCTCTGCCTTCTCCCCAATCTGCCAAACTGCATGCTTCTTCTGCCCCTCTGTTTGATACAGATCTTCCTCCAGAGCCTTTCCACAAAGCCGGATGGTGTTCAACGGCGTTTTGATGTCGTGTGAAAGGGATAAGAGAAGCAGCTTTTTCTCCCGCTGCAATTCCAGCTCCCTCTTTTTTGTTACATCCAGTTTGTCCTTAAGCTGGCTGATCCCCCACATAAAGTGCCCGAAGAATCTGCTTTTTTCTTCATTGACCGCACCTTTAAAGTGTCCCTGAGCCAGTTCATAAGTAAGGCTGCTCATTCTCTGGAAGGGCCGTATGAGCTGGTATTTCAGATAGAATAAAATCAACAGTATGCACAGCTCCATGATTCCAAGAAAAAGCTGCGTCCACAAAAGAATCCTTCTCTGATCAAAGCCAGGCCTGTCATAGTCAAATCGTAAGAATCCCATCAAACAGTCCGCCGTATACAAGGGCCGGATTTCCGTTTCGCCGGCATCATCTCCCCTGTAGAATTCCGATGTGATATCCTCGCTGTCCAGATTTTCCAAAGAAAGAAAGCTTACACCCCGTACATATTTGTAAGAATGCAAATCAAGCTTATCCAGAGGTTCACCTTCAGATAAGCTGTTGTAAATGCGGTTTATTTCAACCTTATATTCTTTTTTCCTGTCTGCCGGCTCTTTATAAGAGATGCCTGCAGTCCACAGTGCCGCCAGCATATACAGCAGCACGGAAAGGGCAATGAGCCTGTTAAACTTCTTCATAGCGGTAACCTACTCCCCAGACTGTCTGTATCCGCCCGGGCTCCCTGGGATTATCTTCAATCTTGCTTCGCAGCATCTTGATGTGTACGGTAAGGGTCTGATTCTCACTCAGGCTGTCCATTCCCCATATCTGTGCGAAAATATATTCTTTTCTGAGCGTCTTCCCCGGGTTTTCGAGAAACAGAAGCAGAAGCTCATACTCCTTCACATTCAGTTCCAGTTCCTGGCCGTTCAGATAGGCCTGCCTTGCACTTGTATCCAGGCTGATTTTCCCGGATACGATCAGATCCGACTCCTGACGTCCGCCATAAGCACGCTGCATCAGCGCTTTGACCTTAGCGATCAAAATCTCTGCGTCCACAGGCTTCTCCATGTAATCGTCCGCCCCAAGTTCATATCCGGTCAGTTTATCAGCCCTGCCGTCCCGTGCGCTCATGATGAGCACCGGAAGATTCCACTTCGCCCTCACAGCACGGCAGACTGCAAATCCGTCCATTTCCGGCAGCATAATATCAAGAAGCAGCAATTTCACAGGCTGCCCCTCCATGTAATCCAGCGCTTCCGTCCCGCTCCCGGCCCAACAGACGGAATATCCCTCTCTGTTCAGGAAATCCCGTATCAGAACCGCCAGTTCCTTATTGTCTTCCACCAGTAATATATCTTTCATGTCTTACCATCCCAATTTGATCAGCCAGTCATTTAAAGTTCTCTCCCTGGCCCTGTCCTCCTGCGCACTTTCCCGTCTTCCAAGGGTGATTTCTTCACGGATGTCGCCGTCTTCAATATACAGTACCCTCCCGCATTTTGAAGCCACTTTCATATCATGGGTCACCAGCATGATCGTAGTTCCCTCTCTGTTAATATGGTTCAGTTCCTCCATTACCTCAAGGGAATTCTGCTTATTCAGCGCCCCGGTGGGTTCATCTGCAAATATGATTCTGGGATTGTTTATCATGCTGCGGCAGATGCACGCCCGCTGAAGCTGCCCGCCCGATACCTCGTTGACATCATTTTCCGCAATCTCACTAATTCCCAGCTTGTGCATGAGCAGTTTCGCCCTCTCATTGAGCTGCTTTCTGCCACTCTTTGTCTTTCCCTCCGCCGTCTGGTACCCGGGTAAAATAATATTATCATATACCGACAGATTTTTCAGCATATACATCTGTTGAAATACAAACCCCATCTCATTCAGGCGCACATCGCTCATATCTCCTGCTTTCAGAGAAGTCAGCTCCCGTCCAAAAAAGTCCACTTTCCCGGCTGTTGCGGAATCCATGCCGCTTATCGTATAGAGAAGCGTGGTTTTTCCGGATCCGGACGGTCCCATAATTCCCAGCATTTCCCCCTCATGGATCGTCAGATTTACGTTGCGCAGAACATTGTTCTGGCGCTTCTTTATTATATAGGTTTTACACAGGTTCGATACCTCTAATGTCTTCATATTCTATTCCTCCTACTCCAGGTTATTCAGTTCGCGGATATTGATCTCTTTCACGTTCATTGCAGCAATAACAGTTGCCAGGATAATCCCAACAAGCAATACTCCGGGATAAGCCCCGTATACCTGCCATGGCACCACCTGGATCTTCACGTCAGCACCCATAATCGCAAAAATAGGCTTCAGCATGAAACGGTTGGATACCAGTGACAGCGGGACTGCTGCAATCATCGAGATAAGGGCTACCCATACCATACGCATGACCTGCCACAGGCGGATCGTCCCGCTTCGGTATCCAATACTCTTCATCATGGCGATCTCCCCCTTTTCGCGGACTATAAACAGTCGTTCCATCAGCAGGGTGATCAGCATAATCACTGCGCAGAGCATTCCGGTCATCGGAACCAGCATATCCTTCAGAGATTCCTGGATACCACCCACATTCCGGTCCACCACATCCTGGGCCGTCGTCCATTTATAGTGTGGGAACAAACTGCTAAGCTCTGTAACAAGCTCTTCCTGCGTCTGATCCGTCTCCATATCCACCATAATGTTCCAATAGTGAAACATGGTTTCATCTTTCAATATCAGTTTCGGATTCATTCTGGCACTCTTGCCAACTTGCATGTAGTCTGAATATGATCCTGTTATGATAAGCTGCTTCTGCTCCCCGCCGGCTTCTACTTCTACCGTGTCGCCGATCTGCCATCCATTTTGCTCCATAATATTTCTTGAAAATGCAACCTCATTGGACAGACGCGGCGCATCCCCTTCCTGATAAGAGAGAAAGTCCTGGTTCGGACCGGCTATCTGCACCGTCATAATATTGTTTTTACCGGTCTCTCCCCCGGAGGAATAGCGCAGGAAATAGATCGGTACTCCGGTAAGATCAGCTTCATACCCCTTTTCTGCCAGTTCCGTTTCTACTCTCTTCATGCCGGCATCCAGATCTTTCCTGGTTCTGTAAAGATTTTCGCCGTAGTTTTCTATTTTTTCTACATAAACAGAGCTGTTCGGGTCCATACAGAATTTTCCGGCCATCTCATCGCTTTTCATCGTGTTCAGCGTATTCAAAGGTATTGTAATCAGTATAAAACTCAGACAAAAGGTCACAATCAGCACAAGGTACCGCTTTACATGGCTCGCCATGTCATTGAATCCGAGAAACAGCGCCACCGGCATCCGTTTTCTGCGGTACAGGCGAAGCCCCGCCCGCCTGCCATAGCGTTCCCCGCTCTGGCCTCCACGTATTGCGCTGATTGCAGAGATTTTATTCAGCTTTCTCGTACAGCTGTAGCAGAAAAACATAACCAGGATTACAATCAGCAGCGTACAGACACCATTCACCCACAGATTGACCCGGGTATCTTCCATAATCACATTGCCGCTGACGGATGCGACCATCATTCTGCTGACAGGAATACTTGCTCCCAGTCCTGCCGCAGCGCCAATAAAAACGATCAGGATATATTTTATAAGGTAAAGCTTTTTAATCGCAAAATTCTTAAGTCCTATGGCTTTCATGATCCCGATCTCCCGGTACTCTTCTTCTATTGTAAATACCAGCGTGAACCGGAGCACCAAAAGTGCTATCAGGATCAGGCAGATTCCGATAAGGATCAGCAGGCCCGCCATAATCATATCGAAAGAATACGCCATCGTATAAGTACTTTTGGTAATCGAGTTCATAGAAGTCACAAAACCTTCCGCGTCAAATCCGCTGACGAACCCGTTCACATCCTCCACATTAAAGTAATACAGCCCAATGATGTTAGCATCCTCTCTCCCCGAAAAGAATTCATAATCCGCTGGGCAGACGATCATCCGGCTCATACCGGCCATATCGCTCCCGAAAGCAGCATCCTTGATCAACAGCTTAACGGTAAACAGCTTCTCAGAACCGCCCACGCTGAGTTTCACCTTGCTGCCTTCCTCCAGCTTATTTTTACCGGCCATTGCCTTCCCCAGCGCAATCTCTCCCTTTTCCAGGCTGAAATCCTTCCCGGCCGTATCATATACCTTGCAGTAATCGGCATCCTTTGTGCCCAGATACATGCTGGCCCCATGCGTATTAAAAGCCTGATCCTTTCCGTCTGTCCGGATCCGGATGTCCTTTTCGTTCAGCATAATAACCGTATTATAGCCCCACTCTTTCACGCCCGGGGCATCCTTCTCAATCCAGCTGTCGATCTGTTCCTTTTCCTGGGTACCCGAGATAATATAATTCACATCGGGTACATTGGCATAATCCATATAGTAGCTCACTGCGGAAGACACTACCATAATATTGTTGATGCTGCTTGACAGAAAGATGGACGCAATCATGATGAACAGAAAAAGAATGATATTAACGCTCTTTCTCCTCTTCAGATCCTTTTTCAATATCCTCTGTATCATGTAATTTTCCTTCCCTTTCATTATTGATAAGGAGAGTATAGCGTACTGTTTATTAAAAATTCCTTAAATGAGAAGAATTTTGTATTCCAAATGATTCGTAACCACAAAAAAACACCGTTCATATAGTATCATACTTATGACTGAATTAGAAAATTCTGTCAAATATTACCATTCCGGAGGAGGTGATATTACACTGAAAAGTACAATAGGTGTTGGGACTACGATCACCATTATCTTATAAAATCTCTATTTTAAAACCAAATACAGGCCTGCCGCATAATCCTGGACAAAAGCGCAGAGTATATGTTAGTATTTACTTTTACTATTTGATCAAGATTGCATTTCAGATACACAAAATATAACAATCAATTGGAGGGAAATGAAATGAAAAAAAAATATAAGATTTTTATTGGGATCCTTATCCTCTTTTTCTGTATAGCTGCCGGAGGCTTCCTCTATTATAAAATGTCTGCCCCGCCGGGTGAAGAATGGCTGGCTTATCATAACGAGGAGCTGATATCCAATATCGACAGCCAGCTTTCCGGTTTGAATATCGACAGTATCGTCCAGAATAAGGAAAAGTTTGTGATTGAAAAAGAGATCACAGATATTCAGGATACAATAAAGGCTGGCCGACTTACCTATGAGGAGCTGACAGCGATCTGTCTTTATAGGATCAAGACCTTGGATCAAAAGGAACATGGTCTTAATTCAGTTCTGACCATCAATCCCCATGCAATGGATGAAGCCCGCCAAAAAGACCAGAGGTATAGCGACCGGACAGAAGATAACTCCGAGATATTCGGAATTCCGGTTCTGTTAAAAGATAACATCAATACTGCTGGGATCCCCACCAGTGCAGGCGCTGCTGCACTGGCAGATTTTATTCCTGCCGAGGATGCCGATGTTGCAGCCAATTTAAAAAAACACGGCGCTATTATTTTAGGAAAGAATAATCTCTCTGAATTTGCCGGATATATGTCCAGTACAGCCCCAGCCGGATACAGTAACGCAAAAGGACAGACCATCAATCCTTTCGGGCCTTTAAAGATCTCTGCGTCCGGTTCCAGCAGCGGAAGTGCTGTTTCCGTAACTGCCAATCTGGCCCCTGTATCTATAGGTACAGAAACAGACGGTTCCATCGTCGCCCCCGCATCCGCAGGATCAGTAGTTGGCTTTAAGCCCACCCGTTCTACAGTCTCCGGCGCAGGTATCCTTCCCCTCATAAAACAGATCGATACCCCTGGCCCAATTGCAAAAAATGTCCAGGATGTAGCGGTTGTATACAATGCCATGTCTGATCAGGCCATCACCCCTGTATGGGATAAAGATTATCTGCAAGATAAGACCATTGGATTAGCCAGCTATGAATATAATGACAAATCCCAGGTAAGTATTTTAAAAGAAGCGCTCCAGAATGCAGGTGCAAAAGTCATCGATATCCCACTCAGCCAAGAAGGGGTCTTAGTCTTCAGCAACATCCATTTGACACTCAAAAAAGATTATGAAGACTTTGCCAGTATCTATGATTTACCTGTCAAGACGCTGGATAACTTGATAACCCTTAATAGTAAAGATAAAGACAAAAATGCCAAATACGGTCAGGACTATCTGGAAGAAGCTGCGAAGACTGCAATTACTAGTTCTGACGAGATCAGCAAAAGTATAGAAAAAGCCGCATCTCTTCTTGAAACAGCCTTTAAAGAAAACGGTCTGGACGGCATTGCGTTTTTGAATAGCACTGCCTCCACTTTACCAGCAGCGGCAGGCTTCCCTGAACTCACGATTCCTTTAGGAAAAGATAAGAACGGTGTACCACAGGGAGCCACATTAACCGTTCCATCCGGCGAAGATGAAACTCTGTTAAAAATGGGTTATAGTTTTCAGGAATATACAAAGGGCCGCATATATCCACTGGGAACTCCCTAAGTCCAATATGGAATTTACTCTGTGAACACTGAATGGAAAAGCTGTAGATTTTACCAACAAGGAGTAAGCTGTTCTGGATGACCGCATATATCATTCGCCTTCTTAAGAACGCCAGTCATAGTAGCTCTGTCTGCCTGAGCAATCATCTCCAACACCCTGCTGTTCACCTATTCCAAAGCCTATGAGGTTCTCATCCAGACACTTCATGATCTTATCTAAATTCATGGAAACAAGACTTTCTTCCTCAACAGGATCAAATCATAAGAGCCCCTCCGGTACATCTCAAACTTTTCTATTGCCTGGCCTCCATCTATGGCTGTATCCATCTCAGTTCCTGCGATATTGCGGATATGGCTGGCAGTTTCCAGTCCATCCACGTTCGGCATCTTCCAATCAATAAAACAGACATTAAATGGCTTCTCCTGTTTCTTTGAGGCTTCAATAAGGGAGAATGCATCGATCCCACTATCCGTCCATTCCTCCTGTACCTGCAATTTTCGATGAAAGTAAAAGTATATCTGATTTTTCTCTGGGAATGAAGCAACGGCTGGGCATTGAATTGGAGCTGCTTAACAGCCCTAAGTTGTTGGTTCTCGATGTAAACTGGTGCAGCCTTTTTGGCTGTGTATTCAGTGCATAGAGTAAAAAAGAATGGAATATAGGTACTGAATGCACAGTCGATACAAAGAAATGTGTATGAAGCAAGAAAGAAATATGAATATCTGATATGTGTGAATAGAACCTCATAGCTAGTTTTTTTTATTGTCAGATATGCACAGTTCACCCATTAAGTCCATTTTCCGCAAGACTTCTTCGCATTTATTTACCCCAATCCCCAGAAGCGTTGCCCGTACTTTTAAGTTTTCGAATGCCGTCAAATTCTCATACAGCGGGGAATTCGAATAATGAACCTATATCCAACAAATCTTTTCCGTTCCAAGGGTGATGATTAAATAAAGTGTCACCGGAAGTTGGGCTGATAATTCCTGTTATCATTTTTAATAATGTGGATCTCCAGCACCGTTAGGTCCTATAGCCATTGATTGCTCCCTCATATCAGTATATCCACAGTCAAGAACTGTGGTAACGATTCCTTCTGTTGATACAGCTTTGGAACCATTTCTGAATACTGACTTGCATTTTTGATGATAGTTCTTCCATATCAGAACTTCGTATTTTCAACTTTTAAGAGTAGGCTTCAAGAAGTCTAAAAGCTCTAGCACTAATTATTGCGGAGTTTTAGGGGAAAAGAACTACACTATGTTACGTGACGTTTACAATGAAAGGCTTACAGAGACAACAGAAAAAGAATACTGCTATAAAAACAATATCCCTGGTCTGTTTGATATTCAATTATTGAAATCCGCATATTATTTGCAATCTTATTTACCAGCCATCTGTTTTTCCGCAAAATAAAATAGCCAAAAGCTCCAACAAATCAAAGCTTTCAGCTATCCGCCCTTAATGCGGAAGATGGGACTTGAACCCACACGAGCGCATTGCTCACAAGATCCTTAGTCTTGCTCGTCTGCCAGTTCCGACACTTCCGCATTTTGTAGTGCTGTATCTCAACTGCGCTACGAATGATATCTTACTATTTATTTCCGAAAATGTCAACAGATTTTTGTAAATTTTTTGTATAATTTTGAAAATTTGTTAATGCAATCCCTCCAACCCGGATATTTAAGGGACTTGGAGGGATTCATGAATTAATTTTTTTATACCATGTTGCCCTCAAATTTGGGTATTCCATCAAATCCTGTCTGAAGATCTTCATCCGTAGGAATATAATCGGTCATTTCATTGTTATGGAATTTTTCATATGCAAGCATATCAAAATATCCGGTTCCAGTCAGTCCGAACAGAATAGTCTTCTCTTCTCCCGTCTCCTTGCACTTCATTGCTTCGTCAATGGCAACCTTGATTGCATGGCTGCTCTCCGGTGCAGGGAGGATGCCCTCTACCCGTGCGAACTGCTCTGCTGCCTCGAATACGGATGTCTGCTCAACAGAACGCGCCTCCATGTATCCGTCGTGATACAGCTGTGACAGAGTGGAGCTCATTCCATGATATCTCAACCCTCCTGCGTGGTTCGCAGATGGAATGAAGCCGCTTCCCAGAGTATACATCTTAGCCAGGGGGCAGACCATGCCTGTATCGCAGAAATCATATGCAAATACGCCACGGGTCAGGCTTGGGCAGGATGCCGGCTCAACAGCGATAAACTGATAATCAGCCTCTCCCCTGAGTTTCTCTCCCATAAACGGTGAGATCAGGCCTCCCAGGTTGGAACCGCCTCCGGCACATCCGATGATAATGTCCGGTTTGATTCCATATTTGTCCATAGCAATCTTCGCTTCCACACCGATGATGGATTGATGGAGCAGTACCTGATTCAATACGCTTCCCAGCACATATCTGTATCCTTCAGTATGTGTTGCCACTTCCACAGCCTCGGAAATCGCGCATCCCAGGCTTCCTGAAGTGCCCGGATGCTCAGCCAGGATCTTCCTTCCGACCTCTGTTGTCTCGGATGGAGACGGTGTTACACTTGCCCCATATGTCCGCATCACTTCTCTTCTAAACGGCTTCTGTTCGTATGAGCATTTTACCATATATACTTTACAATCCAGATCCAGATAGGAGCAGGCCATAGAGAGGGCTGTTCCCCACTGGCCTGCGCCTGTTTCTGTTGTCACACCTTTGAGGCCCTGATCCTTCGCATAAAAGGCCTGTGCAATTGCAGAATTCAGTTTATGGCTTCCACTGGTATTATTTCCCTCGAACTTGTAGTAAATCTTCGCCGGAGTCTGCAGCTTCTCCTCCAGGCAGTATGCCCTGACAAGTGGAGCCGGACGGTACATCTTATAAAAATTCCGTATTTTCTCCGGAATCTCAATATGACGGTTGTCATTATCAAGTTCCTGTTTCACCAGTTCATCACAGAATACAACCCCCAGCTCTTCAGCAGTCATAGGCTCTAAAGTCCCTGGATTCAGAAGCGGGGCCGGCTTATTCTTCATATCGGCCCTGACATTGTACCACTCCTTCGGCATCTCGCTCTCTTCCAGATAAATCTTGTAAGGAATTTTGTTTTCACTCATTTTATAAGTCTCCTTTCTTTTTTAGGGATAAGCCTTTTTATCTGCATAAAAAAATACTCCTATCCCTCACAATAAATTATTGCAGGGACAAGAGTATGAATCATCAAAACTCCTGCGGTGCCACCCAGCTTGATGCGGCGAACGCATCCTCTCATGCATACTAACATATGCTGACTTTGTTAACGGAGTACTCTCTCCGGCTCACCTACTGTAACTTTCAGTTCGCCCTCAGAAGCCCATTCCCATCTGCCTTGTCCCGCTGCAATCCCACCGCCTGCAGCTCTCTGTGTGGTAAGTACAAAAGGTACTTGCTCTTCCTCATAGGTTTGATAAATACTTTACTACGGGAACTTTCAAATGTCAATACTTTTTTTAAAATCGGGAGTTAGTTAACGAGCTTTAGACTCGTTGACGGATGGGGACGCTTCATGACAGGGAGGCCGGGGAGGTGCTGGGGCTGTATATGCCGTTGCGATATGCACCCGTGCTGCTAAGTGATTCTAGA
>OBZW01000322.1_pt1 | contig 34884 bp, 33 predicted proteins | sample 1477021 | NCBI WGS metagenome assembly OBZW01 (sample SAMEA2580262, study PRJEB22360) | human gut metagenome | biome: human gut; feature: human-associated habitat; material: faeces | place: Denmark | collected 2008/2010
TAGTACTTTGAGTCGGCATATGTGCATTTGGCAGGCTTTCGGCTAGCCCTTCATTTTGCTGGGTTCATCCAATCGGGAGTAAAGCTTGTCTACTGGGGGACTCCTTACGCGGGGCGGCGTATGGATTCGCTTGGTGGAACATATTGTACTCATTCATTTATTATAAAATAACCGTATGCTATATGCACCACGGAATATTATTACCAAACGGCATACCAGAACAAAGGGCTTTCGCAGAGTATGTGTCCGTGATACAATAGTGCTATTGAAAGTTATGGGAGGCATATGTTATGAAGAGGATTGTACTGGGCTCTGCATCACCCAGGCGAAGTGAGTTGATGACGCTGATTGGGCTGAAGTTTGAAGTTGTGGTAAGTAATAAAGAGGAGCATTATGATAGTACGGTTCCCCAGGAGATTGTGAAGGAACTGGCTTTGATGAAAGCGGAGAATGTAGCGGCTGAACTTGGTGCAGAACATGGATTGAGGGATACGGTTATAATTGGGGCAGATACGATCGTGGCTGTGGACGATAAGATATTGGGTAAGCCAAAGGATGAAGCTGAGGCATTTGAGATGCTGACGGAACTGCAGGGCAGGGCGCATCAGGTGTTTACCGGGACTGCCATTTTGGATTATGATGAGGGGGGCGCGTGTCAGACTTTAAATCATGTGGTTGAGACCAAGGTTTATGTACATGCTATGGAACGGGACGAGATTCTGTCATATATCAAGAGCGGGGAGCCTATGGATAAGGCAGGCGCATACGGGATACAGGGGGCATTTGCGGCTTATATTGACAGGATAGAAGGGGATTATTATAACGTAGTGGGTCTGCCGGTTTCTTGTTTGTACCAGCAATTGAAACAGATCGGAGGGGGTAACGTTGAATAAGCGTGAGGCATCAAACTGCGAATACTGTATGAACTATGAATACGATGAGGATTATGAGTGTTACGTCTGCACGCAGAATCTGGATGAAGACGAAATGGTTCGGTTTGTAAAAGGGGATTTTCATGAGTGCCCATATTACAGGCATGGGGATGAGTATAAAATCGTAAGAAAACAGATGTAAAGGGGGGCTGGCCCTTCTGTAAAAAGAACAGCTTCCTCCGCAAAGGGGTCAGACCCCTTTGCTCCAGAGCATGGTTCCGTTATCTCGCAGCCATTTCTGGCAGCTTTTGTAATTAGGAAGTATCTCTTCTACGATGTTATAAAATGCGGCTGAATGGTTCATCTCTTTTCTATGCGCCAGCTCATGGACTACAATATAATCCAGCACATTCTCGGGGGCAAAGATCAGCCGCCAGTTGTAGTTGAGGTTTCCCTGGCTGGAGCAGCTTCCCCATCGCGTCTTTTGTTCCCGGATGGAGATGCGTCCGTAGGAGACGTGCATGATGGATGCATAGTAAGCGGTTTTTTGTGTGAAAATATCTCTTGCTATTTTAATGTAGCGGCTTCGCTGCCGTGCGGTAAGCGGCTGCGGGGCAGGCCGTGGATTTTGCTTCGCTTTATCGATGTATTTGAGTACCCAGGCTTCTTTTTCTTTGAGAAAACGGTCGATGGAGGATCTGGGGCAGTTTTTGGGGGCGCGGACTTTGACGCTGCCCTCCGCTGTGATTTGTATGGCCAGTGTTTTCCGGCTGCTGTATATAACTTCATATGAAAATGGATGTTTCAATTTGATCACCTCCACAACAGTTTAGCAGGGATACCATTAGAGTTCAAGTGTGTCTGACTAGTACATCGTATAATAATTAACTGCCAGTCCCATGGGGGGCATAAGATATTGTGGAAGAAAAGGAGTCTTTTAAGAGTGGAAAAACAAAAGATTTTAATAGTAGAAGATGACCTTGCCCTTGCAGAAGGGCTTCGGATAAATATGGAAGCGGCGGGATTTTTGGCAGAGGCAGTATATAATATACAGGATGCGTTTCTGCAGCTGGAGACGGTCCAGGCGGACCTGCTTTTGCTGGATATCAATCTGCCGGATGGAAACGGAGTTGAATTTGCGGAAAAGGTGCGCCGTATGCTGAATGTCCCCATCATATTTCTGACAGCCAGGGATATGGATGAAGATATGATTGCCGGATTCCGGGCAGGGGCGGATGACTATATTACTAAGCCGTTCCATATTCAGGTGCTGGTAGAGCGTGTCCGGGCTGTGCTGCGGAGATATCAGCCGTCCATGGAAGTGAAAAATCAGATCCAGACAGGGAATCTGATAATTGATTTTGAGAGCTATACCGTATTGAAAAGTGGTAAGCCGCTTTCCCTGACTCCCACGGAGTTTAAGCTCCTTGAGAAGTTCTTAAGAAACCCCGGAATCGTTCTGACAAGGCAGGTGTTGATTGATGAGCTGTGGGATAATGATGGCAATTATGTGGATGAGCATACGCTGACCATCTTTGTTAGCCGTCTCAGATCGAAGATAGCTGATCGGGAGTTTACGTATATTAAGACCGTTTACGGAACCGGGTACCGCTGGACAGGAGCTGAAAATGGATAAATGGACAATCGCCGCTGCCGTTGCTGCAGCAGTCATCAGTGCAGCAGTTACCGGGCTGATCCTTTGGATCAATATGCGGAAAAAATATATCGCGTTTACAGAGGAAATTTGTGATTCTATAGACACTATTCTTCGGAAGGAGTCGATGGAGGAGTTTGTTCTGGAGGATGAAACACTGGCTTCCCGTGTACAGATGAGGCTGAAGCGGCTTTCCGATATTACGGAAGCTGCGGCAAAGAAAAATGAGGATCAGAAAAGGGAAGTGCAGAGCATTGTATCCGACATTTCCCACCAGCTGAAGACACCCATTGCAAATATTACCATGTATTGCGATACAGTCCGTCAGAAAGAACTGCCCGAAGAGATCCGGGAACAGTGCCTTGAAGTGCTGGGCAGGCAGGTAGGAAAATTGGAATTCCTGGTGCAGTCTCTATTGAAAATGTCCCGCCTGGAGACCCATATGATCTCCATCCATCCCGAAAAAAACTGCCTCAGGAATACGTTGTATGAAGTGGCGGAAAGCATCCGGGTGAAGGCGGAACAAAAAGGGCTGGAAATAGAAGTCGAGTGCCCGGAGGCGGTCTATCTGTACTACGATGCCAAGTGGACGGCGGAAGCTATTTTCAATATTGTGGATAACGCCGTGAAATATACTGAGGAGGGTGGAAAGATCCGGATCTATGCAGAACCTCTGGAAATTTACACGAAGATTGTCATTGAAGACAATGGTATGGGAATTGCAGCGGAGCATATCAATGATGTGTGTAAACGTTTTTTTAGAGAGGGAAAAGCGAACAGAACGGAAGGGGTCGGGATCGGCCTGTATCTAACCAGAGAGATTATCACAAAACAGGAGGGGTATCTGAAAATACAGTCCCGGGAGGGGGCTGGGACGAAAGTGGCAGTATATATTCTCAACAGGATAAGCGGGCAGTCTGGCGTCTCTGCAGGAGCAGAGATACAGAGCGAAAAACAAGATTAACCGCTGAGGTGCACAGCCGGATGGATCCTATCACTTGATTGGCCCGGATGCCGTGCAGCGTGGTGTATGGCCCCGTGAATAATAACGGAAAACCTACAAAATTCTTATGTTTTTTGAGAGGTTTTTGAAACATTTCTTTGATATTCTTATTACAGACCAAAAAACGGTGTTCAAAGGAGTGTTTAAAATGAGTATACTGAAAACGGAAAATCTGAAGAAATATTATGGGAAAGAACCCAATGTTGTACGTGCGCTGGACGGCGTATCCCTGGAAATAGAAGACGGCGAATTTGTGGCGGTTGTAGGGACATCTGGCAGCGGTAAGTCAACCCTTCTGAATATGATGGGAGGCCTGGACGTTCCCTCATCGGGAAAAGTTATTATAGCGGACAAAGACCTGTCGGGAATGGATGACGACCGCCTGACAATATTCCGCCGCAGGAGGATCGGATTCGTGTTCCAGAACTACAATCTGATCCCCATACTGAATGTGTACGAAAATATCGTGCTGCCGGTCTCTCTGGATGGAGAGAAACCGGATGAGACCTATCTGAAAAAAATCATTTCGCTTCTGGGCCTGGAGCAAAAGCTGATGGAAATGCCGAACAATCTTTCCGGAGGCCAGCAGCAGAGAGTGGCAATTGCCAGGGCACTGGCCTCAAAACCGGCAATCATTCTAGCAGATGAACCCACCGGGAATCTGGATTCCAAAACCAGCCAGGATGTGCTGGGGCTGATTAAAATGACGAGCAGACAGTTCCACCAGACAGTTGTCATGATCACTCACAATGAGGAGATTGCACAGCTTGCCGACAGAACCATCCGCATCGAAGACGGAAAGATCAGGGAAAGCAGGTGGAATGCATGAGCCGGAAGTCATCAGGGAAAATTGCTGTAAATAATAATGGCAGAACGGTAAGAAGTCTGGCTGCCAGCAGCATAAAAAGCAACAAAATGCGTAACTTTTTTATTGTAGTTACGATCATCCTTTCCGTCAGCCTGCTCATGGTCATGGCCTTGTTTTACGCGGGTATGGACACGGAAAGGGCGCGCCAGGTTGAAAAAATGCAGCATGTTATTTATTACAAGCTGGACAGACAGCAGCTGGAGGAACTTTCACAAGATAAACGGACAGAGTACGTTCTGGGGATGAAAAGCGGCCAGGGCATGGAAGTGGACGGCAAAATGATCCAGCCCGTGGCATATGATAGTGAACCGCTGAAGGCAGACGGGGTTGAGATTGATACAGTGACTCCGGTCAAAGGAAAAGAGCCGTTAGAGATAAACGAAGTGATGCTGTCAGATGTACACTGCAAGGCACTGGGGCTTCAGGGGGAACCGGGCGAAAAGGTGTCCTTTACCTTCTTAGACGGAACAACCGAAGAATTCGTTCTGTCCGGAATCTTCCATTTGGATAGTCCGCCAAAAATATATAGTCTCATCCTTTCCCAGAAATATGCGGAACAGGGATCACAGCTGAAAGATGTGGCATACGACGGTATCGTGCGCATTCATGATGCAAGAGAAATGAAGCAGCAAAAATTTTTAGATACCATACGCACCATGGCGTCAGATTATGGTATTGCGAGAAAAAATGTCAATGAAAATAATTTCTACCTGGATACCTTATCCGGCGGCGACCGGCAAGCCCAGCAGAATATGTTGATAATCGGCGTAGCCATTGGGATCCTGTTTGTCAGCGTATTGGTAATCTACAGCGTATTTTATCTCTCAGTGGTAGGCCGCATCCGGCAGTTCGGACAGCTTAGAACCATTGGAATGACAAAGCGCCAGATCCGCAGAATGGTCCGCACCGAGGGGCTGATACTATGTGGAATCGGTATCCCCGTAGGACTTGTGATTGGAGGCGTAATCAGTTACCTCCTGAAACCGGGAGGATGGAGCTGGAGGAACACACTGCTGGTCGGGGCAGCCGTCATTGTGGCTGACATCATAACGGTGCTTCTGTCTATCCGCAAACCGGCATCCATTGCCTCCTCGATCGCGCCTGTGGAAGCAAGTAAATTTTCCGGTGTTGAGACGGAAAAACCGAAAAAAGGCAAAAAGAATCGGCATGCGGAGGGAAGACGTCAGGATGGCGCGCACAGCGACAGAAGTAAAAAAATGTACCGGAATCTTACGCCTATGAATCTGGCCTCCATGAACCGCACGAGAAACAAGAAAAAAACAGCTATGACAATGGCATCACTCGGAATCGGCGGCGTTTTGTTTATGCTGGCAGCGTGCTTCATTACATGTACCAGCCTGGAAGGGTATGCCAGCCAGGGCCCGTACCGTTTGGGGGAATTTGTCATTGATCTTTCCTACAATGTATCGGAAACAGCAGAACACGGACAGACATCCATTCAGGAGAATAATCCGATAAATGAGGAGTTGATCAGGCAGCTTGAGTCTATTGATGGGGTGGAAAAGGTTCAGACATTCCAGGAATTACACACGCGCTGGGAATCCCATGATGAAATGGACGAGGAGAGTATGGTATCCTTTGCTGAAAATGAGGTGGAAAAACTGAAAACCATGCTGGAAGAAGGCGATATTAACTATGACAGCATGGTACAGGAAGATCAGCTGCTTGTACAGTATAATGATTCTAATAAAGAAATTTTTGGCTGGAAGTATGAAGTTGGTGACAAGGTAAAACTGTCCTGGTATGACGGCGCAAATGAGTTAGAAAAAGAATTTACAGTCGCAGGAATCCTGGATACGGATGACTATATAAAGTACAGTAATAATTATGGGAACTTTATCCTGCCGGAGGAGACATTAAACCAGATGGCAAACGGCCTGAATCTTAACAGTGAGATCGTTGTGAAGGTTGACCGTGAAAAAGAAGCCCAGATTGAAAAACAGCTGAATGCGGTAATGGATGAAAATCCGATGCTGACAATGGGTACGCTCAGAGAAATGCTGGAAGAGAGTGAAAAATCCTTTAGTATCCTGTTTTCGGTCATGCTGGGGTTAAGTCTTTTCATTGTGGCATTCAGCATCCTGAATATGATTAACACATTAATTACTAATATTCTTACGAGAAAACATGAATTTGCGATGATGCAGTCCGTTGGAATGACGACAAAACAACTGTCCCGTATGATACAGATGGAAGGGCTGATGCTGACGGCCGGAAACCTGGTCATCACTCTGGTCTTTGGAACGGCGGCAGGGTATGGTATGGTTAAGATATTTGAATACTTTGGGATCGACTATATGAGCTTCCGGTTTCCGGGATGGCTGTTCCTGGGGTATGCAGTGTTTACGGCAATTATTCCTATGATTGTCTCCGCGGTTATGATTCGAGGGTTTCAGAAGGAAGCACTGGTGGATCGGCTGAGGGAGTAGGGTCGTACGCATTGAATAGGCAGGTCGGAATTAAGGCTGCGCCTATGTAGATCAGTAAGCAGGTTTCCAGGCTTTAAGGCGTTTTACCCCGCCCGAAAAGTCTGGAAGGCCTGCTGATTATACTCCCCTTGGCGTCCGTCTAATCAGCAAATAGCGCTTCCCAAAGATATCACTTGCAATTATGCCGGTTTCTTTTTATAATGAGTGAATGTATAGACCGGCTGTCTAGCGGTCAATGATGAGAAGCAGACATGGATTCTGAAGGGATGAAGGTAAGATGAAGGATAGCGATAAGAAGGAAAAGCACCGTTTCCGCAATATGTGGAAGGCGTTAAGTATGGAACTGAGGGAGCACAAAAGTTCTTTTATGGTATATTTTGTGCTGCGTCTGCTTGTGATCATAGTTATGATCCTGCAGATATTTAATCAAAATTATGAGAATGTGTTTCTATGTATCCTCACGCTGCTGCTTCTGGTTATTCCCAGTCTGGTTCAGGTGACAATGAAGATAGAACTGCCGACAACCCTCGAGATTATTATTCTTGTTTTCATATTTGCCGCCGAAATTCTGGGGGAGATACGGGAGTTCTATATCGTATTTCCGTTCTGGGATACCGTTCTGCACACGCTCAACGGATTCCTTGCGGCTGCAATTGGATTTTCGTTGGTGGATCTCCTCAACCGCAGTGAAAGAATGGTGTTCAAACTGTCGCCGCTGTTCACAGCCATTGTGGCTTTTTGCTTTTCTATGACTATCGGGGTTATCTGGGAATTCTTTGAATTCGGCATGGACCATATTCTGGGATTTGACATGCAGAAGGATACCATTATCCATACCATCCGATCGGTTATGCTGGATCCGGCAGGCGGTAATAATGTTGCTGAGATTGGAAACATAACCAGCGTAGTGGTTCAGGGGAAGGATCTCGGCCTGGGGGGCTATCTGGATATTGGCCTGATCGACACCATGAAAGACCTGATGGTAAATTTTATCGGGGCAGTAGTGTTCTCTGTCATCGGCTACTTCTATGTGAAAAATAGAGGCAGAGGACGGGTGGTAGGAAGATTCGTCCCGCGGAAAAAGAAGGCGGAACGGGACTTCCTCAAAATCGTGGAAGCGCAGGACGAGAAAGAGCAGGAACAGGAGCAGCAGGAGCATGAACAGGAACAGCAGGAATGTCCCGGCAAAATAGACCGGACGGAGAACTCCGGGGTAAAATAATGCGGATTCTAAAAACTGTAACAGTTCAGGACGGCCTGATTTGCTGTCAATAACAGGCTGTCCGGCCTGTCATATCTAAACGCGGAAAAGCCGCATCTTATGGAAGATACCATAAGGTGCGGCTTTTCCGCAGTTAGAAATCGTACGATACGCTGCGGGCTTACCTGCCCCAGCATTGGAATAGGTTACGGGTAATTTCTTCGGATGCTTCTTTGAGTACCGGCAGATAGGGCAGCAATTCGTCGGTGTCTTTTATACCGATAAATCCGCTGAATGACAGTGCGGCTATGATATTTCCTTCGCTGTCCCGGACCGGAACGGATATGCAGCTGCCGTTATCAGAGGACTCTCTGTGGTCAAAGGCATATCCTCTTTTTGCGGTCTTTCGGACTTCCAGCCAGAATTCGTCCGGATCAATGATGGTATAAGGGGTGAGCGGTTCCATATCGCAGGAATCGACCAGCTTTTCTACCAGGCTGATCGGCAGCTCGGACATTAGAACTTTGCCTCCCGCACAAGCGTAAAAGGGAAGCTCGGAGTACAATGCCGGCACATAGTTTACAAGGCTCTTAGTGCGGGACTGCTGCAGTACGTAGCAGCGGTGCCCTTCGCGTACGATCAGATTCATGGGCTGGCCGTGTTCTTCTGTGCAGCGAATCATAGTCAGCTCCGCTACTTCCTTTAAGGCCAGATAGAGGTTATTTTTCTCGATGACAAAACTGATCTTCTGGCCGGTTATGTAACGCCCATCGTTACACTGGTATACCCAGCCATTCACTTCTAAAGTCTTTAAAATGCGGAAAGCAGTTGACGGATTAAGCTCACAGCTTTTTGCAATCTCATTTACGCCGAGCGGAGAGCGTTCCTTGCGGAGGATGTCCAGTACCTCTAAGGCACGGTCCACCATCTTGATGGTTTCTACGTTTTGTTTTTCCATGATGCGTACCTCCTTACTATATACTATGATATCTTGCTAAAGGGATATCAAGTGTTCCATCCGGCAAGTTATTATTGGAATATTTATTTCATCATAGCGTAAAGCAACTATATACTACATTTATACCATTTTAAAAAATGTATGTCAATATGTTGAAAGAAAATGGGAGAATTAGTTGGAATATATATTCCTAAAAGATGAAATGCCAGTGAGGACGTGTTATAGCTATGTGAGCGGGCAACATTAATTTAGTGATATTAATTGGGTTGAACGTGTTAAATTAAAACAAAAACTATAATTGCAGAATATAATCAAAAATATCTGAAAATATAATGAAGAATTTAAAATATAAAAAGTAGAAAAATGTAGTTGACAGACCATAAAAATCGTTGTATATTGAAATTACGGAATGGCCATTCCGAAAAATGGATTAATTCAACAAGAATGAGAGTCAAAAAAATCATTCTAAACAGAATAAGACCATATTCTACATATCGGAATGACTATTTTAAATCTAATCAATTATATTTTGAAGAGTAAAGGAGAACGAGAACAATGGCAAAAGAAAAACTGAACGGCATCTACATCCCAATGGTGACACCTTTTCATGAAGATGAATCCATCAACTTTGCAGGAATCAAAGAATGCACGGATTTTCTGGCTGACAATGGCGTTACCGGCATTATTCCCTCCGGCAGTACCGGCGAGATGGTTGCGATGACTCCTGACGAGCAGATTGCAGTGAATGATGCGGCGGTGAAAGCAGCAGACGGAAGGATTAAAGTCGTATGCTCAACCGGCGCATACCGGACAAAAGACGTGGTTAAAATGTCACAGGCAGCCGAAGCAGCGGGTGCAGACGGCGTTATGGCAGTAACACCGTGGTACATGGCTCCGAATGAGAACGAACTGTTAAAGCACTATGAGACAATCCGTAAAGCCATTGATATCCCGATTATGGTATATCACAACCCCTACTATTCAACCTGCCTGATGAGTGATGAATTTATGGCTAAGCTGTACAACGAAGGCTTTATCGACGCGGTGAAGGAGCGTCAGGCGGATGTGTACAGACAACAGGATCTTAGATATCTTACAGACGATCATTTTGCGATCTTCTATGGTTACGATGTATGCCCTGTTGAAAGCGTGAGCTGCTGGGCAGACGGATGGGTATGCGGTACAGGGAACCTTTTCCCGAAGGAGAATACAGAAGTATTCAACCTTGCAAAAGAGAGGAAGATGGAAGAAGCGATGACTGCCCACTTCGAAAAGATCCGCCCCTATCTTCCGTTATTTACGAAACCGACTGCAGACGGCATGCCGACGCCTTGGCTTCAGATTATTAAAGAAGGCCTTAAACTCCGCGGCGTAGATGCTGGATACTGCCGCAAACCGGTTATTTCAGAGCTTCCGGCCGATGTTATGGAGACCCTTAAGGCGGTTCTGAAGGAATACGGGTATCTTGCCTAGCCTCCCGGAATAGGATCTGGTGCTTTCAAGCGGAGAAACTTTAAAAAGGTGGATGAGATTTTGCTGGCTGCAGGCTCTGACAAGCCTGCAATTCAGCGGGAAGGAATGGTTAAAGTTATGAAAAAGAAAATAATTAGTTTGATCTTATTGTGTACCCTTGTATTTAGTACGACACTGTGGGGCTGCGGTTCATCTAAGGATACCGCTGCAGACAGCGCAGATACGTCAAAGGAAGCTTCGGATGAAACAGAAACCACTGACGGCAAAGGCGGAAAAACAAAGATTACAGTTCTAAGGCCCGGTGACCAGGAAAAAGTGGAAGCCTTTATGGAGCCGGCGATTGAACAGTTTGAAAAAGACAACCCGGATATTGATGTGGAAATCATGTATGAATCATGGGCTGGCTGGATCCAGAAGTATCCGACCTCTTTTGAGGCGGGAACCCAGCCTGACGTCATCTTCTGGTGGGACAATAAGATGAATGATTCCTCTGCGCATGAACATCTGGTAAAGCTGGATGACTATCTGAGCGAAGACTTCTTCAGCCAGATACCCGACAGCGTCTGGAATCTGGTAAATACCAGCGGACTTGACGGTACATATTATGTTCCAAGCAGCGTAGATACAGCGGTACTTTACTATAATAAAGAGGTGTTTGAGGCCGCAGGCCTGGATCCGGAGGCTCCGCCTGCAACGTGGGATGAGCTTCTGGCAGCTGCAAAAGCCATCAAAGAAAAGGCCGGCGTACCCGGTATCGGCGTTCCTGCCATTACCGGCTCTGAAGTGCTGGAAGAATTTGTTGGAATGTTCATAAATCAGGCGACCGATGCACCGATCCTGGATGATAAGAGCATGCCGCTGTTTGATACGGATGAGGGTCTTGAAGCAGTTAAATTTGTAGAGCAGCTCGTTCCTTATGTACAGGATTCCCCTACTGAATACGGACGGGGAGAATTACGCCCGCTGTTAAGAGACGGCGGAGTGGGAATGCTGATTGACGGTCCGTGGGGCGTTGCGGCATATACGGCTGCATTCGGCGAAAACCTGGATGAAAGTAAGATTGGGATTGCTAAGATTCCGCTTGCTCCAAATGGCAAGGAAATTGCATGGGCAGGCACCAATGGCTGGATCGCTACGCGTGACGAGACAGCAGAAGCTTCTGCAAAACTGATTGAATATCTGATGTCGCCGGAAGTAATTATCGAACACCACTTGGCATACGGTTCTGCTCCCCTGTATGAGTCGGAATTTGATAACCCTTCATTCCAGTATGATTTCTGGAAGGTATTTTATGACGAAGCACAGGATTATAAGCTGTACGGTATGATTGGAAAGGACAGTGCGACGCCGGCGGCGTACTACACTGCATTAGAAGAAGTATGGCAGCAGCTCATTCTGGGCCAGCTCAGTGCGGAAGATGCACTCAAAGCGGCGGCTGAGGCTGCGGAAGGCGTTACTTCACGAAACCAATAACCTGTAGCGCTGCAGTTAACGCATCAGACCAGGGATCTATTAAAAGGTACGGGGGAAGATCTCAAACGTATCAACCTGGGAGTTGCTGAAAGGTAAGGGTTAAGGTATCAAACATAAGTCTATTATCCAGGCCGGTGGTTCATCCGGCCTGGATTGCAGCAATATTCGTTTTGAGAAAGGGGGCGCCCTGTTTGAAAAAGAGCCAGAGAAAAAGAGTCATCTGTTCGCTGCTTCCGCTAATTGTCCTGTTGGTTTTTATTTACGGATACCCGTTGTTTAAGGTCTGTACCAGCGCCTTTATGGGATTTAGCGGCGCTTCAGCAGGCCAGTTTGTAGGCTTTGGAAATTTTTCTATTATTAAAGGCGAGATTCCGAAAACTGTTGTAACTACGTTGATCTGGACGTTTGGTTCTGTAATTCCCGCGATGATCCTGGGCCTAGCCGTGGCATTGATCTGCAGCCGGTCTTTTGCGGGAAAGAAAGTAGTCGTGGCATTCAATCTGCTGCCCTACGCTATTCCTTTGATTATTGTTGCCTCTTGCTGGCGTTTTGTATATAATTCTGACTTCGGTATCATCAATGTATTGCTTAAGAACTTAGGCCTGATTGAGGAGCCGATCAGTTTCCTAGGCCTGGATCTGGCTCTCACATCCGTCATCCTGGCCAGAATTTGGCGTGCTATGCCGTTTGCGTTTATGAATTATTATTCGGCACTTACGACGATCCCGGCCGAACAGTATGAAGCGGCATGTATTGACGGCGCCGGTCCAGTGCAGAGATTCTGTTATATTACCATGCCTAATCTGAAGGCAATTACAGGAAGTACTCTGATTGTACTGACAGTCTGGACATTCCTTGTATTTGATATTATTTTCGGTATGACAGGCGGCGGGCCGGTCAATGCGACCAAGACCATTTCGATGCACATCTATCAGGAGATGTTCAGTATGAAAAACCTTGGCACAGCATCTGCATGGTCACTGATCGCGATATTGGTACTGGTAATTATTACGGTATTTTACTGGAGACTGATGGAAAAGGAGGATGCGGCATGAGAAATAATAAATCAATTGCCGGAAAAATTGTCCGGATTATCCTTTGTATTTTATTCTGTATGTTTGCGGCGATCCCAATCTATGAAGCGCTGATCGTGTCGCTGACTCCATATTCCCACCTTCTGGAGGCGCAGCTGGTGCCTCATTATTTTGAGCTGTCCAACTTTACCTCGGCCTTTGGACTAATCGCCGGCAACGTGCTGAACAGCTTTTTCTATGCGTGCTGTGCAACGGTTCTCACGACGCTGATCTCCATTCCGGCAGCTTATGTGCTTTCCAGATACCGCTTCAAGTTGCGCCAGGGTATGCTTTTTATCTTACTTCTAACGCAGATGATGGCGGGTATTGTTATCCTGCCTACATTATACAGGATGTTCCAGTCGCTTGGCATTCTGAATTCCCGGGGGGCACTGGTTCTTGTGCTTACAGGCATTAACCTGGCACTGGTCGTAACCATTCTTCACGGATATTTTTCAACCCTTCCGGCAGAGCTGGAAGAGGCGGCGGCGCTGGACGGCTGCAGCTATATACAGCTGCTGGTCCGCGTGATTTTTCCAATCAGCGGTCCGGGCATCGCGGTGGGGGCAATTTTTGTGTTCATCAATAGTTATAATGAATTTGTTGTACCGCTGTTCCTGCTGTCAGATGCAAATAAATATCCTTTGACGCTGGTGGTATACAGCCTGCTCAGCGATACAACAATCCGCTGGCATATCATGGCTGCTGCGTCTCTGATTGGGATTATCCCGCCGGTTGTGATTTTTACATTCTTCCAGAAATATATCATACAGGGGGTTACCTCGGGGGCAGTAAAAGGATAAGCTGATATGGGGGCAGACCCATTTGCAAAGAGGTCTGACCCCTATGCGGAATCGACAGGGTCCTCCCTTAGGAGGGCAATAAAATCTTGGAGGGACAGATTATGCAGGAATTTAAGATCCCGTGGGGGCAATGGTATGAACAGTCATATAGAAAACTAACTTTTCCCGATGAGTGGGAGGTGCACTATCAGGGGATGCAGGAGCTTCCCTCCCTGACAAGCGGGGAAGTTCTTGCGGCAATAGACAATCCGGTGGGGACAGAGCGGCTGGAGACTCTGGCTGCGGGGAAGAGGAGTGCATGTATCATTATTGATGATATTTCACGCCCCACCCCGGGCGCCTACTTACTTCCGCTCGTGATCAGGAAGCTTCTGAATGCAGGGATGGACGGCAGAAATATTAAGGTCTTGATCGCGCTCGGCGGCCACCGCCCTATGACAAAACAGGAAATGGAAATCAAGGTGGGAAAATGGGTACTGGATCACGTCCAGGTGCTGAACCACTCCCCGTTCTCAACAGACCTGGTAACCATTCCGGACGACGATCAGGTGATCAAGATTAATAAAAACTATGTGGATGCAGAGCTGCGAATTGCCGTTGGGTGCATTGTGCCTCATACTCTGGCAGGGTTTTCAGGGGGCGCTAAGGCGGTCATCCCGGGAATCGGCGGTATTGAGACACTGAAAAGCAACCATTTGCTTGTCTATGAAGACTCGAGCAAAAACATGTCATTTAAGACCAGCACATGCAATCCTGACAATGCGATGCGCACCAATATGGAGCGGATCGTCGGTAAAGTTGGGCTGGACTTTATTGTGAATGTGGTGCTCAACGATAAGATGGGGGTCGCAGATGTTTTTGCAGGCCATTTCATAAAGGCACACCGGGCTGCATGCAGACGGGCAATGGAATGTCTGCAGACGGAATTGGTCCGGGATGCGGATATTCTGGTTCTCTCTGCCTATCCCAAGGATACGGAGTACTCCCAGATCGGCACTTGTTTTGCTGTCCTGGGACACTACAAGGAAATGTGCGTAAAGCCTGGCGGAACCCTGGTTGCAGTGACGGCAGCAAGCGAAGGAGCGGGATTCCACGCGCTGTTTGGCCCCGGGATGAGCCTGTTTTCCCCGCATGATGATAATGTGCCTCCTCCGGAGCTGAAAGGAAAAGAAACCCTGATTTATTCCGATGGTGTTAATGCTATCGACATCAGGCAGTTTTACAGAGATGAGACGCCGGACCTAAACAGGGAGTGGGAAGACATACAGAAACGTCTGGAAGAAAAATATGCAGGGAGAAAGCCGGTGGTTGCCATTTACCCAATGGGAGCGATACAGATCGGCTGCATGAATACGGAAGGTGGAGAATGACTATGGGCACACAGTATGATATTGCCGTGATTGGCGGCGGTGTGATTGGAAGTGCGGTTGCGAGGGAATTGTCACGCTATCAATTAAAGATTTGTGTTTTAGAAAAAGAACTGGATGTCTGCAATGGTGTCAGCGGACGCAATACCGGACTTCTGCACTCAGGTATACTAAATGAAAAGAACCTCCTGCGCACAGAGTGCTGTATGGAGGGGAATGCAGAATTCGAGCAGGTTGCCGGGGAACTGGACGTACCGTTTCGAAGGTGCGGCAAGCTGATTGTTGGATTTGGCGGGGAGGAAAGGAAACGGCTGGAAGGACTGTATCAGCGCGGGCTTGATAACGGGGTACCTGGAATCAGAATGATTGGCCGCGATGAGATCAAACGCCTGGATCCAAATGTGGATGGCGACTTTGCAATTTACGTGCCTTCGGCAGGCATTTTATGTCCGTTTACATATACAATCGCATTGGCGGAAAATGCGGTTGAAAACGGTGCAGCGTATTATCTGGATCACGAGGTGACAGGGATTGAGAGAGCGGAAACAGGGTTGTACCGTATCATCACGAAAGGCGGAGAATTTGTCAGCCGCTGGGTCATCAACTGTGCAGGGCTTTATGCCTGCCGTATTTCTGAAATGCTTGGCTTTGAATCATATGTACCGAACCGCGTCAAAGGCGAATACGAGATTCTGGATAAGAAAGCAGGAAACTTTCTGTCTCTGCCGGTGTATCCGACTCCCAATGAGTACGGTGCATTTGATGTCCATGTAACTCCGACGATCGATGGAAATGTCCTCGTAGGCCCTACTATTGAGACGATCGGTGCAAAGGCCGATTATGCGGCAACGCAAAAAATGATAGACGTTCTGGCTGAGCAGGGTTCCAGAATGTTCCCCCGGATGAAACGGGATTACTATATCCGCAATTATGTGGGGGTGTTCCCGACCATAGAAGATCCGGTGACCCATAGGGAGCTGGACTTTCAGATTCAGACGAAGAAAAGCGTTCCCCATGCTGTAAATCTGCTGGCCATTACTTCTCCGGGGCTTACCAGTGCGCTTCCGATTGCGCGGAGAGTGGCTGCTAAGATCAAGGAGCAGGAGGAACTAATGGCAAACGAGAAGTTTAACCCCATCCGCAGGGGGATTGTAAAATTTGCGGAACAAGATGCAGAGGGCAAAAAGCGGCTGATTGAGCAGGATCCGGATTACGGGGAGATATACTGCAGATGTGAATGCGTGACCAGGGCAGAGGTGAAACAGGCGCTTCATAATGTGCTGGGCGTTTCTACCGTCAGCGGAATCAAATACCGGACGAGAGCTACGATGGGGCGGTGCCAGGGCGGCTACTGCGAGACGAGGCTGACCCGGTTGATCCAGGAGGAGCTGGGCAGGCAGAGGACGGAGATACTGCTGCATAAGAAGGGCGCCTATATGTTTACCGGGGAGGTGAAATGACATGCACAAGCGAGATGTTGTGATTATAGGAGGCGGGCCGGCCGGGCTTGCCGCTGCTGTTGAGTTGAAAAAACGGGGAGTGGACGATATCTTAATCTTTGAACGTGAAAAACAGCCTGGGGGTATTCTACGCCAGTGCATCCATGACGGATTTGGCCTGACGCGTTTTGGCCAGACCCTGAGCGGCCCGGAATATTCCCAGAGGTTTATTGATGAAGTTGATGAACTGCAGATCGAGGTTCTTACCGATGCAACGGTCATTGATCTGACGGGGGACAAAGTGGTAACAGCGGCTTCTAGGGACGGCCTTATCCAGGTACAGGCAAGGGCGGTCATTTTGACCATGGGCTGCCGGGAACGAACCCGGGGGGCGCTGGCGATCCCGGGCCAGAGGCCGTCAGGCATCTACAATGCCGGTGTAGCGCAGAGCTACATGAATTTGTACAATACCATGGTGGGAAAAGAAGTGATTATCATGGGTTCAGGTGATATCGGGCTGATCATGGCAAGGCGGATGACGCTGGAGGGTGCCCATGTAAAGGCTGTATTTGAAGTGCTGCCGTATCCGAGCGGCCTTCCCAGAAATATTGAGCAGTGTCTGAACGACTACAACATCCCGCTGTACCTCAGTCATTCTGTAATCAATATCAAAGGAGACACACGGATTGAGGGCGTAACGGTGGCAGAGGCAGGGGCAGATATGAAGCCGGTTCCCGGAACGGAAAAGGATTTTACCTGTGATACTCTGGTATTGTCGGTGGGGCTGATTCCTGAAAATGAGCTGTCTCTTGCGGCGGGAGTCACGCTGGATAGCCGGACAAAGGGCGCATTTGTGGATGAAAATTACCAGACAGATGTCCCGGGCGTTTTTGCAGCTGGAAATGTCCTGCATGTGCACGACTTGGTAGACTTTGTATCTCTTGAGGCAGAGGCTCTGGCGGCCGGAGTTGAAGAATATCTGAACTGCGGGGGGCTTTCGCCCTGTGAAGTGGAGATCGGAACGGACAGCAACATCGGGCACATCATCCCCCAGAGCGTGAGCGGGGAGAAGAATTTCAGGATGTCCCTGAGGGTGAAACGCCCCATGGGCAGGTGCAGGGTTGTTGTCAGCCAGGGGGATACAACTGTAAAATCAACGGTTGTGCCAAATGCAATCCCGGCAGAGATGATTCAGTTTGATATAGATGCCGGTAACATTTTATCTAAGGAGAAAATAGAGGTGTCAGTTTATGAACAGTAGAACCTTTGTCTGTATCGTCTGCCCCAACGGGTGCACGATCGAGGCTCAGTATGAAGATGATAAGATATGCAGTATTACTGGAAATAAATGTCAGAAGGGGATGGAATATGTCCGACAGGAACTGATCGACCCCCGCAGGACGATTTCGACTTCTGTGCGCATTAAGGGGGCGGTGCTTCCGCTGTGCAGCGTGAGGCTAACAAATGCAATCCCCAAAAAAGAGATCTTCCGGGTGATGGAGGAGATCAATAAAATCACACTGACTGCGCCTGTTGAGATCGGGCAGGCAGTCATAAAAAATGTCTGTGGACTGGAGAGTGACGTAATTGTTACGAAGAATATGGGAGGAGAGCGTCTGCCGTAAGGGTGCCTGGGAATGCCCTTTGGGCTGAAAGTTTCCTCCAGGCAATCACATGGCAGGCTGGGTGCATCCGGGTGGGAGGTGAAAGTCGTTTGCCGGGCGGCGTTTTAACCTTTAGACGATTTTAATCCGTTTGATGGTGGTTTTGTTGATAAATGTATGCGGCAAAGCTCCAGATGTGGAAAAGGACGGCGGCACCCAGGATGGTTGACAGGATGTAGATTAGGATGGCGGGAGTGTTTCCTATATAGGGGATCAGGGCGGAGAAGCCTATTTGCTGCATGAGGTAGTCGGGGTTGATGTAGAACATGTTAATGGTTCCAAAAGAATCCAGGAGGAGATTGAGGAGTGTGGCGGCTGCGCAGCAAGTCAGGTAGAGCAGGGTGCTGTCTCTGAAATGACGGAGGCGCAGGTGCTGGGAGGCCGGGCTTTTCATGTATGAGAGTCCTGCGGTCAGGCCTATGACGATGAGGAGGAAATGCCATAAGTAGGAATGGATTGTAAGGAGGGGGGCGTCATAGTGGAGGCCGCTTGTGTCAGCGAATACGGCGATCCCTCCGAGGAGGCTGTAGTTCATCAGGAAGGAAAGCAGGGCCTGGCGGAAACGGGAGGGTTTGAGCCAGGGGATGACCAGAAGGAGGTACATGGCTATGCTGCACAGCTGAAATGGGAAGTACCACCATTGATAGATGCCGTGATTGAGACGGAAGGTGAGATACCATTGTTTCCAGAGCTCACTGGCAGACATAAGGAGGCCGCAGACAAGGAAAAAGTGATTCAGTTTTTGGGGGACGGGAATCTTTCTTTTCATGTTGGCCTCCTGTTGTATTGATGGGGTGGACCTGTTTTTCTTACACTTATTGTATGACAGAAGTGTATTCTTTAACACAGGCCTTAATGATTGGTTACTGTTCACGGTACCGTGGACAGTAATTTTTATGTAATGTTCCTGGAACTTTATGTTCTCTTTAGTATGAATTATAAAGGATATGAACCAAAAATGCACGCGTTATGAAGGCTCTTTTCAGTAGTTTTCCGTGGTTTGGGACGGGCGGCTGATCGGTGATAAAGCGCATAAAAAGGCCGCTTATCATAAAGAAATTGCTAAAGTTTCCTTAACCTTTGTGAAAATATTGACATACTTATGGCTAAAACGACGAAATGTGAAGGGCTCGAAACATTTCGGTTTGGTTAATTTGTATTTAATTAATTTTTGCAAATATAAAATGTACAAAAATAAAGATTAAATTTAAATAAAAATCCGTAAACCAGGGAATTAAATCACTGGAAAATTTGATGAAATTTAAAAAAAAAGGAGGATAAATGCCGACATTTTGAAATCGTTGACAAACAAAAACTTTGGGCGTAATCTTTAGTTTAACTTTTAGGAGGAAGTGCTCCTGGAAGGGTGTGGAGGGAAGGGAATTTCTGTTTTGAAGTTCTTTTTTTATTTCAAAGGATCTGCATCTTATGAAATAAATAAGCCCTCCCTGCGGGGTGCGTACTGCGGCGTAAGAAGCATCTGCCGTAGGCGGGAGTTTCGTAAGTGAAACTCCACTTTAAACACAAAATATGAAAAGAAAGGGAGGGAGCGATACGGAAAGTTTGACAGAGAAGCTGCTTGAAGAGCTGAACTGCAAGACCGTGTTTACGATTCCGGTATTCGGGGGAATCGGCGTGGCGGAGTCGGTAGTCGTTACCTGGATTATTATGGCCGTCCTGGTCGGGGTGTCATTTATCTTTGTCCGGAATCTAAAGGTCGAGAATCCGGGAAAGAAACAGCTGGTGATGGAGTCGGCCATCGGCTGGGCGCAGAACTTCTTCGAGGGCATCATAGGGAAGGAAAACAAGCGTTATATTCCTTATTTGATCACAATCATTCTCTATCTGGGTGTTTCCAATATGATCAGTCTGTTTGGATTCAAACCGCCTACTAAGGATTTGAATGTGACAGCAGCGCTCGCTATTATGAGCATGTTCCTGATTGAATATTCAGGCATACGTAAAAATGGGGTAAAGCATTGGGTAAAACATTTTGCCGAACCGGTGCCGATCGTTGCACCAATTATGGTTTTGGAAATTGTAATCCGTCCGTTGTCTCTTTGTATGCGGTTATTTGGTAACGTGCTGGGTGCATTTGTTATTATGGAACTTTTAAAAGCGATTATACCGGTCATTGTACCAATACCATTTAGTTTTTATTTTGATATATTTGACGGGCTGCTGCAGGCGTATGTGTTTGTTTTTCTGACGGCACTGTTTATGAATGAGGAACAGGAGTAAAAAAAGACAGAATTATTTTGTAACTGTTCATGGTTCTGGACAGAGACATTATTTTGAAAAAGGAGATTTGTACTATGGGAACAATTATAGCTATTGGAGCAGGTATTGCAGTTTTAACTGGTGTGGGAGCAGGAATTGGCATCGGCATTGCAACGGGCAAGGCAGCAGACGCAATCGCAAGACAGCCGGAAGCGGACGGCAAGATCAGCAAGACGCTGATTCTTGGATGTGCGCTGGCAGAGGCGACAGCTATTTATGGTTTTATTATCGGGTTATTGATTATTATACTTTTGAAATAACAGGAAAGGCAGGTGGAACAGGTGCTGCAATTAAATGTGAACCTTTTCTTTACCATAATAAACCTTGTTGTTCTTTATCTTTTGTTGAAAAAGTTTTTAATCAAACCGGTTACGAAGGTGATAGAGGCGCGCGAAAGGATGATTGCGGACGGCTTGAGTCAGGCCAGCAGTGCCAGGGAAGAGGCGGAGGAGCTTAAAAACCAATACGAAGCCGCTCTGTCCTGTGCCAGACAAGAATCTGAGAAGATTGTGCAGAAGGCTCAGGTACAGGCAAAAGCGGAGTATGAGCGTATTGTGAAGGATGCCGGAACCAAGGCCGGAGATATGCTGGATTCCGCGAAGGCCAGTATTTTGCTGGAGCGGGAACAGACAATGAAGGAGCTGCAGTCAGAGATCGCGGGGCTTGCGATGACGGCGGCAGCTAAGATCGTAGGTGAAAGGACAGAGAATCAAGGAAATCAGGGGATATATAATCAGTTTCTGGGAGAAGTAGGTGACGCTCATGATGACACAGATAACCACTAACCGTCAGAACTGCCCGGAAAAGGCAGTGTCGGACACCCGGGGACACCATACGGCGAGCGCTGTTTATGCAGGGAAACAGCCAGTCTGCAGCATGGGGGATACCCAAAGGGCACCCCGTAACGCATGCCCTGCGGGCGGATCCGCAGTAAACTGCGGAATAAGGTATGCAAAAGTGTTGTATGAGCTGAATATGAACAGGGAGGCCATACAGAAAGCAGAAGAGATATTTGCAGAGGTTCCTCAGTTGAAGGATGTGCTTATCAATCCAACGATCCGTGAGGAGAAAAAGTTCAAAGTGATTGACCGTGTATTTCCTGAGGAAATCAGAAATTTCCTAAAAGTGGCATGCAGACACCACAGAATGGAGCTTATCGGGGATATTTTTAAGGCATATCATCAATATTGCGATGAACAGAATAAGATCCTGAATGCGGTATTGACGTGTGTGGAACCTCCAAGTGAGGTACAGCTGAATAAAATGAAGGCGTTTCTTTGTAAAAAATATGATGCGGTAAAGGCAGATATTGAAATCGTTCAGGACAAAGCACTGCTCGGTGGTTTTGTACTCCGCGTGGGCTGTGATGAATTTGACTGGAGCCTGCAGGGGCGCCTGAATCGATTGGAACAAAAATTGACCAGGAGGTGACTAGAGTGAGTGTTATCATTTCAGACGAAATTATTTCTATTTTAAAAGAAGAGATAGAAAATTTTGACGCAGCCAGCCAGGACAGCGAGGTGGGCACCGTAATATCAGTTGGCGACGGAATCGCCACGGTTTATGGGATTAACCACGCTATGTATGGGGAGATCGTGACTTTTCATAACGGGATCAGAGGTATGGTGCAGGATATCCGGAAGGATGTGATAGGATGTATCCTATTCGGGCACGATACGGGGATTAAAGAAGGCACAAAAGTAACGCGCACGAAAAAAAGAGCCGGCGTTCCGGTTGGAGATAACTATATTGGCAGGGTTGTAGATGCGCTGGGTGTGCCGGTTGACGGTAAGGGAGAGATTCCCGCAGATGACTATAGGCCCATCGAACAGGAGGCCCCCGGTATTATTGACAGGAAGTCGGTCAGTGTACCGCTGGAGACTGGGATCCTGGCTATTGACGCGATGTTTCCAATCGGACGGGGGCAGCGGGAATTGATTATCGGAGACAGGCAGACGGGAAAAACTTCCATTGCTTTAGACACGATTATCAATCAAAAGGGGAAAGATGTAATCTGTATCTATGTAGCAATCGGCCAGAAAGCATCCACGGTTGCAAAAGTAGTAAATACGCTGATCGCAAACGGAGCTATGGATTATACGATTGTGGTTGCATCTACGGCTAGTGACTGTGCGCCGCTGCAGTATATTGCGCCTTATGCGGGAACCGCGATGGCGGAGCATTTTATGCATCAGGGCAGAGACGTGCTGATTGTATATGATGATTTATCCAAACATGCGGTGGCATACCGTTCGTTATCCCTGCTGCTGGGACGCTCGCCGGGACGTGAGGCCTATCCGGGTGATGTTTTCTATCTGCACTCCAGGCTGCTCGAGCGCTCCAGCCGTCTGAACGACGAGCTGGGCGGAGGCTCTATTACGGCACTTCCGATCATTGAGACACAGGCAGGGGACGTATCCGCATACATTCCGACCAATGTGATTTCCATCACGGACGGACAGATTTTCCTGGAGAGTGATTTGTTCTTTTCCGGTATGCGTCCGGCAGTAAATGTAGGACTGTCCGTATCACGTGTGGGCGGAGCCGTGCAGACGAAAGCGATGAAAAAGGCGTCGGGAAGTATCAGGATCGACCTGGCGCAGTTTCGGGAAATGGAGATATTTACCCAATTCAGTTCCGACCTGGATGATTCGACGAAAGAGCAGTTGGATTATGGCAGCGGGCTGATGGAGCTGCTGAAACAGCCGCTCTGCCAGCCATTGAGCCTGCATGAAAAAGTGATTACCCTATGTGCGGCGACGAACCGGGTGCTGCTCGGGGTAAAAAAGGCTGATGTGAAACAATTTCAGGCGGATATGCTGAGCTTCATGGACGCACAATACCCGGAAATCGGGAAAGAGATTGAAGAGACCGGGGATCTTACCGATGAACTGGCTGATAAGATCGTGGAGGCCGCGAAAGAATTTAAGAAGAGCAGGTGTTAATATGGCAAATATCAGAGAAATACAGACCCGTATAAACAGTGTGAAGGATACGATGAAGATTACGAATGCGATGTATATGATCTCCTCTTCCAAGATGAAACAGGCAAAGAAGAAGCTGGAAGATACAGAGCCGTATTTCTATGGACTGCAGGGGGAGATTTCCAGGATTCTGCGCCATGTCCCTGATATAGAACATCCGTACTTTGACCTGAGGGAACATATCCCGGTGGGGGAGCGGAAGATCGGATCCATTGTTATAACAGCAGACAAGGGACTGGCGGGGGCATACAACCATAATATCATCAAGCTGGAAGAAGAACTGCAAAGCGGGCCTGGAATACACAAACTATTTGTAGTCGGAGAGCTGGGGAGGCATTATTTTTCAAAGCATAATGTGGAAATAGACACCAGCTTCCAGTATACAGTCCAAAAACCCACGATGCACCGGGCCAGGAACATTTCGTCCACGATCATCGACAAATTTGAAAGAGGAGAGCTGGATGAAGTATACATGATATACACCCGTATGGAGAATTCTGTGAAGTCCGATGCCGAGAAGGTAAGGCTGCTCCCCCTGGAGAGGGCTTCCTTCAGCGACATGGTCATGCCGCTTAACATGTACCGGGAAGAAATCGAGCTATATCCATCCGCTCAAAGCGTCATGGACAGTATTATACCCAACTATATCACAGGTATGATATACGGCTGCCTGGTGGAAGCATACGCCAGCGAGCACAACGCCCGCATGATGGCGATGCAGACAGCCACAGACAGCGCGGAAAGTATTATCAAAGAATTATCTACCTTATATAACCGTGCAAGACAGGCTGCAATTACCCAGGAGATCACCGAAGTATGCAGTGGAGCAAACGCACAGAGACGAGAAAAGTGAGAATATTCTGAAAATGGTGTTCAAAGGGGTCAGACCCCTTTGCAGAGGGGTCAGACCCTTTTGCAGAGGTTCCTGCCCCACTACAAATAAGGAAGTGAGATCTATTATGAATGAAGGACGAATCATACAGGTCATGGGACCTGTCGTTGACGTAGTATTTGAAGACGGCAATCTTCCTTTTATTAAGGATGCGCTTGAAGTTGATAATAATGGAAAGAAGTGCGTTATGGAGGTTGCGCAGCACTTGGGAAACAACGAGGTGCGCTGCCTGATGCTTGCCGCCAGCGAAGGTCTGCATAAGGATATGGAAGTAACTGCTACCGGGGATGGTATTAAGGTTCCAGTGGGGGAGCAGACTTTGGGCAGATTATTCAATGTTTTGGGTGAAACCATTGATAATGGAGAGCCGGTCCAGTGCGATAAGAAATGGGTCATCCACAGGGATCCCCCTTGTTTTGAGGATCAGAGCCCGGTGATTGAGATTCTGGAGACTGGAATCAAGGTGATTGACCTGCTGGCGCCTTATGCCAAGGGCGGAAAGATCGGCTTATTCGGCGGCGCCGGAGTTGGGAAAACCGTCCTGATCCAGGAACTGATCCGCAATATTGCGACAGAACACGGCGGTTATTCTATTTTTACCGGGGTTGGTGAGCGTTCACGTGAGGGAAATGACCTGTGGACGGAGATGAAGGCTTCCGGTGTTCTGGAGAAGACTGCGCTGGTATTCGGACAGATGAACGAGCCGCCCGGAGCGCGTATGCGGGTGGCCGAGACAGGGCTGACAATGGCCGAATATTTTAGGGATGAAGAGCATCAGAATGTGCTTCTGTTCATTGATAACATTTTCCGTTTTACCCAGGCAGGGTCGGAGGTGTCCGCACTTCTTGGCCGTATGCCGTCGGCCGTAGGTTATCAGCCTACGCTTGCCACGGAAATGGGGGAACTTCAGGAGCGGATCGCGTCCACCAGAAATGGTTCCGTAACTTCGGTGCAGGCGGTATATGTACCTGCCGATGATCTGACGGATCCGGCCCCGGCCACGACGTTTGCACATCTGGATGCAACAACTGTATTGTCCAGAAAGATCGTGGAACAGGGGATCTATCCGGCTGTGGATCCGCTCGAATCCAATTCCCGTATACTGGAAGAGGATATCGTAGGCGAAGAGCACTACAGAGTGGCAAACCAGGTAACCGCGATCCTGCAGAAATACAAAGAACTGCAGGATATCATTGCAATCCTGGGTATGGAAGAACTCTCGGATGATGATAAAGCAGTGGTAATGCGTGCGAGAAAAATTCAGAGATTTTTATCACAGCCATTTTTTGTGGCCGAGACGTTTACCGGAATACCCGGCAGATACGTACCGCTGAAGGAAACGATACGCGGATTCAAGATGATTGTGGATGGAGAAATGGACCAATATCCGGAGTCCGCATTCTTTAATGTAGGAACGATCGATGATGTGATCGAAAAAGCAAAAGCATGAAATGCGGCAGAATAGAGGTGTATGTATATGGATACATTTGGCCTGAAAATAATAGCAAGTGACAGAGTCTTCTATATAGGACGCTGCAGGAAGCTGATTCTTCCGGCTCCGGACGGAAAGTTGGGCATTCTTCCGGATCATGAGAATATGGTAATCGCTATCAGCGTAGGAGATGCCAGGATGGAGATTGAAGAAGGCAGCTGGGTTGACATAGCCGTTGGTGCAGGTTTTGCGGAAGTCGTGAATAACCGTGTCACTATTCTGGTAGATACCGCTGAACGGCCCGAAGAAATCGATGTGCGCCGCGCCGAGGAAGCCAAAGAGCGCGCGGAAGAACAGCTCCGCCAGAAACAGAGCCTTCAGGAGTATTACCGTACCCAGGCTTCTCTTGCCCGGGCGATGAACCGATTGAAAGTATCCCAGGGGAAACGCTGGAATTTGTAAACAATTCTGAAAATGGTGTGCAAAAGGGACTGACCCTTCTGCAGAGGGGGCTGCCCCCTTTGCAGAAGGGCCAGTTCTCTTTACCCGTCCAAATTAATTCCCTCATCGCATCTTGCTTTTTATGAGAGATTATACTACAATATTTATATCTGTACGTTACCAGAACCACAGTGTATAAAAGCTAATAGTTATCGAGTACTGTATTGCGCAGGTTTCAGGCACTCTAATCACCAAAACATACACAAAGCAGTACTGTAAGATCAGGGGAGAGAAGTCCATGAGTGAGAAATATAGACAGCGTTCTATAATAGAAATCATGAATGACGTACTGGGCACCATACGTGATTATTATGATTCCGAATATGTTTATTATATAGAAAAAGAGGATGACGATATCATCACGATCTATGAATGGTGTGCAGAAAACGTTCCATGGCAGAGGGACCGCATTAAGATGCTGGATGCGGATCAGATGCCCAAGTGGCTGCGCCAGGAGATTACGGACACTACCGAGGCGGACTACAGTGTATTCCAGCCGCTGGATGATGAGGTGGTGGCGGTTCTGGCTGCGGTGGGCGTACACCGGGGCGGGTGCGACCTTTCACTTATGCGTGCGGTTATCCCATATATTTCACAGGCGATTGTCCTGCAGAAGATGCAGAAGCAGCAGGAATACCTCAGCTATCACGATGACCTGACCGGGCTTTTGAACCGGAACAGCTTTGTCGGCTATCTGGCGGAAGTGAAGCAGGAAGAACTGAAGTCACTGGGGGCGCTGTCCGTAGATATCAACGGCCTGAAGAACTTTAATAAAGAGTTTGGGCGTGAGTATGGGGATGAGGTGGTCATTCGTGTCGGGGAAGTCCTGGAGGAGTACTTCAGAGGCGCTATGGTATTCCGCCTGACAGGGGACGAATACCTGGCAATCATGGAGAACGTGGATTATGAGGACTTTATGAATAATGTCCACGGCGCACACAGCAAGCTGGAGAATATCAGCCTGGGCCTGACTACGATGGGATATGCCTGGGAAAAGGTAGACATTGATGTGGACAGCCTTGTGGCACATGCCGAGGGCATGATGCGGGAAGAGAAGCAGAAGTATTATAAGAACCTGAAGAAAGGCCATCATGAGCCGATTATCAAGCAGGATCTTCTGGAAGATATCGAACAGGGGAATTTTATTGTGTGTTTTGTCCCCAAGGTAGATGTTCTGACGGAGGAAGTGGTGGGAGCCGAAGCAGTTGTACGTTATCACCACAAGGATCTGGGCATTGTGGATCCGGGGAAATACATTACACTGCTGGAGGAGACAAAGCTGTCTCATCATCTGGATCTGTATGTATTCGAGGAGGTCTGTAAGACACTGAGGAGATGGGAGCTGGATGATATGCCGATGCTGCCTGTGTCCGTGAACTTTGCCGGTGCAACTCTGCGGCAGGAGAGCGTTGCGGAGAAGATGCTCGCCCTGGTAGAGAAGTACCATGTTTCCTGTGAATATCTGGAAGTCGAGGTTTCCGAATCCTACACAGATATGAATCAGGAGATGCTTGCAGAGACAAGCAACAAGATCAGGAAGGAAAATGTACGAGTCATTCTGGATCATTTTGGCGCTAAGGATTCCAGTTTTGCCATTCTATCTATCATGGAATTTGATGGCCTGAAGCTGGATCGGAGCCTGGTAGCTAACATTGTCGGAAACAGCCGCAGCCAGATTGTGGCAAAGGCAGTGATTGATGTATGCAGGCAGCTCGGTGTCCATGTGGCGGCCGCAGGGGTGGAAACACAGGATCAGCTGAATGTATTAAAAGAGTTGGGATGTGATTATGCACAAGGGACATTGTTCAATAAGCCGATTACGATAGACACTTTTGAAGTGCGCTATTTGAAGAATTAGAAAGCAGGCATATCTATGATCAGGACGTGGCTTTCGGATATCCGCCCTTTATATGAGGAGCAGAGATACCGGAAATATTACGATACGCTTCCGGCTTTTAGAAAAGAAAAGGCGGACAGGCTGCGATTCCAAAAGGACAGGGCGCAGAGCGCAGGAGCCTGGATATTGCTGGAAAAGATACGAAAGAAATACAGAATTACAGAAAAAGCAGCATTTAATCTCTCGCATTCAGGGGATTATGTGCTGTGTTCTGTTGATATGGAATGTAATGAGGAAACTCAGGTGGGATGTGACATTGAGACTGTTAAAGAGGCAGATCTGAAGGTGGCAAAAAGGTTTTTCTGCCCATCGGAGTACGAGGCAATTTTGAGGGAGGACAATCAAAAACTGCAAAGGGATATGTTTTACAGGTTCTGGGTGCTGAAGGAAAGTTTTATGAAGGCCACCAGAGAGGGCATGGCGCTGGATATGTCGAGCTTCGAGATCCGGCTTTCCTCGCCGCCTGTATTGCTTGAGAAGCCGGAACGTTTTCCGCGGGACTATTATTACCGCGAATACGTGCTGTCTGGGTGTCCCTGTAAAATAGCAGTCTGTTCCACTGACGACGAAATTGATTCTGAACTACGGATGGAGTTTAAATTATGAAGATGAACCGGAAGATAAAAAAAGCGCTCATATTGGGTGCAGTGTGCGGTGCAGTGCTTGGAATGGCGCTGACATTTGCCGCCGCCAGCAAGGCATTAGACAAAAAAGAAGATACTATGGCTAAAACGCACGAGAAGTTAAAAGCGGAGAATAAAGATCTGCAGTCAAAGTTGAAACAACAGAAATCTGTGGAGGCGGCGGCTGTTCTGTCTAAGCAAGAACCGGAGAATTGGGAGCTTGTGCTGGTAAATGACGATTATCCGCTGGATCAGGAATATCAGCCGGAATTAGCAGAGATTACAGAGGGGCGTTCAGTAGATTCGCGGATTCTCGAAGATACGAAGCAGATGCTGGAGGATGCCCAGGCGGGCGGACTTAAGATGTATATCTGCTCCGCTTACCGTTCCTACGATGATCAGAAGACAGTATTTAATGAGACCATGCAGAACTGGGTCAACCAGGGAAGCAGTTTACTGGATGCTTACAATGAAACGAAGAAATCTGTTGCGGTGCCGGGATACAGCGAGCACGCGACCGGGCTGGCGCTTGACATTACGTCCGAGGAGTATCAGGATCTGGATGAGAAACAGGCGGATACGGCTGAGTCCAAATGGCTGGCGGAAAACTGCTATAAATATGGATTTATACTTCGTTATCCCCCGGAAAAAGCGGATATAACCGGCATTATATATGAGCCGTGGCACTACCGCTATGTAGGGAAAGAGGCGGCGAAAGAGATCAAAGAGAAGGGGATCACACTGGAGGAATACCTGGGTGTTAAGTAGTTTCGTGAAAATAAGAGAACTTTTCTTCTACGGAAAGAGAAATCTGGACATTTTTAACAAATATAAATTTTTTATAAAATAATATTTGACTTTCAAATCTGCGCGAGTATAATAAGTTATATCAAAACGAGGGCGTTTTCCACAGGGAAGACGCCCTTTTTGTATAATAGGAAAGTGCATAGCACTTTCCTATTATACAAAACCCTCCGGGGGATGCACACGCCGCGATAAGGTATATAGCTGTAAGGCGGCATCGCGGCGGCGCCAAAGTGTGCAAGCCCTTCATGAGTGAGGGGGTGGAGAGCAGGGGTGGGATTGCCCACTTTTATAAAAAGGAGGTCACAACATGAAGAAACTCGAAATTATTATTCAACCGGAGAAGCTGGAAGACTTAAAAACAATTCTCGATGGCTGTTCTGCTAACGGGCTTATGATTACAAATATCATGGGATATGGTAATCAGAAAGGACACAGGAAAATATACCGCGGTGCAGAGTATCGTGTAAATCTGCTCCCTAAAATCAAGGTAGAAACAATCGTTGAACCTGAGACGGCCGAAGAAATCATTGAAAAAGTTGTCGCAGAAATCCAGACGGGTACATACGGAGACGGAAAGATATTTGTGTACGAAGTACAGGACGCGGTCAGGATCAGGACCGGGGAGCGCGGACACGATGCTCTCTAAATTACAGGCAGGAATGAAAAATTGTTATCAAAGGGGATAGCTGTAAGAAACATAGAGATGTGTTTCGTTACAGGTATCTCCTTTTTATATGCCCGGCATGTGAGCGGCCCGGGCAGCAAAATGAGAAGGAGGAGTCATTATGGGATTAGCAGATTTAATTGCAGGCGGTATGGAATCAAGTGAGGCGGTATCCCTGCTGATAAATGTCATGTGGACGATGCTGGGGGCAACTTTGGTATACTTTATGCAGGCTGGATTTGCCATGTGTGAGGCCGGATTTACACGGGCAAAGAATACGGGAAATATCTTGATGAAGAATATGATGGACTTTGTGCTGGGAAGCCTATTTTTCTTTATTTTTGGTTTTGCAATTATGCATGGTACGGACTGGAACGGCATCATAGGAATCAAAGGATTCTTCAATCCGATTTCTCTGGCAGATGCAGATGGTTTAATGAACGGCCTGCCAGTGGGCGTATTCATGATCTTCCACACGGTATTCTGTGCAACCGCAGCCACAATCGTTTCCGGTTCTATGGCCGAGCGGACCAAGTTTGCAGCCTACCTTGCATACAGCGCTGCGATCAGCATTTTCATATATCCGGTTTCCGGACACTGGATCTGGGGAGGAGGCTGGCTCGCAGAGTTGGGATTCCATGATTTTGCCGGTTCCACGGCTGTACATATGGTTGGAGGTATCTGCGCACTGATTGGGGCAAAAATACTGGGTCCTCGTATCGGAAAGTATGACAAAGAAGGAAAAGTCAGAGCCATTCCCGGACATAACCTGCCGATTGCAGCGCTTGGTGTCTTTATTCTGTGGTTCTGCTGGTTTGGTTTCAACTGCGGTTCTACAACAGCCGCAACTACGAACCTTGGAGATATTGCCATGACGACAAACCTTGCAGCGGCGGCAGCCACACTTCTGGCAATGACCGTAACCTGGTTCAGATATGGAAAACCGGATGTGTCTATGACCTTCAATGGATCTCTGGCGGGGCTTGTGGCAATCACAGCGGGCTGTGATACAGTCAGCAACTGGTCAGCAATCATAATCGGTGCAATAGCGGGTGTAGTGGTAGTATTTGCAGTAGAATTTTTTGATAAAGTAGCAAAGATTGACGATCCGGTGGGTGCGATCAGCGTACACGGCGTATGCGGTGCGCTCGGCACAATCCTGACAGGGGTATTCTCGCCAGATTATTCAGTAGTAACACAGCTGATAGGCGTTGCTTCCGTTATAGCCTTTGTAGGCATCATGGCAGTAATCATCTTTACAATCATAGACAAAACAATAGGGCTGCGGGTTAACAAGACCGAAGAAACCGAAGGTCTGGATGTACATGAGCATGGTTCAACCGCATATGCAGATTTCAACTTCAGACTGTAAAACAAATGCTTTACAACCTCCCCGCACTTTTAAGTTCCACCAAGCGAATTAATACGTTGCTGCAGTCTCGACGCCTCTCAATGTACGGACATTACCAACCGATTGGATGCACCAGCTGCAAAACAGGGAAGTCTGGCGACTGGGGGGAGTCTCTATGCCATTTTAAAAGTCCTAAAAGTCTGCGTTAGAGGCCATTAAGGAAAAAACATAGAAAATGGTGGGCAGAATTTGCCGTATCACGGCAAATTCTGAAGCGGCCTAAGGCCCGAAATTATCAAATTTCGGGCTGCATGCCGCTGAACCGCCATTTTCTATGTTTTTTCCTTTAGGGCCTCTTACGCAGATGGAGCGGATTTTTAAAATGGCATAGAGACTCCCCCCAGTCGCCAGACTTCCCTGTTTTGCAGCGTCCCCCCCTCCTATCACATAAATTGAACATTGACGTCCCCGTATGTATTTGCTAAAATGAAAAAAGGGAAAATGATGGGTTTATGAAGCAATTATTATGTTTCTATCCATCAGGGTATAATACAATACAGTATCACTATTAATAAGGAGGAAGATCATGGAAGACCTTACATTTGGAGAACAAGTCAAAATTATTCTTGGCCGTAAAGGCATGACTATTAAGGAACTGGCAGAGATAATCGAGGAACGTACCGGCAAGAAGATGTCCAGGCAGAATCTGACCCAGCGTCTGGGAAGAGACAATTTTCAGGAGCAGGACATGCGCACAATCGCAAATATTCTGGGCTGTCCTTTCCATTTAAGTATACTTTCAAGAGAAACTCCTGCGGCTGCGACAGCTGTAACTGAATCAGGAGAATCCGTTCCAACGGAAAAGGAGTGGAGGAAGCTGGAGAAGAAGCGCCAACAGAAGGCTGCGGAGAGAAAACAGGCATTTACACCGGTGGAAGGTCTGCAGGATAGCGAAGATATACTAGATGAAGACGATGCGGAAGATATTGAAGAGACAGCACCGGATGCCGGCCTGACAGGCGCAATAGAGGCGGAAAGCGCTGAAGGACGGGCTGCTGGTACTGCGGTGGCAGCTGAATCAGCCATCGGGGATGAAAGTGAGACTGAAGAAGTAGATATGACGATCGGTGAACTCTATGAGATCCATGAGGAACTTTCTGAATTAGAGGAGAACGTTCAGGCCGGTGAGCCGATTGAGACAATAAAAGAAGAGTTAGAACAGAAAAAGGAAGTTAAGACGGAGAAGAAGGAAAAGTTCCGCACCGGCGGTATTTTCCTCAGGAAGAAAGGAAATCCGGCCCCTGCGGAAGAATCTGTGCTGCAGAAAGAAGAGAAGACTGCTCCACCTGTTCAGGATGAGGAAGAGCCCGAGGATTTCGAGCCGGTTATCAAACATGATGATGTAGAAGAAGACCGGGAACTGGGCGAGGTGAATCCTTATACGGGGCGTGAATATCAGTCCAACAGTGTGCGCATGCATCCGAGCAGAATCGGATATGTACAGGTTTATGACCGATCTACACACAAATGGACAGATATGACCGAGTGGGCTTTTTTGGGGTATCAGGAACGCAAGAAAGCACTGCTTGGCAAAGAGTATGAACCTCCGATTTATCTTGACTAATATCGTAAAATAAGGAGGGTGCGTTATGGAGTGGGATACATTATTATCAGCAAAACGGATGCGGGGCGGCGCGAGGAACCGGCGGAATGGTTTAACGGATCTGAGAAGCGAATTTGAAAAGGACTATCACAGGATTATCGGGAGCGCTTCATTTCGGCGCCTGCAGGATAAGACCCAGGTATTCCCACTGGATAAAAGTGACTTTATCCGCACCAGGCTGACACATTCCCTTGAGGTATCCTCACTGGGAAAGTCACTGGGGCAGAACATTGGAGAAAATATATTAACAACGAATAAAGATTCCGGATTCACGGCCCCCATGAAGGAGGATATCTGCAATATCCTCCAGTGTGCGGGGCTTATTCACGATATAGGGAATCCGCCCTTCGGGCATTTTGGAGAAAATGCGATCCGGGAATGGTTTATCCGCAACCTTCCGGATCTCACTTGTTTCGGAAGATCGGTGGAAGAGATGCTGACTCCGCAGATGAGAGAGGATTTCTATCATTTTGAGGGAAATGCCCAGGCTCTGCGTCTCGTTACGAAGCTGCATTATCTGGTGGACGAGCACGGAATGAATCTGACATATGCGCTTTTGAACACCATCGTGAAATATCCGGTTCCATCCACAGGAATCGATCCCTCTACAGGCAATATCAAGGATAAAAAGATGGGCTATTATTATGCGGATCAGGCTGTATTTGAGGAGATTTCAAAAGAAACAGGGGCCGGTACATCCAGGCATCCTCTTACTTATATCCTGGAGGCGGCAGATGACCTGGCCTATAAGACGGCAGATATTGAAGATGCCTATGTAAAGGGATTTATAACATTTTATGACCTGGAAAAAGAATTGGAAATATTGCAGAAGAAACAAAATAATGCCGATTTCCAACCGCTTGACAAACTCCGCACCCTCTATGAAAGAGGCGAAGAAAAGGGGGTTAGCCATCCGGAGTCCTACGCTGTGAAGAACTGGATTGTGAGGGTGCAGGGATATCTGATCAGCTGCGCGACTTCTGGATTTACATCCCATTATGACGAGATCATGGAAGGGACTTTTAAAGAGGACTTGTTTTATGGAACCTTTGGACAGGATCTGATGGATCTGCTTGGTGATATGGCTTACCGTTATGTATTTGCATCTAGGGCCATCTATAAGATGGAGGTGACTGAGGCAGTAATTCTGGATTTCCTGATGGATAAGCTGGTTCATGCGGTACTGTATTATGATACAGACCGGCCGCTGGGATCTATCGACAGCAGGGTAGTGTCCTTTATCTCGGATAATTATAAGAATGCATACAGACTGCAGGCAAAAGGAAAGAGTGAGGCAGAGAAGCTGTATCTTCGTCTGCTGCTGGTCACGGATTATGTATGCGGGATGACGGACAGCTATGCAAAACGGTTGTATCAGGAAATGAACGGGCTTGTTTAGGGGGATGGGGCGCTAATGACAAGGCGATTCCGGGGCCTGGCTGGGCAATGTCTGCTGGTGAAGTGTTCGGACATTTCACCAGCAGACATTGCC
>OBZW01000324.1_pt1 | contig 34621 bp, 31 predicted proteins | sample 1477021 | NCBI WGS metagenome assembly OBZW01 (sample SAMEA2580262, study PRJEB22360) | human gut metagenome | biome: human gut; feature: human-associated habitat; material: faeces | place: Denmark | collected 2008/2010
GCCGGTGCGAAATGCTAGAGTGCGCTTAGCAGCACGGGTGCATTACGCACCGGCATATACAGCCCCAGTCCCACCCCGGCATCCCTGTCATTAAGCGTCCCCATCTCACCCCGGGACGAATTCTCGTCCTCCAAATCCCATATTGATTTTCCGTCTCCCTTGTATTATAATCATCATGCGAGACTTCGTTTTTCTTTTAGAAAGACAGCCTTACTACTTTATGTATGAAAAATCGAAAAAGGACAGGTGTGAACGTATGAAAAAATTAGAACAGCTTTACGAAGGAAAAGCAAAAAAGGTATTTGCTACTGACGACCCGGATATTGTGATTGTAGATTATAAAGACGATGCCACCGCATTTAATGGTGAGAAGAAGGGGACGATTGTTGGGAAAGGCGTGATTAATAACCGCATGACCAACTATATCTTCCAGGTGCTGGAAAAGGAAGGCGTGCCGACACACTATGTAAAAGAACTGAGTGACAGAGAGACTGCAGTGAAGAAGGTGGAGATCGTTCCTCTGGAAGTGATTGTGCGTAATGTGGCTGCGGGCAGCTTTTCCAAGAAGCTTGGGATTGAAGAAGGCAGAAAATTATTAGCACCGACTTTGGAGTTCAGTTATAAAGATGATGATCTGGGCGACCCTATGATCAATGATTATTTTGCAATTGCGATTGGGGCTGCAACGAGAGAAGAGATTGATAAGATTACGGAATATACTTTTAAAGTTAATGACGTTATGAGAAAGTTCTTTGATGAAGCTGGGATTGAGCTGATCGACTTTAAGATTGAATTCGGCAGATTCCATGGGGAGATTATCCTTGCGGATGAAGTGTCACCGGATACATGCAGGCTGTGGGACAAGGAGACACACGAGAAATTGGACAAAGACCGTTTCCGCAGAGATATGGGCAATGTAGAGGATGCATATCAGGAAGTATTTAAGAGAATCGGCATCAAATAAATAGGAGACATTCATGAGCAGAATTGATAAAGTTATGACAGGCTTGGGGGAAGAATGTGGAGTTTTTGGTGCATATGATATGGATGGCGGCAATGTGGCGCCATCCGTATATTATGGCCTTTTTGCACTGCAGCACAGAGGACAGGAAAGCTGTGGTATTGCGGTAACTGACACATATGGACAGCGAAGGGTTTTATCAAAAAAGGGCCTGGGGCTTGTGAACGATGTGTTCGATGAGGAATCCCTGCATGGTTTGAAGGGGAATCTGGGGATCGGACACGTGCGCTATTCCACGGCAGGGGGAACCCGGGTGGAGAATGCACAGCCGCTCGTTATCAATTACGTGAAAGGGACACTGGCCATTGCCCATAACGGCAATCTGGTCAATGCCATTGAATTGAGAAAAGAACTGGAATATACAGGAGCTATTTTTCAGACTACCATCGATTCGGAAGTGATTGCATATCATATCGCGAGGGAGCGCCTGAATGTAAGCCGGGCGGAGGACGCAGTTAAAAATGCGATGATGAAGATAAAGGGGGCGTATGCCCTAGTAGTGAGCAGCCCGCGCAAGATGATTGGAGCCAGGGATCCTCTGGGACTGAAGCCGCTGTGTATTGGAAAAAGGGATAATACGTACTTTCTGGCCTCGGAGAGCTGTGCCATTGCGGCGGTGGACGCGGAGTTTGTACGTGATGTACTTCCCGGGGAGATTGTTACGATTACCAAAGAAGGAATCGCGTCCGATACGAGCATGGCAGTACCGGTTGAGGGACAGGCCCGCTGCATTTTTGAGTATATTTATTTTGCGCGGACAGACAGTACTCTGGACGGGGTAAATGTCTATCATTCCAGGATTACCGCAGGCAGGGCATTGGCGGAATCATACCCTGTGGAGGCGGATCTGGTAGTTGGCGTGCCGGATTCCGGGCTGGTTGCGGCAAAGGGATATTCGGAACAGTCGGGCATCCCCTATGGGATGGCCTTCCATAAGAACAGCTATGTGGGAAGGACGTTTATTAAGCCGAGCCAGAGCGAAAGGGAATCCAGCGTGAAGATCAAGCTGAATGTCATACCCGAGGTGGTAAAAGGCAAAAGGATCATCATGGTGGATGATTCGATTGTGCGGGGAACAACCTGTGCTAATATTATCAGGATGCTGAAAGCAGCGGGAGCCACCGAAGTCCATGTCAGAATCAGTTCACCGCCGTTCTTGTATCCGTGCTATTTTGGAACCGATGTACCGTCCAATGAACAGCTTATAGCGCATTCCCATACGCCGGAACAGATTCGGAAGATGATAGGGGCGGATTCTTTGGGATACATGGAGGTCAGTAAGCTGAAAAATATGGTGGGAGATCTGGGCTACTGCGATGCATGTTTTACCGGAAAATATCCAATGGAGGTGCCGGACGGGGATATCAGCCAGGCATTTGAGCAGGGGACCTGGTAGGACGCCTGCTTTTCGCTTTTATGGATATGAAGCAGAAATCCTTGGTTTATACAATTGCCGGGGTATTGACAGTCATTTAGTATATATAAGAATAGGAGATTAGATTTATGAGTACGGACCGTTATGTCAGCCCTCTTTCTGAGCGTTATGCGAGTAAAGAGATGCAGTATATATTTTCACCCGATAAGAAGTTCAGAACATGGAGAAGGCTTTGGATTGCCCTGGCCGAGACGGAAAAGGAACTGGGTCTGAATATCACAGATGAGCAGATTGAGGAATTAAAGGCCCATGCGGAAGATATCAACTATGATGTGGCTAAGGAAAGAGAAAAGGTCGTGCGCCATGACGTGATGTCTCATGTGTACGCCTATGGTGTACAGTGCCCCAAGGCAAAAGGCATTATTCACCTTGGCGCCACATCCTGCTATGTGGGAGATAATACCGATATAATCGTAATGGCGGAGGCACTGAGGCTGGTGAGGACAAAGCTGGTCAATGTGATCGCGGAACTTTCCAGGTTTGCAGACGAGTATAAGGCACAGCCTACGCTTGCATTTACCCATTTTCAGCCTGCACAGCCTTCCACAGTCGGCAAGAGGGCGACGCTCTGGATGCAGGAGTTTGAAATGGATCTGGAGGATTTGGATTATGTCCTTGGCAGCCTGAAACTGCTGGGATCCAAGGGAACCACAGGAACCCAGGCAAGCTTTCTGGAGCTCTTTGACGGGGATCAGGAGACCATTGACAAGATCGATCCTATGATCGCGGAAAAGATGGGATTCGGAGCTTGTTATCCGGTATCCGGGCAGACTTATTCCAGAAAAGTGGATACAAGAGTTCTGAATGTATTGGCTGGCATTGCCGCCAGCGCGCACAAGTTTTCAAACGATATCCGCCTTCTGCAGCACCTGAAAGAGGTGGAGGAACCCTTTGAGAAGACCCAGATCGGCTCCTCTGCTATGGCATATAAAAGAAACCCGATGAGAAGCGAGAGGATTGCGTCCCTTTCCAGATATGTAATGATAGACGCATTGAATCCGGCTATTACATCGGCGACACAGTGGTTCGAAAGAACACTGGATGACTCTGCCAATAAGCGTCTGAGCATACCAGAAGGGTTCCTGGCAATTGACGGCATTCTGGATCTGTGTCTGAACGTCGTCGACGGACTGGTTGTATACCCAAAAGTAATTGAAAAGCGTCTGATGTCAGAGCTGCCATTTATGGCCACAGAAAACATTATGATGGATGCCGTGAAGGCGGGCGGAGACAGACAGGAACTACATGAGCGCATCCGCGAGCTATCCATGGAAGCAGGCCGGAATGTAAAGGAAAAAGGGCTGGATAATAACCTTCTTGAACTGATCGCACAGGATGAAGCCTTCAATATGAGCTTGGAAGATCTGCAGGAGACGATGGATCCCTCAAAGTATGTAGGGCGGGCAAAAGAACAGGTAGAGTCTTACCTTAAACATGTAATAAGGCCTCTGTTGGAGGAAAATAAAGACATTTTGGGCGTAAAAGCAGAAATTAATGTTTAGGTTTTAGATGGGCGGGGGATTTTCTCAAAGGGGACGCTGAAAAACCGGGAAGCCTGCCCCAGGCCGGGCACATCTATGCCATTTTAAAAATCCGCTCCGTTTACGTAAGAGGCCCTAAAGGAAAAAACATAGAAAATGGCGGTTCAGCGGCATGCAACCCGAAATTTGATAATTTCGGGTCTTAGGCCGCTTCAGAATTTGACGTGAGACGTCAAATTCTGCCCACCATTTTCTATGTTTTTTTCCTTAAGGGCCTCTAACGTAAACTATAGGACTTTTAAAATGGCATAGATGCTCCCGGCCTGGGGCAGGCTTCCCGGTTTTTCAGATGGTACATCCGGCCGGTAGGAAAAGCTCGTCCACTGAGCGGGGCTCCGAGCGGTGGCAGCGTATTAATTCTTTCTGGGGCTATGCTGTCCCCCAGCGAATTAATACGCTGCCACGGTCTGAGAGCCATCCCGGCGTACGAGTCCTTCCTGCCGGTTGGATGCATCAGCGATATGAAGGGATCAGCGAAAGCCTCCCCATCCATTCACAAGGCTAAAGCTTGTTCATTTAGTTTTGGAGGGGTGTTTTTTTATGTGGTCTGTGTTATGATAGATGAAAGTGTTATTAATTTAACATTTGGAAGGAGAGCGGAGATGCGTTTATTTATTAAACAGAGGGTGTTTTCCTGGACTGATTCTTACGATGTATATGATGAGGGCGGGGAGGCAAAATATTTTGTGAAGGCTGAGTTTTTTACGCTGGGCCATCAGATTCATGTGTATGACTGGCGGCAGAGGGAAGTCGGCGCCATTCGTCAGAAGCTGATGACTCTGATGCCGCAGTTTGAAATCGAAATGAACGGTATGGTACTGGGAGAAATCCAGAAAAAGTTTACATTTTTCCGCCCAAGATATGAAGTGGATTTTAAGGAATGGCATGTGGAAGGCGATTTTCTCGGATGGGAATATGATGTCTGCGACGGCCGAGGTCCGGTGGTGCATATCACTAAGGAGTTCATGCATTGGGGAGATACCTACGTGCTCGACTTTGCAAATCCGGCGGATGAACTTACGGGGCTGCTTCTTGTTATTGCAATAGACGCGGCGAACTGTACGAATGGGCAGTAAGGTACATGAGAGATTATCCGGTTACATTCCGTATGGAGAGGATGCGGCCGGATGGTAACAGTCCGGGCATGCCGGAACTGTTACGCTGGATGCGGGAATAGAGTACTGAATTTTAGAAATTTTATAGACGAAAGTATGAAACTGTCTTATAATTGGAAATAGTAAATTCAGGGATAAATAAAGGAGGCCGTATTTATGGCAATATGGATTATATTAGCAATTATTGTGATTTTGATTATTTGGCTTGCAGGCTCTTACAATGGGTTTATTAAGCTGAGGAACAAGACAGAGGAAGCATTTTCTGCAATGGATGTGTCTTTGAAGAAAAGATACGATCTGATTCCAAACTATGTGGAGACGGTAAAAGGATACGCAAAGCATGAGTCGCAGACGCTGGAAAAAGTGATTTCCGCGCGTAATGCAGCGATGAATGCATCAACGGCGGAGGAACGGATTGCAAACGACAACATTCTAAGCGGCACTTTAAAGTCTTTATTTGCAGTATCTGAGGCATATCCTGATCTGAAGGCAAATCAGAACTTTCTGCAGCTTCAGGACCAGCTGCAGCGGATTGAGGAGGAGATTGCCGGTTCCAGAAGATATTATAATGGCGTAGTGAATCGTTTTAATACGAAGACAGAGATGTTCCCGGGCAATATCATTGCCGGTATCTTCGGGTTTCAGAGAAAGCCTCTGTATGAAGTGAATGACAGTGGTGAGCGTGAGAATGTGAAAGTGACTTTCTAGCAGGGGGATGCCAGTATGAAGAAATTTAGCGGAAGAACCGCCGCTATCATTATATGGGCTGTTGTATGGGTGTTTTTTATGTTTGGTTCAGGGATTGTGGAAAAAGTTGTAAACCCTGAGGTAGAACGAAAAGAAGATCTGAACATGACTACGCAATATTTTAACACAGACATCGAGGTGGGGGAGAACCAGTCCTATAAAGTGACAGAGCAGATCGGAGTTGACTTTCTGACGCCCCGGCATGGCATCTACCGTTATATTCCGGTGAAGGGAACCGTATATACTAAAGACGGCGGAAACTTTCAGGGGGTGCCTTATAATGCCCGGCTGACAGGGCTGGAATCTCGGGAGGAAACAGAAGTTGATTCTGAAAGCGGATCTAAGGTAATCCGTTTTGGTTCGGAGGATGCATATCTGACCGGACGGAAAGAATACCGGTTTTCCTATACGGTGACACCGCGTTTCCAGGAGAATGCGTATCAGAACGCCTATTATAACGTGTTTCCGACTCAGTGGCAGAACAGGATCCCTGCTGGAAGCAGATTTACCATCACATTTCCGAAAGAATTTCCTCACGATATTCTGGAGTTTTATTACGGAACCTATGGGGAGAATAAGAACGCTGCAGCAATTCTGGATCTATCCTGGCAGGGAAATACGGTCACGGGCATTTTGAAAAAAGATTTAAAACTGGGGGAGGGAATTACGTTCTTTGCGCCCATGGAAGCTGGTTATTTCACAGGTGTCGGGCAGCTTACTTTCCTGCCATGGCTGCTGTTATTGCCGGCCGTGATACTTTTGCTGCTGATTGTTTTTCTTTTTGTGAGATTCGGAAGGGATGAACCGATTATTCCTTCGATTCAGTATCAGCCTCCGGATAATCTGGACAGTGCCGCCGTGGGGTATATTATTGACGGCAGTGTAGAAGATAAAGACTTGCTTTCCCTGATTATATACTGGGCGGACAAAGGCTTTCTGAGCATTAAAGAAATGCCGGACCATGGGCTCAGTCTGTTCAAGCTGAAGGAACTTCCTGAGGAAGCGCCCAGCTATCAGTTCTGCATTTTTAATAAGCTGTTTGAGTACAGAGAAATCCGTAAAATCAGTGACCTCCAGTATAAGTTTTCAGGCACGCTGGAGATGGCGAAAAAACAGCTGAAGAATTATTTTCAAAAGCAGGGCCGGGATATGATATATACCAGAGAATCTAAAATTGCCAGGACAGCGGCGATTGTATGCTGTACGCTGCCTTTGGCCTGGTTTATGGTGCTCACAAGTATCTATTCTTATACAAGCGGCGGCAGGATCTTTGTCCAGGTGCTGCTGTGGGTTATGCTGCTGGTTGGCACACTGGTTTTCTGCAGTGATATTGATACATGGTATGCCAGAACCGATACATCCCGCAAACTGACGGCGGGAGGCACACTGGCGGTCTGCTTTTTATCTACCGCAGTGTATGCGGGCAGTTATGTTATGCGTGTATTCCAATATGAAGTCTTTAATTATATATGGGTGCTGGTTCCTGTTCTGGCAGCCACCGGAGTGATGATCGGGCTGGCAGGATTTATGAAGAGACGGACATCCCAGTGTATTGAATGGATGGGAAGACTTGCCGGGCTTCGTGATTTTATAGAAACGGCTGAACTGGAGCGCATGAATGAACTTGCAAAAACGAACCCTGAGAGGTTCTATCATATTATTCCTTATGCTTATGTGTTTGGTCTTTCCGACGTTTTTGCTAAAAAACTGAAAGGCCTCTCAGTACCGGCTCCTGAATGGTTCTCTCCATATCACAGCTATTCTTTTTTCGATTACTATATGTTTAACAGACTCATGATGAGCAGCCTGAATAAAACTGCATCCACGCTGACCGTATCCAGACCAGTGCAGTCAGGAGGTTCCGGAGGCAGTTTTGGCGGCGGAGGCTTTGGCGGCGGCGGTTTTTCCGGCGGCGGTTTCGGCGGCGGAGGAGGAGGCAGCTGGTAATATTAAGAAAATGCAAAGGAATGTTGCGAAAGATTGCGGCGTTCCTTTTTCTTATGTTAAATTTATATTTGTGTGAGTATTATTTGTGGTATGGAAAGAAAGGTGCAGGTAAACTGAAAATGGAATGTTGTATTAGAATTTTTGAGAGCGGTGTTGCGCGAAGAAGGGGATCGCGCATCATAGGGATAGTGATGATAATTATGCTGGCGGCAGGGCTTGTCTGTGAACTCCCTGCTTTGGAATTTACGGAGTCGGACGCCGCATATCGAATGATTTACGGAAAATATTATGGAAAAGAGCTGGTGACATATGGGACAAACAGTGAGGGAGCCGGCGCCTTAGATATTTTCGGCAATGCGGTGAATCGAATACCGGTAAAGACAAATATTAATAAAATGTTGAAAGAAAACAAAAGAGTGAAGTCGATGACAGAGCAGCCGGAAGCGGAACAGGCAGACTTGCTTTCGGACTTCTTTTTGATGGGCATAGAAATACCGGCTATTGGTGGAATATCAGAGACAGAGGTTCCAAATCTCAATTTCACGGGAGTGCATATCCCGGAATCACCGACAGGAAATGTGACCCCGCCGGTGATTCCGGATATTCCTGCAGCCAATGATAAACCCTCAGTTCCGGATGCACCCATCACACCGGATAATCCGATCGTACCCGATCTGCCAATTGTGCCGGATACGCCGCTTGTTCCGGATAATCCACCGGTGGATGTTGACCCGGCAGTTCCGCCGGATGTGGTCGTTCCGGATACTCCGGATGTGGAAGCACCCGACATTCCGGGAGAGAATGATGATCCAAACAACGGTACGGATGAACCGGCGATTGAACAGCCGGCAGGCTTTACGGTAAATGCGGATGGTATGATCTGTGCTTACGATCCCTCTGCGGGTATCGTAAAGGAAGGCCGTCTTGTGCTTCCCTCAGAAGGCTGTTCAGGAATTGCAAGGGGGACCTTTGAAGGGGGCGGCGCGGAGATCTATGAACTTTTTATTCCCCCGAATATTGTAAATATCGAACCAGGTGTTCTGAGTGAACTGACGGACCTTGGCTGGATTCAGCTGACGGAACCCAATGCAAATTATACATGGCAGGACGGTATGCTGTTTGACAGCAGCATGACAACACTTCTTGCATTCCCGCGTGGAAGAATCGGTACATATGCGCTTCCGTCTAATGTGACAAGGCTGGAAGATTATTCGTTTTTAAACACCAATCTGACCAAGATAGATATGATGAAATGTGGTGCTGTAGAAGTGGGCAGCAATGTGTTTGGCGGGAATGGCGGAAATGGAATTACGATTATGGCGCCAAGGGAGCACCTGGAGCATTACCAGAATGTATTTGCAGAGTTGGGTGTGACAATACGTTAAAAAGAGATTTCCTCTGAGGACTTTTCGTAACAGGTAACAGTTTAGGACCGCCTGAAATTTTCCGCGGAAAAGGTGTATTTATTCAAAAAATGTGTTAAAATGTGTAAGGATTTGTGCAGACTATATGTGACAGAGAAGCAAGAATCAGTATGCCCGGCACACCCGGGACAAAGGCGGGAAAATGGATGGATTATAAGCTTGTGATGAATACGGCGGTACTGGCCGGCGAGATGATGCTGCGCAGCGGGGCGGAGACGTACAGGGTGGAGGATACCATCAACCATATTCTGCGCACGGCTGATACAGAGACGGTTGAGGCCAGTGTGATGATGACCGGCATTGTGGCCACAATTGGCAACCCGGATATGGAGCCGATTACGGTGATTAAAAGAGTACAGAAACGGGGAACAAATCTGAACCGGATTATGAGGGTGAATGAAATATCAAGAAAATACTGTGCGGGAGAGCTGACTCTGGAAACGGCTTATAATGAGCTGAAGAGCATCGGTGGAAAGCAGTACCCTGTCTGGATTTATAATCTGGCAACGGTGCTCGTCCCCGCGGGATTTGCCCCGCTGTTTGGGGGCGGTATTCTGGAAACTGCCGCTGCTGCGTTCGTGGGTGCTGTGCTTGCATTGGTGGTGACTGTGGGAAAACGCCTGCAGATCAATGGTTTTATACTGGATACGCTGTCCTCCTTCGGACTGGCTGTTGCGGCTGCGCTTTTGAAAAGGTTCTGCCCGGGGCTGGATGAGGATATTGTCATTATCAGCGCGATTATGCCAATGGTGCCTGGGGTTGCGATTACAAATGCGGTGAGGGATACCCTGCAGGGGGATTACATTTCCGGCGGAGCCAGGATACTGGAGGCATTTCTCAAGGCAGCGGCTGTAGCGCTGGGAGTAGGGGCGGCAATGGCTCTGACGGGGCTGATGTATCCGGGAGGTGGCAATTTATGAAGCTGATATTTGGAGTCATAGGTTCCTTTGTGGCTGTGGCAGGCTTTGCCGTACTGCTGGAGACGCCGCGCAGATATCTGCTCCATGCGGGAATCGCCGGGGCGATCGGAGGTTTTGTGTACCTGTTCAGCATCCAGCGAGGGGCGGATGTGGTTCTGTCCTCATTTTTTTCTGCGCTGGCGATTGCGCTTACATCGCATACCTTTGCACGGGTGTTTAAGGCGCCGGTTACGATCTTCCTGATTGCAGGAATCCTGCCGACGGTACCCGGGGCGGGGATGTACCGGATTGTGTATTATATCATAGCCAACGACAGCGCAAAAAGCAGTTATTATCTGATCCAGACACTTGAGATTGCCGGTGTCATAGCCCTTGCTATCTTTATCATGGACACCGTGTTTAAAGTGCGGTTTAAGAAAGTATAAAAATACCAAAATTCGCCTTTTTTGTTTGTTGAACAATACAGGGACTTGTTTTATAATGAAATTAACAACATAACCTGCAACAGACTGTTCATGCTAGAGGAAAGGGCGGGATGAATATGCGTAGTAAGAACATTTTGCAACTACTGGAAGAAAGCAAGTATACCGTAGCGATAAGTGGAAAAGAGATGTTTCTTGAGAATGGTTACCCCGGAGTACGTGATGGAGAAGAGTCTTACGAGATTGAACAAAAGTATGGATATTCTGCCGAGGAGATTTTGAGCAGTGCATTTTATGCGACAAGGAAAGAAGTTTTCTTTGAGTTTTACAGAACCGAGATGCTTGCAGCTACAGTGATTCCGCCTGGAAAGGGCTTTTTAAATCTGCAAAAGATGGAGGAATACGGCCTTGTACACTGCGAGATTACAAAAAGGCTGTTTGGACTTCTTGAAAGAGCCGGATGCAGGAATGTGATTAATCTTCATGGAAGTATCTATGATAATTTCTGTCCCCATTGCGGGAAAAAATATCCCATTGAGTACATTATACAGTCAAAAGGCGTGCCCTTGTGCGAGGACTGCAAGAACACGATACGTCCTAAGATCTGCCTTTATGGAGAGATGGTGGATAATGGGATTGTTACAAAAGCAGCGGAGGAGATCCAGAAAGCGGATGTACTGCTTGTGCTTGGAACAAGCCTCCATGCGTCGCTCTGCCATCAGCTGATCCAGTACTATAATGGAGATAAGCTGATCCTGATTACGAACGAAGAGCATTATTCTGATAAGCTTGCAGACGTGCTGGTCTACAGCAGAGTGGATGATGCCCTTGAAAAACTGGTAACAGCATACCAGAACAAATGGAATAAAGAACATGAATTGGAGAAGAGAGAACATGAGTAAAGTAAGAACAAGATTTGCACCCAGCCCGACAGGCAGGATGCATGTAGGAAACCTGCGGACAGCATTGTATGCTTATCTGATCGCAAAACACGAAGGCGGCGACTTTATTCTCCGTGTGGAGGATACGGATCAGGAGCGCTTTGTGGAAGGCGCTCTGGATATCATATACCGTACCCTGGAGAAAACAGGCCTGATTCATGACGAGGGGCCGGATAAGGACGGTGGATTCGGACCTTATGTGCAGAGCGAGAGGAATGCCTCCGGGCTGTACCTGAGGTATGCAAAACAGCTGGTTGAGCAGGGGGACGCTTACTATTGCTTTTGCGATAAAGAAAGGCTGGAATCTCTCAAAACATCCGTGTCGGAGGATGGAACAGACATTGTCGTATATGACAAGCACTGTCTGGGACTTTCCAAAGAGGAGGCAGAGGCAAACATGGCTGCGGGCATGCCGTGGGTTATCCGTCTGAATGTACCCAACGAAGGGACAACGACCTTTCACGATGAGATATATGGGGATATTACGGTGCCGAATAACGAACTGGACGATATGATTCTGATCAAATCTGATGGTTTTCCAACGTACAATTTTGCAAACGTAGTTGATGATCATCTGATGGAGATTACGCACGTTGTCAGGGGAAATGAATACCTCTCCTCTGCTCCCAAATATAACCGGCTTTATGAGGCTTTCGGATGGGATGTGCCGGTTTATGTACACTGCCCGCTGATTACCGATGAGAACCACAAGAAACTGAGCAAACGCTGCGGACATTCTTCCTATGAAGACCTGATCGAGCAGGGCTTCGTGTCCGAAGCCGTTGTTAACTTTGTGGCACTGCTGGGCTGGAGCCCGGCCGACACACAGGAGATTTTTTCCCTGGAAGGCCTGGTGGAGGCTTTTGATTACCGCAGGATGAATAAATCACCGGCGGTTTTTGATCCGGTAAAGTTAAGATGGATGAACGGAGAATACTTAAAAGCCATGGATTTTGATACATTTTATGAGATGGCAGAACCCTATCTCAGAGAATGTATTACAAAAGATTACGATCTGAAGAAGATTGCATCACTGATCAAGACGCGGATCGAGATATTCCCGGATATCTGCGAACAGGTAGACTTTTTTGAAGAGCTTCCGGATTATGATACAGCAATGTATACGCATAAGAAGATGAAGACGAATGAAGAGTCCTCTCTGGAAGTACTTAACGAGCTGCTTCCGCTGCTGGAAAAACAGGAAGATTACAGCAATGATGCGCTGTTTGAGACACTGAAGGGCTATGTGGCAGAGAAGGGGTGTAAGAACGGTTACGTGATGTGGCCGGTGAGAACCGCTGTCTCTGGAAAGCAGAATACACCGGGGGGCGCCACCGAGATCATGGAGATCATCGGAAAAGAAGAGTCTCTCAGACGAATTAGAATTGCAATTGAAAAGTTAAGCTGACAGTTCACATTTCTGAACGTCAGTAAGTAGAAAGAGGTACGTATGAGTTTTAGTAAGGCTCAGTCAGATGCAGTCACTCATGGGGGAGGCCCATGTCTTGTCCTTGCAGGTCCCGGATCCGGGAAGACCCTGACGATTGTAAACCGAATGAAATACCTGATTGAGGAGCGAAAAGTAAGGCCAGAAGAAATTCTGGTCATTACTTTTACTAAGTATGCAGCAGCAGAGATGAAGTCCCGTTTTCAACAGCTGATGGGAAATAAAGGCCTGCCGGTGACCGTGGGGACCTTCCACGGGATCTATTATGGTATTCTGAAATGGGCATATCATTTCGGCCCTCAGAATATTCTCTCAGAGGAAGAAAAGTATCAGATCGTGAGGCATGCTGTGAACAGGCAGGATATCGAGATCTTTGATGAGGAAGATTTCCTGCAGGCGATCGTGACTGAGATCGGTATTGTGAAAAATAACAGAATGGACATAGAAGAATACAGATCCGAAAAGTGCGCGCCGGATGCTTTCAGAAACATTTACCGGGAATACGAGACACAGCGGAAAACCGCAAAGAAAATCGATTTTGACGATATGCTTGTGCTGTGTTATGAATTATTCCGGTCCAGGCCGGATATCCTGAAGCTTTGGCAGGAAAAGTTTCATTATATATTGATTGACGAATTCCAGGATATCAATCAGATCCAGTATGATGTAATCAAGATGCTGGCGGAACCACAGAGTAATCTGTTTGCCGTGGGGGATGATGATCAGTCGATATACGGGTTTCGCGGGGCGGATTCACGGCTGATGTTCCGGTTCACAGAGGACTATCCGGAGGCGAAACAGCTGCTGCTGGATATCAATTACCGGTCCACTTCAAATATCGTGGAGAATGCCCTGAAGGTGATCGGTCATAATGAGATCCGGTTTCAGAAGAAAATACGAGCACAGAAACCCCGGGGAGCAAGTCTGCACGTGCAGGAGGTGCGGGATCCGGCGGAGGAGGGCGGATATGTGCTGGAAGAGATCCGGGAACGGATCCGCGAAGGCGTACCGCCGGAAGACATTGCGGTACTGTTCCGGATCCATACGGATGCCCGGCCTCTCGTGGAGCAGCTGATAGAACACAAAATATCTTTTCAGATGAAGGAACATATGCCAAACATTTACAGCCACTTTATAGCAAAAGATATTATGGCATATTTCCGGATGGCATCGGGGAGCCGTGCCCGCCAGGATTTTCTGCAGATTATGAACCGCCCCAAGCGATATATTTCCAGAGAAAGCTTATCCGGCAGGGAGGCATCTTTTGAGGATTTGAGAAAGTTTTACTGTGACAAGGAATGGATGCAGGACAGAATAGACCAGTTCGAATGGGATCTGAAAATGCTGGCTAAGATGGCCCCTTATGCTGCCTTCCAGTATTTGAGAAAAAGGATCGGATATGATGATTTTCTGCGGGAATACGCTTCATCCAGAAGAATGCAGGCAGGGGATTTGTTCGAGGTGTTGGCAGAATTGGAGGAGGCGGCTAAGCCTTTTGCATCTATGAAGGAATGGTTTGAGCATGTGGAGGAGTATACCAGTGCGCTGAAAATGCGGGAGAGCAGCAGGGAAAGACAGCAGGAGGGCGTCCGGCTGATGACGATGCATGCTGCAAAGGGCCTGGAGTTTGATACGGTTTATATCATCGAGGCGAATGAAGGGCAGATTCCTTATAAAAAAGCTTTGAAGGAACAGGGGACGGAAGAAGAACGCAGGCTGTTTTATGTGGCCATGACCAGGGCAAAAGAGCAGCTGAAAATCGTATATGTAAAGAAAAAAAACGGAAAGGATGTTTCACCTTCCCGTTTTGTCGAGGAACTTCTTGAGGATGCAAAGAATTAATCCTCGTCCGAATCCAAGTCTTCATCCAGGTCCAAATCTTCAAATTCCTGGGAATCCAGCCATTCATCAAACTTATCTGCAGCACGTTCATACTCATCGTCGTCTTCAATGTTTTCTAGTTCAGGCTGTCCTTCTACTGGTTCTGAGAAGCGGTAGAGATAAACCTGTCCTTCGTCATTGCTGCCTTCCTCGTCGAGCGGAAGCAGGGCAATGTATTCCTGGCCTTCCACCTCATAAATCGTGAGGACGGCACACTCCAGCTCTTCGTCATTATCGAGTGTCAGTGTTACAGTAAGTGATTCATTTTCGCTCATAAATGGTCTCCTTTTTTCATTGATAACTTAACTCTAACAAAAAGAAGGCTAAAAAGCAAGGGAAAAACATGAGCCGGTTCCTATTGTGACTGTGACAGTTACTATTCACGGCCCAGGGGCCGCGCATAGTAACCTGTGACACACTGCGTCGTTCACGGCACGGTGTGATCAGTAACTTCCTATTGACATTGGGGAGAAACACGATAGAATGGAAGAAGGTTCTTAAATTTTGCTGAACAGGAGGGTATTGAATGAAAAGAAAGTTACTGAGCGTATTACTCATTGTCCTGATGGTGTGTTTGCTGCTGGCAGGATGTAAAAAGAATGTGGGTACGCCTGAAGATAATGCAGTACAGGATACAGAGACAGAAGAAGGAGAGGACGAGGAGCAGGAGGAGACTGGCTATACATTTGGCTATAGCTGCATTGATATGGGGAACCCCTATTTTGACACCTTAAAGATGTCGATTGAAACCGCGCTGTCCGAACAGGAGTATCACCTGACAGTCAAGGATCCCGGCACAGATGTGAATGTTCAGATTGAGCAGATTCAGGAAATGATTGAGCAGGGTGTAGATGCGGTCTTTTTGTGCCCGGTAGACTGGGAAAAGATCACGCCGGCTTTGGAAGCGCTGAAAGAGGCTGATATACCGGTGATTAATATAGATACACAGGTAAAGGATACAGATTTGATTGACGCTTATGTAGGTTCAGATAATAAAAACGCCGGTTTTCTGTGCGGTGAGGATTTGATGAAGCAGCGTCCGGACGGAGGCAGGATTGTCATTCTGGAGTGTCCGTCCATGAATTCAATTAATGAGAGAATAACAGGCTTCGAGGAGGCGATTGCCAACGGCGGTTTTGAGGTGCTGGCAAGAGCGGATGTTCAGGGAAAAAAGGAGAATGCCAAAAGTGAAATGAAGCGCATACTGTCTGAGAAACCGGAGATTGACGCTGTCATGTGCGGAAATGACCAGGTGGCGCTCGGGGTGCTGGAGGCCGTGGAAGAAGCGGGCAGAAAAGATATCCTGATATATGGGGTAGACGGCTCGCCGGGAGTGAAGAGTGAACTCTCGAAAGCAGGTACTTCCATTGCAGGAACCGGAGCACAGTCGCCCATCAATATCGGCAAAAAAGCCGTGGAAACGGGAATTGCCATCCTGGAAGGCAATGATTATGAAAAAGAAATTTATGAGGAAACATTTTTTATAAATAAGGATAACGTAGAGATGTATGGAACTGACGGCTGGCAGTAACAGCAGGAAGAGAGGACCTTAGATTATGAAAAAAGTACAGGGAAGCCCGCAGCCATTAGGCGTGACAATCGGAACCGAAAGAATGAATTTTGCCGTTTCCGTATCCCCGGGGAAGTTATGTGAGCTGCTGCTGTACCGGGCCGGCAGTGCGGACGTTGAGGCAGTATATCCCATGCAGGAAGACCCTGCGATGGGGGAGGTACGCTTTCTTGCACTGGAAGGGCTCAATCCGCAGGAATATGAGTACAATTACCGGATCGGGGGGAAGGTAACTCTGGATCCATATGTGAGGCGCATAACCGGCCACCTCGACTTTGGCCAGAAAGAAGATCTGGAGTCGCATAAAGTGCGGGGCGTCTTTCTGACGGAGAACTTCGAATGGGAAGAGGACAGAAGGCCCTGCATCCCTTATCATGAAGTTATCGCCTACAGTCTCCATATCCGTGGATTTACCATGCACAGCTCTTCAAAGGTAAAGCATAAGGGAACTTATATGGGGGTGATGGAAAAGCTTCCATATCTGCAGGAACTTGGAATCAACCAGGTGCAGTGCATGCCCGTCTACGAGTTTGAAGAGTATGCGGGAAAACGAACTAATTACTGGGGCTATGGCCGGGGCTGCTATTTTGCGCCCAAGGCGGCCTACAGTGCCGCGGGAGATGCTGCCGCAGAGTTAAAAGAAATGGTAAAAGCCTTCCATAAAGCGGGAATAGAGGTTATCCTTGAGATGCCTTTTGAGGAGGGAATTCTGTATCAGACCGCTCTGGAATGCCTGCATTACTATATGCTGGAATACCATGTAGACGGGTTTGTGGTCAATCCCTATCATGTATCATGGGACGGGCTTATGGCTGATCCTCTTTTAAAGGGTGTCAAGATTCTGAAAAAGGAAGAGTGGTTCCAGAATGTGATGCGCCGGTTCCTGAAGGGGGACGAGGGTATGATAGACGATGTGATATGGGCGCTTCGCCGCAACACAAAAGAGGACGGCTGCTGCAACTATATAACCACGCACACCGGATTCACTCTGGCGGATCTTGTATCCTATGATGAGAAGCACAATGAGGCTAACGGTGAACATAACCACGATGGCCCCGCCTATAATTACAGCTGGAACTGCGGAGCAGAGGGACCCAGCAGAAAACGCTCCATTATGGAGCTTCGCAAAAATCAGATAAAAAATGCATTTTTTCTCCTACTGACAGCCCAGGGGACTCCCTGTCTGCTAGCAGGCGATGAATTTGAAAATACCCAGAAGGGAAATAACAATGTATACTGCCAGGACAATGAACTATCCTGGCTGAATTGGAATAGACTAAAGAATAATGATTCCTTATTCCAGTATGTAAAAGCGTTGATTGCTCTTAGAAGGGAACATCCTGTGCTGCACAGGCCGGATGCGCTGCTGGGGCTGGATCAGATCTCGTGCGGTACTCCGGATGTATCTTATCACGGAGAAAATGCATGGCAGGTACCGGCAGATGTCTCAAGCAGACAGCTGGGGGTCTTGTACTGCGCAAGCGGGCAGAACGACAATGATTGTTTTATTGCCTACAATATGCATTGGGTTAAACATACATTTGCCCTGCCGGCCCTGCCAAAGAAAAAGAAGTGGTACCGGGTTATGGACACGGCAGAGGGAATACTGGAAAAGCCGCAGCTTCTGGAAAACCAGAAGACGATGGTATTAAAAGAAAGAAGCATCTTGCTTCTGATCGGCAAATAAATACCGGCTGGCAGGAAGACAGGAAGGACGTTAAAGCGGTATGAAAGCAATACGGCATTTTTGTACAATAACCAGACATAAACTATTGGTCATGAAGGAATGCTTTCGGGTGGGCCTGTACTGGCAGGGGCTTCTGCATGACCTTTCCAAATACAGCTGGACAGAATTCAGCGTAGGCTGCAGATACTACCAGGGAAACAGAAGCCCCAACAATGCAGAGCGGGAGGCAAAGGGACTGTCCAAGGCATGGCTGCATCATAAAGGCCGGAATAAGCATCATTATGAATATTGGATTGATTATGGAATAAACGGAGAAAAAGATATGACAGGCATGAAAATGCCGGTCCGCTATGTAGTAGAAATGTTTCTGGACCGCATCGCGGCCTGCAGGATATACAAAGGCAAAGCTTATAAGAAGACCGATCCCCTTGAGTACTTTATGGCGGGGAAGGGACATTATCTGATGCATAAAGAAACTGAGGCGCTGCTGGAAAAACTGTTGGTGATGCTCGCAGAGAAAGGTGAAGAGCCGACCTATCAGTATATCCGTGAGGAAGTGCTTTGCAGAAATAACCGCTTTACAAAATCATGCCGGGAGTAGAGAAAGAAGAACATAAATAAAGTGTAACAAAAAGAACGACAAAAAGCCAGCATATAAACACAGAGGGCAGAGAAGTGCAAGCAGACTACAATAGCACGGAATGCCTTCACCACAGGACGTAGAGGCTGTGGAAAGTTTATTTGCTGGCTGTTATGGTTTGAGTGATATTTATTGTGCATGTTTTTCCGAAGACGTCAAGTGGAATCTAAATTTATTCCGGATAATACATTTGATAATCCTGTATGTCGATAAGTACATTCTGCAGATATTTTTTCGCTACATATTTCGCCATAGGAAGATTCATGTCCAGATAATTGCCGCAGTCCTTGGCTGCTGCGCCTGGCACTTCTCCTTCAAATGCAGATATATAACTAAACATATCCCTGATAAGCCCAACGATATCTTCCGGCTGATATTGTCCTGCCAGAAGCAGATAAAATCCGGTCCGGCATCCCATCGGCCCGAAGTAAAGCACTTTGTCTTTAAAATCAGGATGGTTCCTCAGAAAGGTAGCGCCGATGTGCTCCAATGTATGAACTTCGGCGGTATTCATAACTGGTTCATCGTTTGGGCTGGTCATACGGATATCAAAAGTAGTAATAGGATTTCCGTTTACCTCATCTCTTCTGGAAACATAAAGGCCCGGAACCAATTTTAAATGGTCTATTGAAAAACTTGCAATTTTTTCCATAATAATCTCCTTTTTGTATACCCAGGGGCAACTCACAACCCATGTACTGCGGGCGGATCCACATGCAAGGGATTGGTGACAGAATTCCCTGGGGTATTAAGTTAATTTGATTTCACCAACTATTATAAAGGTATCTGGCAAATAAGACAAGAAGTAAAAGTTGACGAAAGAAAAAGTAATGATTATACTAAATAAGCAGAGAAATATGATTTACGAAAAAGTATCCTGTAAAATATGTTTATTCATAAAAATTATATATCAGGGAGGCAGATAATGAAGTTATATCTTGTTCGCCATGGCGAAACAGCATGGAATAAATTAAAAAAAGTTCAGGGACACTCCGATATTTCGTTGAATGCGTATGGAAGATACCTGGCGGAAGAGACGGCAAAGGGGCTGGGGGATATTCCGTTTGCGGCCGCATATACGAGTCCTTTGTCCAGGGCAAAGGAAACAGCGCAACTAATTCTGGCAGGGAGAAATATCCCTTTATATGAGGATATCCGAATCCAGGAAATGGGATTTGGCGTAGCAGAGGGAATGTGTTGCAGGGGCGAGAACAAAGAGCCAGGCAGCGATGAGTTTAACAAACTTTTTACTGACACGAAGAACTATATAGTGCCTGAAGGAGGGGAATCGATCGGACAACTGGAAGACAGGATCCAGGACTTTCTTCATGAGCTGTATGACAGAAAAGAGTATGAGGATAAAACACTTTTAATTTCCACGCATGGAGCCGCCCTCACAGCAATGCTGAATCTTATAAAAGGACAGAAGGATATTGCAAGATTTTGGGAAAACGGAGTACCTGCGAATTGTTCAGTTACTGAAGTTACAGTACAGAATGGAAGAGCGGAAATCATTGAGGAAGGACGGGTGTATTATTAGAAAAAGGCTAGTCGAGAACCGGAGGGCAGAGAAATGCTAGTACCTCGAATAATTTTATCTTAGCTTAAGAGTCAGTTACTTGATTTACAATGCACCAGTCAGCCGGAGTAATTAAAAAGAAGGACTGCACAGGCAGCCTGGACACACCAGCCGAAGCCGGAAGGCTGCGCGTTCTGGGACCAGGAACAGGTATAATCCGGATTATACTTTTGCCTTTGCTGTCCTCCTTTTGCGTTGTAATATCTTTCTATGAAAACGATACCGCACAAGCCGCCCCGCGTTTTGTGAACGCATTCTGCTCCTCGAAAAGAAACCCACCTAACACCTGTCAAAACACATAATTGGAAAAATATACCAGCATGAGGCGGTGTATAAATATGCGATAATAGTTGTGTCGTAAAAGGAGGGAAAATAATGCACAAAAGCTTTGGTTATGTTAGGGTATCTTCAAAAGACCAGAATGTAGAACGACAGTTGGTTGCAATGGAATCCCTGAAAATACCGGAAAAAAATCTTTACATTGAAAAAATATCCGGAAAAGACTTTGACAGGCCCGAGTATAAAAGACTTTTGAAAAACCTGAAAGAGGAGGACGTGCTCTATGTAAAGTCAATTGACCGCCTGGGCAGAAACTATGAGGATATTATTGAGCAGTGGAGATACATAACAAAGGAGATAGGCGCGGATATTGTGGTGATTGATATGCCGCTTCTGGATACCAGAAAAGGAAAAGATCTGGTGGGAACACTGATTGCCGATATTGTACTGCAGCTGTTGTCATTTGTTGCACAGAGCGAGCGTGAAAGTATCCGCCAGAGGCAGGCTGAGGGCATCGCAGTAGCAAAGGCTCGGGGAGTTCGTTTTGGCAGACGCAGCCTGAAGATACCAAAAGCATTTGAAAAAATCTATTGGCAGTGGAAGCGCAATGAAATCAGCGCCAGAGAGGCCTCAAGAAGGCTGAATGTGGATTTTAAAACTTTTAAGAAGTGGTGCAGCCAGAAAGATGGGATGTAAAAATAAGGCAAATAATGCAGAAAAAGGTAGACTTTGGTCTGCAAGTGCATTACATAACTTTTTAGATCGTAAAAGGTGACTTTTTATAGGAAAATGACTAAATTTTCCATATATATTTTGTGATTTCTGTTTTAATTTATATTATCAATAATGCAGAATAAAGTCTACCTTTTTCTTCACAAGATGCATCCAACTAATACTATTTTACCAATAATGCAGAATAAAGTCTGCTTTAATCCGCAGTGCCGTAAGGAGGAATGAACTATGACAAGAGAAGAGGGGCTGTTAGAATTTTTGGCGCATCAGGTAGGTGCCAGCTATATTTCCGATTTGCGGAAAGATGATTTTCACAGGGAGCTGATCAATTGTATAGAAAAAATTAAGAGTACTGACTATCCAATAAATGAATGGGTAGATGTTTTAGACTATCTGACAGGAATTAAAAGAAGAATAGAAAGCCCCGAAGAAGGTAAAGAAGCTTTACTCGAAGTGTTATGAACAGCGTAAAGAATGTAAAACAGGTATCCATAAATCCCGGATAGGATTGCGGATACCTGTTTTATCATTTGGGAATAGAATAACAGATCCATACATTCTGCCACTTGACATGTGGCACTCGAAGGAGTATTATTCAAAATGAACTATGTTCAGTTTCGCATAGGAGGTGTTCTAAATGAACTTGACGGCTACATCAGAAGAGGCAATTATCGAAGCCTGTCAGAGAATTGTGAAAGAAAAAGGACTATCAGCCGTCAATATGCGTTCTGTTGCTGCAGAGTGTAATGTAGCGGTCGGCTCGATCTATAATTACTTTCCGTCCAAATCGGATTTGCTATGTGCGGCAATAGAAAGTATTTGGAAGGACATCTTTTATATATCGGACAGCAATCCCGGGTTTGTATGTTTTGCGGACTGCCTTTCATGGATGTATGAGAGCATGAAAGAAGGTGGACGGAAATATCCAGAGTTTTTTTCCATGCATGCGTTAAGTTTTGCATCAGAGGATAAAGTGAGGGGACGCAGAAGGATGGAGGAATATTTCACCCAATTAAAGGAAAGCCTTCTGGAAATATTAAAGAAAGACTCCAGAGTGAGGGAAGGGGCGTTTAATGAAAGCCTGACGCCGGAACTGTTTACAGACTATATCCTTATGATCTTTTTTTCATCACTGACAGATACTCAGCAAAATAGCGCAGGACTGCTGGAGATCGTGAAGAGATGCCTTTATTAACCCATTGTCTGGAATAAACTGCAGACCTATCCGGCGGAGTTAACGTGCCGGTACACATACCCAAAGGGCACCCCGTAACTCATGCCCTGCGGGCGGGTCTGCAGCTTTGCTGCAGAATAAAGTATACCCACTTTCAGAGTGGGAAAATTTTTATCCAAAATGAACGGTGTTCAGATATTTTCGGAGGTTCATCATGAAAGTAAAAAAAGAAAATTTATTGATAATAGCAAGTCTCGTATGGCTTGCGGCGGGATTCAATATTCTTCGTATAGGAATCAAATCCTATTCAGGATATGTTACGATTTTAAACCTGCTCCTTTCTGCCGTCGTTTTTCTTATATTCTGGTTTATGGTCTTTTATAAATTAACAGTGAAACATACCGACAGGATACAGAAATACGAGGAGGAACTACAGTTCTTTTTAAAGTTTTTTGACATCAAATCATTTTGCATCATGGCCTTTATGATGATATTCGGGATATCAATCCGTTCATTTAACCTTGCGCCGGATGTATTTATCGCTGTTTTTTATACAGGACTCGGCACCGCCCTGTTCGGGGCCGGCCTTTTGTTCGGCCGCAACTACTATAAGTATAAACAGCATTAAGAAGCCATGAAAAAAGTTTTGTATCATTCAACCGGAGGTTTATATGTCTAAATTACTGATCGCAGCGATTATTTTTATGACCCTGGCGCTTACATTCTATACAATCGGGGTATTTGGCGAAAAGAAAAAAGGAGTATTGATGAAATGGCACGTCTTAGTATTTTGGATGGGCTTTATCTGCGATACCACAGGAACTACAATCATGGGAAAAATATCAGGTTCCGGCTTTTCATTCAACCTGCATGGGATAACAGGCCTGATTGCCCTTCTTTTAATGGCATTTCATGCCGTCTGGGCGGCATTCATACTTGCAAAAAACAATGAAAAAGCCAAGAGAGTTTTCCATAAGTTCAGTATCATAGTCTGGTCAATCTGGCTGATCCCATATATACTAGGAATGATCATCGGAATGCAGGGATAAAACAACCGTCCACATACAACTGTCCCCGTTCACCTAATTTCTTAACCCAACCCAATCCGCCGCTTCCGCCGCCAATTTCCCCAAAAAGCGGACATCTTACAATCCTGATGCGCCCAGCCTATCTGAGACGGAGAGAGGGATGCCTCCCTCTCCCCGTTTCAGATAGGCGTCCCATCATCATACATTAAAATTCCCGCTCAATAAAATTTTAATCATCCTCTTCTGTAGCGACGCTGTATGTCTGCCGTTTTCTAGCCATCTCATCGTTCTCGAGGTACTCATCATAGGTCGTGATCTTATCGATCAGTTTACCGCCCGGTACGATTTCCATGATCCGATTGGCGGTTGTCTGCACAATCTGATGGTCACGGGATGTGAAAAGCAGAACTCCCGGGAATTTAATCATCCCGTTGTTGAGTGCGGTGATTGCCTCCATATCCAGGTGGTTGGTTGGCTCATCTAAGAGCAGGACGTTGGCGCCGGATATCATCATCTTGGACAGCAGGCAGCGAACCTTCTCACCACCGGAAAGGACCCTTAGGCGCTTCACGCCGTCCTCACCGGCAAAGAGCATTCTGCCGAGGAACCCGCGGACATAGGTCACATCTTTGTTCTCGGAATACTGAGTAAGCCATTCGGTGATGGTATAGTCATTATCAAACTCCCCGCCGAAGTCTTTGGGAAAATATGCCTGTGAGGTAGTGATTCCCCATTTATATGTTCCCTCGTCCGGCTCCATTTCCCCGATCAGGATCTTAAACAATACCGTTTTGGCTTGTTCGTTGCTGCCCACAAAGGCAACCTTGTCATCGTGTCCAAGCGTAAAGGTAAGGTTATCCAGTATTTTTTCTCCATCAATGGTCTTGGAAAGTCCCTCTACAGAAAGCACCTCGTTTCCGATCTCACGGTCAGGACGGAAATCGATGTATGGATATTTTCTGCTGGATGGTTTGATCTCATCCAGTTCGATCTTCTCCAAAGCCCTCTTACGCGAGGTTGCCTGCTTGGACTTGGAAGCGTTCGCGCTGAACCGGGAAATAAAATCCTGCAGTTCCTTGATCTTTTCTTCCTTTTTCTTGTTGGCCTCCTTCATCTGGCGGATCAGCAGCTGGCTGGATTCATACCAGAAATCATAGTTGCCGGCGTATAGCTGAATCTTGCCGTAGTCAATATCGGCTATCTGCGTACATACCTTATTCAAAAAGTAACGGTCATGAGAAACGACGATGACCGTGTTGTCAAAGTTGATCAGGAACTCTTCCAGCCATGCGATCGCATCCAGGTCCAGATGGTTGGTAGGCTCGTCCAGAAGCAGGATATCCGGGTTGCCGAATAATGCCTGGGCAAGAAGTACTTTAACCTTTTCTGCACCAGTCAGATCTTTCAGATATTTGTAATGGAGTTCGGTGTCGATGCCGAGGCCGTTCAGGAGGGTGGCTGCGTCTGATTCTGCCTCCCAGCCGTTCATGGTTGCAAATTCCGCCTCCAGTTCACTTGCCCGGATTCCGTCCTCATCCGTAAAATCTTCTTTTGCATAGATGACTTCCTTTTCTTTCATAATTTCATACAAACGCGCATTCCCCATAATTACGGTGTCAAGCACAATAAACTCGTCGTATTTGTAATGATCCTGCTGCAGAAAGGAAAGACGTTCACCCGGTGTGATATTGACCTCGCCTTTGGTAGGTTCCAGCTGACCGGATAAAATCTTTAGAAACGTAGATTTTCCCGCGCCGTTGGCACCAATCATACCGTAGCAGTTTCCTTCTGTAAATTTGATATTGACATCTTCAAACAGCGCTTTTTTACCAACGCGCAAGGTTACATTATTTGCACTGATCATAGCATAATCTCCTTTATATTCATGTTCCTGTAATCCCAACGCTTATATTAACATGAGATGGATGGAAATGGCAAGGTTTCGGGCGGTTTTCACGAAAATTAAAAGTTTGTTGTTTTCGAATAGAGAAAATCGTTATATAATGAGAAAAGAAAGCGAGGAGAATTTATGCAGAAAGCAACATTAGTTTTGGAAGGCGGAGCAACACGCGGAGTATTTTCATCGGGAGTCCTGGATTATCTGATGGAGCAGGAGCTGTATATGTCACATGTGATCGGAGTTTCGGCCGGGGCATGCAATGCAGTGGACTATGTTTCCAAGCAGCCGGGCAGAACCAGGGACTGCATGATACCTACAGATAAAAGCGGCAGTTATTATTATGGTTTCAGGAAGTTTGTCAAAGAGCGCAGCCTGATGAACATGGATTTGATTTTTGACATTTTCCCGAATCAGATCTATCCGTTTGACTATGAGACTTATTTTCAGTCCGAGATAGAGTGCGAACTGGTGGCGACCAACTGTCTGACTGGAAAAGCGGAGTATTTCAAAGAGAAAAGCGAAAAAGAGAGGCTCATGAAGATTTGCCGTGCGTCTTCAAGCATGCCCTTGGTGACGCCGATTGTAAAGATAGACGACGTCCCCTATCTGGACGGAGGGCTTGCGGACAGTGTGCCGTTGAAGCATGCAATGGAGCTGGGCAATGACAAGGTCGTGGTCATCCTGACCAGGAATGCGGGCTACAGAAAGAAGAAAATATCTTCCGGGCTGGCAGAGGTATACCGAAGAGCCTACAGATCCTATCCGAACCTGGTAAAGGCAATATTGACCAGAAGTTTTTACTATAACCGTACCATGAACCATCTGGAGACACTGGAGAGACAGGGGAAGATATTTGTGCTGCGTCCGCTTGTGAAGCCGGTAGCCAGGATGGAACGAAACACGGAGACGCTGACCGCGTTTTATGACCATGGATATCAGCTGATGGAACAGGAATACGGCAGGCTGATGGAATATCTTACAAAATAATACACAGCAAAGCAGCATTGCCGGTACATTGTAAAATCATGAACTGCCACTTAAGCAGACTGTTAAAAGAAAAGGAGGCCGGAATATGAATTTGTTTGAACATCACATTTCTACAAAGAATGCACAGCAGATGACAAAGGTAACCAATATGGTGCGTGAGGATGTGGCCAGGAGCGGAGTGAAGGATGGAATTATAGTTGTATATTCTCCGCATACGACAGCAGGATTTACGATCAATGAGAATGCAGACCCCGATGTTGTGCACGATATGCTTGCCGGATTCGAGGAAGTATTCCCTCTGGAAGCGCCTTTTTACCGCCATGCGGAGGGGAATTCCCATGCGCATATAAAGACAGCCGTGACAGGGGCGTCACAGACATTGATTCTGAATGACGGGGAGATTCTGCTTGGAATTTGGCAGGATTTGTACTTCTGTGAATACGACGGCCCCAGAAACCGTACTTTTTTTGTGAAAATTATGGAAGGATGAGGGCCGGCAGGTCTGCAGTTTTAACAGGGATTTAACAATATTTTATGTAAACAGGATGGAAAGGCACCTCAATGCATGCTAAGATCATCATGGGATTTCAGGTATTTATACCGGAAAGCGGATGCCCGTTGGGAATCCGGCAGCGCGCTTCAATAAATGAGCGGCTGCCCTGTGCCTTAAGGATATTACTGTGAAAGATGAGGAAGAGAGTATGAGCAGAAAGACATTAGACTATACACAAAACAGAGAGCTGTCCTGGCTGCGTTTTAACCAGCGGGTGCTGGAGGAGGCGCGTGATGATAGTGTGCCTCTTTTAGAGCGGATGAAGTTTGTCGCAATTTTTACGAGCAATCTGGACGAATTTTTTATGATTCGTGTCGGAAGCCTGTATGATATGGCCTCTGTTGATAACAAGACCGTAGACAGCAAATCCGGCATGACAGCGGAGGAACAGCTGGACGCCATATATGCGGCTGTGGCGCCGCTGTATAAAGAGCGGGATAAAACCTATGCGGATATTAAAAAGCAGCTCCATCCGTACGGCGTGTGCGGTCTGGACTTTAAGGAACTGGATCCCCAGGAAAAGAAATACGTGAAAAAACACTTCAAAGAGCAAGTGCTTCCCGTCCTGTCTCCGCAGATTGTGGATGCAAACCACCCGTTCCCTCATTTGCTGAATAAAGAGATCTATGTGGTTGCGGATCTGAAAATGGATAATAAAAGTATGATGGGGATCGTGCCCGTGCCGCAGTTCATCTCCGATATCCTGTATCTGCCCGGACATGATATCAGATATATCCGGATGGAGAAGGTAATTATGGAATATCTGGATCTGGTATTTGAGCAGTATCAGGTATCAGAAAAAAACTATATCTGTGTAACGCGCAATGCAGATATTTCACCGGATGATGAGGCTTTTGCGGATAACGAAGATTTTCGTTTTATCATGAAGGAAACGCTGCATAAAAGGAAAAGAATGGCGGTTGTGCGCTTGGAAACTGCAGATCCTCTTACAAAAGAGATGGAAAAGTATTTTTGTGACAAGTTTAATATAACCCCATCCTGTATTTTCCGAACAAAGATGCCTATGAAGCTGGATTATATGTTTGCAATTGCAGAAAAGGTTCCAGTTTCCATGAGGAGGTCGCTGATTGACGAGCCGTTTTCACCGCAGCCGTCCCCTTCCGTAACAGAGGGCAGCGTATTGGCCCAGGTGAAGAAGCGTGATATTTTGCTTTCCTTCCCCTATGAGTCCATGGAGCCGTTTCTCCAGATGATCAAAGAAGCATCCGTGGACCCTAATGTCATGACAATAAAGATTACCATTTACCGGCTGGCGAAGAAAACCCGTCTCGTGGAATATCTTTGTGCGGCGGCCGAGAATGGGAAAGAGGTAACGGCTCTGATTGAACTCAGAGCACGGTTTGACGAGCAGAATAACATCGACTGGTCCGAACGGATGGAGGAGGCCGGATGCCGTGTTATTTACGGTTTTGAAGGCTACAAGGTTCATTCCAAGATCTGCCTGATTACTTACAGGAATAAGAACGAGATCAAATACATTACCCAGATTGGAACCGGCAATTATAACGAGAAGACCGCAAAGATGTACACAGACTATACTTTGCTTACATCCAGCCAGTCTATCGGGGAGGATGCGGCGGTATTTTTTAAGAATATGTCCATAGGGAACCTGGACGGCGCCTATCAGCACCTGATTGTGTCGCCGACCAGCCTGAAGCCAAAGGTGCTGATGCTGATGGATGAGGAGATCCAAAAAGGCACTGAAGGCAGGATTATTATGAAGATGAATTCCGTAACGGATATGGATTTTATAAATAAAGCGGCGGAAGCCTCCAGGGCGGGGGTTAAGATTGATCTGCTCGTGCGCGGTATCTGCTGTATCCTTCCGGGAATTCCGGGGGAGACGGAGAACCTGACAGTGACCAGCATTGTGGGAAGATTTCTGGAACATCCACGGGTGTTTGTGTTTGGAAGCGGTGCTTCGCAGAAGGTATATATTGGCTCTGCGGATATGATGACCCGCAATACGGAAAAGCGGGTGGAGGTTGCCTGCCCGATCTATGACGAGGCCATTAGGCGGCGTCTGGTCCGGGGCCTGAATATCATGCTGGCTGATAATGTAAAAGCAAGAGTGATGCAAAGCGACGGAACCTATAAAAAGAAAGAGCAGACAGAGAAAAGAATCAGCGCCCAGGAGGTATTTATGAAAGAAGCGCTGCATACTAAGCGCCAGGAAAAAACGGTCGAAAAGCCATCATTCCTGCGGCGTCTTAGAAAATTATTTCGCTGAGAACGGAGGAGGCAGAAGATGGGAACACTGACAGAAACAGAATTTGGAACAGCGGGGAATGGACAGACCGCATTTTTGTATACGTTAACAAATAAGAACGGGATGACCATATCCGTGACGGATTACGGGGCTGCACTTGTGGAACTGATCGTTTTGGACAAAGAGGACAGACCGGTGGATGTAGTACTGGGGTATGATAACGCCGCTGCATATGAGGCTGGCGGTGCATCCTTCGGTGCACCGGTTGGCAGAAATGCGAACCGCATCGGCGGGGCCTGCTTTGAACTGAACGGGATTACCTATCCGCTGGAGAAAAATGACAATAACAATAACCTGCACAGCGGAACGGCTTACTATAATAAAAGGTTCTGGGAAGTGGAGGAAAAGTCCGGGGACAGTATTACATTTGTCCTTTACAGCCCGGACGGCGACCAGGGATACCCCGGAGCGCTCGATATGCGGATGACTTATGAACTGACCCAGGATAATACCCTGCGCATGAAATACCATGCAGTTCCGGATCGGGATACAGTCATCAATATGACCAATCACAGTTATTTCAATCTGAACGGCCATGGCAGCGGTAATGTGCTGAAGCACCGGCTGACGGTAGATGCGGATTATTTTACAAGGGCAGACGCCGAGTCCATTCCAACGGGAGAACTGACGGCTGTAGACGATACGCCGATGGATTTTAGAAAACCAAAGGAAATCGGCAGTGGGATCGATGTGGACTACGAGGCAACACGCCTTGGCCAGGGGTATGACCACAACTGGGTATTGAAAAATAATGGAAAATTTGCTAAAGTAGCGGAAGCGGCCGGTGACGTGAGCGGCATTATTATGGAGGTGTGGACAGACCTGCCTGGTATGCAGATCTATACATCCAATTTTCTGGATCAGGAACCGGGAAAGAAGCAGGCAGTGTATCCAAGGCGTGCGGCAGTCTGCTTCGAAACACAGTATTTCCCGGATGCCGTACATCATGACAACTTCGAGAGCCCGGTATGCAGGGCAGGGGAGACCTACTCCACCATGACGGCATACCATTTTACAGTAAAGTAATATATTTTGTAACAGTTCAAGCCGATCTAAACTGTTACTGTATTTTACTCCCAGGGCAGCAGCGGCAGCAGGTTTTCCTGTTCCGGTGGTTCAGCATTTGGGGAGAATATAGAGAAAAGCAGGCAGTATAAGTATTTATGGGGAAATCAGTATACATAGCGGAGAAGCCGAGTGTGGCCCAGGAATTCGCAAAGGCATTAAAATTGAATACAAGACGAAAAGACGGTTATCTGGAATCGGACGAGGCGATTGTGACATGGTGCGTCGGGCACCTGGTCACGATGAGCTATCCGGAGGAGTACGACCCTGCGCTGAAGCGCTGGAGCCTGAATACCCTTCCGTTTATTCCGGAAGACTTTAAATACGAGGTCATTCCCTCGGTGGCCAAACAGTTTCAGATTGTGAGCGGGCTTCTTACAAGAGCGGATGTAGACACGATCTATGTGTGCACCGACTCCGGAAGGGAAGGGGAATACATCTACCGCTTGGTTGAGCAGGAAGCGCATGTAGAGGGCAAAAAAAGAAAGAGGGTCTGGATCGATTCCCAGACCGAAGAAGAGATTTTACGCGGAATCAGGGAGGCGAAGGATTTATCGGAATACGATAATCTCAGTGCCTCTGCTTATTTGAGGGCAAAGGAAGATTATCTGATGGGGATCAATTTTTCCCGTCTCCTGACGCTGAAATATGGGAACAGCATATCCAATTATCTGCGCAGCAAGTATGCGGTCATATCGGTAGGGCGCGTAATGACCTGCGTGCTGGGGATGATTGTCCGCAGAGAGCGGGAGATCAGGGACTTTGTTAAGACGCCGTTCTACCGTGTCCTGAGTACCATTGAGGCAAAAGGGCAGAATTTCGAGGGAGAGTGGCGTGCCGTCAAGGGATCCCGCTTCTTCGAATCCTTTGACCTGTACAAGGAGAATGGATTTAAGAAGAGGGAGAAGGCAGAGGAACTGGTGGATTACTTGAAGGAACCGGAACCCGTGACATGCCAGATTACAGCCATTGAGAAAAAGAAAGAGAAAAAGAATCCGCCGCTGCTCTATAATCTGGCGGAGCTTCAGAATGACTGCTCCAAACGATTCAAGATCAGTCCCGATGAAACGCTCAGGATTGTACAGGAGTTGTACGAAAAGAAGCTGGTAACTTATCCGAGAACGGACGCCAGGGTGCTGTCCGCAGCCGTGGCAAAAGAGATCAGCAGGAATCTGAACGGACTTTCCAAGTACCCGGTGGCCGCGCCTTATCTGCAGGATATCCTGAGATTTGGAAGCCACAAAGGCCTGGCAAAGACCAGGTATGTTAACGATAAGCAGATTACGGACCATTACGCGATCATACCGACGGGGCAGGGGCTGGGAGCCCTCAGCTCGGTTTCCTCGACAGCGTCGAGAGTGTATGAATGTATTGTAAGAAGATTTTTGAGTATTTTTTATCCCCCAGCGGTGTATCAGAAGGTGTCCATTACCACAAAGATCAAAGAAGAGAGTTTCTTTTCCAGTTTTAAGGTACTGGCAGAGGAAGGTTACCTGAAAGTGACGGGTGTGCCTCAGGCAAAGAAGAATGTTTCCGCACAGGGAAAGGAAAACAATGCGGAAACCGGAGAAAACAGCGGGGACGGTGACAGCGGTGAGAACAGCGGCGCTCAGGATCTGGACACCAGTTTCTTCCAGGTGATACAGAGTCTGAAGAAGGGCGCTGTCCTTCCTGTGAAGGCATTGGATATAAAAGAGGGAGAGACCTCTCCGCCGAAACGGTACAATTCCGGTTCCATTATCCTGGCGATGGAAAATGCGGGGCAGCTCATCGAAGACGAGGAACTGCGTGCGCAGATCAAAGGAAGCGGAATCGGAACCAGTGCGACACGTGCGGAGATCCTGAAAAAGCTGATCCATATCGAGTATCTGGGCCTGAATAAAAAGACCCAGATTATTACACCTACACTGCAGGGCGAAATGGTGTTTGACGTAGTAGATAATTCCATCAAGTCGCTTCTGAATCCCGAGCTGACGGCCAGCTGGGAAAAGGGACTGACTTATGTGGCAGACGGTGATATTACGCCGGATGAGTACATGAAGAAGCTGGATCACTTTATCGTCAGCAGGACCAACGGAGTAAAAGGACTGAACAACCAGTACCAGCTCCGCGGATGCTATGACCGTGCAGCCAGATTCTATAAAGAAAATAAGGGAAAAAGTAAGGAGTAGAGGCGTGTTAGAAATATTGGTTACCATTCCGGTTGAGCAGCGGCACCGGCAATACCTGGAAGATACAGCCACCCAGATTATAGGCAGCGGCGGCGCTCATTTTGTATACAGAGCGCAGAAGGACGTGGATCAGGAGATGGTCGAAAAGGCGGATATTATACTGGGAAATGTTAAGCCAGAGTATCTGAAGTATGCTGCGGGTCTTAGATTACTGCAGCTGGACAGTGCAGGGGCCGCCCCTTATACTGTTCCGGGCGTTATGCCTCCCAGTGTAAAACTGGCGAATGCCACAGGAGCCTATGGGCTGGCGATCTCTGAATATATGCTTGGAGCCTCGCTGATGCTGATAAAGAAACTGCATTTATATGAGCGCAATATGCATGCACATGTATGGAAAGATGAGGGGAAGGTGAATTCCATTGCTGACTCTGTGACCCTGGTCGTAGGCCTGGGCGATATCGGCGGGCAGTTTGCACAGAAAATGCACCTTATGGGCAGCCATGTCATAGGAATCCGCAGAAATATGGCACAAAAGCCGGATTATCTGGAAGAATTATATCAGCTGGATGCACTGGATGCGCTGCTTGGGAGGGCGGATATTGTGGCATGTACGCTTCCAGGCACCCCGCAGACAGAGGGACTGTTCTGCCGGGAGCGCCTGGAGAAAATGAAAAAAGGGGCAATTCTGCTCAATGTTGGGCGGGGAAGCCTGATTCCAACCATGGATCTGTGTGATGCCCTGCACAGCGGCAGGCTGGGAGGTGCGGCCATTGATGTGACGGAGCAGGAACCTCTGGAGCCGGATTCTCCGCTGTGGGATGCGCCGAACCTGCTGATCACCCCCCATGTGGCAGGAAAGTACCATATGCAGCAGATTTTGGAATCTGTTGTAGAAATTGCGGCATATAATTTAAAAGCAATCCTGACAGACGGTAACATAAAAAATGAAGTAGATTTTCAGACCGGCTACCGGAAGTTCACTGAGCCGGCGGAGAAGTAGGAGGAAAAGAAAATGACGGAATTAACTGTAAAAGAGCTTTATACACTGGAAGAGACAATTGCTGCCGGTATATTCGACGGTGTGACCTATCCGTGGGAAGTCCTGCCGAAAATCAGCGGCTTTATTCTGGAGCTGGGAAAGACTTTAGATGAGGAAGAGTACGAAAAGCGTGGTGAGAATATCTGGATTGCCAAATCTGCAAAGGTGGCTCCCACTGCATATATCAACGGGCCGGCAATTATCGGAAAAGAAGCTGAGGTCAGGCACTGCGCATTTATCAGAGGCAATGCAATCGTAGGCGAAGGCGCGGTAGTCGGCAATTCTACTGAATTGAAAAACGTGATCCTGTTCAATAAAGTACAGGTACCACATTACAATTATGTGGGAGATTCCATACTTGGCTACAAATCACACATGGGAGCAGGTTCTATTACCTCCAATGTAAAATCTGATAAAAAACTGGTCATTGTAAAAACACCGGAAGGAAACATTGAGACGGGCATGAAGAAGTTCGGCGCCATGCTGGGTGATGAAGTCGAAGTAGGGTGCGGCAGCGTGCTGAATCCGGGAACCGTGGTTGGAAGCCACAGTAATATCTACCCGCTCTCATCTGTCAGAGGGTATGTACCGGGGGGGAGTATCTATAAAAAACAGGGAGAAGTTGTAAAAAAGCGGTAAGTAATTTGAACGACGAATTCTAGCATGTGTACGGATGAAAGGGGGACGCCTGCCGTGGAAATAGGACAGGGGCGGTCTATGGAGGGATCCTTCATAGGCCGCCCCGTTCCGTTCCACGGCAAGCGTCCCTCTTTCATCCAGACGGCTGTGCAGATGCCCGTCTCCATCACTTTACAGGCTCGAATGCCGTACAGCGCGGTGCACGGCTCCCTGAATCGTAATAATATGGCTTCACAATGTGACTAGAAAGGGATTGTTTTATTCGCTGAGGGGTGCTAAAATTAGTTTACAAATCTATCATTCTTAGATTTCTTTTTATAAATGCGGCGTTCGTCCAAAATATTCCATGGTTTTAACTAGTACATCGTAAAATAATTAACTGCCACATAAGCCGACCTAAATTTCCGATAGCACTGCTCCCCAAGCCTCAGCGTGCCCACTACGCCT
>OBZW01000328.1_pt1 | contig 34318 bp, 25 predicted proteins | sample 1477021 | NCBI WGS metagenome assembly OBZW01 (sample SAMEA2580262, study PRJEB22360) | human gut metagenome | biome: human gut; feature: human-associated habitat; material: faeces | place: Denmark | collected 2008/2010
CTGGCTCCTCGCCACTGGCGACTTTAAATGAGCCAGATGCCGTTACTATGCACGGTCTATAGACCGTACATATCAATGCTTATTTCCCATGCCCTCTATGCCGGGCAGTATTGAAACCGCTCAAACCAAGCGTCTGTTTTTTCAGCAAACACCCCCACATAGCATCCGGTGAAGGTCATGGGCATACACTCTGTTGATAAAAGCTGTGTCCTCCCGCTGCCTGCCATTTGCAGATGATTCTCATCTCTTCCCGCAAGAAAACGATACTCCAGTGCATCAGACTCAATCCTCAGAAGTATTTTCTCCGAAACGTCCAAAAATAAGGGCTGGCTCTCCGTCTGCATATCGCCCACCCTTTTATACAGAATTACACACCGTTTCCCCTCTCTGCATGAGACAGCAAGGTCATAGTGGTGCTCATTCGTATGATAAACGGTTAATCCTGCACGCGCTTGCGGTCCCTGCGGTGCGGCATCCAGCCATACCTCAGCCCGCATACAGAAATGCTGCTGCCTCCGCCCCACAAATGCAGGCGAACACAGTTCATCTAATGTCTCATCCCCACCGGCCAGCTTAAGGCTTCCCTTCCTGTCAGTGAGACTGTACTGGCGCAGATCCGGGTTTCTCAAATAATTCCACACCTTAGGCAAGACAGAACCATAAAAGGAATCCGGATCCTCCCATCTGATCTCATAAGCCTCTTCCGGAAGCCGCATGACCTCCATGTTTTCCAGAATCTTTTCCCCCTGGTTCACCACAGGCCATCCGTTTTCGTCCCACGTAACTGGGGCAAGCATGGTTTCCCTGCCCAGATGATGGAGCATGTACTGGCTTGTCCGTATCCCATGGAATACCATCCAGGAGTCCCCTTCTTTTGTGTCGGTTACATCCCCGTGCCCAATCGCCTGAAAATGATGCAGCATCGTATCACGGTGGCTCAGTATCGGGTTATACGGACAGCTTTCAAATGGTCCCCATGGAGAGGTTCCTCTTGCAATCGTGACCATGTGGCCGTACTCCGTTCCCCCTTCCGCTGCCAGCAGGTAGTACCATCCCTCCCGTTTAAACATGTGGGGACCCTCGGGATATTTGCCTCCGCTCCCTTCCCAGATGATCTTTGTGTCGGAAAGCCTCTTTCCGCTATCGATATCAATCTGGCACTGCCCAATCGCCTGGCTGTCCGGCAGGTCATAGGTGCTTGTTAAATATACGCAGTGGTCAGAGTCAAAAAACAGGGAAGGGTCGATCCCGCCCTGTTCCATCCAGATTGGGTCCGACCACTCCCCATAAATATCGTCTGTCCAGACGAAAAAATTTCCACCATGGCTGAAGTTCGTGGCTGACACATAGAATCTGCCTTTATGGTGACGTATTGCAGGCGCCCATATTCCACCGGAAGCCGGACACTTTTCCAGCAATGCCTGGGATTTTCTGGTCAGAACATGCCCAATCTGTTCCCAGTGAACCAGATCCCGGCTGTGGAACAGAGGGATCCCAGGAAAGTATTCAAAAGAACTGGTCACCAGGAAGTAATCTTCTTTCACCCGGCAAATGCTCGGGTCAGGGTAAAACCCCGGTATGATCGGATTTTGATAATGTATCATTGGCTTCCTCCTTTACACGCGCACCCACACCAGCATTTCGCCCGTCTCTCTGTTCCCCCAGAGGAAATAGGGGACCGCTTTTACGGCCACTTCTTTCTCCCTCCGGATATATGGACGGTAAAGCTCCGCGGCCCATCCGTCTTCCTCTGTACGATATCCTTTTGCCGTAATTGCTGGTATGCCGCCGGACAGTACAGTTTCCGCAATCTGCAGTCCGCAGTCCGTATCTAACCGAATTGCAGAAAGATTGCTTCCGTTGTCTTCCTCTTCCAGACAGTACACAACCGGCCCTCTTTGAATTGCAGCCTTCCCGGCATCTGCCCGGACCTTTGGATTTGCCTGAATCAGCTCTGCGGCCATAACGAACAGCAGACGAATCTCATCTCCCGCCCGGATGCCATTTTCAAGATATACATATCCCTTTTCCACCCGGCTTTCTGCCGCTTTTCCATTCTGCCGTACTTCATACTCATGGCACCATCCCGGAATCCGCAGCGCAATCCTGCTGTCCGTATCCGGCACTGAACGCACCGTAAGCCGGATGTCTCCGTCCCACGGATAATTGCCGTTCTGCCTTACACAAAAGTCACCGCGGCCTGTTTTTATCCTTACTTCCCCGGCTATATAGAGATGGACGTACAGCGTATGTTCCCCATAGGCATACACGTATTTTCCCAGAGAAGAAAGCAGTCTTGCGATATTAGGCGGACAGCAGGCACAGCCAAACCATTTCTGGCGTTTCGCTTTTACATGACTCCGGTCCGGATTTTTTTCGTTAGCCAGAGGCCAGACTTCCTGCGGATTCACATAAAAGAAATGTTTTCCGTCACGCGACATGGAGCTAAGAACCACATTATATAATGCCTTTTCCAAGACATCCCCATATATCCCGTCTGCCTCTATCATCTGCATCCGATGCGCAAAAAAAATCAGTCCGATGGAGGCGCATGTCTCCGCATATGCAGTCTCATTGGGCAGGTCATAATCCACGGTGAAAGCCTCTCCTGTCCTCGTGGAACCTATAGCCCCGGTAATATACATCTGCCGTTCCACCACATTTTCCCAGAGCCGCCTGCATGACAGATACATTTCTCTGCTTCCCGCCGCCCTTGCCACATCTGCCATTGCTGCGTACATATACATTGCCCTGACCGCATGGCCGGCTGCCGAAGTCTGGTCATACACAGGCAAATGTGACTGATTATAAACCAGGTCAGGACTCTCCGCCGGCAGGTCTGTCTTAAAGGAACATTGTTGGCGTAAAGTCTCCCATTCCCATACAAAATAATTCGGTTCCCTGCCCCGCTCCTCCAAAAAATAACGGCTCAGCTCCAGATACTCCCTGTTACCCGTTGCTTCATACAGTTTGACCAGCGCAAGTTCTATCTCCTGATGGCCCGGATACCCCTTCTGTCCTCCTTTCCTGAAATGTTCCGCAATATGATCCGCACATCTGCACATCACGTCCAGCAGCTTTCTCTTTCCTGTCGCTCTGAAATAGGCAGCCGCCGCCTCCATCATATGTCCTGCGCAATACATCTCATGGCATTCATACAGATTGGTCCATTCCTTCTCCTGATTCCCTATCGAAAAATAGGTATCCAGATACCCATTCTCCTGCTGGGCCGCGGCTATAAGATCAATTACCTCATCCATGACGGCTTCCAGCTCAGGCTCCGGAGCGCTCTCCAGACAGTATGACGCAGCCTCCAGCCATTTTGCCAGGTCGCTGTCTTGGAACACCTCTCCATAAAAACAACCTTTCTCCACGCCTGCTGCAATTTTAAAATTCCGAACCGCATGGCTTCGCTCAACGTCCGGCACCCGGTCATTCAGAATCTCCCACTGATAGGGAATCACCGTATCCCTTACCAATTCCATATACTGTGACCAGAAAGTATCCTGAATCTGTACCTCTTTTATTTCTGCCGGTCTGCATATTTCCAGCCGTTCCATATTCCGCCTCCTTCTTCATACATTATTTTGCAGCTTGCTGCAACCCCACCCCGCAAGGGCATGTATTACGGGACGCCCTTTGGGTATACATTATTTTGCAGCTTGCTGCAACCCCGCCCCGCAGGGTATAATTCCGGTGTGCCCTTGGATATAGAATTTGATCCCGGAACCACATGGCTCCGGGACACTCTTTTCCTTAAGCTTTAAATTCCTCAAGAACCCCATGTTTCAATGCCCCGGTGAGCCTGACTCAGAATAAATATTCTAAATGAACCACTGTATTCTTTTTGAATTCTATATCAGCTCCGTTTCCGTCTTTATCATAAAGCTTCCCGTTCACCCGCAACTCCTTGTAGCCCACCGGGAAGGAGACATAAATCACCTGGTCTTCCATACTAAATATTTCAACCTCCGCTTTTCCGGCCTCCATATCCCAGCTCATCTTCTCAATCTTAGCAAATGTATAAAGCCACATTCCTTCCAGATTTCCTTTGCTTAAATCCCCCGGAACTGCAGGCAGCAGCTTTATAAAGCCTTCATCGGAATAAACCAGCATTTCCAGAACAATTGCCGGCATAGCTCCCAGCAGGTCCGGACAGAATACCCGGTATGGATAATGCACGGTGTTCAGTGTACGTGTTACGTAGCCGTGCTCCATCAAAGTACGAAGGTTATGCATGGCATCCGGCAGATCGCCCAGCCTTACCGCTGTAAAATACCGATGGATGACGCCATGGGCAGAATCATCCTGATGCCCGCGTTTCCGGTTGGAAAGAATAAACGGCTTTACAAGCTCCGGCGTTTTCTCCGGTGAAACAGCCCGCCCCGGCCAGATATCATAATGGTGGGAAACGTGCCGGTGATCATAGTTTTCCCCTGAATACTTGAAGGACCACTCCTTAATCGCCCCGTCCTCATCCATCAGATAGTCCGGCAGTCTGCCCCTGAGCGCTTTCCATTTCGGAAGATCCGGTTCGTCCAGGCCAAGAACCTCACATGCCTCCATCAGGTTATCCAGTACCTCTCTGCATACCATCACATCCATCAGCGAATTCACATTCATTGCATAGACATCCTTCGGGAATGGCACGTGATAATCATTCATGGAAGGATCTTCCGGCGAATAACTCGGATAGAACATTACCTTTCCATTTTCATCCACATCAGTGAGATAGTCTTCATAAAATAATGCGATTTCCTTCAGGCCCGGGACAATACGTTCACGCAGGAATTCTTTGTCTCCTGTCACCAGATAGTGCCCCCAGAACTCGTTATAAATCCATCCCAGACATGCGGTCCAGCAGTAATGTGGATATACAATCGAAAACTGATAGAACTTTCCTGAGTTATAATCACAGTGAATATTTCCGAGTACGCCCCTCGCTCCGTAAAAACGCTCTGCATTCAGACGGAAGTCATCGAATTTGTCCTCGTAGAATTTGAAATAGGTATCCATGATTTCAGGCAGCCCCGTCATGTTCCCGGAGCAGACCTGCAGGTTGGTATTAATATTATGCTGGAACAAGGACGGCGGATCATCTCCGGTGTCCGTTATCATAAAGAAACGTCCCATATCATACAGCTTTTCCAGCATCATAGCACTTAACTCGCCCCCGCCGTGCTGTTCGTTGAGCAATTCCTCTGCCGCCATAGCCCAGTCCCCCTTAAGCCGTATCACGGAGCGTTCCATCAAAGGCTCCAAATATGCCCGGTTTGCTGCCAGCATATCTTCGTAAGAATCCTGGATTTGGTTCACTTCCTCCAGCACCTGCTCAGCCAGAGAATGGCGGTATGCTTCTTCATATTTTACAGTCCGGGAAATAATGGTGATCTCCTTTGCGCCCTCCACCTGCAGATAACCACCCTCACGGCAGGATACCTTTCCATCCGTGCGGATCACAGAACAGCAGCAGTACCCACGTTCACCGAACTGCGGGTCATATGCCAATGATACTGTACAGCTTTCGGGCGTTGTCTTGATTTCCACATCGCTGCCTTCTATCTGATACATATCGTTATAGGTGACAAGCACAAACTGGTCGAAATGGTCAGGAAGATCGTACCCGCCCGGTGCAACAAAGCGTATGTTCATATCAAACTGCTCTTTATTCAGGCGCTCTGTTTTTTGCACAACTGCCTCTTTATCAAAGGAGACAAAAGACCTGCGGAGAACGCCTCCTTTTTCATCCTGTATGCGCACCAGTGCTTCTCCCGACATCATATCAAGATACCGCAGGTAATCGCAGCGCTCCTTTCCTTCTTCGATTTCGGTCAGCAGCTCAATAACCGAATGGAGACGCGGATGCAGGCGCGGAAATTCAACGCCAAAGGGGCGGCTGTCTATCCACTGATCATACCCCGCCGCTTTCGTTGCTTCGTCCATCACCCTTGCAGCCTCTTCAAACTTCCCCTGTTTCAGAAAACTTCTCGCTTCCGGGATCGCATAAGCCACATCCGGCGGTTCGGGCGTGTCCTTCCAGCGCATATCCATGATCCTTTCACGGCGGTAGATTACGCGCTCATGATAAGGGTCCCCCACAATATCAATTCTCTGCCTCCCGTTTGCAGTCACCAGAACATCTTCATCCGCCTTAGCCGGATACAGGCTGCTCACACTTTTATAAGGGAGAAGCTCTCGTCTTTTTTCAATTCCCATGGGTGGATATTTCAGGGCAAATTCCACTGCTTTCATACCATAACTGCTCATAAAATCCTCCTTATCCTCTCTTCATATGATTCAGAATTTCCTCTCGTGCCTGCCGGCGTCTGATGCCGGACGGAGCACTTGTATGAGCAGATTATACGTCCCGCAGGGCTGATGGTAAATGGAATATCATGGACTGAGGGAGGGAATATTTTGAACGTATAGGCACACTGCGGTAAGGCGCGCTTCTGCGGACGGCCTCCGGCTTTATCTTCCCCCGCCCGTTTCATCCGCAATATCTTTCTGCATTTGCGACTTATACACAATTGGACTGACTCCATACTGCTGTTTAAACACTTTGCTGAAGTAATACTGGTCACTGAACCCCAGCATCTCTGCAATATCCTTCACCCGTATGTTCTCGTATTCCTCCAGCATCTGTTTTGCTTCATTGATTTTGAGCCTGTTATAATAACTGATAGGAGTATCGCTGTAATATACTTTAAACAGCCTGCAGATATAGGACGGCGAAATATCAAAATAATCCGCTATTTCCTGCAGAGATAAGTTCTTATACAGATTCGCCTGCATGTATTCGGTCAATTTATACGCAGCTTCCATCGACACCCCGCTTTTTTCCTCTTTTGAGGCCGACATAAATTCGCTGTACCCCTGCAGACATTCTTCCAGCTCCCCGTACCTTCTGCAGTCATTCAGTATCTGATCCGCCAGCGTACCCGGCTCATCCGCCAGTTCCCCGTTCCCGCCTGCTGCCGCGAACATCTCGTCCAGCAGCGCCAGGAGGAACTTCCGCAGTACCGCTACGGTATAATGCTTTTCTTCCCAGGATAGAATATTCTTATGAATTTCTTTGCGATAATCATCTGCAGCCTTATTTTTCAGAATCCATTCTATTTTCCTGCGGAATACTTCAATCTCCTCTTTCTGCCGGATATACCGCTCTCTCACCTCTATATATTTCTCATCCTCAAAAACTTTACTGCAGTCCAGCAGCACCATCCTCCCCAGCCGGTTAGAAAGATGGGTATACTGCATATGGAGCTGAGTGATATCCGTTAGGCAGCCCGAACAGATAATATTGACACGTGTATACTTCTTCCGCAGTTCCGACAAGAGTAACGTATTTAACAGCATGATCCTCTTTTGGGAACTGCTTTCCAGATTAAACATCACGATTTTTTCACTGTTCAGCCTGGTATTTGCTGTCCGAACATCCGGCCCCGCCTTATTCTCTGCCATGATTTCTTTGACCAATTCCTTTGACAAGGGCGCCGCATACTGTTGAAAAAGCCCTACCCGTACCAAAGAGAGCATGTAACGTCCCGGGAATCCGTTCTCCTCTGTTCCAATGCCTTCCTGAATCATCTTTTGCAGGGCAGATTCTTCCTCCTCTACCTTTTTGCTGTCCGCCTTCATGGTCAGCTTCTTTAAAATCTCAGCAAACTCCCCTGCATCCACAGGCTTCATGATATAGTCATCTACCTGCAGCATCAGAGCCTCATGGGTAAAGGTAAAGTCTGCATATCCACTGATAATAACGCTTTTCACCCCCGGATAAAGCGCCTTGGCCTTCTGGATGAGTGTCAGCCCGTCTATGACCGGCATTTTGATATCCGTAAAGATGATATCTGGCTCAAAGTCCTTCAAAAGCTCCGCGGCAGCTTCTCCGTCATATGCCGTTTTAATAACGGAATCATAGCCCGCTTCATTAATAAGATGGACAATGTCTCTTAAGATGACTTTGCTGTCCTCTGCAACAAGAAACTTATACATGTTTCATCCCTCCCCCTGTGCAAAGGGGTCAGACCCCTTTTGTAGTGTTTGCGTTTTTATAACTTATTTGACACTATTCATCCTCAAATATGAACCTGCCGCCCAGACAGACTGCAGCGCCATCTTCCGGAGAATTATTCTTTATACTGAATTCAAAATCTCCTGCAAAGAAGATTCGCAGCCGAAGGAGTGTGTTCAGAATCCCCAATCCTCCCATACCTGGTTCCCCCTCAGAGCTGTCTTGCAAATTGATGACCAGACTTTCTTCTTTCATCCTGTTTTCGATCTCTTTTATTTTATCCTTTGAAAATCCTCTCCCATTGTCTCTGACCTCAACTTTCCATTTCCCGTCCCTGGCGATTGCCGTCACACAGATATGATAGGGCGGTTTTTGTCCCTCAAAAGCATGCTGTATGGCGTTTTCTACAAATGGAAGGATACAAAGCCTGGGGATCAGGATGGAACGTGCCTCCTCCTGCACCTCAATCTGATATTGCAGAAAATCTTCATAGTACTGCTTTTGAAGTGCAAGATAGTTTGTAATGTATTGTATCTCCTCCCCAAGAGTTACCGTATGCGCATTGGAGTTCACCGTATAGCGCAGCATGTCCGAAAGCTGTTTGCACATAGCCTGTGCGTCCTCTGTGCGTCCTTCTCTTGCAGAGATGCTGATCGAATACAGAACATTATGGATAAAATGTGGGGAAATCTGCGCCTGCAGGGCAGAAAGCCTTGCCCCTGCCTCCGCCTTATTGGACTCGATTTCTCTGAAAGCCGCTAATTTTAGATCATCCAGTATCTTCTGGAACGCATCTTTGAGCTCGATAATTTCATTATTAGAGACATCCTCCAGATTCAGACCCATATTCTCATAGGTAACCTTCAATACGCTGTTGCGCAGTTCCTGGAGGGGTTTTACCAGCATCCGCGAAAATACAACTACCATCAAAATTGCAGCAGCCGTCACGCATATAAAAAAGATGATCGTAGTATGCTGCAGTAATTTCATTGAGGAATATATTGTATCTTTTGGATACTGTATATAAGTCGTGATCCCCGAATAATCTGATGAGGCATAAAAGTACATATGGTTCTCCACGCTAAAGACACCGCTTTTATTCTTTTCCGCCAGATTTCTTTTGAATAAACCGCTCTCCTCTTCAGAAACGGAACTAGACGGATATACGGTATCGCCTTTATCATTCAAAAGAAGGACATTGCCTATATGGTTAATGTTGCAGATTTCATCCAGCTTCTTATAATCTGACTGCACCTCAATATAACCATATCTGTTGGCGCTTACATCAAAGACCGCACGGATAAATGATATCGTTGCGCCCTGTTCATCCTGTGAGCCGCTGTCATGATCCGCATAGATAACAAGCTCCTTCTTACCTAGCTTTTCCCCATTGTCCTCCATTGTAAGGGCGGATTTAAAATTGCTTTTGTGCTGGTTGTATACATAAGAATAAGAACCATCCTGACTGTAAAGATATACATTGACATGAGGAAAAGACGTCAGCGTAATCGCATTAGAGACAATGGCTGCGATTTCTCTGTTCCGCTTTAATTCCTCATAGTCTGACAATGCTTTGGGATTGTTTTTCACCTCCCGCATGATCTGCAGAAGACCCGGATTTGAGATCAGCTTTTTTGTGATATCATCCATTTTTTCGATATAGGTGTCGACATTTTCGGATATTTTTATGCATAGCTGCATATCATTATAGGCTGACTCCTCTTCCATCTGTCTAAAGATGTGCATACGGATAAACAGGCTGAAAGATGCCGCTGCAAATAAAATAATAATAGAAAAAACGACATATAGTTTAGTCCTGAACTTAAAATTCATATGGGTTCCGCTCCTCCTGATCTGCATGGCTGTTCCTCCTTTATTATCCCAAATAACAGTAAAAAGTCAAACCGTTGTAACAGTTCAGACAGGACTGCACTGTTACAACCCGTTACTATTCACGGCCTATAGGTCGAGCATAGTAACGTCAAACCTCATCCTTTTACCGCGCCTTCTGTCAGGCCGCTGATAAATTGCTTCTGCATAAACAAAAACAGCAGGATCACCGGCAGCGCCGCCAGCGTCAGGTCTGCAAACACCAGATTCCAGTTACTGCCTCCATACATTCCGAAAAACTGGTACACAGAAAGGGGCAGCGTCCTCTTTGCCGGGTCGTTTAAGAAGTAAAGCGGTATATTAATTTCATTCCATATTCCTGTGAACAGAAGAATCAGTACGGTGATATTACATGATTTCAGGAGCGGAAGGATGATGTAGAAATACGTCTGCAATGTGGATGCCCCCTCGATAAATGCGGATTCATCCAACACCCCTGGAATCCCCCGTATAAATCCGGTATAAAGAAAACAGCTGAAGGGAATGTTGATCGCCGTGTACAAAATGATAACATTCAGATAACCGCCATAGATATCCAGAACCGTAAATAAACGAATCGTAGGCATAATCTGCATCGGGATAATCGTTCCGATAAAGAAAAAATAATACAGAAATCTCGAGAACCTGGTCTTTCGCCGGGCAAGGATAAAGGATGCCAGCGAGCTTGTGAATATCGTGATCACGGTGGAGGCTATGGTAATCAGAATACTGTTCTTAAATGCCAGCAATAATTTTCCCTGTTCAAAGACAGTTTTAAAATTTTCCACCAGCCATTGCTCCGGAAGTGTCAGATCAAACGCCGTCACTTCTGCCGAATTCTTAAAAGCCCCCAGCAGCATAATCAGAAGCGGAATCACAATAACCAAAGAGATCAGAATCAGCACGATCTGCAGAAGTACCTTTGTTACTTTCTCTTTTTTTCTGCCATACATTATTCCTCCACCTCCCTCTTCCTCATCTTATACAATACCGGTATGCAGATAATAGAAACGAAAACCGCCAGCGTAACGTTCAGTGCGGTGCCGAGCCCCCATTGACCTCTTCCAAACTTAGAGAACACTTCCAGTGCAATTACCTGAGACGCATTTCCGGGACCCCCGTTCGTAAGTGCATATGGTTCACTGAACACCTTCAGCCCGCCAATCAAGCTTAACAGCATATTAATATTAAATGCAGGGGCCAGCATCGGAAACGTAATATTCGTAAAACGCTGCAGGGCGCTGGCCCCGTCAATCTTCGCCGCCTCATAATAAGATGCCGGTACAGCCTGCAGGCCGGCGAGATAAACAACCATATGATACCCGCTCCATTGCCAGATTGATACCCCCGCTATGGATACCATTACGATCCTGGTATCTACCAGCCATTTCTGCTGCAGGGCCTGAAGGCCCACATGCCCCAGAAATTCATTCAGGATTCCGTTAGGATGTAAAATGGGCACAAACACAAGCCCGATGATGATCGTAGAAATCACGCATGGCAGAAAGAAAATCACCCGGAAATACCCTCGCAGTTTTGTCTTTGTATTTACCGCCAGCGCCAGCAGAAGCCCATTGACATTTTTCCCGATCACCACAATAATGGCGTATACGAAGGTATTATATATAGCATGTTTCAGTTCACCGCTTTGAAAAATCGTCTTATAATTCTCAAGCCCCACAAAACTGATGGTATCCTTCCCTATCGTCCAGTCTGTCAAGGAATAATATATTCCATAGATGCTGGGTACCACAAAAAAGATTCCAAATATCAGCAGTGCCGGCAGGATTAGCAGATATGTATATAAGTGTCTGGTCCGTCGCATTGTGATGCACCTTGCCTTTCTATCATGATTATCTCGAAGAAGATTCAAAAGAAAAGCACCGCCCAGTCTGACAGAAGCCCGCCTTTCATACGCTCCTTCCGGACTGTCCGGTGCCTAATTTTCGTTATTTCTGTTTAGAAGTTTTCTATTCCTTTTGACTTCATCAGTTCTTCAAAAGTAGTATCCCAGGAAGAAAGTACCTCCTCCGGTGTTTTCGCTCCCGCAAACATATCCTGGAAATATACCCAGAGGTCGTTTAAGTCAACCTTCATATAGGCATTCATTTCCAACACCGTCTTACCCGTCTTATTATATTCTTCGTATAAACGCCCCTCAAACTCATCGAATTCCGGTTCCTTAGCGCCTTTTACGTTCGGAACAAAAGAGGCTGCCTTCTGAGCAGTATCGCATTGCTCAGGCTGTGCCATGAAATTCAGAAACTTCCTGGCCTCCTCGATATGCTTTGCATCTTTCGGAATAAAGAACTCCGCATCCAGCTGGCTGATGGTAAGATATTCGTCCTCCCCCTCATATACAGGATAGGGGAACATATCAAACTGAATATCCGGATAAGCATTCAGTAAATCTCTTACCGTGGTATTGGAGCCTACTGTCATGGCATAATCGCCGCTGCTCATTGCCGCCGGTATGCTGTTGTAATCGTCGGAAAGTACCGTGCTCTGCATATATCCGTCTTTATACAGATCATATGCCTTCTCCAGGCTCTCCCTGAATGCGGGCACCTCATCCCAGCCAATCTCGTTTGCATTCAAACGGTCCCACAGATCCGGCTCTGATTTTGCTGCATAATAACCCCAGGTAGAAGTTGTCCACATCTGAAATGTCCACACATCTTTAAATGGACCGTAAAACGGAGTGACTCCCTGTGCTTTTAAATTTTCGCAGACTGCCAGAAATTCCTCATATGTCTTCGGAATTTCCACCCCTTTCTCCTCAAACAGATCTTTATTATATACAACACCCATGCCGCCGGTCTTCACTGCAAATGCAAACCCATAAATCTTCCCGTCCGGTGCTGTCAGGATTTCTTTGTCTGCAAGGTTCTCCACAAACGGCTCGTCTGATAAATCAACACAGTTTTTCGCAACTTCCAGTTCGTTCTCTGCGGAAACTTTGTTGTAGCAAATTAAATCCGACGGCTGTCCTGAGGCCAGCTTTGTCTGAATGATCGACGTATTCTGCGCATCCGGGTTCAGCACCAGCTCTACCTTGATCTCCGGATATTGTTCCTCAAAGGCCGCTATATTTTCTTCGCTGAAAGCATATGGGATATTATTTACGATCTCCTGGCTTGCCTCCACGGTTAGGGTGACGCTTTCTGCCTTCTTATTCCCACCGCTCTCTTTTCCCTCATCCGAAGATTTGCCGACCGAAGAACCGCAGCCTGCGGTTAAAAGGGACACTGCCACAAGCATTCCGGCAGCTTTCATTAACTTTCTCTTCATTTCTCCTTCCTCCTTATCAATAATTCTGTTGTAACGATCTACATGCACCTTCCGCGGAACTTTCGTTTATGTTAGGTTTATTTTAACTTTCGGCATTAAAGAAGTAAATGGAATTAAATGAACGACAGGATTAATAATATTGAACAATTAGAATTGATAGATTTTTAAAAATCAGTAAAGAGCATATAGCAGAGATCATAGCTGCCATTTTTGTATAAACTTTATTTTAGGGCCCAATGCAGATCCTCCCGCAGAGCACGAGTTACGAGATGCCCTGCGGGTATAGTGATGCGTTGTATCATCCAGCTGTTCACAACAGCGCAGCCAGCAGCCGGTTCCCATAAAAATACTCCTCCGTAACCCCGCATTCTCCAAGTTCCCTGGGATGCACCGCCCCTTTTTTCTGATCCGCATGGTAATCCGATCCGCCCGACATAATGGCTACCCGATCTGCATAATTCTCCCGGATATAAGACTCCGCCTCGCACTTGGTCAGCGTGCCCTCATAGCTGGTCTTGTCATAGGTATAACAGGCCTCAATTCCATCCAGTCCTGCCTCTACGAGCCGGTCGATATACGCTTTCCTTGTCATGATTGTTCCGTCTGTTTGGGGCTGTTCCGCAATGAGCAGTGGATGTGCCAATATCGCAATCCCACCCGCACGGTGCACCTCCCGGATCAATGCAGCAGGATCCGGTTTCTTCCTCTTTATCTGGTATCCCGGCGTATTTCTTACCATAAGCTTAGCCTGCTTCCAATCCTTTGCATAGCCTTTTCTTGCCATCTGTTCAAATATCATCTTCTTCAAGACATGCTCCTCACTCACCGGATGCCCTCCGTTATCAAGAACTTCCTCCCAGGTAATATGCATCCCATCCTCCTGGAGACGTTCCAGGAGTAACTGATATCCCACACTTCTTGATCTGGAAAGCTCCCGTTCAAGCTCTGCAAACCATGCATCCTCCCATCTGCACCCAAGGCAGACTATATGCACGTCCTCCACATCTGTCTCGCAGGATATCTCGGTACCCAGCAGCAGCTTCACTCCAGATGTCTCTGCGAGTTCCAGAAGATCAATCAGATTCCCGTCCTCATCCATATATCTCTGCTCCGGAACGGCATCGTGGTCTGTCAGGGCCAGCACCCGGACTCCCAGGGCTGCAGCGCGGCAGATCACCTCCGGCGGGGTATCTGCTCCATCTGAACGTGTCGTATGCGTATGAAGATCGCAGGCATAATTACATTTTTCCATAGCAGCTTCTTTTCCTTTCTTACCATAAATATTTTCTTTCATAAAAATAGCTTTTACCATTAAGAAAAGCAGGGACCTTCATCCCCGCCTATAGTCTTTCACGGTATTCCTTAGGGCTCATACCGTACTTTTCCTTAAATTTCCGGTAAAAATAACTGGTATTGTCATAGCCCACAGACTCTATAATATCAGCAACCGGCAGTGTCGTACTGGACAGCAGGTAGGCGGCCTGGCTCATGCGCCGCGCCTGCAGGAGTTCTTTATAGTTTCTGCCTGTGCGCCTCTTGATCTCCCGGCTCAGCCAATACACATCGTAACCAAGCATTTCCGCCAGCTCAGACAGTGTTCCGTTCCGGTAGTGCTCCTCCACATAGTTCAGCACAACTCCGGTCAGTTCCTTGTCAAACTGCCTGCTGCCCGTCTCCATCTTATCCATGTAATTCAGAAGCTGAAGAAATAACAGTCCCATGGTAATCTGGTTACAGCTGCGTTTATTTGACAGGTCATAGAAAATGGTCCACACCATGTTCTCCACCAGATTCTGGATAGGAAGCACGTCCGCGACATGAAAATACAAATAAGAGGTTTTCTCATTTTTACCACAGAGCGTCCCCACCAGAAACTCCTTCAGCATGTTGTCCTCTTCTTCCATCATGGAAAAAGCCATATTAAAAAATTCAGGAAGAATGATAAAATTAACTGCAATGTCTTCTTTTCCCGCCGGCAGTATCTCCTGCACTGCGTTCTGGTTGAGGAACAGCAGGTCCCCCTGCTCAAGAACAACCCGGTTTCCATCCACAATATGCGTGGTAGTCCCCTGGCACATATAGATCACTTCCACATAATTATGTCTGTGTTTTGGAAAATTTACAAAACGGGTGTGCGGCCTGACCTGGATCAGCTTCCCCTTTTTCAAAAGCTTCTCACAGTCTACGATCAGTTCCTTCTTCTCCGTATAAAGGTGCTGGTCGATTCCCTCTCTTCCGTCCAATATCATCTGTTCTTCTTCCGTGATCACAGACAATTCTCTGATCAATTCCGGATGCATGCACTCACCTTTTCCATTTCTGTACGCTGGCTTCTGTACTCTTTTTGCCGTACTCCTATTGCTGTTCTGCAATCTCTGCTGCCAGTTCCATGTATTCTGCGGCGCTCCTGCTGCTTTTCTTGTAAGCCATGATCGGCGCATTATTATCCTGTGACCACTCGATAGCGCTGTCCACACGGATATATGTATCAAAAACCCTTACCTGTTCCAGTTCCCTGAGTGTCTCCAGCGTTTGCTTAAAATAATTTTTCCTTGTATCAACCTTTGTAATCACAATGCCGCCCAGCTGCAGATTTGGGGTTATCTGCTTTACCTCTTCCAGAAATTCAAACATATTGCCGAGTCCGAAGAGCCCCCACGGTGTTGATTCCACCGGAATGATTACCCGGTCAGAAGCACAGAGTATATTCATCACCCAGCCGCCCAGTGTCGGCGGCGCATCGATCAGAATATAATCGTACACGTCAGACTCTCTGACAGACGCCAGGCATTTTCTCAGGATATACTCTCTCTGCCACTTTGTAAACAGTTCATACTCAATGGAACTCATCAGCGTAGAAGACGGAATAAGATCCAGTCCTTCATAGGGAGAATGCACAATATAACTGGTCAGATCATCCTGCCGCCTGATCCCCTCGTACAAATTCTTTTCCCCCTGGGCAAATTCCAGGACCTGTTCCTCATCAAACAGGGAGAGTGACAGGTTCAGCTGCATATCCCCATCGATCAGCAGCACCTTCTTTCCCAGCTGGGTGAGCCCGTACCCCACATTGGAACAGGTCGTGGATTTTCCGCTGCCCCCCTTGTTATTTGCAAAACATATCACTTTTGTCTTTCCCATCTTTGCGCCTCCGTATCATCGGCCTGAAACTGAATCCTGCCTCTTTCTGTAGCCAAGTATATCATAGTTTACGGTTCTGTAAAACTCTGATTTCATATCCTCATAATTCATATCCTGCCTCGCCATGAGCCACATGGCCTTCGTGATGGTCGCCTCCAGTGTCATGTCATAGGTCTCCAGCAGGTCCAGATCCTGTTTCACTTTTTTCCCTACTTCATACACCATCATATCGCTGCCCTCTTTTACAACCTGTGTTGCAACAATGGCCAGCTTCCCCTGTGTCCCGCAGTCCCTCATCACTTTGTAAAATTTATCCACCAGGTACTCCGGTATGCCGCCAACGCCGAAGCTTTCGATTATGATACACCGGTACCGGCCAAACAGACTGTCCAGAATCTCCGGATCTATGCCGGGGATCAGCTTCAGCACATAGATACTGTCCTCCATCTCATGATAGAACTTTACCCCTCCATGATATTCCAACGGCGGTATATAACGGATCACTTCCTGTTCCCGGATCACTGCGGGATATGGAAAGTTAATGCTGGAAAAAGCATTGTAGCTCTTTGCCCGTTCCTTTTTGGCTCTGGTTCCTACGATCACTTTTCCATCAAAAACGATATTAACATCTCTCGAGCCCTCATCTGCTGCATAGATAAAACTATCCAGAAGATTGTTTCTGGCATCCGTATTTTCCTCGTCAATCGGTTTCTGCGCCCCGGTAATTACAACCGGCTTTTCGGAATTCTGAATCATGTACGACAACGCAGCCGCAGTGTAAGCCAGCGTATCCGTTCCATGGCATATCACAAACCCGTCATAGTCTTTATAATGATCTTCTACCGCCCGGCTCATCATTTTCCAGTGTGCAGGGGTTACATTGGTGCTGTCCACATTGCATACCTGATGCGTATACACTTCGCATACATCCTTTACATCCGGAATAAACCCGACCAGTTCCTCAGGCGTTATCGCAGGCGTCAGTCCGCTCTCCGTATGTTTGCATGCAATGGTGCCGCCCGTCCCCAGCATTAAAATCCGTTTCAATACATCGCCCCCAATTCTATTACCACTCCAGCGAAGCCGGCTCGCTGCCGAAATTCTTCTCCACCAGAGTGCAGTATTCTTCATAGGCTTCCGAGCCTTCGAACTCTGCCTTCAGGGCGTCCCTGATCCCCTTGTAATACCAGCCTATCGCCGCCTTACTCTGCATACGGAACCTTTTCCAGAGTTCATCCCCCAACACCGGGTAATCCCTGTCGATGTCCCTCATGTTGGAAAGCTTATCCGCCAATCCGATCATCTTCACGGGCAGCGGAGCCATCCCAAGGTGCTGGATCGTGGCGCCCTTTCTCTCTTCCCAGCTCAGTGACTTATCCTCGCTCTCCTGCGCCACAATAGACGCTACGCGCTCCCCGAATCTCAGTTTGAGGATCTCTTCCGTCACCTCTTTACAGTCCTCAATCGTATCATGCAGGACTGCGGCACATATAATTTCTTCATCCGCAGTCATCGTGGCCACAATCTCCGCCACCTCCACAGGATGTACAATATAAGGTCTTCTTGTCCCTTTCCGAAATTGCCCCTCATGCGCCTTTGAGGCAAATTCTATGGCTTCATCAATCATTCAAACGGCTCCTCCTCGATGCCTTCCCGTAATCTTGCCTTTTCCTTTTTGTGGAATAAGGCATAGATACACGGTACCACAAACAGTGTTAATGCAGTTCCATATATTAGACCGCCGATCGTCACCACCGCCATCGGCTGTACCATATCTGCACCGGAACCAAAACCAATTGCCATTGTGGACAGACCCAGAATCGTCGTGAGTGCCGTCATGATAATCGGCCGCAGCCTTGTCCTTCCGGCTTCCACCAGCGCTTCCTTCTGATCCATCCCCTGGGAGATCAGCTGATTCGTATAATCAATGAACACAATACCATTATTGACAATAATTCCAGATAACATAACAAATCCGACCATAGCAATTACACTTACCGGACTTCCTGTGAGCCAGAGCCCCAGCAGCCCGCCTGTAAATGCAAGCGGAATTGTAAACATAACGATAAACGGTGACCTTAATGACTGGAACTGTGCGACCATGATCAAGTACATGAACACCACTGCCAGTGCCAGCATCTTAAGCAGTTCCACCATGGTCTCCCGGATCGTTTCATCCTCCCCCTGCATTTCTGCAGTATAACCATCCGGCAGATCATAAGACTTCATCGCCTTTTCCACACGGCTGCTCACCAATCCGATATTATCATCCTCGTCTACTTCTGCCGTTACATTGATATATCTGCTCTGAGCGCTTCTGGAAATGGACTGAAGCCCATATCCGGTCTCAAAAGATGCGATATCCTTCAACGCAATCTGCTCTGTTGACCCGTCCTGTTTTTTTACATCCAGTTTCATATCCCGGATTTCATCGCGGGTCAGCTCCTGATTCTTTTGATCCGCCACTACGATTCCGATCGAAGCCGTATCCATATCCAGCTTTGTTGTGGAGGCCGGTTCTTTCAGTTTCTTAGCCAATTCCTGATAAACCTGGGCAACGGTCAGATTATGGGAAACTGCCTTGTCCTTATCTACGATCACCCGCAGTTCTTCGGTTGTCTCCTCCATTCCGTCGGACACGTTCTTCGTTCCTTTGACCCCTTCCAGTATCCCTGCTATATCCTTTGCAATTTTCTGAAGTTTATCCAATTCCCGCCCTTTTATCTGAACGGATATCCCCGATGCACCGAGGGAACTCATATCCATATTGGACATGCTTAGGGAAAGCTCAACATTTTCTTCCCTGGCCAGCTTTTCTATGGCTTTCTGGATGGCGTTGTCTGACATGGACCGTTTTTCTTTCAGCAGTGCATAGAATTCCACCTGATTCGTCACCGTGCCGCCGCTGCCCATCATGCCGCCGCTCATAACCATACCGCCAACATCACCGATATCTTTGATTTTCCGGAGCTTCTCCGTAAAACGGTCTGCAATCTCTGCCGTATCCTGCAGCGGTGTTCCGTCCGGCGTCTCGATTGACATACTGATCTCCGTGCTCTGCATTGCAGGCATGAACGCGGTTCCCCTTGAAAGAGAAAGCACACCGCTCACCACAAACAAAACAAGGGCGCCGATCAGTACGAGGGGTTTAAAGCGCAGCGCGCCCCGCAGTAACTTTTCATATATGTCTTTCAGATGTACGAAGAACCGGGATTCTTTTTGATCCGTCTTTCTCAGCAGCCCCGCAGACATCATTGGCACAAGTGTAAGCGCCACAATCAGACTGGCGAGGAGCGAGTAAGCGATCGTCAGTCCCATGTCCACAAAAAGCTGTCTTGCAATTCCCTCCGTAAATACAATGGGCAGGAATACGCATACCGTTGTCAGCGTGGAGGCCATGATAGCCCCGGCAACCTGACGGGCTCCCTGAATGGCCGCTTCCTTTGCCGATGCATGTTCCTCATTGCGCATACGGTAAATATTTTCAATCACGACAATCGAATTGTCTACCAGCATTCCAACACCGAGCGCCAGACCGGACAGCGAAATGACGTTCATCGTCACTCCGCTGAAATACATCAGTACAATGGCCGTCAGAATGCTGATCGGGATGGAGCATGCGATTACAAAAGTCGGACGGATGTCCTTTAAAAACAGCAGCAGAATCAGAATGGCCAGTACTGCCCCAAACAGCAGATTTTGAAGCACGGAGCCGATTACCATGTCTATGTAGACTCCCTGGTTCATCAGAACAACTACTTGGATGTCGTTGTTCTCTTTTTTAATCTGTTCAAAACGTTCCAGAATCCGGTCCGTCACTTCCCCTGTGGAATATCCGGTCTGCTTCTGCACCTGCAGCAGGATCCCGTTTTCTCCATTCAATTTGGCATAGGTTTCATCTGAATTATCTATCCGTTCTACTTCTGCAATATCGGACAATTTAATCGGATTGATCCCCTCCATGTCCACCAGAACCAGATTTTTTAGTTCTTCGATAGACTCAAACTTGTCCCCCACACGGATTAAGTAGTCGATCCCTTCTTCATTTACATAGCCGGCAGGCATATTGAAGTTCTGAGCCGCCAGGACGGTCTGGATCGTCTCCGCGGTCAGCATAGATTTTACGTTTGCTGCTGCCTTGGCTTCTTCCTTAGCTGACTTGAGTTCCGCCTCTTTGCTCTTTAACTCTGCCTCTCCGACTGCCAGCTGGGCAGATGCCTCGCTCATCTGCATGGCTGCCTCCAGCTGCGCCGCAGAAAGCTGGGCCCTCGCCTGCGCCAGCGTAATCGTTCCCTCGCTAAGCTGCGCCTGTACCTGTGTCAGCATGGATTTTCCTTCCGCAAGCTCGGCCTGCTTCCGGGTGATCGTCTCCCTGCTCTGAGCCGCCTGGCCAAGTCCCTGCTCAATCGCAGCCATAGATTCATCGAAACGCTCTAAAACAGCCAGCTGTGCGGTCAGCGTTCCCTTTGCTATCAGCAGCTCCGGGGTCTCGCCACTCTCTTTAATTGCCTGTTCAACCTGTTGGTATTGGGATTCTATCTCCTCTCGCTGCCCGTTCAGATCTTCCAGTTCCTGCTTCTGCTGCAGCAGCGCCTGCTCGCTGGCATCGATCTGTGCTACAGACTGCTCCAGCGCAGCCTCTGCCAGCTGGATCTCGCTGAGTTTCTCATTGACCTCCATCTGTCCCTGGGTCAGTTCCGCATCGCTCTGTGCAAGCTGTGCCTCTGCATCGGCCATCTGCCCCGCTGCCTGACTCTTGCCTGACTCCAGCTGTGCCTTGCCGTTCTCCACCTGGGCCTTTGCCTCGTTCAGTGCGTCCGAAGCTTCATTGAACTTATTGTCCAGCTGATTCTGCACGGAGCCGTCCACGCTGCTGACCTTGTCTTCCTTTACCGTGATCCGGATAGTCTCCTCGATATCTCCGAACGTATTTACCGAGGCTACGCCTTCCAGACTCTCAATCTCAGGGAGCACCTCTTCCTCTATGATCTTTGTGCTCTCCGCCGGCTCTTTGCCGTCTACGCTGATTGCCGGAATCATGACAGGCATCATGGTCGGATTCAGCTTCATGATGATCGGGTTGCCTACCGTATCCGGCCAGTATGAACTGATCTGATCCAGACTCTCCCGCATCTCAATGGTGGCAGAATCCATATTGGCGGTCTGCTCAAACTCCAGCATGACTGTGGATGCATTTTCTCTTGATGAAGAACTGACGGTTTTGATATTGCTGATGGTTGCCATTGCCTGCTCTACCGGCTTTGTCACAGTAGTTTCCACTTCCTCCGGGCTTGCTCCTGCGTACGTAGTCATGACGACCGCATAGGGGAGATTCATATCCGGCAGCAGATCCACTGTCATTTTATCAAAGGATACAAACCCCAGAATTAATATCAGTACCACGGCTACTACAACGGTGTACGGTTTCTTCACACTGAACTTGGATAACATGTGTCTACCTCTTTCTCTTTTTCGCTTTATGCTTCACCCGGTTCGCCTGAGAATCGAAGTGGAGGAAGGATCTGTTAAATCCCATTTATATAGAAATCATATCATATGAGCAACCCAATCACAACCAGAAAATGCGGGAGTTTTATAGGGAGAGAACGCAGTACCGTGTTCCAAAACATCAAGGGGCAGGACAGCGGATTTTGCCGGGCTAAAGATTATTTCTTACTGTACAGACTGTGCCGTGCACGCCTGCAGGGTGTGAACAGTAACGATTATTTTTTGTTTGTGGAATGGATTCTGTGAATGGTTGTGGTGTACTTTTTGTGGTACATAGAGTATAATAGCAGAAGAATTATTGAAGTGAGGTTTTTTATGGGACGGAAGTGTGTTCTTATTACGGGGGCGTCCAGAGGGATTGGACGGGCCTGTGCCGCCGCTTTTGGGCGGCTGGGGTATTATGTTTTTGTGAATAGCAGGCATCCCGATGATCTGGCAGGTGTGTGTGGCGAGATTCGTTCGGCAGGGGGAATCTGCCGGGCTGTTCCCGGGGATGTGGGATCCGCATTGGATGTCCGGCGTATCTTTCAGGAGATTGAGGCGGAGGTTCCCGGGCTGGATGTATTAGTGAATAATGCGGGGACTGCATTTATCGGGCTGCTGACGGATATGACGGATTCGGACTGGGACAGGATTCTGCAGACAAATCTGTCTTCGGTGTTTTACTGTTCTCGTGCAGCGGTTCCATATATGGTGTCCCAGAAAGCAGGGAAGATTCTTAATATTTCCTCTATGTGGGGCATTTCCGGGGCTTCCTGTGAGGCGGCCTACTCGGCTTCCAAGGCAGGGGTAAACGGACTGACCAAGGCGCTGGCGAAGGAGCTGGCTCCAAGTAATATTCAGGTCAATGCGATTGCCTGCGGTGTGATCGACACCATAATGAACGCCCAGCTTTCCGAGGAAGAGAGGCAGCTGCTGATGGAAGAGGTTCCGGCGGGACGGTTTGGGACTCCGGAGGAAGTGGCTGAACTGGTTCTTTGCCTGGCGCAGGGACATGCATATCTGACTGGCCAGGTAATTGGGCTGGATGGTGGATTTTTGTAAAAGGTAATGAAATTATGATGTGTTTATGCTAAATAGGTTAAATTAAGATAGATAAAAGGAGTTGTTTTATGTTAAAGGTAAAAGGAATTGAGAATATACCAATGGACTGTTCTATGACAGAGTTTGTGGGCAAGACGGTCCTGGATACGATTGGGCTTGTAATTCCAGGTGTAACCCCCGCTTTGCTGGAGCAGATGCAGCTGCCCAAACCTTATCGCAGCCTTGGGCTGCTCAGCTCCCGGACTGGTGCGGCGGGACAAATTAATGCCGTAGATGAAGCAGTGAAATCAACCAACACGGAAGTCGTATCCATTGAGCTGCCCCGGGACACAAAAGGCTGGGGCGGCCATGGTAACTACATCATCCTTGGCGGAAACAATGTTTCCGATGTCCGCAGAGCCGTTGAGATTGCCGTGGAATATACAACAAAATATGCGGGAGAACTCTACATCAGCGATGCCGGACACCTGGAGTTTACCTATTCCGCAAATGCAGACCAGGCGCTGAATATGGCCTTCGGCGCTCCCATTGGAAAACCTTTTGGTTTCTTCTGTGGGTCGCCGGCTGCGATTGGCCTTGTGATGGCTGATCTGGCCGTCAAGTCCTCCCCTGTTGAGATCATCAGATACATGACTCCTGACAGGGGAACCAGCCATTCAAATGAAGTTATCGTGGCTGTGACCGGCGATGCAAGCGCTGTTAAGAATTCGGTACTGACTGCCCGCGAGGCCGGACTGCAGCTGCTGGTATCTATGGGAAGTTATCCGGAGACCCCCTCCGCCCCCTACTTGTTTTAAAATGAAATATCCGCCTAATTGGCAGACTTATTCTCCGGCATTTCTGACAGAAGAGCCGGAGATTTCATTTTTTTCAACTGTCTGTAGGCAAATACAATTGCTATGACAGCCGCCGCGGCATCTGCTATCGGTCCCGCATACATCACTCCGTCTATCCCCAGGAATAAAGGGAATATCAGGATCAGCGGAAGCAGAAAGAGAACCTGTCTGGTCAGTGACATGACAATCCCTAATTTTGCTTTGCCGATAGAGGTAAAGAATCCGGAAGACATAGGCTGTATGCCGTTTGCAAAAGTCATGAACATGAAGATCTCCAGGTATCTGTCTGCAAAATGGAAGTACCGCTCACTGCCGCTCCCAAAAATACTGACTATCTGGCGTGGGAATATCTGAAAACTCAAAAAGAATAATGTGGCGATTGTGGTGCATAAAATGGCTGCTTTTTTGTATGTACTCCTGACTCTCTCATAGTTTCCGGCTCCATAATTGAATCCCCAGATCGGCTGGCAGCCCTGAGAGATTCCGATACAGATTGCCAGAAACACACTGTTCACTTTCGAAATTACCCCTACGCAGGCCAGCGGGATGTCGCTTCCATATGAGGAGGCAGCTCCATAATAGCGGAGAGTATTATTCATGGCAATCTGTACGACAGTCATAGCAAGCTGGTTGATACAGGATGCCATTCCCAGGGCTGCAACCGCCTTTAGATAGACCGCCCTCGGGCGCAGAGCGGAGACTTTCATATCCATTTTCTTATACTTCACAAAATAAAGGATAACAAGAAGCCCGGAAACTACCTGACCAATCACTGTAGCGGCAGCAGCACCTTTAATCCCCCAGTGGAACACAAAGATAAAGAGGGGATCCAGGATTGTATTCAGGATTGCTCCTGTCAACATACTCACCATTGAATAGGTGGGGCTTCTATCCGCCCGGATCAAATGATTTCCACCAGTTGTTAATATAAAAAAGGGAATTCCAATTGCTGTTATCCCTGTATAGTCCACGGCATAGGGCAGGACTTCGCTTGTCGCTCCGAAAGCATGCAGCAGATGCTCTAAAAACAGGAGAACAATAGCGGCGATTACCACGCCGCTAATAACAAGTGTGGACAGGCCAGTGCCTGCAATTTCACTCGCTCTTTTCTCTTTTCCAGCTCCCATTTCCAGATTATAGTTCGAAGCGCTTCCTATTCCCAGCAGAAGCGCTGTCGCCGTCGCAATTGTTGTAACAGGAAATGCGATATTTGTTGCGGCATTTCCCAGCATACCGACTCCCTGGCCGATAAATATTTGATCTACTATATTATATAGTGCACTTACCAGCATACTGATGACTGCCGGTACGGCAAACTTTCCAATCAGTCTGCCAATAGGTTCTGTACCCAGCGGATTTTGATTTTTGTCCGCGGCGCTCTTCTCATATTTTTCCATAAATCTCCTTTGTAACGTAGGCCTTTACCGAAATCCCCTCCGCCACATATTCTTCCTCCAGAAGCTGGCCATGCCTTCGGATCAGCTGTATTTTCCCGGCTTCCTCAAAAGGATACATTTTTTCAATATAAATTTGGCCGCTGCGTATGATTTCTAAAAGTGCTGTTTTCAGTTCCTCAAGCCCCTGCCCGGTCTTTGCGGATGTCCTGATCGAATACTGTGCCTGGAAATCCCTGAAACTGCCTGCTTCCTCCAATTTGTCCTGCTTGTTAAACAGTGTGATCACCGGTTTGCCTTCCACGCCCAGCTGGCGCAGCGTCTCATATACCACGTACATCTGGCTGTCCATCTGTGGGTTGGAGGCATCCACTACATGTATGATAATGTCTGCATATTTTGCTTCCTCAAGCGTGCTCTTAAACGCCTCTATCAAATGGTGGGGCAGCTTCCGGATAAAACCAACCGTATCCGTCAGCAGAATCTCCTGCTTTCCCTCCAGCTCCAGTACACGCGTTGTCGTGTCCAGTGTCGAGAAAAGCATTGCATCCGCCAGGATTCCAGCCCCAGTCAGCGCATTTTCTATACTGCTCTTTCCGGCGGATGTATAGCCCACCAGAGCGGCGATCTTCTTCTGTGACGCCTTCCGCTGGGTGCGTATCAATTCTCTGTGCTGTTCCACTTCACAGAGCTCTTTCTTAAGCCGGCTGATCCGTTCCCGAATCAGTCGCCTGTCCATCTCCAGCTTCTTTTCTCCGGGGCCGCGTGTTCCAATCCCCCCGCCAAGCCGTGACAGGGAATCTCTGAGGCCAACCAGACGCGCAGCCCGATATTTCAGCTGCGCCAGCTCCACCTGGATCTTCCCCTCGCTGCTGACCGCCCTGGCTGCAAAGATATCCAAGATAAGAAGCGTCCGGTCAATCACCTTGCACTCCAGCTCCCGTTCCAAATTGTGGAGCTGCACGGACGTGAGTTCGTCATCACATACGATACCGGTTGCTTCGGTCTCCCACAGAACTTCTTTCAATTCCAGAAGCTTTCCCTTCCCCACATATGTGACCGGATGCACTGCCTCGCGTTTTTGGATCACACGCCCTGCCACTTCCGCCCCCGCGGTCTTCGCCAGTTCTGCCAGTTCATCCAGCGATTCCTCCGTCCGCTCATTCTCATAGAGCTGAATGCCTACAAGAATCATGGATTCCTTTTGTTCCTCAATTTCATATAACGCCATATTGTAATCCCATCAAAGGGGTCTGACCCCTTTGCCCTTCATTTTCAGAATATTCTCAAGTTTTAAAGATCTGTTTGTCCAGATCCGCTATTGTAATCTGCCGCAGACGCCTGCGGCACTGCTGGTCTAAGTCTTTATACAAATCTTCCATGACACCCGCCATGCCGGAAGCTATCAGACATTTCATCTCCGAGCTGCCGCTCTTCCATCCTGATGTTACAAAGGAAAATTCCAGCGCATCTGCGATTGTACAAAGGTCTGTTTCCTCACTATTTTTCACAAAAAGGTATCCACCGTCTATTCCTTCTTTTGTCTCCACCAGTCCGGATTTTTTTAGTTTTACCATAATCTTTCGTATCCTTGCGGCATTCGTACAAATATTTTCTGCCAGCCCTTCACTCGAATATACAGTTCCTTTATGATTTAAAAAAACAAGTGCATGCACTGCGATAGAAAATTCACTGGTCATCTCTCTCTCCTGTTTCACTGATAATTTCTGCTGATTTTCATATTATAAATCTTTTCCCTGGATATTTCACCTGTTTTATGCACTATGATATGAATTTATTTCAGCCTGATGAGAAAGACAGGAATCGGCGGGTCATTCTGCCTGTTGTAAAACTGATGAACGATTACAAGCCACTTTCTTGGATCCACGCCTTTCAGGTAATCGAGAACGGCTTCTTTCTCCTCATATCCCGAATCCTTCCCGCTGTATATGCAGAGGCTCATCACGCCCTCTGCCTTCAGAAGCTTCATTCCCTCCTCGACTGCAAGTATGCTTGTCTCTGCTTTTGTGGAGATCCGGTGATCCCCGCCAGGAAGATATCCCAAATTAAAAACGATGGCAGATACGTCTTCTTTCACGTAATCTCCCATCTTTTCATGTCCGTCCCGGATCAGGCAGGCCCTGGATCCCAATCCCAGCCTTTCCAGTCTCTCTGCTGTATGTGCCAATGCCTCCTGCTGGATATCAAACGCATACACCTTTCCTGTGCTTCCTGCCAGCCGGCACAGAAACTCTGTGTCGTTCCCATTCCCGGCCGTAGCATCGACACAGACATCTCCCGGTTCAATATACATCTCCAGAAACCGATGGCAGTACTCCGTTATCTGATAACTATATTTCATACCCTTCTCCTATTGTTCATGTTCTCTATCTGGTGCTGAGAAAAGCTGCCTCTTTCTGTGCATCCTGGTCATCAGGATACTCGCTGACATACTCCTGTATTTTAATCTTCGCATTCTCCCAGTCATGTAACTTTTCATAACATACGACTTCATTAAACTTCATTTCCCGGATCACCTCTGCATCGTCCGTCTCTTGCGCCCCCGCTGTATCCCCAGCCAACTTAATTCCCTCACCAAATGCGTCCAATGCCCCCTGCGGGTCATTCAAATGCATAGAACAGACTCCTATAAAATTATAAAGAACCGCTGTTGCTTTTCCGTCATGATCCAATACCTTCTGAAATGCATCCCTGGCCTTCTCATAATCCTGAAGCTCATAACGTGCCATCCCGAGTCCACGGTAGGCTTCAGCCACATCTATCTTTTCCGCTTCTTCCTTCTTTGAAGAACCGGCTGCCTCCTCAGATAAACGGATCGCCTTCTCAAAAGAACCGGCTGCCTCCTCATACTGATGTTCCTGCAAATGCGCGGTACCCTCGGACACATAGTCCATTCCGCCGCTGCACCCTGTCAGCAGAAAAACAGCCAGCACAGCGTATATTATAACTTTTCTCATATATGCTCCTTTTATTCCGGATATTTTAATACCCAGAATGAATTCAATATATTAATCAACATCACAGCCATATCCGCAATAATGGCATTCTGCATCGTCACATAGCCAAGCGCCGCCAAAAATAAGAGAATAACCTTCATGCCTATGGCAAACACCAAATTTTGTTTTACTGCGCGGATCGTGCCCTTTGAAATCTTAATCGCATTCACAATCCTAGAGGGTTCATCTTCCATAAGGATAATATCTGCAGCCTCCAATGCGGCATCCGCTCCCAAACCGCCCATGGCAATCCCGATATCTGCCAGCGCCAGCCCTGGTGCATCGTTAATACCATCGCCGACAAATGCGAGTTTTTCCGATTCCATCTGGCTTTCCATAAACTCTTTCACCTGCTCTACCTTATCTTCCGGCATCAGGTTCGCATAAACATACTCAATCCCCAGTTGTTTTGCTGCATCATCCGCCACTCTCTGGTTATCTCCGGTGAGCATGACTGACTCAATCTGGTGTTTCTGCAGCCAGCGGATCGTCCATTTTGCATCCGGACGGATCACATCTGCAATCAGAATATATCCTTCATATTCCACAGCCACATGCACTGCTGTGCCGATCTCCTGTACCGGCTGATAGAAGAAGCCCCGCTGGTTCATAAACTTGGAACTCCCAATGTATACCTGCCTGCCGTCAATCTGTGCACAGACGCCAAAGCCGGAGGACTCCTGGATAGACTCCACCCTGCTGCTGTCGATCGACTTGCCGTAGGCAGCTCTCAGAGACACCGCAATCGGATGGTTGGAATAGGACTCCCCGTAGGCAGTAATTTCCAATAGGTCAGCGTCCTCCATATGCTTCGGACAGATAGCCTTCACATGGAAAATACCTTCCGTCAGCGTACCAGTCTTATCAAAAACAAACGTCTCTGTTTTCGAAAGCGCCTCCAGATAGTTGCTCCCTTTGATCAGCACTCCCTGACGGGATGCTGCACCGATTCCTCCGAGAAATGCAAGAGGTACCGAGACAAGCAGGCCGCATGGACATGCCGCTACCAAAAAAATAAGTCCCCGGTAAAGCCAGGTCTCCTGATCCGCTCCCTGCAGCATCAAGGGCGGAAGAATCATAACAAGTACACCGATCAGCGTAACCACCGGCGTATAAAAACGGGAAAATTTGTCTGCAAAACTTTCACTCTGTGCCTTATTATTGTTGGCATTCTCCACCAGTTCCAGAATCCTGGATGCAGTAGAATCTTCATATACCTTGGACACTCTGGCCTCCAACACGCCGCTGATGTTAATGCTGCCACTGTAAAGCCGGTCCCCGATCTTCACTTCTCTTGGCTCCGACTCCCCCGTAAGGGCTTTTGTATCCACCATGCTCATTCCCTGCGTGATAACCGCATCCACCGGGATCCGTTCTCCCGGCTTAATTACAATAATTTGCCTGAGCCGCAGTTCCCGGGGATGTACCTTTTCCTCTTTGCCACGTATCTTACGGTTCGCATATTCCGGACGTATATCCATAAACTTCGCAATAGACTTCTTTGTTGCGGACAGAGAAATGACTTCTATTGTCCTGCCAAACTGGAAGAACAGGATTGCGCCGACTGCTTCCGTATGTTTGCCGATTGCTAAAGCGCCGACAGTCGCAAGGATCATCAGCAGATTCTCATCAAAAATATGTAATCTTTTTACGTTCTTCAATATGTCCCAGAATATTCCCAGTGACATAACCAGATATGGGAGCAGGAACAAAAGCAATTCTGTCCTCCCCGTCATATCCCAGTGCCTGACCGAAAACAATGCATTGATGTATAATAGCAGGCCGATTCCGATTTCAATGCATTTCTTTCTAACTTCCCTTGCCATCTTGGCCCCCTTATTTTCCTTTCTCCATGATTCTATTCTCTGATATGTTCCAATCCCTGGTTCATAATAGTCTTGATATGACCGTCAGCAAGAGAATAGAACACCGTCTTCCCTTCCCTGCGGTTCGTAACCAGCTTCATCTGCTTCAATACCCTGAGCTGGTGTGAGATCGCTGACTGCGTCATACTCAGTGACTGTGCAAGATCGCACACACACATCTCTGACTGCCACAGCATACATAAAATTTTAATCCTGGTAGAGTCTCCAAACACTTTAAAAAAATCTGCCAGATCCTGAAGCTCCTCCGGTCCCGGCATGTTCTCCTGGACCTTCTTTACAATATCTTCGTGTACATGCATGAAATCACAATGTTCCACTTCCATTTTTCCCATATACCGAATCTCCCTTCATGTGAACAACCGTTCAGATATTATTATACGAAAAATACGCTGCCGGGTCAAGCAATGCAGGCCCGTCTGTCCTTTATATCATTCCCATTTTTCTGGATACTTATAAAAAAGAAACGCATACTCAACGGTCTGCGTTTCTTTCTTAAGTTTTATTATTTATTTCCCGGAACGTTCGTGTTACAGCTTCTTATAAAGCACTCTCACAGAATTCAAAATGCAGAGCACCGCCACTCCCGTATCCGCAAAAACTGCCATCCACATGTTGGCGAGGCCTGCAAGGCCCAGTATCATAACCAGGATTTTGATAGCCAGGGCAAACACTACGTTCTGCCGCGCTATGGATCCTGTTGTCCTTGCAATCTGGAGTGACTGGGGAATTGCCTCCATAGATGAAGTCATAAATACCACATCCGCCGCCTCTATGGCCGCATCTGCCCCGCTTCCCATCGCGGCGCCTACGTCAGCCCCCGCAAGAACCGGTGCATCATTAATCCCGTCACCAACAAACATTACGCTGCCATGGGCCTCGCGAATACGCTTCAATTCTTCCACCTTATTCTCAGGAAGCAGTTTTGCATGGATTTCATCGATTCCGGTCTCTCTCCCCACCGTCTCGGCGCTCTTTCTGGCGTCTCCCGTCAACATAGCGGTAAGAATTCCCATCCGTTTCATAGCAGCCACCGCCGGTTTCGCGTCTGTCTTGATCGTATCCGCAATCACAAGCTGCCCTGCATACACTCCATTCAGCGCCAGCAGTACTTCCGTACCGTATGAGGCATCTGAATACTGGCCTAACTCCACGTCATATGCTTCCAGCAATTTTCTATTGCCGCATAGTACAATTCCTTCGTCCAACTGCGCCCTTACCCCTTTCCCAGAAATCTCTTCCACGGATAAAGGGTGCTGCAGGCCGATTGTTTTCTCCTCAGCCGCAGTTACGATACTCACAGCAATCGGATGTGTGGATGTCATCTCGCAGCTGCCCGCAAGAGCCAGCAGCCTTTCTTCGTCAAATCCGGCCGCCGGCACCACATTCTGAAGGACAAAGTTTCCTTCCGTAATGGTTCCGGTTTTATCCATAACAATGGACTTTACACCCTGCAGAGCCTCAATGGCGACCCCGCCCTTAAAAAGAATGCCTTTTTTGGAACCTGCACCGATTCCAGAGAAGAATGCCAGCGGTACGCTAAGTACAAGTGCACAGGGACAGCTAATCACAAGAAATGTAAGCGCTGTATATACCCAGTAGTTCCAGTCCCCTGTTATCAGGGAAGGAATCACTGCCGTTGCGATTGCAAGAGCCACTACGAAAGGAGTATACACTCTTGAGAACCTGGTAATAAACCGGTCAATCTTCGGTTTGCTTGCCGCCGCATTTTCCACAGAATCCAGAATTCTGGTGACCATGGAATCCTCCAAAATCTTATCAGCACGTATTTTCAAGAGCCCCGATGTATTTACACACCCCGATGTAACCGCATCCCCGGCCTTGGCTGCGACAGGGACGGGCTCTCCTGTCACCGGTGACGTATCAATCCGGCTTTCCCCCTCTACGATGGTGCCATCCAGAGGAATCCTGTCACCGGGCCGCACCAGAAGGATATCACCTATGCACGCTTCCTCCGCAGGAATCACCAGAATCTCTTTCCCAGCCACCTTGTTGACTACTTCCGGCCGCATGTCAACTGCATCCATAATCTGGCTGCGGCTTCTGGAGACCGCGATTTCCTCAAACAGTTCCCCCACGCGGTAGAATAACATAACTCCGACAGCCTCCGGGTATTCGCTAATCAGAAATGCCCCCAGCGTCGCAATGCTCATAAGGAAATTTTCATCAAACACGTGGCCTTTGCCCAGGTTTTTTGCTGCAGTAAACAGCACAGCCCTTCCCAGTACGAGATACCCGGCTAGAAACAGGATCAGCGAGAGATTTCCACTTACCGTTTCTGTCAGTATCCCTCCTGCCATAAAAACAGCTCCAATGCCGATCTCCCAGAAATCCTTCTTATTCTCACTGAATTTCCCTTTAGATGCGGTTTGCTGCCGGGTCGGTTTTCTATCTCTTTTCAAGACAGTAACTTCATTCTCTATGGAAGAACAGATTTCCTGAAATACCGGAAGCAGTTCCTCCTCCGTATTGGTAACCACCTGCAGCTGCTTTGTTGCAAAAATAATGTTTGCAAAATCAACCTGAGGCAGCTCCTGTATTTTCCGTTCCATTTTAGCTGCACAATTTGCACATCCCAGGTTTTCCAGAATATAAACCTGCTTCTGTACATGGTCAAATGCATGATTCACCTCACGCTGTTCCAGCGCATCATGACTATGTCCGTCACCGCTGTGTCCGCTGTTTTCATGGCTGTGTCCGTCACTGCCGTGTCCACTGCTTCCATGAGTATGTCCGCAGCTGCAGTTTTCGCCGTGATGATGCTCATCCTGTCCATGGCTGCTGTGGTGATCATGATGACAGCCGCATACTTCTCCATGTTCATGTTTGTGCTTATGCTGATGCTCCTGTGCTTCCTCGTGCTGATGTCCTCTTAGATCCCCGTAACAATGTTCTTTTCCGGAATTGTGATCATACCCACATCCGCAAGCCGTATACTCTGGATACGTCTTTTTATTCAAAGCCTGTTGTGCCATAGTCGTACCTCCAATGCTTATACATATGAATATCTGTTCATATGTTCATATAATCACACTCAGCACAAAATGTCAATACCTATCTATAAAAATTAAAAAAATTTCCCTGTCAAATACCTAAACACTTCTATTTTTATGCCACAGTCCTTATCAAGCCGGCAGTGCTTTTTAATAAATAAAAAGCCAACATGTTGACCAACGCCGGCAAACACAGCGGTGCAGCCTGCACTCCCGTATATTCCGGCATTGTTCAACATGTGGCTTTTATTATATTGAGATACTGTTACGCGTCAGCTCCACGTCCATGGAATCCTGCTTCAGATCTCTGCAGCGGTCTGATACCGTCGCCTAGAATCCCCTATTTATCGTCCAATGATCTCATTATTTTTTTCACTTCTTCTCCCCCCAATGACGTTAGCCGTAATGTCATCGAGCCGCTCTTTCTCTTGCTCGCTGCTTTCCTCTACAAGGCATGCCTGAATCGCCTCATTCAGAGAAAGCATCTTATCATCAAGTTCAGCAACCATCTGTGCACATTCCTGGAGATCCCGGCTAATATAGTCCGGCGCATTCCCTTCGAACTTATAATAAATCTTATGCTCCAGACTTGCCCAGAAATCCATAGCAATTGTCCGGATCTGTATCTCAACTTTGGTATCCACGACACTGTCAGATAAGAAAATGGGCACTGAAACCAGCATATGATAGCTCTTATAGCCGCTCTCCTTCGGGTTCTTTATATAATCTTTAATCGAAAGAACCTTCAGATCGCTTTGATTCCCGATCATCTCGGCCAGACGGTAAATATCAGATGTAAAAGAACAGATCAGACGAACCCCCGCAATATCATTAATATATTTAACCATATTCTCAATAGATGTCTCATGTCCATACCGTTTTAGCTTCTTTACGATACTCTCCGGAGTTTTAATACGTGTCTTAATATGTTCTATCGGATTATACTGATGTACATGCTGAAATTCATCGTTCAGAATCTCCAGCTTTGTCCCAACTTCTTTCAGCGCAGCATTATATAAAAAAATAACCGTTTTCCAGCTATCTACATCTTCATAATTTTTGATAGCATCGTGCATCTGCAGTTCTCCTCTCAATTTGGAAAATCCCCCTTTCCCAATCCTTTCTAGTATATCATAAAACAGACTTCGTGTCAGCCAGTTCATTTTTTTTTAACAAATCGGGATTTAGTCGGCAAGCTTTAGACTTGTCGACGGACGGGGACGCTTCATGACAGGGAGGCCGGGGAGGTGCTGGGGCTGTATATGCCGTTGCGATATGCACCCGTGCTGCTAAGTGATTCTAGA
>OBZW01000332.1_pt1 | contig 34062 bp, 24 predicted proteins | sample 1477021 | NCBI WGS metagenome assembly OBZW01 (sample SAMEA2580262, study PRJEB22360) | human gut metagenome | biome: human gut; feature: human-associated habitat; material: faeces | place: Denmark | collected 2008/2010
GAATTTGCTTTCGAAGCAAATTCTGCCCTCCATTTTCCTGTTTTTTGTTGACAGCTTCTAACGCTTACTCTATGGATTGAGAACTAGTACTTCATAAAATAAGTAACTTACTTTTATTTTTAATTTTTTGTTTTTTACAATTTTAGCTTTTGTGGTGATTTGGTCTTGACATTTGAGGGTGGGGAGGGTAATCTAGATGTAGATCGTATCTTGGTTGGTATCTGGAGTTTTTCTTTTTGGTCAGGGAATCTGAGAATCTTTTATTTTTCCTTTTTTAAAATTTAGGGTTTGGGGCTGTGCTATGGGTCTGATATTTTTGGCAAGATTAAATAGTATGCTATGTATTTTTTGCAGGGTTATCTTTATTTAGCGTGGAGATTTGGGCGCTTAAGAGATAGAAAGTTTTAAAATATTATTTTATTTTTATTTGTTTTGGTATTGACATGATATATGTCATATGATATTATATGTTATATAATTTAGTTCTATAAATTATTGATTTAATCAGTTATTTTCTTTTCGGTGTGTTGGACACTGATTCGGATAGGTTCTTTTTTCGTGATTTTATTCCAGGGTGTAGTTGAATTTTGTTTGTTATGTTTATTCTTTCAGGGCATTTTTTTGTTCTGTCGCAGTAATTTTTTTCGGGAATTCTCCCGGCTTTATTCCTTTTTGGGCTGATAGTGGCTTTGGGCCGTCAGGGACGGTTTTGAGCATAGTACTGTGGTTTTTGTGCGGGTTTTAGTGCAGAGACTGCGGAATTTAAATGAAAGTGTGGTGATGTTTATTGATTGTCTGAATTTGCATGAATAGTCTGCAGTAACATGTTTAACTAACTGAGTGAGAAGTCTCCCACCTTAGCAGGTGGAGAGAGGAATTACGTAAAACAAGATGAGCGGCAGTGGCGGACGGAGAGAAATCGGTATCCCCCACTGACATGAGGTCAATCTGCGCATTTATAGAGGGAGTCGTACTCTATAAAATTACTGTGCATGGATTGAAAGTATAGGAGGATTGTGTATGAAAACATTTATGGAAGAATATGGTGTCATTGTCGTGGCGGCAATTGTGATTATGATTATTGTTGTGGCTGCCACGCCCCTTGGTAATAGTATTAAGCTGGGAATTACCGCTGCGGTGGAAAAGCTGACCACTGCACTTGGCACTACGGCATCTGTCGTAGGGTGATTGAGGGAAAGGAGAGCTGCCTGTGAAGGTTTCCAGGGAGGCTTGGAATTTAAAAGAAGAAAGTTTTGGACCGTTGCTTCCCTATGTAATAGACCCGGATATCACGGACATTAATTTTAATGGGGCGGATGTGTGGGTAGAGCATTTAAAGCGCGGGATTTATAAAGTTGAGGTACAGCTGCCGGCGGAATTTGTGAGCCAGTTCAGCATCAGAGTGTCTAATGTGGTTAGCAGCCAGATTAATAAGTATAATAATGTTCTTGAGGCGGAGACAGATATCCTTCGCATTTCGATTATCCACTCCAGTGCTACGAATACAGGCTACGCAATATCTATTAGAAAGACACCTGCGGTGATGCGGATGACTGTTGAAAACATGTTAAAGGAGCAGTACTGTTCGGGAGAGCTTTTGATCTTTCTTATTAACTGCATCCGGGCTCGTATGAACATGGTCTTCTGCGGACGTCCGGGGGCAGGTAAAACGGAGCTCTTAAAGTTTCTGACGCAATATATTCCAAAAGAAGAAAAGGTGATGACCATAGAGGACAACCTGGAGATACATTACAAGGAGATTAATCCGGGTTCTAATTGCGTGGAACTAAAGGTGGATGAGGAATTTTTCCCGTACACGAAAGCAATCAAGACTGCCCTGAGGCAGAATCCCCAGTGGGTTCTGCTTTCAGAGGCACGTTCGGTGGAGGTGAAATATCTGCTGGAGTGTTTTTCTACAGGACTTCATGGACTGACGACTCTGCATACGGACGACACGAGGAAGATCCCGGACAGAATCCAGAATATGATGCAGGATGCCTATGCTGCAACAAGGTTAGAGAATGATATCTACAGTTTTTTGAATGTAGGCGTGCTTCTTAGAAAAAAGGTGACAGAAAGACAAAAAGTTGTCAGGTTTATCGATCAGATATGTCTTTTTGACCGTATAGGCGAGCAGAATGTAAAATGCCTGATTGCGGAAGACGGGAAGTTTATATCCAGAGAAATTCCGGAAAACGTAATGAAAAAGTTTAAGCTGGAAGATATTACGGCTCCATTTTCCGATATGGAAAGTATGCCGGTAAATATGCGGAGGAGAGGATGAAGAAGAAAGAGATAGGAGAGGAAATCTGTTATCTGAATCCTGGGTATTTAAAGAGAACGGTGCACAGATTCGGGTATCAGTTTTCGGCCCGCAGATATGCGGGATACTTTTTGGGGCTGTATGGATGTGTGGCGGTATTAGCGTTTGCTTTTAGGCTGAAGCTGCCCAGTATTATAATCATTGCCGCGGCATCTGCCTGTTTTGTACCGGGGATATTTGCCATGACATACCGCAACTTATATGAAGCCCGGCTTTTTGAGGATGTTACCTCCTATATTGAACAGATGCTGTATTCTTTTAAAAGAAGGTCCAAGATACTGACGGCGCTGGAGGATACACTCGTTTTGTTTGAGGAGGGGGAGAGCCGCATGTACGATGCAGTACATAGCGCTATACGCTATATACAAAATGAAAGCACGGGAGTAAATCTTTACCGGGAAGCATTTGCAATGATTGAAAAAGAATACGGATGCAGAAGGATGTATAAAGTTCATGATTTTCTGATCGAGGCGGAGGCTGTGGGCGGGGATTTTACTGCCGCTGCAGATATCCTGCTGAATGACAGGAAACTCTGGATGGACAGAGTGTATGAACTGCAGAGGGAAAAGAAAAATGTGAAGGTTAAAATTACCATTGGCATAGGGCTATCCTTTCTGATCTGCGGCATGACCGTACTCATGCTTCCCAAGGAGTTTGGCATTACAGATAATGTCGTCTCCCAGACCGTGACAACGGTGACGGTGCTGCTGAATATGCTGATCTGGTATCTTGCGCAGATGAAGCTGTCAAAAAGCCTGATCCGTGGAGAAGAGGGCCAGGGAGAAGAAACGGTAAAACGGCAATATGAGTATGTAATGCATAGCAATAGGAAAAAGGAAAGGCGCAAGGCATGGTGTATTGCCATCCTGCTGATTCCGGTGAGTGTTCTTATGGCATTGTACGTTGGCCTGCCGGCTGCAGTGCTGTCTGTGATTCTGGCAGCGCTTTTGGCAGGCCAGCCGGAACGCAGATACAGAGTTTCATTGAAACATGTGTCAAGAGAGGTGGAGAAGTCATTTCCAGAATGGCTGATGAGTATGTCACTCCATCTGCAGACCGATAATGTACATGTTTCCTTATCAAAATCGATTCCTCATGCCCCGGCAATACTAAGAGAAGAACTGAATACTCTTCTCGCGGGGATTGAAGAAAAGCCGGATTCAGTACGCCCTTATCTTTCGTTTATGAAGCAGGTGCCGCTTCCCGATGTGACTTCAGCAATGAAGGTTTTGTATTCGATGGCAGAATTCGGCGCCTCAGATATCGGCGGTCAGATAGGCCCTCTGGCTGAAAGAGGAGCTGTAATGACAGATAAAGCGGAGCGTCTCAGGACAGAGGATTATATTGCAGGGATCAGTTTTCTGATCCTGCTGCCAATGATAACCGGTGTATTAAAGATGCTGGCCGATCTTGCGCTGGTTGTAGTTTACATTTTATCAGCGGTGAATCATGCCGGCTGAGAGGAGGGGATTGAGAGATGAAAGAATTTCTGGAAGAGTATGGCGGTATCATTGCAATCTCAGTTATGGGTTACGCAGTGATGTCCGGATTGTGGGATATTTTGAGAATGATCTGTGAGACTGGGGGATAGAAGCTATGGGGTATTCCTTATGGATATGGGAGTGATGAACTATGAAAGAATTTCTGGAAGAGTATGGCGGTATCATTACCGCTTGTATTTTGAGCCTGATACTACTGGGAACAATGGCAGATTTGCTTGGAGCGGATGGACAGATTTCTTATCTGTTTGCCGGATTTCTGGAAGGACTTGGGCCGATGCGGGGGTGAAGGTATTTGAAGGAGGTGTCTGCGGGTGAAGGCTGTAATCGGAGAATATGGAAAAGTGATTATCCTGGCGGTTGTTTTGGGAATGCTGGTTCTGTTCCTGTTCGGAAGGGGGAATCATGGCTTTCTTGGAATGATTTCTAAGGCAAGGCCAGAGGCAGCTGTAGGAAACGAGGACTCATTTGCCATGGCACAGACCGTATTTTCGCGCAAAGCCCCGGAGCTCTCTGTCTCGGTAAGAAAGCTGCAAAAAGGCAGGAAATATAATCTGCTGGATAGCGGACTGTTTGAGATCAAGGCGGTCAATCAGGAAGGGGAGGCGGTGCCTGTTACGATTGTCAAATTGACAGCTCCCGGGCAGCAGGATATCACCGGGGAGACAGATCCCCGCATGTTTGTCCCTTTTATAAGCGGGGAATATCAGATCACATATCGTGCAGAAGAATCCTTTCAGGGAAGTATGAGGGCAAAAGAAAAGAAATATTCTGTCCTGGTTGACTAAAGTGATCTTGTGTTAGGTATATGGACAGAAATAAAAGGGACGGTAAAGAAGTCCCAAAAGAAAAGAGGGCAGAAGATGAAAGGAGCGGTAGAGACAATGATGGGGATGATTATGATCGCATTCATGGCCGTGCTTAGCGCAGCCTATATCATGGCATCCCTGAACACCCAGAGTGCGCAGAATTACCATTCTGCGGTAGTGGCAGAGGTCGAAGCAGGGGACTTTACAGCCCCTGTAATACGGAGCTGCAGGCAAAAAGCACTGGAAAACGGATATACGGATTTATTCGTTGAACCGATGACAAGCGTAGACCGCGGGAAATTTGCAAAAGTGACGCTGACATATGACTATACTCTTCCTGTGCTGAACTTGTTTTTAGAGCATCAAATAGTAGGATATGCAAGATAAAAGCGGGGAAAAGTCAGCGGATGCTTTGTGAAAAAGCACCCCGTAATGCCTGACCTCCGGGGTCAATAAAAAGGAAAGGGGAAGGTATGAAGAATGCCGTAATAGGCTTTTTTATGATTGTAATACTGGTAATTTCTTTAGCAGCCATTCAGACTGCGGAGAACAGAACTACCAGAAAAAATGAACTGGACAGCAGTCTTAGCGAAGCCATGGAACAATCAATGAAGATCCTGACAGTAAATCCAGTATATCATATTGAAAAGGAATCCGGCACGGATGAATTTACAGCAGATTTTATTCAGGGGTTTCTTATGAAAACAACGAGTAATTCTGAGTTTACGGTAGAGATATTAAATGTGGATGTCGAAAAGGGTCTGTTGGATGTCAGGGCTAAGTCCAGATTCAGGCAGATAATCGGATATGGTGAGGTATCCTGCCGTAAGACAGTGATATTGGAAGAACTCGAAGAAGATAAAGATACACCCTGTTATATTTCATTCTTCGCAGAGAAGCCTGCCAAAGAAGCGGATACGGAAAACAACTATGTTTTAAAGAAGATCAGCGTACACTGTGGTGACAGGCTCAGTGCGGCAATGCTGCCAGAAAGCGGATTGGAGAAGAAAGGATATATTTTCTGCGGCTGGAAAATGACAAAACCGGTAAATGGGATCGGGATTCTGTACGGCAAAGAAAATATAAATACGTTATGTGCAGGGGATGATATGGAATTTCAGGCTGTTTATGAGCAGGAGGAAGTTTTGTAGATGAAAAAGAAGAGATGCATAACAATGCTGGCTGCTGCGGCAGTAATTTTGTCTGTATGTGCCCCCATATCCCTGTATGCACAGGAAGAGACGGGAAGAATGGGAACAGAGAAAACCGAAAAACCGGACGAAATCGCGGAAGCCGATGAAGAAAGCCCGACTGTACCGGAAGAACCTGATGGATCAAATGAACAGCAGCCACTGCAGGATACTGCTTCATGGTTTGAGGAAACCTTACACGGGCTGCTCCTTATGGAAGAACCTTTGAAGGTAATGGAAAAAACAGATGAAAAGGAGAGGGAATTATTTTTAAACAGAATAACTGCCAGGGAGCATTTTGAATTCGCTATTGTGTATAAATATCTGCTGCTCACGGCCGTTGCGAAGGATACATCCTTTTCTGAGGGTATGCAGTCATTGGATGATGTAACGGAAAAAGAGATGGAAGCAGTATCCGGGAAGACAGAGCATATTCACGTTCTATGGGAGCTGTTGATGAAAAACAAGGATACAGGTCTGGCGCAGGAAGAAATAGAGGATATTCGGTGGAAGGAGGCCGTAGAACAAGAGGCATTCCGTATATTCTGTGAAGGCATGGGAGGAAAGGCTGCCGCCAAGGGGGAAGAATCTGCAGAATATCATGACTTTCAAGAATATACAGAGTATCTCCAGACACAGACTCATGCAGATATCATCGGACTTGCGGATGTCTTGGAAAATATGCAGTCCGAAAATGAGCCGGAAGCAACGGAAGCATATGAGGCGGCACTTAACCGGCTGGATGAGATTTACAGTACGAAGCCGGAAATAGCTCCAAAGTTACAGATAATCTGCGGTATCCAGGATTTCGATGTACAGAAAAAGGAGCCGTATCTGACCGTTACGATATCGGATCAGGAACGGGCCGATGTCATAAAACTGCTGCCCAAAAATCTGGAAGTACTGCTGGAAGAGAATTCGGATATAGATAAAAAAGATACTGACAAGAAAGAAACTGATCAGGAAGATACTGATAAGAAAGAAAATAACAAGAAAGATACTGATCATGAAGAGATTCTTAAGGATGCCTTGTACGAGGACGAAGATCCGATGGATACAAAGCCGACGGAAAAGACAATCAATGTTACATGGGAGTGTGCGGAGGATATTGAACATACGGAATATGAACAGTATATATATACGGCGGTTCCTCAGGAAGGGTATGAATGGAGTGAAGAACTGCTTAAGGGGGAGGAAGACGGGCTCCAGGCCCTGCCCTATGCCAGGGTCATTGTAAAGCCAAAAGAGACTGCGAATGTCATGGCGGCCCGTGCCGCGGCCAGCGTCAGTTATAGGGCGTACTGCCAGTACGATGGGTGGAAAAACTGGAGTGCAGGCGGCGCCACTGCAGGAACGATCGGAGAAAATAAGCGGCTGGAGGCTTTGCAGATAAAAACGTCCGGTGACACGAATCTTGGTGTCAAATATCAGGTTCATGTACAAAACAATGGATGGATGAGCTGGGTAAACGGCAGCGGTACAGCAGGTACCACCGGACAGTCGCTGAGAGTGGAAGCAGTCAGGATTTTGCTGACCGGGGCAAGCGCAGACTCCTATGATATCTATTACCGTACATACTGCGAATCCTATGGATGGCTGGACTGGGCCAAGAATGGACAGTCAGCCGGTACAGTGAATCTTGGAAAAAGCATGGAAGCCTTTCAGGTGAGAATTACAGCAAAAGGCGGGGCTGCCCCCGGAACAACTGCTGCTCCGCTGAAGACAGATGCTGCTGCAAGGGTCGGCAGCAGTTACTACAAAACATTTAATGAGGCATTTGATGCCATGCCTGACCGAGGATCTATGTACGTGATAAAAAACTGTTCGGCAACACATATAGCGACCAGAAAATCCTTTTCGATATTCCCGGAAGAAAGGAACGTTAAGGTGACTTTTAAAGAAAATTCGCTGATACCTGCCGGCATAATCTGTACAGAAGAAGGCTGGCGGGGAAGTCCCACCTGGAATTTCAGCGGCAATGGTGGGTATACAATAACATTTGATGCGAATGGAAAAGGTTCATCAGGTGTAATAGCAACTTACGGTGCAACGATCAACCTGAAGAACGGCTCCAGATTTACGAACTCCGCAGGCAATGGTGTATGGAACGACATGGGAATTACAAACGTTTATGACGGAGTCTACATTTATAATAATAAAGCGCATGGAGTTGCAACCTGCAACACAGTCAATCTATTTGGCGGCAGCATTTACGGCAATTCTTATGATGGTATCCGTGCACAGAAGGTGATCAATATGTCCGGTGGTAATCTGTACAACAATGGTGAGTGCGGCGTGCATGTGGGAGACGGCGCGTGTATCTTTACGATGACCGGAGGAACGATACATGACAATGTGGATGGCGTGGGGAATATAGACGGTAATGGAACCATAAACATCAAGGGAGGCAGCATTTACAGCAATACCCGGCATGGAATTTCCGCCAAAGGAAAATCTCTGAGTATATCAGGCGCAGCCGTTATCCGGAACAATAAAGGAACCGGGGTGACAGTCCAAGGAGGGGAAGCAGCTGTAATAAATGGAAAAATATATGAAAACCAAAACGCAGGAATTGTAAATAAGGGCAGCATGAAGTTAAGCGGAGGTGAAATCTTTTCAAATTCGAATGCAGGCAGCGGAGGCGGAATAGCCAACAGTGGAACCTTAAGCATCAGCGGCGGGGATGTTCACGATAATTCGGCCGTAAACGGAGGCGGAATAACAAACAGCGGTACGCTGGCATTGACAGGAGGCAGCATCACGGGTAATGCGGTTTCCGGCAGTGGAGGCGGGATTTGTCTGTCTGGGGGAACGCTTAGGCTGACCGGGGGTACCATTGCAAGGAACAAAGCGAAAAACGGAAATGGTATTTACCATAACGGCGCTGTCTTCCAAATGGGCGGAAACGGATCAGTAGATGCGGGGAATGATATATATCTTCAGACAAATAAGTATATTACAGTAACATCAGCCTTAAAATCTTCGCCTGCTGCAGTTCTGACACCGTCAGGCTATAGCAATGGCAGAAAGGCGGCAGAAGTTGCATATGGCACTAAAAAGGGCAGTTTGCAGTATGCTAGGTATGCATTAACGCAAAAAGGCGGATACTGCCTTCGTCCGGGGGACATGCAGGCATCCAGTGCAAACACCATGGCGGCAGATATTGTGCTGAGTACGAAGTATACGATCCAATATCATAAAAATTATGATGGAGAGGTGGCGAATGTTCCGAAAAGCACTCCAAAATACTGGTATGAAAATGCAGAAATAGCAGGGGAGATTCCATCTGAAGGGAGAATAAAATTTCTGGGCTGGTCCGAGAATGCTGCAGCGGAAAAACCTGTCTATCAGCCAGGAGATGTCTTAAGCGCAGCCATCAATCGAAATATCACACTATATGCAGTTTGGGGAACCAAAATCCAGGTGAGCTATCATGGGAACGGAAGCGACGTCCTAAAGGAAAAGTCAGAAGAAATAACCCTGCAGGAGTGCATGAAGAATGGTGGTTACCTTATACATAAAAATAAAGGATATACGGATTATATCAGAAAGGGATATAAATTCGCAGGCTGGGATGTCTCTGCGGTGGCTCCTGTTCAGGCAGTAAAATATCCTGACCAGAAAGAGAACAGGGTAAAATTTGAAGAACTGCTGGATATTGCTGAGGCGCAGGCGAAGAGTCCTTTATCAGGAGAAAAGACGGTTCAGCAGGTACGGTTATATGCACTCTGGGATAAGTTTCCCGAAATCACTGCAGAAGGTATACAGGAATTCTTCGAGGGCACCGAGGTTACCAGGGACATGCTCCTGGCAAACATAAAAGCACAGGATCAAGAGGACGGAGACATAACAAAAGACATCCGCATACTCGGAATCAAATATCAAAGAGGAAGGTTTCAGGATGGACAGAAACAGGAGGCATATGAAGTACGGTGGAAGAACGGCATGCCAGACGATAAAAAGCTGGATACCTGGTTTTTAGAGCTGGATGACAAAGATGCACCTGTGGAACACCAGATTATTTACAGTGTGAAAGACAGTGCTGGTAATGAGACAGCACGAGAATGGCCGGTTAAGGTAAAGTATAATGAATTTCCTGTGATAGAGGCGGAGGATCGGTATTTCACACTGGAAGAGGCAAAGGAAGGCAGAATAACCGAAGAAGCGCTGCTGCGCGGCGCTATAGAATCTGGCGCCTTGACGGTGAAGGATAAGGAAGAGGATGAGCGATATCCCGGCAGAATGGAACAGGCAGTAAAATTGGAAGATTTTCATCCGGACGAATTTACAAGATTTGAAGATTCGGGTTATATCGTAATTACTTTTTCGGCCAAAGACAGTATGGGGCCGGACGGAGAGGGCAAAGAGACTTTCAGTCAATGTACGGTACATATTGTAAAGGATGGGGAAATAACGTCGCCGGAGCCTTTAAAATACGTGCGGTTTATCAACAGAGAATATTACGAAAAGAATCTAAATAGACAGAATGAAAAGACAGGAAAAGAAACAGGAAAACCGGAGTCAGAAACTGTTTCAGGGGAACTGCAAAACGGTGGCCTTTATTCAAATTCCAAGTGGTATAGGATTCCAGAATTCAGAGCATTGCTGTCTGGTGCATGGGATGAAGAAAAACCAGCAAGAGAGGTATGGACTTTTAAAAATACAGATGTAAAAAATATAAAGAGTTATGTGGAAGAGCATGGGATAGGAAACAGCCAGGAGCGAACATCGCTTCTGAGATTCCATGAAGAATTCAGCCATTTGAGAGTCATGTAGCGCTTCTTTACTGGCTGCAGACCAGATGGTAACAGCGGATTGTTTCTTCCCACACCCCAAGGGTGCGAACAATCATGACGAATTTCTAAAATATTACAAATATGTTAAAATTATATTGCATTTTATTCAGTTATCCTTTATAATTTAGTCTATGTAAGCATAAGACGAATTTTGACGAGTCCTCTGCATATAATATAGTTTCTGTGTTCTGATGAAAAGGACTGGAGACTACGTATCGATAGGGAATTCTGCAACTTACAGGCTGCGGGCGTTTTAGCAGCAGCCGGCAGAAAAGATACTGTAGTATGTATTTGCGGGGACATGATAGATCATAAATAAAATAAGGATGGGTGAATTGATTGTGAATTTTAAAAGAGTACGCAACGTGTTTGCAGCAACCGCTTTGACATGTTCTATGATAACTGTGCCTGTATTAGCGGCACCGAATACATCAAGCCTTCAGGATCAGAAAAATGCAGCGCAGAACGAAGTGAGTTCCCTGCAGTCCCAGTTGAATTCATTAATGTCAACGATGAATGAACTGGAAGGGCAGTTAGTAGCAAAAGGGCAGGAGATCTCGAAGGCAGAAGAGGATCTTAAAGCAGCGCAGGAAAAGGAAACGCAGCAGTACGAGGATATGAAACTTCGCATTAAGTATATGTATGAAGAGGGCGACGGTTCAGCGCTTGAGAGGATATTGAGTTCAGGTAGTATCGCCGATCTTCTCAGTGAAGCAGAGTACATAGAAAAGGTTCATACATATGACCGCAATATGCTGCAGGAATACGCGGATACTGTAGAAGAAATAAAGACTCTGGAGACAACGCTTGAAAACGACATGACAAACCTTCAGGATCTGGAAAAACAATATAAATCACAGTCAACCGAACTGTCAACCATGCTCAACAGTAAGCAGGCAGAGGTTAGTAATCTGGATTCCATGATTCAGGAAGCAGCAAGAGCCGCATTGGAAGAACAGAAGAAACAGCAGGAGGCAGCTGCGAAAGAGAAAGAAACTGCTGATAAGAAGAATGAAAATACTGCACAGCCAGGAACAAATGGAGGCCAAAGCAGTGATCCGGGTACAGGCGGAACTACAGATCCTGGTACAGGCGGAGGAAATAGTAACGAGCAGCCGCCGCAGGATGTACCTGAAGATAATAATACACCGGATAACGGCAACACCGGAACCCCGGAGCCAAACTACAATCCTTCTACAGGAAATGCAATCGTGGACCGGGCATATAGCTGGGTTAACAATGCGGAATATCATTGGGGTGCGTGTGCACCAGGGTCTTTCGACTGCTCAGGATTTGTAAGCCATTGCCTTACTGGTGGTTATGATAGATTGGGTACAACCTTTGACTTCCTTACCTGGCCTCAGGTGAGCGATCCGCAGCCGGGAGATGTGTGTGTGAATGCCAGTCATTGTGGTATTTACATAGGAGGCGGTCAAATGATTCATGCAGCTGATGAGGGAATTGGCGTTATAATTGGGCCGGTGCAGGGCGGCATGATTTACGTGCGCTATTAAGATCGATATAACATATAAGAATTGCTATTTCATAAAAGACAGAATGTGCAATATTAGAAGAAACCAGAGGATCCCCAGTATAATCGTTACTGAGGATCCTTTTCAATTATTTTCCAGCGATATTATAGTTTTTTTCAGAATATCCTGTTGAAAAATGCTGATGAATATTGTATAGTAAAGAATATATGTGGGGACATAGATAATAAAAAATAAGGATAGGTGTAATTTTATGAAAATGAAAAGAGTATGCAATATGTTTGTTGCAACGGCACTGACATGTTCTATGATTGCAGTACCTGTGTTTGCAGCGCCAAACACATCAGGTCTGGAAGAACAGAAAAAAGCTGCGGAGAATGAGGTGAACAGTCTTCAGTCACAGTTATCAACATTAATGTCTAAGATGACAGATCTTCAGAATCAGTTGATTACGAAAGGTGAGGAGATCACAAAAGCAGAGAAGCAGCTGGAAGAAGCACAAGCAAAGGAAAAGCAGCAGTACGAGGATATGAAGCTTCGTATTAAGTATATGTATGAAGAGGGCGATGGCTCGGCAGTGGAACGGATCTTAAGTTCCGGAAGTATTGCAGAGATGTTAAGCCAGGCAGAATATGTTCAGAAGATACATACCTATGACCGTAACATGCTGGACGAGTATGTGGAAACGGTGAATGAAGTAGAAGAACTGAAAACTACGCTGGAAGAAGATATGAACAAGCTGGAAGATATGCAGACAGAGTATGAGGCGCAGCAGACTGAGTTGAGCAATACGATTGAAAGCAAGAGTGCCGAAGTAGAAAATCTTGACGCACAGATCCAGGAAGCTGCGAGAAAAGCTGCAGAAGAAGAACGCGAGAGACAGCGTTTAGCGGAGGAAGCGGCAAAGAATGAGAGCGCAAATAATGGCGGAGGAACGAGCAATGGTGGCGGAACTGCACCAAACACTCCGGAAACACCTGGTACCCCAGAGACTCCTGGTACTCCAGATACCCCGAGCACACCAGAGACTCCATCTGATCCGGGCAATAACGGAGGCGGCGGTTCAGGAAATACTTCCGCGGCGCAGGCAATTGTAAATGCAGCATGGACTCAGATTGGTGTTCCGTATGTATGGGGCGGTACAACACCATATGTAGGCCTTGACTGTTCAGGACTCACACAGTGGTGCCACGCACAGGCAGGTATCTCAATCGGCCGTGTTGATACAGACCAGCTCTATGGAGGACAGAGAGTCAGTGATCCGCAGCCAGGGGACATCGCATGGACTCCCGGACACGTGGCAATATACATAGGCAATGGCCAGATGATTGAAGCACAGCAGCCGGGCACAACGATATGTGTAAGCCCTGTACGTGTTTCTGTATACGTAAGATATTGGTAATTCAGAATATAAAAAAGGAATCCACATAATGGATTCCTTTTATTATGTTCTTATTTTCCGGGGACAATCTCCAACCAGTATCCGTCCGGATCCTCGATAAAGTATATCCCCAATTCGGAATTTTCGTGGCACACACAGCCCATCTTTTTATGTTTTGCAAAAGCCGCATCAAAATCATCTACTCTAAACGCAAGGTGGATTTCATTGTCACCCAGTTCATAGGGCCTGTTCATATCGCGCAGCCAGGTAAGTTCTAAAAGGTGCGGAGTGGTGTCATCGCCCAGGTATACCAGTGTAAAACTTCCGTCTTTGGCATCTTTTGTGCTGACAGGTTTGAGTCCAAGCGCCTCCTCATAAAAAGCAAGTGATCTCTGTAAATCATAAACATTTAAATTGTTATGTGCAAATGTAAACTTCATAGCTTTTACCTCCCTATATATGTAAGTTTTACATAATTGTGTTATAATATACTGTCGTAAAACAGAAGATATAAACAGTATACCGTTTCTAGCATAACATAGAGAAGGGGCAGAGACAAGTTATAAGAAGTAATATCAGAAAAGTAGGAAAGCCACATAAGGCAGAATATACCACACAATATAGCATGGAAATTCAAGAATGAATACAGACAAGATACCACAGAAAAGCCTTGCATTCCAGTATTTTCTATGTTATACTACAACCGTTGCAAAAAAACACGCATGCGGATATCTTTGACGGTGCCTAAGCCTGCACAGTGCAGACCGGTCTCAAAGGAGAGCAAAAACATGCGGAAGTTAAAAACCAAATGGAGGAAGAAACATGAGCGTTATTTCAATGAAACAACTTTTAGAAGCAGGTGTACATTTTGGACATCAGACAAGAAGATGGAACCCTAAGATGGCTCCTTACATCTACACAGAGAGAAATGGTATCTATATCATCGACTTACAGAAATCTGTAGGCATGGTTGATGATGCTTATCAGGCTGTTGCTGACATTGCAGCTGAGGGTGGTACAATTCTGTTTGTAGGAACAAAGAAACAGGCACAGGATGCCATAAAATCAGAAGCAGAGCGCTGCGGAATGTTCTATGTTAATGAAAGATGGCTCGGTGGTATGCTGACCAACTTCAAGACAATCCAGAGCAGAGTTCAGCGTTTAAAAGATATAGAGAGAATGTCCGAAGACGGAACATTTGATGTACTTCCCAAGAAGGAAGTAATTGAACTGAAAAAAGAATGGGCTAAGTTAGAGAAGAACCTGGGCGGTATCAAAGAAATGAAGAGAATCCCTGATGCAATCTTCATCGTAGACCCGAAAAAAGAAAGAATCTGTGTTCAGGAAGCACATACACTGGGAATTCCATTGATCGGTATCTGTGATACAAACTGCGATCCAGAAGAACTTGATTTCGTAATTCCGGGTAATGATGATGCGATCAGAGCTGTTAAATTAATCGTTTCCAAGATGGCTGATGCAGTAATCGAGGCTAATCAGGGCGCAACAGGTGCTGAAGAAGAATATTATGAAGAAGCTGCAGAAGAAGCAGTAGCTGAAGAGACTGTAGAAGCAGAGTAATTATGGACTTGGGATGCTTCAGCCTGTGGATACAGGTTGAAGCATTTTTAAAATATGCAATCAAGAATGAATAATGGAGGAATGAATCATGGCAATTACAGCAGGAATGGTAAAAGAATTAAGAGAAATGACGGGCGCAGGCATGATGGACTGCAAGAAGGCTCTAAGCGAGACTAACGGAGATATGGACGCAGCAATCGAATACCTGAGAAAGAATGGACAGGCTAAGGCAGAGAAAAAAGCCGGACGAATTGCAGCAGAAGGTATTGTAAAAACCGTTGTTAAAGATGATAAAGTAGCAGCAATTGTAGAAGTTAATTCTGAGACAGACTTTGTTGCTAAGAATGCAGATTTCCAGACATTCGTAGAGGCAGTTGTTAATCAGGCAGCAGATACAGATGCAGCAGATATGGATGCATTCATGGCTGAGGCATGGGCAGAAGACACAACAAAGACTGTGAAAGACGCGCTTGTAGAGAAAGTTGCAGTAATTGGTGAGAATCTGAATATCAGAAGATTTGAAAAAATAGTAACAGACGGATGTGTTGTATCCTACATCCATGGCGGCGGCCGCATCGGTGTTCTCGTAGAGGCTGATGCTGATGTAGTAAATGACGAAATCAGAACATGCCTGAAGAATGTGGCAATGCAGGTAGCGGCTATGTATCCGAAGTATGTATCCCGCGCAGAAGTTTCCCAGGAGTACATGGATCATGAGAAAGAGATCCTGTTAGCACAGGCTAAGAAGGAAAATCCAGAAAAGCCGGACAATATCATTGAGAAAATGATCATTGGCCGTCTGAACAAAGAGTTAAAAGAAGTATGTCTGTTAGATCAGGCATATGTACAGGACAGTGATCTGACAGTTGCTAAATATGTAGAAAAAGTAGCAAAAGAGAACAATGCGAATGTATCAATTAAGAGATTTGTACGTTTTGAGACTGGTGAAGGCCTGGAAAAGAAAAATGAAGACTTCGCGGCAGAAGTAGCAGCGCAGATGGGACAGTAATGCTAAGTTTGTGTTAATCTTTTAGAAACAAGCCCTTATAAATAGCGGTTTACGCTGTTTGTAAGGGCTTTTTATGTAAAAAGTTTCGATGGATATTAGAAACCGATAGAAGAAGTTGCTCATATATTTTCCTTTATAACGTCTTTTGTGGTAAAGTAGTATTAGCTGCAGAGAATACGGATACTGTGCCAGTCTATACCAAATGAAGATCAGGAGGAAATGATTATAATGTGTGATAAGGAAAAACGAAAACTAAAAGATTCTTATGATACGCCTCTATTCGGGACGTTAGCGGCGGACTCCCCGATTCCGAAAAACAAGATAAGGGAACAGCCCTTAGAACCAGCCCTTGCATCTCGTCTCATAATGGACGAACTGATGAACGAGGGGAATGCAAGATTAAATCTGGCTACTTTCTGTCAGACCTACATGGAGGATGAGGCGATCAGGCTGATGTCAGAGACACTTGAAAAAAATGCCATTGACAAAACGGAATACCCGCAGACAGCCGAGATTGAGCAGCGCTGCATACGGATTATATCGGACCTATGGAATGCTGAGGAAACAGACGCTGCAATCGGCACATCTACAGTAGGTTCCTCGGAAGCGTGCATGCTGGCAGGGATGGCAATGAAATTTCGGTGGCGTAAGCGGGCCTCTGTTTTAGGGCTTGATGTAAACAAAAAGCCGAATCTGGTCATTTCATCAGGTTATCAGGTCTGCTGGGAGAAATTCTGTGTTTACTGGGATGTGGAACTTCGTCAGGTGCCGATGGATACAGAATGTATGAGCATGCGTCCAGACGCCGTATTAAACTATGTGGATGAGTATACGATCGGTGTAGTCGGAATCCTCGGCATTACATATACCGGGAAATTTGATGACTTGAAGGCTATTGACCAGATACTTGAAGAATACAATGCTTCTACAGAGCACAAAGTTTATATCCATGTTGACGCCGCTTCCGGAGGTTTGTTCGTTCCGTTTGTCAATCCGGAGCTTTGCTGGGATTTCCGTTTAAAAAATGTAGTATCAATCAACTGTTCCGGTCATAAATATGGTCTTGTTTATCCGGGAATTGGATGGGTTTTGTGGAAAGAAAAAGAATATCTTCCAGAGGAACTAATATTTGAGGTAGATTATCTCGGAGGCAAGATGCCTACAATTGCAATCAATTTCTCCAGATCGGCCAGCCAGATTATCGGCCAGTATTATAATTTCATCCGGCTTGGCAGGGAGGGATACCGCCGCATTCAGCAAAAAACGCAGGACGTGGCCCACTATCTGGCAAAGGAAATTGAGAAAACGGGAAGATTTCTCATATACCATGACGGAAGTGACTTGCCGGTTGTATGCTATACATTAAAAGAAAAAACGGGGCAGGAGTGGACTCTTTATGATCTCTCTGACCGTCTGCTTATGAAGGGATGGCAGATCCCTACCTATCCGCTGCCTGTGAATCTGGAAGACACTGTCATTCAGAGAATTGTCTGCCGTGCGGATTTGAATTATGATATGGCAGAACTGCTCATGCGTGACATAGAAGAGGGTATCCGGGAATTAGACGAAGCGGTCATACTTCCCCATGCGAAAGATAAAAAACCAAAGGTATACGGGTTTACACATTAAGATGCTCATGCTTCAGAAACCAAAGGTTATAGGTGGCTTACCTATGTCCGGATAACGTTACTGTGTACACCCTCAGAGTGTGAACAGCAGCAGTAACAGTTCAGACAGGTCTGTGCATTTACTGCGCAGACCGTACGAAAACATAGTGGCTGCAGGCATACAGAACTCCGCTCCGCTTTGGTTCGTGCTAAACGTGCGCCAGTGGCGCACAGCACCCTTCGCCGCAGGCGAATTTTAATGGGCTGGATGCGAAACAGTTCAGACCTGTCTGAACTGTTACCAGCAGCATCCTGTTTTATAATGAAATGGTGAACTTAACATTCCCTTTTGCTGCCAGGATATGCTAAAATAGTAATAATATCTTGAGACAAGACATGTTGCCTGAACAAATACTGGGACAAGGTTCAGGAAAAACAAATTTACTAATTGGAGGTATATCATGTTAAACAGCACGGATATCAGGAAGGTATGCAATGAGAAGGGAATCAGAATGATTGATTTCAAGATGACGGATTTGGACGGAAGGTGGCGCCACATCACAATCCCTGTAGAAAGGTTCGACGACGATATTTTCGTCTATGGCATTGGGTTTGACGGTTCCAACTACGGATATGCACCGCTGGAGAAGAGCGATATGGTATTCATCCCCGATCCGGCAACCGCGGTTGTCGACCCATTTACGGAGATTCCTACCATGACCATGTGCGGGAACGTATGTGTGATTGGGAAGGAGAATACCCCTTTCGATCAGTACCCAAGGAACGTCAGCCTGCGTGCAATGGAATATATGAAGTCAGAGGGAATTGCAGATGAGATGCTGATCGGGCCGGAATTTGAATTTCATTTATTTGACAATGTAAGCTATATGGCAGACCCCTATAAGACCTCTTTCACGGTAGACACTAGACAGGCATCCTGGAACAGCGGAAAAGAAGGGCCTGACAATGCAGGATATCAGGTGCCCAAAGGCGGCGGATATCATATTTCAGCGCCACATGACATCGCTTACAGCTTAAGAAGCAAGATGTGTATGTATATGGAAGACTGGGGAATCGACGTGAAATACCACCACCATGAGGTAGGCGGCTCTGGACAGATGGAGATCGAAGTAGAACTGGGCGATATGGTGGACATGGCGGATAAGACAATGATTATTAAATATATCATTAAAAATGCTGCCGTTTTGGAGGGCAAGACTGCTACATTTATGCCCAAACCAATCCATAACGAAGCCGGAAACGGAATGCATGTGCATATGCTCCTTATGAAAGACGGAGAGCCGATTTTCTATGATGAGAAAGGCTATTCTGGTTTAAGCGAAACCGCGCATTACTTTATCGGCGGGCTTTTGAAGCACATTGGTTCTCTCTGCGCATTTACCAATCCCTCTACAAACTCTTTCAAACGCCTTGTTCCGGGATATGAGGCGCCTGTTACGATTGGGTACGCAACCTCTAACCGCAGCGCTGTAATCCGTATTCCAGCCTATGCAAAGTCACCGAAGGCAAAGCGTTTTGAGCTGAGAAATCCGGATGCCACGGCCAATCCATATTATGCTTATGCTGCCATTCTGATGGCTGGCCTGGATGGTATCAAGAACCGGATTGATCCTACTGAACATGGCTGGGGACCTTATGACTGCAATCTTTACGATCTGCCGGAGGAGGAAAAGTCAAAGATCCAGTCTCTTCCAAAGACGCTGGATGAAGCGCTGGATGCACTGGAAGCTGACCATGAATATCTGACGGCGGGCGGGGTATTCCCGGAGAGACTGATTAAGATCTGGCTGAAACGCAGACGGAAAGAGAGCCTGGAGATATCACAGATACCACATCCGGCGGAATTTGAAAAATATTATGATTTGTAATCAGCTTTGATTATTATAAAAAAGGAGGCGCTTTGCCTAGAGCAGCCTTCTTTTTTATTTTGTAATGATAAGGGACAACTCTATAAGAATATGCTAAAATGATGTCATGAATACTGGGGGACCAGTTTTAAGGTCTGGAGGTAGAAATGGATACTATAAGGTGGGTACATTTGTCAGATATACACTTTTCTGCTGATGAGAACAATGAAATGAAACGAATGAGGGACAGTCTATTAGAAAAATTATGGGAGATGTCCCAGGAACATGAATTTGATGCAGTATTTATCACCGGAGACCTGACTTATCAGGGCGGATATTATGATTTTAATCTGAAGAAATTTATTGAAGCATTAATTTATATCTTAAAACTCACTCCGGATGAGTTATTTATGATACCGGGGAATCATGACCTGGCCAGGTCTCACTCCAGGGATCTTGCCGTGGCGGAAACAAGAAAAAGCGGATTTGAGTATGAAAAGGAGATTATTGGGCAATTACAGAAGGATTTCAGCAAATATAATATATTTTATAGAAAAATTAAAAATGAGGAGGCTCAATATATATATAAAGTGATTACAAAAGATAAGTTTAATGTATTTTTAATGAATACGGCCTTTACATCCGGAACTGATGAGGACGAAGGAAAGCTTATCCTCGAAAAAGGATCTTTTTATAAGGAAATCAGAAAATTAAAAGATCAGGAAAATTGTATTAATATAGCTGCAGGCCATCATCCGGTCAATTGGTTTTCAGAGAGTGACCAGCAGATTATTTGGAAGAATTTTAACAATTTTAATATTGATTTTTATTTATGCGGACACATGCACAAGGGGGCCTATAATTTTAATTCAAGCGGGGGAAGGGGAATCCCATCTTTTCAGTGCGGCAGCGGAAAGGCAGAGCGGGATACTGCGGTTACATTTTCAATAGGAGAGGTTGATATATCGGCAAATAAAGGACGGCTGACATCGTACAAATGGCTTGTAAAGGAAGCGCGCTGGGCAAGCGGCGGCCTGGAAGGGAGAAGGGCCGCCTCGGGTGTACTGGATATTATTCTGGAAAGGTTTTGTTCATAAGATGTATAGCCCCCAATAATACTCCTTTTACCAGTAGGTGGCTTAAATCTCCTTATAGGATTCACTGAGATCATAAAAAGCACGCCATTTCTGATGTGCTTTTTGTTATGGCTGTACAATTCTTTTATCTTAAACGGCCGGCCTGTCTACAGGGGCAAGCAGTACTTTTCCTGTTCCCTTATACACATTTACCAGTCCCTCGCCGGATGCGGCAGAACCAAGCAGTGTTTTACCGGATCGTTCCACGGTAAAGTCGAGGCTTCCGCTCCAGGCAATTGCCATATTGCCGTCAACCTTTAGGATGTCGTTTTCCAGCGTGATTTCTACCAGTTCCTCCCGCGGGCAGAACGACTCCAGACAGAGCATTCCTTTCCCTGCGATACCAAGATTGAATAAGCCTTCACCACCCGCGACAGCAGAAGATAAATTGGAGCGCATGACTGCTTTATGCTGAAGCTTTGCATCGCATGCAAGGAACAGCCCATCGTCCAGCACAACTGAACCGTTCCAATCTACAAGATCTAGAAGAAGTATATGGCGGTAGGTAGGCTCCAGTACCAGAATACCATCTCCTTTATACTCGGGTTTTATTGCCGATTCACCGGTAACTTTTCCGCGCACTGCTTTGCCGAATAAATCTCCGACCCCTTTTAAACCGGTTGTTGCATTCACATTTCCTACGGTCCACTGCATGGCCCCTGCCTGCAGTGTTATATTCGCCTTGCTGAGATCACAGATTACCTGGCGTTTACGCACATTCATAGCGCTGCAGAAATAAGCAGTCTGTGCATCACCGGGAGTTACACTTAAATCCCGCTGGTACTCAATTACGGTAAAAGGGCCTGATGAGGCCAGTATCTTAACATCGTCATTATCTGTAAAATTGGAAATCTGAAACATAGTTTTGCCCTCCTGTAGTGAGTGAAAATGCCCTTATGTAATTTGAAAATCTGTTTTTGATATCTCAAAAAAACACAGGTAAGCATATTTCAGTTACATATTTACAATACATGAAACCATGGTTTTTGACAAGGCATTTTATGGGATAAATAAAACAAAGACTACGATTATAAACCGCAGCCTTTGTTCTTGTAATTATCTGGATTCCTTCCGACCATTTCGTCTAAAGAGACATGAAATAGATCGGCTATTCGAATCAATTCATAAATATCAGGAATCCGTTTTCCTAATTCGTAGTTGGAGAGTGTTTGGCGTGTCATATTCAGCGTTTCTGCCAATTGCTCCTGGGTTAGGTAATTCTTTTTCCTCAGCGCCCTGATGTTACTGCCTATTTTATTAGTCATCATCTCTTATTCCTCATCTTTTGTAATCTTAAAGTAGGACAATAATAACATTTTGCATTGAAGTGTAAAATAAAAAGTGCCTTATTGTTACATAATGGTAACAAATCATTTATTTTGCGTAAGTTTTTTATATATAAATTGTTACGAAAATGTGAACTGGAACGTATAAGGGTTTGCGATAAGATACATCCATACGCAGAAACCGGGCGGAGAGATGAAGCATCCCGCATCCGGTTTCCTGTCTTTATTTTATGAAGCCTTTAGTTACTACATACAGGAACAGCAGCATCTGCGCTGTTGTTATCCGGATTTGGATCCTGTACGGAGCCGGATACGGTAACGGTATTTGTAATAGTACCATGGGCGCAGCAATCTATTTTTCCGGATAGAAACAGAGTTACAGAGGCGTGGTCAGCCAGGCTTCCTATCGTAAGCTGCCCTGTCCAGGGCTGCCAGGTATGGCCGTTATTCAAAGAATAGCGCGGTTCCAGTATGGTTGTCGGAAGCAGATCCGTAATAAGAACATCTTTTGCCATATCCGGGCCCAGATTGGTCACAGTGATACAGTATTCTACAAATCGTCCGGGACACACGGTCCGGCAATGCGCCTTTTTGGTAACAGCCAGGTCAGCTGACGGTACATTGCCTACATTGATATTGGAATATCCGCTGTTGTTGCTGTGATCCGGGTCGGGTGTATCACTGGTGACATAAGCCATATTTACAATGCTGCCGCTTGCTGCCGTCACGGTTCCCTTCAGCAGAATAATCCGTGATTCCTGATCTGGTATGGTTCCGATAGTGAAAGGGCTGTTCCAGCGGCGCCAGGTGTCTCCATTGTCGGTGGAATATTCCAGGTTTTCTAGTCCTTCCGGAGGATCATCCCGGAGCATTACATTTTCCGCATCTCTATTCCCAAGGTTCGAGATTTTGATCTGATAAGTGACCGTGTCGCCCAAAACTGCGTAAGTGATATCGGAGGTTTTCTGCAGCTTTAGATCTGCTGTGTCCGCAAGAGGTGTATCAATGGTAACTGTATTGTTATCGGGGGCGGGGTCTGGTGTCGAGGATGTTACACCAGCAGTATTGCTGAGTATGCCGGTGCTGTCCGCATCAGGAATCGTGCGCAGCAGAACCCTGATTACCGTGCCGGCATAGACGGTTCCCAGGGTATATGAACCGGACCATGGCAGCCAGTGTATGCCGGAGTCAAGGGAGTATTCGGCGTTTGCGGCGGGATCAGTTAATAATACATTCAGCGCATCAGCAGGACCGGCGTTGGAAACCAGGATGGTATACGTCAGGTACTGGCCTGGAACAGCAGGATCGGGATGGGCCAGTTTGGTGATGGACAGATCCGCCGTGTCCGCAACGGGCGTCTCCTCAGTTGCAGTGTTGTTTGTGGGATCCGGGTCGGGTGTAGAGGAGGTTGCTGCGGCTGTATTTGTTAGGGTGCCGGATGCAGTTTTACTTAGTGTACCCCGAATGAGGACCACAATACTGCTTCCGGCTGCCAGGTCCGCAGTCTGGTAAGGGGAGTGCCAGGTCTGCCAAGTCTGCCCCTGATTGAGTGAGAACATCGCATTCATAAACTGCGCAGGCACTGTATCAATCAGTGTAATATTCCGGGCGTTCCCGGGGCCATGGTTTTCCAGAGTTATGGTATAAGTCAGTGTTTCCCCGGGAATGGCAGGGGAAGGTGCGGCTTCTTTTGTGATCGACAGGTCCGCCGATGGAATTACAGGTGTTGTGATAGAAAACGTATTATTACTGGAATCCGGATCTGCAGTCGTGCTGCTGACCGCTGCTGTGTTCAGAACAGCTGCTATTCCTTCGGGGACGGTTCCTCTTATCTGCAGGGCGGAAAAAGTACTCCCTGGCTGCAGAGTACCAATGGAGAAAGAGCCGCTCCACTTGCTCCAAGTTGCTCCTCCATCCGTGGAATATAGGGGATTTTCCAGTTCACTTAATATGGCGGCATCTGTGATAAGCACGTTCTCGGCCGCATCCGGTCCCAGGTTGTTTACAGAGATATCATAAGTGATGGCCTCCCCCGGTGAAACGGGAGAAGGTGAAGCTGTTTTACGAATCGTAAGGTCAGCCGTGGCTCTGACAGGAGTTATGAGGATCATTGTATTATTATCCGGATCAGGGTCTGGGGTATCACTGTCTATGGAAACTGTATTTATGAGTTCCTTTGCACCCAGATTCTGGATTGCGAGCAGGCCGCGCAGCAGCAGTGTGCAGGTCGTTCCGGCGTTCAGCTGATCGAGCGTAAAGGAGCCCTTCCATTCATTCCAGGTACGGCCATTGTCGGCAGAGTATTCCTGGCCGGCCAGCTGCGGCGGAAGTGTATCCTTTAGAGTTACGTTTGCAGCATCGGAAGGCCCGGCGTTGGATGCAGTCAGTGTGTAGATTACCAGGCTGCCTGGAACTGCCGGCACAGGGCTGACGGATTTTGTAATGGAAAGATCAGCAGACGGTGCGATCTGCAGTTCTTCTGTATTCTGGTTATCTGACGGGTCGGGATCAGGTGTGGAGGAGGTAACGACAGCTGTGTTCTTAAGCACTCCTGCGGCAGATGTGCTTAATGTGCCGCGGATCGTCAGTACGGCAAATCCGCCAGGTTCCAGGGAAGACAGCTGCCAGGTTCCGGTCCACGGTTCCCAGCCGGAGACATCATCGGTGCGGTATTCTGCCTGCCCCAGAAGACTGGAAACCGCATCAATCACAATGATGCTGCTGGCCTGGGAGGGGCCTGCATTGCGTATTGTCAGCGAGTAGGTTACCGGTTCTCCTGGAACAGCAGGATTGGGACTTCCGCTTTTAGTGACGGAGAGATTCGCGGAGGGAACAAGCGGAGTCTCCAGGTCAGCCGTGTTATTGTCCGGAACCGGATCAGGCGTATCGGAGGACACAGAAGCCCTGTTATATATCGGTGTGACAGTATCGGCAGCAATCGTTCCCCGAATCGTAACGAGGGCGCTTTGGGAAGCTTCCAGGCTGCCGATATTCAGTGAACCGTCCCAGGTGGAGAAGTAGCCTCCGTTTAGAGAGGCCTCCGGATTCTGGATCTCTGCAGACAGAAGGTCCGTCAGGACAATCTGATCCGCGGTATCCGGTCCTGCGTTGGCAACCGTAATGGTGTAGGTAATCAGTGAGCCCGGAACTGCAGGAACCGGTAATGCAGCTTTCGTGACTGAGAGATCAGCCGAAGCTCCGACCGGTGTCTGAAGCGTGTACGTATTATTATCCGGGTCAGGATCCGGAGTGGAAGAGGAGACAAATGCCTCGTTTGTCAAAAGCCTGGCAGTGGATGCGCCCAATGCGCCCCGCAGCAGAATGACGGCATCGGCATTGCTCTCCAGCGTCCCTATGAGATAGGGGCTGGACCATGGATTCCAGACAGTGCCTCCGTCCGTTGATAATTCCGGCTGAGACAGCTCTGCCGGCAGTATGTCGGACAGCGAGACATCTTCTGCCGCATCCGGCCCGGCATTATGGACGGTAACCGTGTAGGTCAGGTACTGTCCCGGTGCTGCGGGAACCGGCTCTGCAGATTTTACAACAGATAGATCGGCAGAATTCTGTACCGGCGTAAATAGGGTGGAAGCGTTATTTTCCGGATCGGGATCCGGAGTTGTGGAGCTGATGATGGCTATATTTTCTATGGCGCCCGTTGCTGCGCTGCTCAAATTCCCCCGTATCAATATTATAGCGCCTGTTCCGGCTTGGAGTGTTCCCAGATTGAAAGTTCCCTGCCATGGCGTCCAGTTTTCTCCGCTGTCAACCGAGTATTCAACGGAAGATAACAACGAAGATATGGGATCTATCAACTGTACATTCCGTGCATCGGAGGGACCTGCATTGGAAACGGACACGGTATAGGTAAGGAGGCTGCCCGGTACTGCGGGGCTTGGGGCTGCAGTCTTTACAATGGAAAGATCTGCGGAGGTCTCGACAGGTGTTGTAGTGGCAGACGTATTATTATCTGGATCAGGATCCGGCGTCTGGGAGGATATGGCCACGGTATTGGTAATCAGCCCTGAGGCGGATGCAGCAACAGTTCCACGGATATAAATGATGACCGGCTCTCCGGGATTGATTGCACCGATTGTAAAAGGAGAAACCCAGGGGCTCCAGTTCTGTTCATCTGTGGAGTACTCCGGATCAGAGAGGCCGGACGGAACCGTATCTTCCAGGATCACGCCCTCCGCGGCAGATGGACCCGCATTGCCTGCCACAATCGTATAAATCAGATACTGCCCGGCTATGGCAGGGGAAGGAGAGGCCGCTTTTATAACCGAAAGATCTGCGGAGGATGTGACCGTTGTCGTGGTCTCAGAGGTGTTATTTGTGAGATCTGGATCCGGTGTGGAGGCAGATACGGAGGCAACGTTTTCCAGAGTTCCTGATGCGGAAGGGCTAAGTGTTCCTGTGATTACCAGCTCCGCTGATTCAGACGGATCCAGGGATATCAGAAAATAACTGCCATTCCATACGCCTGTATATATACCATTTAAGGCGAATTCCGGATCTTTGACTGCGGCCGGAAGGACATCTGTTATATTAATATTCATTGCTCTGCTGGGGCCATTGTTTGTAATGGTGAGTGTATATCGGACAGTCTCACCAGCCGCCGCAGAGTCAGGACCGGTTTTTACAATCTGCATGTCTGCGAGGGCGTCAGCCGGTGTCAGGATCGAATCTGTGTTATTATCCATATCCGGGTCAAAGGTATCGCTGAACACCGAAACCGTGTTGAACAGGTCTTCTGCCTGGGAAAGGGAAACATCTGCTATGATCGTCAGGGTAATGGCGTCGCCGGCAGACAGGGATATCTGATTGTATTGTCCGTTCCAAGGCAGAAAATTGACTCCGTCTATGGAGTATTGTGCATTTTCCAGTGCGGGAGGAAGTGCATCGGATATTAGGATATTTACCGCATCTGAGGGGCCTTTATTCGTAACATAAATGGTATAGGTCAGTTTTTCACCTGATATGGCGGTATCCGGGTACGCTGTTTTCGTAATACTGAGATCCGCAGATCCTTCCAGCGTTATTACCTCCGTGTATTCGTTATTGCCCGGATCCGGGTCCGGCGTCTGGGAGGTGACATTCACCGTATTAGAAATCGTTCCCGGCACTGCATCCGGACTGACGGATGCACGCAGATACAGTGTATAAACGGCGCCTGCCTCCAGGATTCCTACCGTATGGCTTTCGTTCCACGCAAACCAGCTGATCTGATCCATAGAATATTCCGCATTTAATAGATCCGGGGAAAGTACATCGGTTATTTCAACATCCTGTGCCGGGGAAGGGCCGCCGTTTGTAACAGTTATAATATAAGTTAATGTCTGCCCCGCAGCCGCTGGGTTTGGTACACCGGTTTTCACCACAGACAGGTCCGCGGACGAAGACTTGGGGACGATAACGGTAACGGTATTGTCATCCGGATCCGGGTCATCGGTATCGCTAGTGACAGAGGCCGTATTAGTGAGTGCATCAGAAATTCCGGAAAGAACGGTTCCGCGAAGCAGAAAAGTGTAAACAAATCCGGCATCCAGTGTTCCCGCGAAAAGCTGGCCATACCATGGATACCAGGTGGCGCCATTGTCCAGGGAATATTCGGGATTTTCAAAATCTGTTTCAACCATGTCATATAGGATGACATTTTCGGCGGCATCGGGGCCATTGTTTGTTACTGAGATGGTAAATGTGAGGCGTTCTCCTATCACAGCAGGATCTGTGTCAGGCGTTTTCTCAATGACAAGGCTGGCGGCCCGGTTGACTGGGATAATCACAGTATCCGAGTTGTTGACAGGATTGGAGTCTTCGGAATGAGAGGTGACGGAAGCCGTGTTTACGACCGGTCCCAGTGTGGAGCCATCAAAAACACCCTGGATCACAACTGTGATGACCTGACCGGGCTGCATATCGCCCAGTGTAAGGGTTCCCGGCCAGTAATCCAACGAACCCTGATCCAGGCTGTACATGGGATTTGTAATCTCCGGCGGAATCAAATCTTCCAGAATGACATTCAGTGCCGTTTCCGGGCCGTGATTTATGATGGTGATTGTGTAATGGATGAGATCTCCTGTTACCAGTACGTCTCTGTCGGCAGTCTTTGTGAGTGCCAAATCCGTAGTGGCGCCGATTTTGAGAATATAATCCTCCACTTCTCCGTCAGCGGCAGGGCCTACACTTCGGGTATCCTGTGTTTCCAGGCCCGTGTCTGTCAAAAGCTCTGTGGTAAGACGGAGTCTCACAAAGGTATGGTCAGGTCTTATCACAGTACCGGCGGGAATTGCAAAATCTATGGTATACTGGCTGGTTCCTGAATAGGCCGGAACGGGAATCACAGGCGCCGCCTCGGAGGCTTCAAACAGCCCGTTTTTGTTAAAATCAATCCATCCGTACAGGTATGCCGTTTCACTCGTATCATTTGTAGCAGTGACAGATAGAGAGTAATTCAGGGCCGCCACTGCCAGCATGGGCAGAGGGACGGAAAGGCCGTCATCCTGGATTCCCTGGAACAGGTCATCTCCGGTAGCGGTGGCGTTCTGATAAGCGTCTTCCTCGGATGTCACCTGTGTTCCTAAGTACAGGGGGCTTCCGGTACCGTGGCGCGGGCCGTTGTTTGCAAGCAGGGTATGATAGCTTCCAGTTCCTCCTCCGCCTGCATCCGGTGCGTCACCATAATCCAGTTCGATGAGCGCATAGGGGCAGAGGGCGCCGTCATTGAATGCGTCCGCACGTGTCATGGAAAAACGTGTGCCCGCTGCGGTATCTCCGCTGATCCGGTAACGGTAAATGGTGCCGTCTCCATTGTTAACCGCATAGAGGTTTCCGCTGCCGTCTATGACTACAGAGCCGAAGGTATCACCGGGATTAGGCCCGGTTGTTTCCAGAGGCGTCACGATTCCGGTGTATTCATCAATCCGGTATACGGTACCGTCTCTCTCTACACCGTACAACCTCTGGTCCGCAGGGCTGAAAGCCCAGTCTCCGATGGTAAGAGGGGAGGATATGGGAGTGCCGTAATTGGAGGTCTGTTCAGTAAAGCCGTTAGCAGGATCTACAAGCTTTAAGAAAGTAAGAGAATCTGCGCGCAGGTCGACCGTATAGAAACGGCTGGTTCCAGGGACGTAGATATAATAGAATCCTGCCATATCCATTGTGCCGGCGGAATAAGGGGCAGCGGGCATACCGGCAGGGCGGGGATTGAGAAGAGCCACTTCGCCATGATTATCGACACGGACAATAGTATTGTTTGTCTGGTCATATCCGTAGACATGATAATCTATTGTGCTGAAACCGATCGCATTCACGGACCCATTATTAGACAGGGGGCCTTGCAGGAGGGATGCACCGGTGATCAGATTGACGGTGTGCCGCATGGTGGGCCTGCCCTCAAAAAGTATCATCTCTTGGCTGCAGGGATAAGGGGCGCTCAGCGGGTCATGGCCGAAGTTCAGATTGACAATATTTTCGTGGTTGTTAATCTGATCGGCACTGACTGTGATGGTTTGTTTTCTGGGGTTGTTGGAAAATGCATAACCGGCGGGCTGTACCGCATAAGTGGGCGGACAGCTTCCGGAATGTGCTACAGTCTCATAGACAGTATAAGTTCCTGGGACTGTGATTGAAAAAGAGTATCGGCCGTCTGAACCTGTGGCTGTTGACGCACAGACGGGGCCAGAGGCAGAATCTGAATAAAGTACGAGGACCACCTGGGAGATACCTGGTGAGCCGGGGACGTACTGGCCTTCATGGTTCAGGTCATGAAATACGGTTCCATTAAGGGTTGCGGGCATGATCTATTCCTCCTTGATCAGTTAAGATTCTGGTTGATTACATAGTTTGTGTATCGGCGCAGTTTGCCTGTTTTATTGTATTCAAAGTAGAAAAATAAGGTGCATGCCGTTTGGATGGGGGAATGAGGCTGAATGTAGTAGAAAAAACCTCCGGACAAAAGCCGGAGAAGCCGGCAGTGGTCCGGAGGTTTGCGGAAAGCAGCAGCCTGCTGCTACCAGGGCGTTCACCCGACAGCGCAATCTGCGGGATGATCATTTTCACAGACTTCGCTGTGATATTTTTCGATTTCCTTTCCCCAGAAATCTTCATCCCGGGCACCTGCATATACAGTTCCCAGCTGCTCTTTGTCTCTGCTGTAAAGAACGGTTGACGGAGTCTCTTCGTAAAGGCCGGGCATCATTTTTTGCAGCTCTTCGGAATCCAGCAGCTGGATATAATTTGCGCCCGTCTTGGAAATGACCGCAAGAGCCTCCTCATCCCTTTTTTGGGTAACTCCCTTTATGACCCCTATGATCTGGACACCCCTGCCGGAATATTGATCTCCAAGCGCTGCGAGGGCCTCCATTTCGCTTCGGCAGGAGGTGCAGGAGGGTTCCCAGACATTAAAGACTGTGAGCTCGGCGCTGCTAAGGATACTGTTCATATCTGTCTCTGTTCCGTCAAGTTTCCGGACTTTTATATTCTCAAAGCCGGCAGTATCTGAGTTAGTATTCACCGCTGTATCTTCGGCTGCCGGTTCTGTAGAATTCTGGCAGGCTGTCAGCAGAAACGCTGCGCTTAACAGAACGGCAAAGACCGTGTTTCTTTTTTTCATGTTTTTTTCACCTCCTTCTGTAATGAAAAGAAATACAGTTCATACTGTAATCATAACAGTTACAGTATGAACTGTCAAGCTTTTGGTATTAGTAACAGTTCAGGTCCGCCCGAATGTTACATTAATATTGGAAAAGGGAATGTTTCGGCTGCAAATGATTGATTTTCGTGAAAACCGCATATATAGTATTTATTAAGGAAGGTAATTGCAAGAAAAAGGAGGCATTTTAAATGGAAATAAAAAAAGTGGCACTGATTGGGCTTGGAGCCATGGGGGTGTTTTTTGCGCCAAGGCTGGAGGAGCATCTGGGGAGAGACAACTTTTGCGTAATCGCACAGGGGAAGCGGAAAGAGCGCCTCGAGAATCGGGGTGTCACGGTGAATGGTGTGAATTATCATTTTCCAATCTGCACTCCGGAAGAAGGCCGTGAGACGGATCTGATTATCATGGCAGTGAAGGATATGGGGCTGCAGCAGGCCATAGAGGATATCAGAAATTTTGTGGGTGACAGGACACAGATACTCTGTGTTATGAATGGTGTGGAGAGTGAGGAAAAGGTGGCAGCCGCTTATGGATGGAATCATGTACTTTATTCTTATATGAGAATGTCCATTGTCATGAAAAATGGCAGGGCTGACTTCGACCCTTATTGGGGCAAGGTGTATTTTGGTGAATCAGAAAATACTGTCCAAACGGAGAGGGTAAAGGCGGTCAGCGAATTGATGGAACGCTGTGATATCCCATATAAAGTAGAAAAAGATATGATGTGGGGGCTTTGGTTTAAATATATGTGCAATGTCGGGGAAAACTTGACCTGTGCACTGCTGGGGATTCCCTTCGGTGCATTCCGCAGCAGCGAACCGGCCAATGAAATCCGCTGGGCGGCAATGAAGGAAGTTCAGGCGGTAGCGGCAGCAAAAGGGATCATTATAACGGAAGAACAGATGAGAAAGCAGTACGATACGGTCTGCAGAATCCCATATAATAACAAGCCTTCTACGCTCCAGGATCTGGAAGCAGGACATAAAACGGAGATCGATATGTTTGCAGGGGGCATGGTACGAATGGGAAAAGAACTGGGAATTGAGACCCCGGTCTGCTGGATGCTGCTGCAGGGAATCAAAGTGCTGGAAGAGAAGAACTGCTTCTAAAGTATAAAACGCACACAATAATTTTTTCATATTTCCTCCATTTACGTTTTAGAAAACATTACCATTCATCCCATAGTACACCCACGTTCTAAAGAATTCACCAATAAAGACTTAATATTTTCTGAATTTTTATCTCAATACCCAGGAATCAGTCTCACCTTTTACTGTGTTTCATCTAAATCATAAAGTCACAATTTAATAAGATTTGACAGCAGGTGTGTGAAAAGGGTAAACTAAAAACGGATTATAATGAAACAAAAGCAAAATTGACATTGCTGGAGGAGGACTTAAAAGGATGGAACAGAAAAAATCAGACTGGCTGACCCCGGTTCCCAAGCAGTCGCTATCAAAAATGGTGGTGGAAAAGATCAAAGAAGGCCTGATCAGCGGGGAGTTAAAGCCCGGTGATTTCCTGCCCTCGGAAGCAGAATTATCTGAGCGGTTCGGCGTGGGCAAATCCAGTATCCGCGAGGCGGTCAAAATGCTGGAGGCTCTGGGGGTTGTGGAGATCTGTAAAGGAAATGGGAGCCGTATCTGCAGCACAGTAGATGCTTCTGTTATGAATCCGCTAATTTTTCAAATGATCCTGATGAGTAAAGCGGAAAGCAAGGATGCATTGGTGGAATTCCGTAAGATGATCGAAATGTCCGCCAGCCTCCTGGCCATTGACAATGCAGATGAGGAAGACATAGAGCGGCTGAAAGAGATTCACGAAAAGACGATGAATGATTTCAAAAAGGGCCTTGCGACAGTGGACAATGACATGGAATTCCACGCGGGGATTTACAAGAGCACACACAATCCTTTTGTGGCCAGTATCGGAAACAGTATCATGGAAATGTTCCAGCCGTCGCTTGTAATCTCGAACCGGGATTATTCTAAAATCGTAACAGAAAACCATGATAAGATCCTGGAAGCGTTGATGCATAGGGATAAAGAGGCTATGGCGGTTGCGGTTGCCGATTCGCTGGACAAATGGAAAGAACTGTCTCTGGACGAGAATCCGGATTAGAAGAGGGCGGGTATCAGAAATGGTACCTGCCTTCTTCTGTCATAAGGGGCCGGGGGTTGTGCAGTATTTATAAAAATAGATGATAAATATTGTTGAAATCCACAGAAATTAAAAATGCTGTTGACGGAGAGGGGTTCAGGTGGTACGCTAACACTAGAAAACAGACATCGGATGTCTGATGTCTAAAAGAAATGGTCAAAGGAGAGAAAATTATGGCAAACATTTATTACGACAAAGATGCAGATCTGGGCATGGTGATCGACAAGACCATCGCAATCATTGGCTATGGAAACCAGGGACGGAGCCAGGCGCTCAATATGCGTGATTCCGGTATAAAGAATGTGATCGTTGGAAGCCGTCATGATGAGTCATATGACCAGGCTAATGAGGATGGATTTATGGTATATCCGATTGATGAGGCCGCGAAGCGGGCTGACATCATCTTCCTGCTGCTTCCGGATGAAGTGGCGCCGGAGATTTACGAAGAACAGATTGCACCGAATTTGGAAGCGGGCAATATCGTGAACTTTGCATCCGCATATAATATTACATTCCATCGGATCAAACCAGCGGCAGATCTGGACGTTGTCATGGCAGCTCCGAGAATGATTGGAAAAGGCGTGCGCGAACTGTATGAACAGGGGGAAGGCGCTCCGGCATTTGTGGGCGTTCATCAGGACGCATCCGGAAAGGCCCTGGAATATGGAAAAGCGCTGTGTAAAGCAATCGGAGCTACGAGAAAAGGCGCAATTGAAGTAACGTTTGATGACGAGACCTGTCTGGACCTAATGGCAGAACAGGGAACCTGGCCGATTATCTACAATGTATTTATGGAGGCATTTAAACTCCAGGTAGAAATGGGGCATCCGGAGGAAGCAGTTCTGATGGAAATGTATCTATCCAAAGAGCCTGCGGTTATGATGGAAAAGGCTGCCGAAGTGGGATTCTTCCGTCAGCTTCCCTATCACTCTCATACCAGCCAGTATGGACAGCTGACCGGATTCCAAAAAGTGGACACGACCGAGATCCGGAATTTCCTGAAGAAACAGTACGAGGGGATTAAAGGCGGCGCATTTGCAGAGGAGTGGGATAAGGAACAGCATGAGAATCACTTAAGTACGCTGAACAAACTGGAGGAAGAAGCATTTAATTGCGAATTTACAAAGGCAGAAGATCGGTTGAAGGAGCGTTTAAAATAAATTGGAGATTAGTTGACACGGGGGAGGTGAGACGCTAAAGGAAGGGATAGCCGGCAGTCCCCCAAGGGCGCACATGCAGTTCAAATCTGCGGACACAGACCTAAGAAATTC
>OBZW01000339.1_pt1 | contig 33220 bp, 26 predicted proteins | sample 1477021 | NCBI WGS metagenome assembly OBZW01 (sample SAMEA2580262, study PRJEB22360) | human gut metagenome | biome: human gut; feature: human-associated habitat; material: faeces | place: Denmark | collected 2008/2010
GTAGGCAGGGGAGGTTTTAACGCCGCTTTCTGTAAGCATAGAGAGCGACCTACAAACACTAAGTAAAAACCATGCCGGATGGAGAGGATAAAATTTGCTCACCAAAGCAAATTTTAAGGCGGCCTGAGCCGCGCAATTCTTCAGAATTGCACGGTGAATGCCGCCGGGCCTTTCCATCCGGCATAGTTTTTACTTAGTGTTTGTCGGCACACGGACCGTTTACAGAAAGCGGCGTTAAAACCTCCCCTGCCTACGCCTGAAATCCCGCACCTGGAAGGCGCCCCCCTTACTCCAACACCTCTCTGGAGATCATCGCCTTATCCATTGCCGTCATATCATCCTCCGGGATCTCGTAGATATTCCCTTCTGTCTTATTGACATGCACCGTAATATTCTGAACCTCACCATACTGAATTCCCCCATCCACAGTTTTTTTCAGTATATCATAGTAAAGTTCATAAACACTGTTCTGCATATCCTTATCGGAGGGCATTTCCTTCCCGTTCATTACTTCATTTGCGACTTTTGTTGCGTAGTCCTTAGCCTGTTTCTGAAACTCGTCATATGTATCATCAAAAAGTGTAACCGGCTCAATTGACACGACAACAGTAAAGTTGCCTTCTTTATCTTCTACGGCTTCCCCTACTGAATACTTTACATTCTTTGTCAGGTTTTCAAACAACGATCTAAACTTTTCTTCCAGCTCATCCGGAAAGTCCAGAGATTCAAAACCTTCCATAGTGATATCCATCCGCTTTTCGAAAATCTTTTCAGCCGCCTCTTTAGACGATCCCGTTAATTCAATATACTTGTCCGTCTCGTTCTTATATGAGACATCCAATAGGGCCTGCGTATAACCGGCTGCATCAAACTTTTTCCCGCAGCCTCCCAACAGAAGCAGTGTCATTGCCGTCAGCAAAATGGCTGATATTTTTCTTTTTTTACTCATAAAATTTCCTCCTCATGAATGCTTGTCAGGTATTATAGCATGGCCTGTCCGGCAAAAAAAGTAAAATATTGGCAGCATTTCCAATAAATTTATTTTCTGCTACTGTACAGTCATCCGCAAGAGAAAACCTTCGATAAACTTTTTCGAGCTAATTCTTCCCGGCTCCCCAGACTGATCTTTTAAATTTCTCATTTTGATCCGAACCTGCCCAAAGTCAAACAGTAAATTGGCATAGTCTGCAAATATGGGATCATAGTAGTCCTCCGCGCCCATATGCGCAATATTATCCAAGGCCTTCTGCATAATTCTCCGGATTCTCTGCTCAAGCGCCTTTCTATTCAACTGAAGCTGTTCCTCCCCATACATCTCTCCTGCAACTTTTTCATATACCTCTTTTATTTGATAACTCTTTTCCTTTTTCTGAAACTCCATCACCGTGAATACAATCTTTTTCAGCTCATCGGTTCCCTTCATTCCCAGGATCCCGATATCAGTGCATATTTTCTGAAACCGGTCACCAAGCATGCCCTGGCTGACGGGCGGCGCCCCCTGAATCCCCATGAGCGCTCCCTGTATGGTCTCCATGGATTTTTGCAGGCATACCAGCTTCGTCCTTCCTCTGGGCGCCACCATCAACATGAACGGGACCTCCATCTACCAGGGTGTCTGCGCCATCTTTATCGCAAATGTATTTGGGATCCAGCTGACTCTGACTTAGCAGATCATGATCGTCCTCACCGCAACACTTGCCTCTATAGGTACTGCGGGTGTCCCCGGCTCCGGAGTCATCATGCTGTCCATGGTACTCCAGAGCGCAGGACTTCCACTGGAAGGCATCGCGCTGATCGCCGGAATTGACAGAATCCTGGATATGGGACGCACTGTCGTAAATATCACGGGGGATGCTAACTGCGCAGTCTGCATCTCTGCAATGGAGGATCGAAAGCTTGCACGTAAAGAGGAGCGTGGATTGTGGAGGGAGGATTTCGGATAGGAGGGGCATATTCCACTTCCACACAGCTGGACGCATCCAATCGGAAAGTAAATATCGCTTCACAGTTGGGCACGTAACGGGGGCGGCGGATTGTTTTGGAGAATATGGAAATGGAGGCTGGGGGAGTATTGAATTATTGGTTATGGCACGCTATAATCATGGATGATATGATCCTCATTTTCTTTTCATAAATGAATTTGAGGTTTCAACTTCTCGTACACTGCAATAAAATTTATATGTGTGGAGTTATTTAAGAAAGGAGGATTGAGAATTTATGCTTAATCCTATTGTTATTATTGCGTAAGCAAGGCTATCGCAATGGGTAAATATGAGTGGGTGTTGCGGATAGACCTTGCAGTTCCTGATAGACTAGTCACATTAGGAGTGTAATATGGGATACAAAAAAGCAACACACGTTCTGCCGCATGATTTACTTCTGAAAGTTCAGGAATACATTGACGGAGAATTTTTGTATATTCCCAGAATTTCTGATCATAAGAAAAGCTGGGGAGAAACAACATCAACCCGTCAGGAGTTACAAGATAGAAACCAACGTATATATGCTGACTACCTTGCCGGGAATCAAATGGAATTCCTTGCTGAAAAATATTTTCTATCTTTGAAGAGTATTCAGAGAATTATCGGGCAGTTAAAAAAAGAATATAATTGAGGGAAACGGGCTGGTATGTTTTATAATATATCAGCCCGTTTCTTATGTTCATTTATGAAAAGAGTATTGGGTTTGGTTCTGTATTGCGGGGTGATACAATTTATTTGCAAGAGAGTTTGCGAAAGTATGAAAAAAGACGAAGGAGGTGCAATTTATGAAAAAATGTTGTGAAAATCCGCCTTTTATTTTTTAGCTTAGTGAATCAGGAGGAATTACGGGATGCAAAAAATTGTTTGGGAGGTACAAAATCTTTCCCTGCTGCCTGTACTTAAATATTGTAAGAAATGCGGCAGAAAAAGTCAGTTTATCTGCTCCCGTCAATTTCGGGTAAATGCGAATCGCAGATGCCTGGACATTTGGTTGATTTACAAATGTTCTGACTGCAATACCACATGGAATGCAGCTGTTTATTCCCGTATTTCCGCACAAGCATTCAATCCGGCGCTGTTAGAACGATTTCATAAAAATGATAAAGATCTTGTAGAAGAATATGCAATGGATAGCCGCTTTCTACAAGAGAATGGCGCAGAAACCGGCCTGCCCGGTTATGCTGTTATTGGTGACTGTTTTTCTTTAAATAAGGCAGTAGAACTTAAAATCAAAAGTAAATATTCTCTTCCTGTTAAGATATCTTCTGTTGTGCGGGGCAAATTACAGCTTTCCCAAAAGGAATACCTGCATCTGATTACAAATGGGCAAATAAAAAGTGTTCCAGATCAGGATCTGAAAAAGTGCAAATTAAAGAAGGGTGTTACTCTTGTTTTTGATAAAAGGTTAGGCAGTAGCACATGATATCCCTTTTCCATAGCTTCCGTCTAGTATTTTTCTGGAATCCGAACATTAGCTGCATTATGAAACTTATATTTTTCTGCCATATGCTTCCTCATACAAACCAAAATGTAACGGTAACAATCTGCGATGCTATCTCCAAAGGAACCGGCGTTCCCTTCACGTAATTGCTGAAGCGCTGTATTGGCTTGCTTATTGAGACGTGAAAGCGTATGTTTCTTGGACGGATAATACGCAAAATGATGCCCCCATTCAAGAAGATGATTGGTTTCAGATAATATAACGTATAAAGGTTTTAAAGTGGTGTGTCTCATTATTGCTTCTAAAAGATCTGCTAAATGAATAGAATTTGAGGAATTAAATCTGTCTGCTAACTCGTCCAATTCTGCTCTGGTAATCTGCGGAGCCGCAGCTAAAGCCGCCGGCCGAATAATCATTACCATAAGCTGCAGGGCATGAAGGTAACGTAATGCCTTTTCTACATATCCGGAATTAAGAGCCAGCTGATAAAGCTTCGTGTCATCTGGTTCTATCACCATCGTACCTTTCCCATTTAACGTTTTTACAAAACCTCTTTGCTCAAGTTCTGACAATGCCTTTCTTACTGTCGATAAAGAGACACCGTACCGGCTGGCCAGCTGTTTTTCATATGGAAGATACATTCCAACAGAATATTCTCCAAGGCCAATTTTCCGATTCAACTCATCAACAATTTTTGAGTAATAGTAATCCTGACCGCGCATGGGATTCCACGAAAACGGCATACCAGTTTGTACCGGACATTTCGGAGTTGTGTCCGATAAATAATTTAGCGTACTCTCAATGTAACCCGTAAGCATTTGATACATATTTGATAACTGGTTGTACTTTGTGAGCGGATCATTGCCCTTTAATCCATCTATTATTACACTGGTTACGGATATAGACCCCTGTGGAAAGTGCTTCGAGAAATAGGGGCAATCTTCTGTAAAAAATGTAAGCTTATTGTAAAGGCCGAATGTAGAATAGAGTTCGCTGAATAAAGGATTGCCACCTATTCTTAATATATCATATCCCAATTTAGAGGGAGGGCGCCATCCGCCAGCGGAACTTCCCAAACGCAAAACTTTTATAGCCTGTTTATAGTGAGGCATTATCTCCACATCACACCCCTGCAAGGAAAAAACCAGAAGTGAAGGCAGTATAAGGGCAAAAGTCTGATATACCTGTAAAATCCCTTCCTTTTGTCTTAAAATATCAATAACCGTATTTGTCGGATTAGTCGTATCTTTTTTTGAAACAACAATTGGTGCAAGGCGAGGCTGAATTTCTACCAGCCCTTCCTCCCGCAATGCGTCAAAGACACGGTTAATAGTATATCTGCTTACATGAAACTGGTCGCAAAACATCCTTGAAGACGGCAAGGCGCTTCCAGGAAGTATCTGGCCCTCCAAAATGCACTGCTTAATTTCGTTATATACAAATGCAAATTTTGTTTCTTGTGGTTTCATAACTTGTCTCCTGTCTGTCTGAATTATATCATGAAGAACCGTTTTTGTCAGTATCAAATCGCCTCAACCTATATGCACACCTTACCAATATGGATATTGCCAGTATGCATGGATAACATTTATAATAAAACCGTGAAATTATTAGGAAAGAGTTTAAGCATCATGGAAAAGCAAAAAATCTTAATCATGGACGATTCAGAAATGAATCGCGCTCTTTTGGCAGATATCCCAGAAGAACAATATGATGCATCAGCTAAAACAGACTAAAAACCAAGTGACTATATGCATTCTGGACGAGAAAGAGAATAACATCTAAAAAGGAGGAATTACATCAATGGGAAACAGTCAGAAGAAGAATCCTACAACGCGCTTTCTTATAATTAGTTTTATTGGGCTTTTGATCTTTAGTATTATTATTTTCAGCCTGCTCGGAATTTATATGAGTCAAAAGAGTAAACAGGCCGTTTACGATATTGGAAAAATTTATATGTCCGGAATGAATAAACAAATGTCCAGGCACTTTGAAACTGTCATTAAACTGCGTTTTGATCAGGTCAGCGGCATTATTTCCGTTGTCTCAACAGATAATAACAAGCAAGAGGAGCTATATGAGGAGCTCATTTACAGGGCACAAGTCAGAGGTTTTGACTATTTAGCACTTTGTTCTGCCGGTGGAGATTTTCAGACACTCTATGGACAATCCATACAGCCGCTTAACCCGGAACCTTTTGTAGAAGCATTATTGCAAGGAGAGCAAAGAGTTGCTGTAGGCGTTGATGCTGCTGGAAATGAGGTGGTATTGTTCGGCGTTGACGCTGCTTATCCTATGCACAATGGCGATAGGTGCACCGGCCTCATCGCAGCCGTTCCACTGGCATATATCACCGATTTCCTTGCCTTAGAGGATGAAGAGCAGCTGATGTATTATCATATTATTAGGCCAGACGGTAGTTTTGTAATACAAAACCCTAACACTGAGTTGTATCATATCTTTGAACAACTGCAAAGGCAGCTTGATTCCCCAGCAGATGAATTATCTAAAGAAAATTCTATTGAGAAATTTGGCGCTGCGCTAAAAAATCATGAAGAATATGCTACAACTTTTGAAGTAAATGGCGAAGAACGGCAAATCTATGGTATATCATTACCCTATTCTGAATGGTATTTAGTATCGGTAATGCCTTATAGTATATTGGATGATGCCATAAACAATCTGAGCAGCCAGCGTATATTCATGACATTATTGTCCTGTGCTTCTGTTTTAATCATTCTGACATTAATTTTTCTCCGGTATTTCTCCATAACCCGTTCTCAGCTGTATGAATTGGAGAAGGCCCGGCAGGCGGCTATTAAAGCGAACAAAGCCAAAAGTGAATTTTTAGCAAATATGAGCCATGATATCCGTACCCCCATGAATGCAATTGTAGGAATGACCGCGGTTGCCACAGCCCACATAGATGACCGGAAACAGGTACAGAACTGCCTTAGAAAAATCACATTGTCGAGTAAACATCTATTGGGGCTGATTAATGATGTTTTGGATATGTCTAAAATTGAAAGCGGTAAATTAACTTTAACAACAGAGCAAATTTCATTAAAGGAAGTTGTGGAAGGAATTGTTAACATTATACAGCCACAGGTTAAGACAAAAAAGCAAAATTTTGACATACATGTGGAAAATATCTTAACAGAAAATGTGTGGTGCGATTGCGTACGCTTGAATCAGGTTTTGCTGAATCTCTTATCGAATGCAACTAAGTATACACCGGAGGGCGGTTCGATACTATTATCACTTTCTGAAGAAAAATCTCCGAAAGGAGAAAACTATGTCCGAATTCATATCAAGGTCAAGGATAATGGAATTGGTATGACGCCAGATTTTTTAAAGAAAATATATGAATCCTACAGCCGTGCGGATGGAGCCAGAATACATAAAACTGAGGGCGCCGGTTTGGGAATGTCTATTACAAAGTATATTGTGGACGCAATGGACGGAACCATTGATATACAAAGCGAGCCTAATAAAGGGACAGAATTTCTTCTCATGTTTGATTTTGAAAAAGCGTCTGCAATGGAAATGGACATGGTTCTTCCCCCTTGGAATATGCTGGTGGTTGATGATGACGAATTATTATGTAAGACAGCCACAGACGCGCTAAAATCCATCGGGATTAAAGCTGAATGGACATTAAGCGGTGAGAAGGCCATAGAATTGGTAAACCAACACCACAATAAGAAAGAGGATTATCAAATTATACTATTAGATTGGAAACTGCCCGGCATGAATGGGATCCAGGCTGCAAAAGAAATCCGGCGCAATCTGGGAGATGACATACCCATCCTGCTAATTTCTGCATATGACTGGAGTGAATTTGAAGCCGAGGCCCGTGAGGCTGGTATTAGTGGTTTTATATCCAAACCGCTTTTTAAATCTACGCTGTATCATTCTTTGCGTCGGTATATGAACGTTGAAACGGAACATGACCAGACATTGGGCCAAAGTATTGATCTATCTGGACGCCGTATTCTGCTTGCCGAGGACAATGAGCTTAACTGGGAAGTCGCAAGTGAATTGTTGTCCGACTTGGGCGTGGAGCTGGATTGGGCAGAAGATGGAAAGGTATGCCTGGATAAGTTCCAAAAATCATCGGAGGGTTATTACGATTTTATTCTTATGGACATACGAATGCCGCATATGACAGGATATGAGGCAACAGAAGCAATTCGGAGACTGAATCACCCTGATGCCCTATCCGTTCCAATTATTGCCATGAGTGCGGATACTTTTTCAGACGACATACAGCATTGCCTGGAGTGCGGTATGAATGCCCATATAGCAAAGCCGATCGACATTGTAGAATTAACCCGCTTATTAAAAAGATATTCCATATAAATCCAGTCCTAAAAAGCGCGTGTCCGGTCCGGAAGCGGCCTGGAGTTGCCTAGCCGCCCACCACCACCGCCACGAATCCGCTTCCCCCTATTGATATACCACAGGCATACATCTGCCCGTCGGTCTGCTGTATATATGTGCAGTGATCCATATATTCCCGGGCCTGTTCCGCGCCATAGAGAGGGTATTCTTCATAGTCTCTGTAGGCCAGCCGGTCGATCCACACGGCTTTCACCCCTTCTCTTACTTTTTTAGGGTCTGCAAGTGTATCCGCTTCTGCTTCAGAACCGCCGCACTGCCCGTATCGGTTATCCCCCCACATCCAAAGGGAATCATCTTCCCTTATGGCAGCCATGGCGTAACATCCGGCGGTGACATATCTGGCATGATCTGCAACCTGGACGGCCCCGTCCCATGATACCACCGTGTTTCCTGCTGAATCCAGAAGACTTCCCATACACCAGACCGTTCCATCATTTTTCAGGATGACGAGGCCGTATTCGCTGCAGTCTGCAAACGCCACGTCTTCCATAATCAGAGCCGGCGTCAGGGACTGGCCGGTACCCGGCAGATTACCTGCCCCCCATAGTTCGTCTTTATTGTTCAGATAGACCATAAACTCACTTCCCTGAGCCACATGTTTCACGTCCGGTGCCAGTTCCGTTATTCGGTAGAACCCTTTGGCCGTGAGATCGGATTCCGTATTGCCAAGCCCCAGCTCCCCGTGCCTGTTGGCGGAGATTCCGAATAACTTTCCATTTTCTATAAAGAAACGGCTTTCCTGATTTACCGTATTATTAGAATAACATTCATCCAGTCTCAGTTCTCTGGACGACAAATGTAAGGCACTTTTGTCTGGTGTAAAGACAAAGACAGAATCTTGATTTTCCTGTGTTTCCGTTGTTTCTGCGCTCTGCCCTTCCTCACCGCCGTTACCTTCCACATCCGTATCAGACTCCAGGGAGCTGCTGACCGGATCCTGGATATACCCGCCATAACTATTCTCCTGATCGATGCCGGATCCCTTTCCGGCATCGATCATCCAGTCTCTGTAAACAAACATAAATGCCCCCAAAAACAACAAAGCAAATGGAATTATCGCTGTTTTTAGATCCTCTTTCCAGGCAGATGTTCCTTCTTTTACAATATATTGATACTTTCCCCGGCCATATTTTTTCAAGATATTCCGAACCGCGCTGATTTCCGCTGTAGTCATACTATCTTTCCAGAAATACACCCTGCCCACATAAAAGGAAGATTCTTCTTCTCTTATTTCTTTCACCGCTTCATAAGTCTGACGGATTCTCTTATTCCCCTGCAGGAACTCTATACCGTTCTCATCGATTATAATGTCGGTTTGGTCTGCGCTCTTCTTTACCCGCAGCTTTATACTCACCGTGATGTAAGGAAATACTTTTACAAACAGCCTGAACAGTACGAGCACCGCCACAACGATTCTGAAAAACACGTTATAATTATCCGGCAGAAAAACACACATGCAGAGCAGTGATGTGAGAAATGCGCCCAGTATATGCCTTCTCCACTCACTGTAGCCGCGGCCTCTGTTATACTTCAGAGAAAGAAGCAGGTCATTTTTCTTCCGGGCACGTTTATTTCTATTGATATCTCTTGTATGCAAAATCTTCAGTTCCACTTTTTCCCCGCCCTGCTTTTCTTCATATTCATGAAAAATCCTGCAGTAATGCGCCATCTGATTCCTCACATACAAAATATCATCTCTGGAAAGATACCTTTTGTCCAGTCTGAGTTCCCGGACAGGCCCGGTGATCTGAAACGCATCTGCGTTTTCCTCCACGTCCAGTAGGTCATTATAATAGTAACACTCCTGTGCCCCTGAGACGTATCGAAGCAGAATATACTCTGTGTTAAATTGTCCTTTTAAACTTTTCTCTTCGAATTCCCTTATCCTGGCTTCTATACTATTTTTCTGCAGACTGACGGATATCCTTACCACAGCAGTCAGCAGCACTTCTGATATTACAGCCAGCAGAAGAATATAGCGTATTTGAAAGTGTTCCTTTGGTATCAGCCAGGCAAACAGCAGAAAGTAAATCAATATAATCCCCAGGCTGGTAAGGGGACCTGCCCATATTCCTCTCTTTTGGTTTAATATTCCGGCTCTCTGCCTGAGGTTCTGAGGCACAGTATCGTATACAAACCATTCTTTTGTATATTCTTCTTTTATTTGCTCTGTTATCATGGGGTGTCCTCCTTGTCTCCCGGAACATAGTAACTATATTCTTTCTTTTCCCTTGTATCAATTTCTTTTTTCATAGCCGGAGGATCGAGTCCCACACTTCCGTCTGTGCCATAACTCACCTGAAATGCCAGGTATGCCCCTTCTCCTTTCATAATCCGATACGTAGTTTCCCCCTCGGTCTCAGATTTTTCTGCCGGATGGTTTGGATCTATATACGTGTCCCGTGAATTGATTTTCATGAGATAGTCAAATCTGTCGCCTGCCATCAGTTCCATATGCTCAATCTGCCTGCTTACGTCGATCCCATTCACTGCCTGCCGTTTATCATTTTCCTCCATAGCGCATCTTGCAATCCAGAAAATATCTTCCGAATCAGTCACTACTTTGGCACTTCCATAAATATCTGCATCATAATTTGTCAACGCAGGATCCTCTTTTAAAATCGATCTCATCTCTTTTATTGCAGATCTTTTCCCCTCTCTGTTTTGTCCATAGGCTCATATTCCGTGTCAAAGTCTATCGGCGCCTGGGTTTGATAGAACTGCATGGGGGCCGATTTATCCATGGTCACTCTGCATAATGTGATAGTTCCTCCTTCTTCCAGAAAATTGTTTTTTCCTATTACACAGCTCTCATCCAACACAATTGTCCACTGTGGAAGCCCGTTACGGCATAGGGCAACCGCCAGAGTTCCGAACTGGACACATTCATCGTATGTGTAGGTCTCTTCTGTCTGTGAGGCAGTGCGTATTGTGATGCCGTCTATTCCTCTTTCGATCTCCCAGCCTGCCAGGTTCTTTCCGATTCCATCCCATTTCCCGGTGATCACCGTGTACACATAATCCGAAGTAATTCCATTGCCTCTATCCCCATAAGTCAGGACATACTGGTGCACGTTTCCGTCGTCGGGAGAAGTATAGGTTACCGCACAGACATCATCAGCCAGCCACTGCAGCTTCATATCCCTGTCTGCGGTGTAAGGAAACTGGTCGGATACTTTGGCAAAACAGAGCCTCTGATTCAGATAGGTTGTGACCCTGCCTGCTTCCTCTTCGTATTTCATCACTGCCATGTGTTTCAGATCCGGTGATACACTGATCACAGACGACTGCCCTCCTCCCGAATGGAGCCCATATACCAGATTCATTAAAAAAAGGATGCCGCCTGCTGCCAGGCTGATATTCCTGATCCATTTCTTACGCACAAGCATGCCAAGACTGGCAGCTGCCATCACGATAATAAACCCATTTACGACATAAAACAGACTATCTATTATGTATTCAAAATGCAGCGTTCTTCCCACGATAAGATAGAACATCTGAAGAGCAAAAACGGCGAGAGCCAGGATACCTGTAACTGATCCCGTGATCAGGCGCCCTCTTTTCATATTTTGAACCGGCGGCAGTATCACCTGTTCTGTCTCTCTTTCCCCTCTCAGCAGCTCATCCACGCTGACCTCCAGCACACCTGCCAGCGTTTCCAGCACACTGACATCCGGCATTCCTCCGCCTGTTTCCCATTTAGACACGGCCTTATTCGTCACCCCCAGCCGCTCAGCCAGTTCTTTTTGTGTCAGTCCGATCTCTTTTCTTCTTCTGGCAATAAATTGTCCCGTCTTATTTTCCATCTCGTGCCTCCCAACCAAGCCTATTGTTTTCTTAATCATAATCATACCAGAAACCCCAGAATTTACAATACACGGGCCGTTCTACCCGGTCTACGGTGGGTAGAACGGCAAAATACAGTTGACAAACTGCATTTATAGGCATAAAATGATAGCAAGCACTTGCATGGAGGGAAGGAAAATTGGATGAGACCAGACAGAAAATAATCGATGCAACCATGTCCCTGATCCGGGATAAGGGATATGTTGCAACTACAACAAAGGATATCGCGCATATAGCCGGTGTGAATGAATGCACCCTATTCAGGAAGTTTAAAAATAAAAAAGACATTGTCATGAGTGGGATAGAACAGGAAAAATGGCGGGCCAATATTACCACTGATATCTTTCAGAATGTTGTATGGGAACTGCAGCCCGACCTGGAAATGTTCATGAAGGCCTATATGGACAGAATCACCCCGGACTTTGTTAATCTGTCAATCGGACTGAGGGCGCCTCAGCTTTATGAAGAGACTGCCCCGATGATTATGAAGATCCCTCAGGCCTTTATATCGACTCTTGTAGATTATTTGTACAAGATGGAGGAATTAGGAAAGATACCGCATGCAGATTTTGAGGGCATGGCAATGACTGTTTTCTCCGCAACATTTGGCTATACATTTTTAAAAGCCTCTTTTGATAATAAACTTTCAGAGATAAGCCCGGAAACATTTATAAAAAACAGCGTATCCGTATTTGTAAAAGGGCTCTCTTAAAACTGATCCGTGATAAACTGATAGTGGTACTGTATCGGCAGTGCCACTTTATTTAAAGTTTATGCATGCAAGTACATGCATTATAGGAGGTACAAACTTATGATAACAGGAGCAGAGTTATTTGTAAAAGCGCTGAAAACCGAAGATGTGAGCACTGTGTTTGCCTATCCCGGCGGGCAGGCAATCGATTTATTTGATGCCCTTTATGGGGAAGATACAATTGAGCTTATTGTACCAAGACATGAGCAGGGGCTGATCCATGCCGCTGACGGATATGCCCGTTCCACAGGGAACGTGGGGGTCTGCCTCGTGACAAGCGGGCCAGGGGCAGCGAACCTGGTCACCGGAATCGCCACAGCCAATTATGACAGTGTACCGCTTGTCTGCTTCACCGGACAAGTGCCCCGCTGCCTTTTAGGGAAAGATGCTTTTCAGGAAGTTGACATTGTCAGTATGACTTCCAGCGTCTGCAAATATGCTGTAACAGTAAAAGATCGGGAAGACCTGGGAGCAGCCATCCAAAAAGCATTCCATATTGCCAGAACAGGTAAACCCGGAGTCGCTGTAGTGGATCTTCCAAAAGATATCCAACGCGAATTAGGAGACAGCAGATACGATAAAAGCCATGCAGCCTGCAGCCCCCGGCCTGTCTGTCCCATCTCTGAGGAGCTGGCAGATAAAGCCATGACGCTCTTATCCCGCGCCCAAAGGCCATTATTCCTGATCGGAGGCGGCGTTCATATCAGCCGGGCAGAAAAAGACATGCAGCGGCTTGCCGAGATAACAGGCGTTCCAGCCGTCACCACCATTATGGGAAGAGGCGCAATTCCAACAACGCACGGGCTCTATGCCGGCAATCTTGGCATTCATGGCTCCTACGCCGCGAATATGGCTGTCAGCAGCTGTGATGTGCTCTTTTCGATCGGCACCCGCTTTAATGACCGTATTACGGGCAGGCCCGAAGAATTTGCACCAAATGCTTCGATTATTCATGTGGATATCGATTCTTCGGTCATATCCAGGAATATCCCCGCGAATCTCCCCATCCTGGCCGATGCCGGTTCAGCAATTCGTTCATTTACCAGACGGGCTGTAAATCTGCCGCTTGAAAACTGGATCCGGCAGATCCGCACATGGCAGAAAGAGCACCCTCTTGTGATGAAGGGAAGCGGTATCACACCCGCAAAAATCATCCGGACCATTAACAGTACCTTTCAAAAGTTGATTATAGCCACCGATGTCGGGCAGAATCAATTATGGGCTGCCCAGTATCTGGAGCTGAATGAAAAAAAGAAGATGCTTACATCCGGGGGGCTCGGCACAATGGGATATGGATTGCCCGCCGCAGTCGGTGCCAAGATCGGGAATCCAGACACCAGGGTCGTACTGATAACCGGAGACGGCGGCCTGCAGATGAACATTCAGGAAATGGCAACAGCCGTGGCTTATGAACTGCCGCTTATTATTTGTGTCTTGAATAACGGATATCTGGGCAATGTAAGACAATGGCAGGAAATGTTTTTTGGCAAAAGATATTCCGGTACATGTATGCGTTATAGAAAAAGCTGCCCCGCTGCCTGCTCTGCCCCGTCTGAACATTGTCCCGTATATACTCCGGACTTTATAAAGCTGGCGGAAAGCTATGGAGCAAAAGGAATCCGCGTAACCCGGGAAGAAGAGATTCTTCCAGCGCTTAAAGAGGCCGAAAGGTCCACGGCTGTGCCTGTCCTGATTGAATTTATGATCGAAAGAGAAGAAAACGTTCTTCCAATTGTCCCTCCCGGAAATACTCTGGATGATATGATAGTATATTCTGGTTAAGCAGGGTCAGTCCCGCCCAACATCAGCGATTTCGTTATAAACAGTAACTGCGTCCAGAATGTGGTACTGCTCTGTCTCATGGGATCCCGGAGCATGTGCGGTGACCAGGATATACTCTTTTCCGTCCACCTCCGCCAGGCTTGCCAGACATAACCCTGCCTCGTCTGTGTAACCGGTCTTGCCGCCCAGAATTTCCCCGCTTTTAAGACCGGTATTCCCTGCGTTTTCAAACAAAGTGCTCCCTATGGTGAACCCTTCCGGATGCACATCCGTTGGCTGCACCGTATAACTTCTGGTTGTAAACACTTCACGGAATTCTGTATTTTTCAGTGCACAGGCAAGCAGAATGGACAGGTCCCGGACCGTTGTATAATGTTCTGCATCCTGAAGCCCGGTCGTATTGCTGAAATGTGTGTCATCCATCCCAAGTTCGGCTGCTTTTTGATTCATCAGGTCCACAAAACCCTGCTCAGATCCCGAAACCGCCTCTGCCAGAGTCAGGCAGCACTCTGCTCCCGAAGCAAGTATGACACCATATATAAAGTCCCTGGCCTTCGCGGTTTCGCCTGGTTCAAAACCAGCCATCGATGCATCCATCTGATAAAGATACTGGTAAAAATCGTATGGGCTGGTTATTAGCCCATCAAGATCAGAAACATTTTCAATCGCCACTAATGCGGTCATAATCTTGGTCAGGGATGCCGGATAGATCCGATCCCCTGCGCCCCTCTGGGCTATAGTTTCCCCATTCTTCAGTTCTGTCAATATTGCATTCGGACTGTTCAGCTTGTCCATGCTGATGTTCTCTGAATGCAGCTTACTGTTATTGACATGTATGCCCGGTTCCTGTCTTCTGATTACGGACAGCACCGATGTTGCCGCTACTAACAATAGTACTAGCAGGGCCAGTAAAATCAGTATCCGCCTCAGATATTTCATACGTCTTCTTTTTTTCCGCTGAATCTTGGAGCTTATCTGTATCTTATTTCTTTCAGTTTGATATCTTGCATCTTTTTCGTATTGTTTTCTGTCCAATTAAAATCCCTGCCTTTCTTAGAAAATTATACAAAATCCCGATATTAGATAATTTAATTTACTATTGATAATTTCCTAAGAAAAGTTAATATTTATTTTAATATACTATTACATTTCTTTAGCTTGTTAATCGTTTTCACAGGCAGGGGATACTTATAACAAAAGTCGTCAATTCCCCCTTGCTTTCTGCATGGATATCTCCTTCATGCAGAGTGATAATTTCTCTGGCAATTGCAAGTCCAAGTCCTGCACCTCCTGTATTTCCTGATCGCGCCTCATCTGTCCGGTAGAATTTTTCAAAAATGTATGGAAGCTTTTCTTTCGGTATAGTCTTTCCTTTGTTTCGTATAAAAATCTTAACATAGTCCCCTTCTGTCTCGGTCCGGATAACGATTGCGGTTCCCGGATAACTGTAAGACACGGCATTTTTCAGAACATTCTGAAACACTCTTGCCAGCTTTACAGCATCTCCATAAACCAGAATCTCCTGCCCGGTTTCAAGCTCGATCCGGTTGTCCCCCTGCTGAAGAATCGGGTAAAACTCATCGGCCAGCTGTACCAGCAGATAGGACAGATCCAGCGTCTCCTTTTCCAGCACAATTTGGTTCAGATTATACCTTGTAATATCAAAAAACTCCTGAATCAGCCCTTCCAGCTGAAGAGATTTGTCAAAAACGATTCTGGTGTATTTTTCCCGCTGCGCCTGCGGCATATCTTTTGCTTCATCCAGCATGCTTAAATAGCCGATAACGGATGTCAGCGGCGTCTTGAGATCGTGGGCCAGATAAGTGATCATATCATTTTTACGTTTTTCCTCCTCCTTAATCATACGGGTATTGCGCTCTATCTTATTCTTAATCTGTGACATCTGTACCGCAAGCTGTGCATATTCGGGAGGGAACACCAGATCTGCCTCTATTTCATGCTCCATAAAAGAGTGAATCATCTGACTGGATTTTGCCACAGCCTGACCTGCCATTTTCCGTCCATAAAAGGCGGAGATCCCCCGCACCAGAAACAGGCAGACCACCGCTGCAACGCAAACGGCCAGCAGAATAAGCATCTTAAATCTAGGCCAGTTCACCTCAGTTATCAGAATATCCTGACCTGACAGATGATCCGTTCCCATCCTGGTCCACGTATAATTATCCTGGAACCAATCCACAAAGCTGCCATTCCAGATATAATCCACAAAATAATAAATACCAAAACAGACGGCCAGTACCAGAACTAATAAAGCCGCCGTCTCGACCAGTCTTTTCATATTCTTTTCATTATCCTTCAATTTTATATCCACACCCCCAAACGGTCTTAATATACCTTGGCTTTTCAAAAGAGTCCTTCATCTTCTCCCGCAGATGCCGGATATGAACCGTAACTGTATTATTATTCTTCACATAATACTCATCCGCCCAAATCTGCCTGAAAAGACTCTCCGCACTCACGACCTCCCCCTTGTTCTCACAGAGAATGCGCAGAATATCAAACTCCGTCGGCGTCAGCGTCAAAGGCTCCTCATTCAAAGTACATTTATGAGTCTTCACATTCAGCATGAGCCCCGATACCATTATCACAGAATCATCCCGCTCAGCTCCATGATTATATCTTTTATAGCGCCTCAGCTGCGCCTTCACACGCGCCACCATCTCCAGAGGCAAAAATGGTTTTGCAATATAGTCATCTGCCCCCAGTGTAAGTCCGGTAATCTTATCAATCTCCTCGCTCTTCGCCGTCAGCATAATCACCGGGAAATGATACCGCTCCCTGATCTGCCTGCAAAGAGTAAAACCGTCAATCTCCGGCATCATCACATCCATAACAGCCAGATCCGGCGTCTCTTTTACAATGCATTCCCAGGCCTCTCTGGAATCATAATACTTATAAATAATAAAATCCTCATTCTGCAGATAGCACTCTACTAAATCCGCAATCTCCTTCTCATCATCTACAATTAAAATCTTCTCTCTCATTCATATCATCCTCCATCGCAAGCTAACTTCATTATAAAATCTCCTTATAAATATTCCCTTATAAAAATCTTATGAAAGTATGAAGACGTCTGGAGACGCCTGAAGGCGGCAAAGATGCAGGGGCGGCCCGGAAATGCCGTGGGTGGTTCAGGAGGCAGCCGCTTTGTGAAGAAACACTAAGGGCAAATAAGGGAAATCCTGGGGCACAGGCCGGATTCACTGAGAAAGCCTGATGCTTTCTCAGCTCAGCCGGCCTCGCAGATTGATTTTGTAAATCAATCTGCGTCCCCAGGATTTCCCTTATTTGTCCTAAGTGTTTCTAATCACACGCTAAAAGCCTCCTGAACCATCCACGGCATTTCCGGGCCGCCCCTGCATCTTTGCCGCCTTCAGGCTATGCGCTTCCTCGCGGAAGGAACCGGTGCAGTAGATCGGGTTGGATAGGCGGGAGTAGTGCAATGTAATATAATAATAATTTACTTATCCAGGCTGCCTCCAACCTCCTCCCGTACTATCTCCACCCATCTGCTTGCATTTTTAGGGTTTTTCCCTAGTGTATGGTTATCTTTCATAATGATCTCCGGCACACAGTCTCGTGTACATCTGAGTGCTTTTCTAATTTCTTTTCTTACGTACTCCTCGTCCATATGTGGTAAGGCAAGTGGCGTGGGTGTTGGTTTTACGGATGCTATGTATTTTTGCCCCAGATTTTCCGGTATGGTGGTCCAGTCAGACCACGGAGAACAGGATACACGCCGGAGATTGGGCAGCTTTTTTATGTATTTCCATCTTGGCTCGTAAGGCTCGCAGCACCCGGAACAATTTAATCCGAATCTCCTTGCTATTTTCTTGTGATAAGGGAATATGAATTCTCCGTACAGATCGGGATTGATTGCGGTGGTCTCCTGGCTTTCCACAAATCCCCACATGTTCTTTGCCGTCACTGCACCTGCTGTTTTATCCGGCACCTGCAGATCATCGGTATAGCCCAGTCCTCCGGAACCTACGTATGTTCCATCTTGGTTGTGAGCCAGGAGCTTATGCTCTTCCAGGAAATCCAGACGTCTCAGGACCCCTTCACACAACAGGTGCATGGTGCGGTGAACCGACTCCGGTTCTGAGAGGAAGTCACACATAAAGTCCTCCAGACCGCGCAGGTTAATATAATCCATTGTCAGTCCCAGGCTCCACCACCAGTCTGTTTTTCTGCGGACCCGGAGAATACCGTCAAATAATTCGTGTGCCAGCTCCATTACCCGCTCTGATTCTTCGTAATCAATGAGCAGCTCCGGATAATGGATTCCTGGCAGATCTTTCTCATAATCGTTCAGAACCGGAACCACTTTGTAAGCTCCGCCTGCCTCACCGCCTGCTTTTTTCAGTGCGGGGCCCCAGCCGGTATCGCTGTAGGAATAAGGAACATCGAAATAGTTTTCAATTACCTTATCATCTTTCAGCTGTTCAAACCAATAGATCTGCTTGCGCAGATGCATTTCCCAGACTCTTGCAAGCGGATCTTCACAGAGCAGGATATTGCCGGGTATGCATTCATTCCAGCCATTCTCCGGGTCAATAAATACAACAGGCTCGGAGGTTTTCAGATCATTGTGTGCCCTCCACAGCTCTGCCTTTTCCTTTTGAACCGGCAGGGCGGCAATCTGCGCCGTCCTGTCTCCCAGTTTCTTCAAATGCTGCTTTTCTTTTTCACTGAACAAAAATGAAGAACCTATTTCTTTGATTTTAGGAATGCCGGAAGCAGTCTGCATCGCAGCAGGATCTTTTTTCCCCATAGCTTCCTCCTTCTATTTCCAGGTCTCGGGAACCCTCATATCTGTATTATACGTTTCAATATTTTCCTTGGTAACAAGCATTGTTCCGGAATCATTGAGCATATTTTCCGGTTTTGCGCCATTATCAATGTAGTCCAGGAGCCATTGGGATGCCTGGTAGCCTTTCCGATAGAAATTCTGTGTCATGGTTCCGTATATGATTCCTTCGCGGATCCCATCCAGTGTTTCGTCGATATCGTCAATCGCCATTACCACAACCTGATCTTCCAGCCCCATTTCTTTTACTACTTTCGCAGCTGCTGCTCCGCCTTCTCCTGTCACAGCAACAGCAACATTGGTCTCTGGATACGTATTAAATACGTCCTGCCATTTCTGTACTGCGGTCAGTGTGTCTGCGTTGGTCTCAACAACCGTCATTTCCTCGTAATCCCCAGCCTCTTTAAAAGTCTTGCGGTAGCCTTCGATCATGTCCATAGCAACGGTATTCGTAAATGCTGTCGTTGCGTAAGCCGCCTTCGGTGTCTCCCCCGCCAGTTTTTCAAGGATTTCATTCGCCCCCGCGGTTCCAAGATTCACCGGGTCGGTCCCTAGATAGGCAAGTCTTGGCGCATCCGGGATATCAGAGTTCACAACAACTACAGGAATTCCCGCTTCATCGGCTTTTTTCAGAACCGGAACCATCGCCTCCGGATTCAATCCCTGGGTGATAATTCCATCTGCTTTCTCAGCAATTGCAACCTCGATCTGCTTGATCATTTCATCCACATCGATTACGGATGGTCCAACCCAGTCCCCCCGGAAACCGAATTCTTCGGCCGCATCGTCAAATCCTTCTTTCGCCGCCAGCCATACCGGGTGTGCGATCAGAGGTGTGACAAACACGAGATGTTTTGCTTCTCCACTGGTTTTGGTGCTGTCCTCCTCATTTTTTCCTGCACCCTCTTCCGTTTTGCCGTCTTCTGTTTTCTGGACAGGCTCTTTCGATGTACTGCTGCATCCTGCTGCCAGTCCGATCACCATAAATAATGATAGTAAAATCGCCATCGTCTTCTTCATATTTTTTCCTCCTTATTTGCAAAGGGGCAGCCCCCTTTCGTTATTCCACATTATTTTTCATCGGATAAGCCCCGTACATTTCCCAGCTTTGAAATATCTCCAGAATATTCTGAGGCGGGCAGTTTGCCTGTATATTATGTCCTGAACCAAACAAATATCCACCGCCCGGCCCAAAATCGCATATTTTCTGACAAACGTCTGCGCGTATCTCATCCGGGCTCAGATGGAACACGCCCTGGTTATTCAACCCGCCATGCAGAGACATCCTTCCGTATGTCATCTTCTTCAGTTTCTTAGAATCCATATCATATGCATTGGCCTGGAGCGGCTGGACAATATCCACGCCCCAGTCATAAAAATCATCCAGGCACCATGTCACAGAGCCGCAGGAATGGTAGGACAGTTTTGCGTCTGATTTTGTCTTCATAAACTGAATCAATTCTTTAAACCGGGGGCCCACATTTTTGCGGAACTCTACCGGATTGATCAGCGGGCCGCTCTGATCGCCCCAGTCATCTCCGGCCCACATGATATCGATATATTCCCCGATCTCCTCCAGGTATTTTCCCATAAATGCCTTCCAATAATCCAGGATCATGTCCAGCAGATAGTTTGCAAACTTAGGATCTGCAGCCGTATCCAGCATAAAATTCTCCATCCCGCGAAGCACCCATGCACTGTAATATAGGGCGGGGTATGTCCCTGCTACAATGGCATAATCGGTGTTCTCACGAAGCCATTCTGCCTTTTTCCTCAGACCTTTAAACCTGGCCGGGTCTTCCGGGTCCGGCATCTTATATGCACGCAGATCCGAAATAGTCTCGGCATCTGCGAGGGGATTTTTCCGGCTGTCGCAATAGAATTCGGTTCTTATGTAACCGGCTCCGAATTCGTCCCTCCAGGATCCGTCTTCCTCCTCATGGTATTCCCAAAAGGAGGGCGGATTGCAGAAAATATAGCGGGTATCCACATGGAATTTCTGCAGGATGGCTTCGGAAGGCCTTGCAAGGCGCTGTACCGCATCGCTTATAACAATCTCCTCATTCATTCCCAGATAATCCAGCAAATTTCTGTAGGCTCTTTCATGGATCCCGGATACCGTGCTCATTCCCCAGTCTATCGGAATCCTGTCCGGCTCCTTGAAGTTCAGGGCCATATTTACTCTTTCTCTCGGTGTCATACACATTCTTTTTCCTCCTTTCCGAATGCGGCCGCATGCAGGATATCCTGCTGCGTCACATATTCCGCCGCCATCTCGGCACTGATATATCCCCTGCGCAGTACCAGAAGCCGGTCGCATATGCTGATCAGTTCGGGCAGTTCTGAGGAGATCACGATGATACCCATGCCTTTTTCCGTCAAGTCCTTCATGATCTTATATATCTCTGCTTTAGCACCAATATCGATTCCACGAGTAGGTTCATCTAAAAACAGGATATTTGCTTTTGAAAGCAGTGCCTTTGCAAGTATGACTTTCTGCTGATTTCCTCCGCTCAGTGTTGTAATGCCAGTATCAATAGAAGCAGCTTTGACTTTCAGGTAGTTAAAATATTCTTCTGCCGCCGTATTCTCCCGGGTTTTGTCGATAAATCCCCTCCGGGAGAGGCGTTTCAAAGCACACAGTGTCATATTTTCTTTGATGCTCATAGTCCCCACAAATCCATCTCGTTTCCGATCCTCGCTCAACATGATTATGCCGGCATGTATGGCTTCTGAAACGCTCCGTACCGGAGTCTCTTTTCCATTGATAAAAATCTTACCTCCTTTCCTTGGCATTGCACCGGCAACTGCTTTCAGAAGCTCGCTTCTCCCGGCTCCCACCAGCCCGGCAATTCCCAGAATCTCCCCGGCATGCAGTGTAAATGATACATCTTCTATGATATTTTTGTGGTAAGCATAAGGATGCAGTACTTTCATATGCTCTGCCCGCAATATCTCTGCACCTTTTTTCTCTGTCTTTTCTCTTTTGAAGATGTCCAGTTTATTTCCAACCATATCCAGGATAACCTGATTCGGAACTATCTTTTCTTTTGGGTACTGTCGAATGTACCTCCCGTCTCTCATGGTAATGACCCTGTCAGAAATCTGAAACACCTCATCCAGTTTATGCGATATGTAGATGCATGCGATTCTCTCTTTTTGGAGTGCACGCAGCACCTCCATCAGATGTTCCGTCTCCTCCTGAGTCAGTGCGGCTGTCGGCTCATCAAGGATCAGGATTTCAGGCTTTCTGACCAGTGCCCTGGCGATGCAGACGAGCTGCTGCATGCTGGCGTTCAGGCTCCTTGCATTCAGTTTTGTATCCAGAGTTACATCCAGCTGCTGCAGCGCTTCCCTTGCTTCTACATGGAGCCTCTTCCAGTCTATAAACCCGTTTTTCTTTTTCGGCCAGCGTCCGAGCAGTACATTTTCCCCGACGGATAAGTCCAGCTCCACATTCAGCTCCTGGTAGATCATGGCAATACCTGCCTTTTCTGCATCCAGTGAATTTTTTGCGTCCATCCTCTTCCCCTTAATCAGTACCTCTCCCTCGTAAGTGCCGGATGGATAATTGCCCGCCAAAATCTTCATAAGGGTAGATTTGCCGGCTCCATTTTCACCAACGATCGAAAGAATTTCTCCTTCCTTTAGATCTACAGATACATCGCAAAGAGCCGTAACGCCCGGAAATCTTTTGTAAATATGGCGCATCTGCATGACTGTATTTTCCATGGTATCTCCCTCCCTGCCTAGTCTGTCCTTTTCGTTCCGGCACGCTGCATAGCATCTCTCTTATACTGGTCCAGCATAACAGCCAGAACAAGTATGAACCCAACCACAAAGTTCTGCCAGTAAACAGACACCTTTAAAATTGTCATGGCATTCGACAATACGTTCATAAACAGCGCTCCGATTGCAGTGCCGAGTATAGTTCCGATACCGCCGTTCGTACTGGTGCCCCCGATGATGACCGCGGCTATAACCGTCATTTCATAACCGGTTCCTCCGTTTGGCTGTGCGGATCCCAGCCTTGAACTCATCATGATTCCTGATAATGCCGCAAGGGTACTTGTGATACAGTAACAGATAATATAAGTCCGGTCCAGATTGATTCCGGACAGCCGTGCCGCCTCTTTGTTCCCGCCCACTGCATAAATGGAACGCCCCACGGTTGTCTTCTTCAGGAAAATATGTGCCGCTGCCCCCAGCACGATACAAATAAGGATAACCTTGGGGATACCCAGAACATCCTGCTGTTCTATGGTCTGAAATGCAGCCGGCAGAGGATAAATAGGAACCCCTTCTGTTACTATATAAACGATACCGCGTGCCATATACATCATTCCCAGCGTCATAATCAATGCCGGAATCCTGCATTTTACTATGATGATTCCGTTGAGGAATCCGATCAGGAATCCCACCCCGCATCCCAAAATCATTGCCAGCCAGATCGGGGCCCCCAGATTCACCATTCCCATTCCGCTGACACATCCGCCCAAAGCAAGCACTGATCCTACCGATAGGTCCAGTCCCCCCGCGATCAGTACGAAGGTCATGCCAAGCGCCGTAATCAAAGTGAATCCAGTAGACCGCAGCACGTTGAATACGTTGGCCATACTTATGAACGCTGGATTAACCAGCGCTATTATCACCATAAACAATATGGTAGGGATGATGACTCCACTCTCCTTCATTTGAAATACTTTAATTGCTGCCTTTTTTATCCGTTGGCTCATCTCGCATTCCTCCTTTACGCTGTAGTACTAGTACTAATTCAATCATAGCATTGGGAGTACGCACTTACACTTGAACAAAATTGACAGCACTGTTTTATTTTTTATATCATTCTGATCATTTGCACTTTTTTGCCGGATTTTGCTTCTGTCAAAAAAGTGCAAGTCTTCCTTTCTATACAAGTGAATTTTCTATCTGTTATAATAAAAGTACTTATTTTTAAGCGTTAGCTGAAAATCTACTCCTCAGGGGCTTGTGTTACGGTTTCCCCTTGGGTATACTTATTATACTCTTATATAAACAAATAATCTCGAAAGGATTTGAAATATTATGAAAGAAAATAGACGATATCTAGGTATACGTACCAAACTTTACGTTTTAATTATTCTTTCTCTTCTGATTCCTGCCTGTGTGCATGGATTCTCCTATATCCTTCAGCAAAAAACTCTTTCCAGCTATCAGGCGGCATTGGAAAGCCAGATAACACTGAATGACTTTTTTGTGAGCAATCGTGATATACACGAGCTGTTTGAAAATTTTATGCTGCACCCTTCCTCAGAGAATAGAATTTCCTATGAGGGAGAACTGGGCTATGCCAAGGAGCGTCTGAGCCACGTACTTTATAATTTTCCGGATGGTGTTTACTATGATAAAATGCGGGATCTGGAGAATATGCTGGAAACCTTTGAATCACAGGCCTCAGATGTAATCGCAAAGATCGGCAGTGTCCCGCAGTCCGAACTGCTCTCCCAGACACAGGATGTACTTTATACCAATAATCTGATTGACTATACTTACAAAAAATATACTACATATCAGGCCGAGTCTATTTCCATGGAGACCAGCAGGCTCCTCCGGACTATGAAAGTCAATAACCGGCTCTGTAATCTTGTTTTTGCTGCAGGCCTTCTGTTTCTCTGCATCGCAGGGTATCTGACTACCAGGAAGATCACCCGGCCGCTTTTGAATGTGGTCAGCAGTGCAAAGGAACTGGCCAGCCGCCGTTTTGATATTCCGGATATCTATGTGGATACGAACGATGAGATGGAGATACTGGCCAATGCCTTTAATAATATGAAAAACAGCATCAACGGTTACATTTCCCAGATCAACAGACAAGCCCTGATGCAGGAAACCAGTCTCAAGGCGCTGCGCAATCAGATAAATTCTCATTTTCTATTCAATACTCTGAACCTGATTTCCCGAAGTGCATACTTTGAGGGAGCTCCTCAGACAATTCAGTTAATCGACGCCACCACCGATATGCTGCGCTACAGCCTTTACAAGACAGAAGATGCGGTTAACATCCGGGATGAACTGTCTTTCGCAGAGACCTATATCTTTATCCAGCGGATGCGTTTTGTAGATCATCTTTCGTTTGAACTGCAGGTAGACGATGAGCTTCCCAATATCTTAGTTCCTTCTTTTATCATACAGCCATTAATAGAAAATGCAATTATGCATGGAACCTACAGCAAACCTGAACCCTGCCGCATTCTGACGGCCATCTGGAAAATGAAACATTCTCTCCTTATCCTGGTGGAGGACAACGGCACCGGTATAGAGAAAGACATGATCCCATCACTTTTGTCAAAGGAGTATTCCCCGCCGCAGGGCAGCCACGGTATCGGCCTGAAAAATGTCCGGGAAAGGATCGGGCTTTTTTATAAACGGGACGACATTATTTCTATATATAGTGAAAAAGGGAGTTTCTTTCGGGTAGAGATCGAAATACAAGAGGAGGATTTTATATGGGATACCGATTAGTAATTGCAGAAGATGAAGAGTTGGAGCGTTCCGCGCTGCGGCTGATTATCCGGACTCAGCTTCCACAGTACGAGATTGCCGCGCAGGCAGCCAATGGTGTGGAGCTGATGGAGATGTGTCGGGAATACAAGCCGGATGTTGTACTGATGGATATCAGTATGCCGGTTCTAAACGGACTCGATGCCATGAGGCAGCTCCAGGCTTCTTATCCTAATCTGGAATTTATCGTCCTCTCGGCACATGCTGATTTTGAATATGCTAAGACAGCCCTTCAGCTGGGTGCATTCGATTATCTGACAAAACCTATAAAGACAGATGTCCTATTATCAGCACTAACCAGGCTGGCTGAAAGAATACGCAGCAATACCATAGACAGCTGCCGGGACGCCCACTTGAATGAGCAGATCCGGCTGGCTCTGCCCCAGTTGGAATATAATATTGTCCAGTCGATTATCACCGATACTGTCACAGACCTGGATCTTAGACGATTTCAGGCCCGCTTTCGAACTGAGAATGCCTGTTTTCTGTGCGCCACAGCTTCCCTTCTGCAGATACAGCCGCCGGCATTTTTTCATCAGGATGAATTACTATCGGAGATCGGCCGGCAGCTGGATCTGTGTACCAGGGAGTCCATTGTACAGGATATCGGCATCTGTCATATCTTTATACTATCGGTGGACCAGGACCAATTTTCCAGGAATATCCCTCAGTTCACGTATGAACTCCGCTGCCTTTTATCCGCTGTATATCAGAAACACCGCCTGGATCAGGTCTGCCTGTATATCAGCCCAGCTGTTTCTTCTCTTTCGGAACTCTCGACAGAATTTAAAGCACTAAACAAAAAAATGCTGAAAGGCCACCGCCAGGTTGTCCTCTCAGCACCCAATGGCTCTGCCAAAATATATGCCCTGGAGACAGAGCTGAGCCAGTCTGTTTCTAAAGGAGACAGTGAAAAGAGCCTGGAGAAAGCCAAACTCCTCTTCCAGGCCCTGTTGGAGCAAAGTAACCGTACCCCTGCACTATTATGTGATAACCTCCGGGATTCCCTCGGTGCCCTCAAAAGGCATCTCACCACGATGGATAGTGGTTCCATCCTGATCTCCGGCCTCTGCAATGACCTGTTGTCAACCATTTCTCCCAGGCAGAATACCGACTATATAAAAATAGCATTTTTAAACTTTATCAAAGCATGTTGTGACTGTTGCGAAGGGAACGAACCAAAGGACACCGATGACATAGATATCAAAAAAATTATTACATATATAAATAGTAATTACACAAGTGACTTTTCACTTGAACAACTGGCCATGGAACATAAAGTTAGTCCCTCTTATTTGAGTAAAGCGCTGAAACACCAACTTGGAATGAACTTTATCGACTATATCACAAAGCTGCGCATAGACAAAGCAATAAAACTGTTGGAACAATCTGATAAAAACATAAAAGAAATCACATTCGCAGTGGGGTATAATAGCCAGACCTACTTTTGCAAGGTCTTTAAGAAAATAGTAGGTATCAGCGCAAGTGAATACAAAGCAGGGGTCAGACCCTTTTGAGCACCATTTTCAGAATATTCTTAAATTATATTTTAATCTGCGGCTTTGCCGCAGACCTGCCTGCAGGGCATGTTTTACGTGGTGCCCTTTGGGTATACATTCATCTGCAGCTTTAACGCAGACCAGACCGCAGGACATAAGTCACAGTGTGCCCTTTGGGTATACATGAATCATACATTATGGCGCTGTCGTGAAATAGATAAGTATTAATCATCCATTATATACCGCTTTCCCGCTTCAAAAACACCTAACGTTTCCTCTTCCTGTATGCCAGCATTAATACGGCCATCCCAGATATCAGAAAGGCGCCAAGAATTATTACGAACTGTGTATTATCCCCGGTCTTCGGTGTGCTTTTGTCTTTCTCAAATGTAACAGATATCTTATGATTATCCTGGACGTCTGTCAACGTATACCGGTTATTCTTCATTGTTACCTCTCTGCCGTCTACCAGAACCTTTGCCACACGGTATCCTCTATTTGGAGAAAATGTAAATTCGCAGCTCTTCCCCTTCTCTACATCCACGCGGCCGTTCGGATCTATTTTCCCATTTGCCCCGGCCTCCGCAGTTATAGTATATACGGTTACCTTTTTCTCAATTATATTAAATGATGTACTGACCGACTTTTTGTATTCTGTTTCTTTCCATCCCTTACCGGTGTACTCTTCCATCTGAAATCCTGCCGTCAGTTCATAACTTCCAAGTCTTGTGCATTTGAATTTCACTGTATATGGAGGGTTTTCCCAGCTTTTTATTGCTCCCCCCCAGGTCCATGTCTTTGGCGCCCATCTTGTATCTCCCACTGCGGGAGAAGTATTTTCCATACCAACACCGACTGCTGTGGCAGTCCATACAGTTTCTGCCTCATAAGTTCCACCATGTTCGATTCCGGTTATCTTCACACCGTCAGAACTTATAGCTGTCCTATATTTTACCGTTTCGCTGGGAAGGCTCTCCATTGCTTTATCCGGATCATATTTAGCACGTGTCATAAATTGATATTCAGTATCTGGCTCCAGCCCAGCAAATTCCGCATCCTCCTGCCAGCTGATTGTACCGTCTGCCATTCGCATTCCATACTCCAGCTTTTCATCTGTGATAAGCACAATAGAGGTATCAGAGCGTTTCAGAATCTTTGGTGCCAAAGCCGCCGCTGCTGCATTCTCCAATGTTGCCACATGAAGTATGTCACTATTCTCTCCCTGCATCTGCAGCTTTTCGTCTACCTTACGCCGAACAACGAATTGATATTCTGTACCTGGAGTCAGGTTGTCAAATACACCCGTGGTATTCCATTCAATGTCTGTCCCGGAACCCAGCATCCCAAATTCCATATTGTCCGGATTCTTCTCCATTTCCGGTACTTTTAACGATATACTCGTATTCGTTCTGTCGGCCGCTTCCGGAGTATATTCTGGTTTATCCGGCGCAGATCTCTTTGTCCTCGTATCGATTGGTTCGCTACTGCCGCTTGCGAGATAAGTTACACCTTCATATTTTCCCGCTGCAATCCTTAGATAACACTGATAGGACGTATCCGGTGTCAGCTTATCAAATCTGGGATCTGCCTGAAAATCTGTTCCATTGATACTGAATTCGTAGTTATACTTTTGATCTGCATTTTGGGGCAGTTCCAATGTAACCTCAGTATCTTTTACTTCTTTAACGATTGGAGCCTCCGGAGCTGTAAGCGGTGGCGCCGGGGCTTTTGTAACACCTTTATCTTTTTTTTCATCTGTTAGCTTTTTAGCCGAATCCGAAAAATTCTGGCTGTCATCTGCTTCTTTTATAGTATCGTCAGACAACTGCTTATTAGCATTAAAAGTATCTTGAATACCTTCCGGCGGTTTTTCTGTTTCACCCGCCGAATTCTGTACCTCATCCGACGGACTCAGCTTCGCCTCTTCTCCTTCGGAATTCTGATTACCGTCCGTCAGTTTCTTAGTTTCATCTGGCAAAACATCCGTAACTTCAGATGAATCAAGCGGCTGATTCTGTGGGGTATCCGTCGCCACATCCGCAGCATTTGCATTTGTTGCAGCCGTATTTTGATATAATATGGCATCTTCTCCGGCATGCCGGCATGCAAAACTGTATTGTTTCCCGGGCTTCAGTCCGGTAAACACCACCGTTCTACTTGCCTTATCATACTGTCCCGTCTCCGCCCACTTCCATATCCTGGAATTGTCTTTCTCTGTCTCAATGGCATATTCAAAATCTTGTTCCGTTCGCAGCTTGATGCTATCTGTTGTCTTTTCTATTACTTCTGGTTTCTGTACACCGGTATTCCGCGTCACATTTTCCGTCTCTGCAGATACCGGAAATGCAGGAAGCACCCCCGCCGCACCTATTAAAACAAAAGTTAACAGGAAAGCCAATCCTCTTCTACTGTTCTTTTTCATGAAATCCACCTCCTTTAAGATTGTGTTTAAATCGAATAATGACAGACAAAGAGACTCTTTTTTATATTATATCAGAATTTACTGATAAATAAATTAATTTTTACTTAAATTTACCATAGGGGTCAGACCCCTTTGCACACCATTATACATTTGCTTGACAGCAGGTGGCAGACAAGTTAAGATAATCATAAAAAATCTATGCTCCAGATCAACTGCAGCATTTACTCATTGAATTTACAGTCATTAAGTAGATAACGAATCCGCATGCATTGACCGCCATATTTAGAGCGATTATGCTGATAAGCTTAGTAAAGGAGATCCCAGCAAATGTACACATTTACACAATTAGAGATTCATAATAACCGACATTTTTACCCGCTGTTCTGTGGTTGTCAGTCCTGCAGTCCCTCTTACTCCTTTGGTCCTGCAATGCGGGAATATTATTTGTTTCATTTCTGCCTGGACGGAAAGGGAAAGTTTTTTGCGGGTAATATCTGCCACCGTATCCAAAAAGGACAGGGGTTTCTTATCTGTCCCGGAGATCTGACCTTCTACCAGGCGGATGATAAAGAGCCCTGGACTTATCTCTGGATTGCAGTAGAGGGAGACATGGTGAAACACCATCTCTCCCTCTGCGGCCTTTCGCAGGAAACCCCTGTCATCGCCTGTCCTTACGTTCAGGAGCTGCATAATATTATCCTGGATATGTTGGAACATTATGATGCAGATTACAGTAACGAACTCTATAATCAGGGACTTCTATATCAATTTTTTTCTTATCTGGCTAAATCACCAGGCGTATATAAGCCAAGTGAGCAGCACACGGAAAGCCAGTACATTGCAAAAGCAATCGAATTTATTAAGGTGAATTATCAGTCTCCAATTACGGTACAGCAAATTGCAGACTATGTTTCATTAAACCGCTGCTACCTGTCCACCCTGTTTCAAAAAAATGTCCATTTCTCTCCGCAGCAATTTTTGAAAAAATATAGGATTACCAAGGCTTCTGAACTACTTGCAAATACCGATCATCTAATCCGGAATATTGCATTTTCCTGTGGATATACCAGCGAACTGGCTTTTACAAAAGCCTTCCGACAGGTAACCTCATTAACCCCCAGTGAGTACCGTAGGAGAAATAAACTTACGTCACGCACTATATGTACAAAGAACCCTCATGAAGATGATACTTATTAGCAATTCTAGAAATCTTTAGGTATAGTATTTATGAAAATAATAAATACGTGACTGATAGTCCCCATTTACTCCATTATAAAAGCTGCTGTCTTCGCCGCAGGATTCATCTGAGAGGTTCCATCCTGCGCGGAGGAGTTCATCCCCATAATATATACCGTTCTTTTCACTGCATTCCGTCTGGTACAGCATATTCTCGTCAAGTCCCTGAAGTCTGAGACGGCGGTATCCTACGTTCACTTCCTGGAGTACTCTGTAATATCCCAGCAACGCCTCTGTTTGATCTGGTGAAACTACCATCCATGCTGTTTCATTCCCGTCCCCTTCAAATGGGCTGATTAAACGGTAAAAGTTTCCCTGCTGGATAAGCTTGCGGTGCTTTTTCATAAATTGAACTTGATTTTTTATGGTATCTCTTTCTTCCTCCGTTAGTTCATTTAAATCCAGTTCATATCCAAAGGTGCCGAAATAGGCCACATTTGCCCTGCTGTTCATTGGAACGTTACGATGCAGCTGATGATTCGGAATCGCCGAAACATGAGATCCCATGCTGCTCAAAGGATAAACCATGGATGTCCCATATTGGATTTTAAGACGTTCCATTGCATCTGTATCATCTGAAGTCCAGCATTGAGGGGCGTAATAGAGCATCCCTGGATCGAATCTGGCTCCACCGCTTGCACAGGATTCAAATAGAACTTCAGGGAATTTTTCAACAAGCCGCTCATACAGCCTGTACACTCCGAGTATATACTGATGATAAACTTTTCCTTGCTCGTCTGCATTCTTCCCCGATGAAAAGACCTCCGTCATACAACGGTTCATATCCCACTTGATATAGGAAATGTCCGCCTCGGTCAGGATTTTTTCCATCATTGAATAAATGTAGTCAACGACTTCCTCTTTTGAAAAATCAAGAACCATCTGATTCCTGCCATAGGATATGTACCTGCCTGGCGTCTTCAGAACCCAGTCGGGATGCATTTTAAACAATTGGCTGTCTTCATTTACCATTTCCGGCTCAAACCACAGCCCAAAATCCATTCCCAGAGCCTTTACTTTTTCTGCAATCCCGGTTACACCAGCCGGAAGTTTTCTTTTATCAGGATACCAGTCTCCCAACGAAGACGTATCATCATCCCGCCTGCCAAACCATCCGTCATCCAGCACAAACAGCTCTATCCCCAGTTGTTTAGCCGTATTCGCCAGTGCCAGTATCTTTTCTTCATTAAAGTTAAAGTAAGTAGCTTCCCAATTATTAATCAGGATAGGCCGCACCCTGTCACGCCATACTCCCCGTGCCAGCCTTGTCCGATAAAGTTCATGATACGTCTGGCTCATACCATTAAGGCCCGCATCGGAATAGACCATAACTGCTTCCGGAGTCTGGAAGCTCTCTCCGTCCTGTAGGCTCCATTGGAAACCACTTGGATGTATTCCCATCAGTACTCTTGTCACATGATATGTATCTACTTCGGCCTGTGCGAGAAAATTGCCGCTGTATACAAGGCTGAACCCATATACTTCACCACTATTTTCGTCTGTGCCTGGCCTTTTTAAAGCAAGAAATGGATTATAATTATTACTGCTGCACCCTCTCATACTGTATATGCTCTGGATACCATGCTCCAGTTTCCTGTTCCTGACTGCCCGTTCTCTTGACCATGCACCAGTCAGCTCAACCATTTCATAATCCATATCCGGAAGATCCAGGCTTAAACTCATCGCAGTGTTCAGCCTGATTCCCTCCGGCAGACCACATTCAAATCTGGCATTCCTCGTAATCACGGGATAATCCCGATAGATCGTATAAGTAAGTACTAGCCGCGTACGTATCAGGCTGTCCTCAAGTTCAACCTCAAGCGTCTGGGCCTCTTCATCTAACTCTGTATATGTAGCAGGCAGTTGCTCTAGCTTCGGCTTCCCAACGTAAATCTTATGACTCCGATACACAAACTCTGTAATCCGGCTCCCGTTAGCCTGTTCTATTTCATATGCCGGATATCTCATATCTCCATGTCCAAATGATGGATACTCCTGCCTGATATGTTCCATACTAAAACTCTGGTCCCCCGGGAAAGCACACGCTGACATGGGACGCTTTTGCAATTCAAGTAAGTGGCCAAAACTTTCCCGGTCTCTCAAAGACTTTCCAAAATAAAGTTGTCCTAATTCACCATTTTTTAGAATAGTCATAATGTAACTTATCTTATCATTGCATAAATGAAACTCTCTTGAATCCTCATGAAAAATAATACTTGCTGTCATAAACCACAACCTCCTTTTGTTTTGAGATTATAGCATATGAGGCAGATCCATACCTATCCATTTGTTAGATTTATATATTGTGAGTGTTTGTTCTTAGGGGTCAGACCCCTTTGCGCACCGTTTTCTGAATATTCTAAACATAACAACACTTTACACAACAAAAAACGATACCTTCCGGTACCGTCTCCTCATTCCATATATATATCTTCAAAACTGCATACAAAGAATTAAATCCATCCATTATCCTATCACCTTGCTTG